>APMI01004648.1_pt1 | contig 73285 bp, 57 predicted proteins | sample 667938 | NCBI WGS metagenome assembly APMI01 (sample SAMN01084076, study PRJNA167559) | wastewater metagenome | biome: Wastewater | place: Denmark: Ejby Moelle, Odense | collected 2011-11-28 | reverse complement strand
CCGGCTCCACCGATGCCACCTGCCAGACTCGTCACGCCACCAAGCATGTCCCCACCGCCGGCGCCACCACCTCCCAGACCACCAGCGAGTTTGCTGACACCGCCTAGCATATCACCCATCCCGGCTCCTCCCACGCCTTCCGCAGGAGCTCCACCACCTCCTCCCAAAGCACCGCCAAGACTGCTCGCCGCGCTGTCCACAGCCTGATCCGCAGCTCCACCGACTGCGCCCCCCACCTGTCCGCCGATCTCGGAGCCTACCTGGTTGCCAATTTGACCTCCAATTTGTCCCCCCACCTGCTCTCCCACTGCCGCACCGACGGCATTGCCAATAACAGGCACAGCCGTGCCGATGGCACCACCCACGGCCCCGCCCACGGCCTTGCCACCAGCAGTGCCCACGGCCTTGCCTGCGGCACCACCTACTTTCGAGCCAACACCTTGGCCAATGGACTCGCCGATTCCGGCTTCTTCTTGTTCTTCAGGCATAAGAGTTGTGGTATGGAGGATTAAATTCAGGGGGAGACATCGAGCGGCTGCTTGCCAAATGAGTGCACTTGGGAAACTCGGACAGGACCGAGCGAATGCCCCTTGGGCAGGTCGGCCACGACGTAGTAGTGCGTCCACAGCTTGCCCGCATCGCGCCTGCCCACGCCTTCAGCCCACAGGCGCACTTCCTTGCCGCTCATTTCTCGCGGCAGGCATGTGATGTGGATGTTTGACTGCACCCAGCCGTTTTTGTCGTGATAGACCCAGAAGTGGACGCTAGTGCCCACGGGGAGCACATCACCATCCGTGAGGTAGGCGGGCGGTGTCGCGCAGCTGGCCAGCACGAGGGCGCATAGAATGAGAAAAAGCTGCTTCATTGTCTGGACTTGGATTTGAACATCTGTTCGCCACGGCGTCGCCAGGACTCACCCCAGCGGTTGTAGGCATAAAGCACGGGAATGGCCAGGAAGCCCGCCGCAGCAGCGGCATTGCGTCCGGTATAGAGGGCTGCAGCCATGAAAAAGAAGGCAAACCCATACCGGCGCACCTCGGCACGGTGGCTGCGGTGGTAATCAAGGATGGATGACCAGGCGTCCATGCTGGGCTACGAGGGTTCCGTTGGTTTTCTGTCCTGATAGCAGGGCGTTGCGCAGCGCCTCGCGGCAAAAAGTCTCCACCGTGGTGCGCATGCGCCGCACACCGAGGCGCGGCTCCACGCCGTTGGCCACCATGATCTCCAGCACACCTTCGCCGGCTTTGAGCTCGTAGCCTTTGGCACGCAGGAGCTTGAGCTCCTTGTTGAGCATGATGGTCGCAATGCGCTTCTGAGAATCGTACCCGAGCTTCTGAAACACACACCTCACATTGAATCGCGCCAGCACTTCCGGGCGCAGCTCCGCCGCAGCGAGGTCTTCGATGAAACGCTCCACCGTGGCAATCGGGCTGTTCTTCAGCTCCATCAGTGCATCGGCTCCGATGTTGGAGGTCGCCACAATGTAAAAATTGCAAAGGTTCAGCGTCTCACCGCTGGCCACGGTGATGCGCCCGGCATCCAGCACCTGCAGGAAGATGTCCAGAACACGCGGGTGGGCTTTTTCAATTTCGTCAAAGAGCAGAAAGCCGCGGCCTTCCGCACGGTCATAAAAGCGGCCGATGTTGCCGCGGCTGGACTCATTCTGCCCCAGCAGCAGCTGCAACGACTCCTGGTTTTGATACTCAGACATGTCCAGGCGGATGCAGTGCTTCTGCACATCTCCGAAAATGTACTCGGTTAGCAAGAGGGTGGTTTCCGTCTTGCCCACCCCTGTGGGACCAAGAAAAAGAAACGTCCCCTTGGGCCGGCCGGGATCGCTCAGCCCCAGCTCTCCGTTTTGCACAATAGGCACCACCCTGGGTATGACGTGCCCCTGCCCGATGATGCGCTCGTCGAGGAAGCCTGTCAGCCCCTGGATGTGGGCGATATCAACAGTGGTGGACATGCGCGGATTGCTATTTCTTCTGGAAAAGCCCCTGGTTGGAACTGCGAATGCGAAGACGCTCGGATTCCTCCAGCTCCTCGATGCGGGTCTGCGCCTGCTTGAGCTGGGTGGTCAGTGCGTTGCGCTCCTGAATGGTCTTTTCCAGGTATTCCTTGATCTCCGCCACATCCTTTTCCGCCTGCTCAAAGGCGCTTTTCTTCTTCAGCAGGTCAGAGCGCAGCTTGTCGAGATCGCCCATTGTATTGCGCAAACTGACTGACTTGGCGGCAAGTGCTTCGCGCTCCTGCTTCACACGGGTGTCGTCCGGCACGTCTTTACGTGCGGGATCTATGATGCCAAGCACCACCCCCTTGGAGTCCATTGGCGTGGCAGGCAGGCGGGTGTCCCAGCGCGGAGGCTGCTCCACACGATAAACCGTGTGCGCCTCATGCATCTCACTCCGGTCCTTGCTCGGAAGACGCCCCAGGTGGTAGGCGTGCACCTGCTCGCCCAGGCGCACGCGGGAAACATCTCGCGGATCCATGGAGCGCCCCTTGGGCCAGTCGGCGAGCACGTTCTTGCTGTAAGTCGGGATGTACGCCAGCTCCTGCTGATCCACCGGACGCACCAGAGGATCGTCCGAGAGCTTGACGCTTTTGGATCTGCACGCCGAAAGAAGTGCGCAGAGGATCAGTGCGGCGCAGGGGAGTCCGGCTTCGAGATGCTTGCGGTTCATGGATTGCTGCTGGGAGTGGAAGTTGTGGAGGCGGTGGTGTCACCGCTCGCAGGTGTCGGGGTGTCCTGGGGCCGGGCGATGATGTCACGCACCTGCTGGATCTGATCTGCAGTCTGCTGCTGCTGGCGGTTTTTCTCAGCCTCAGCCGCTGCCTCAGCTTCACGGCGGGTGCTGGTGGCATTCTCCACCTGCGCCTTTGCGTAGGTGTCTTCAGCCAGCTGCCAGCTGGAGACCGGCAGGCTCTTCTGCCTCAGCCCGGCTATGCTGGCCATCTCCGGCTCGAAAACATCCGTGGTGTAAATGTAAAACTGCGTGCCTGCAGCCACGCGGACAAAATCAAGATCCTGAGAAAGCTGCGTGGTCAGGAGCTTGGAATATGCTGATGCCGCCTGCGCCCCGCCGCCCAGCGCGGCATTGGAAGTGCTGTTCTGCGGCACAAGTCCGTAGATGCTCTGAAATTGCTGCCGGTTGTTGAGCATGATGCCCTGCAGCGCCTCGGCAATGAGGATTTTCACCTGCGCATACTGGTCGTTCTGCACGATGATGCCTTTGATGCCGGCGGAGCCATCTGTGATGGCGTAGGTGTTGTCGCTCAGACGCTCATGATCAAGAGCAATGCCATTGATCGTGTACTCGCGGCCATCCGCCCAGATGAAGGTGTAGGCGCCATGCACTTCGATGCGGTCACGCGTGCGTCCCTTGCCGGCCTTCGCATGCACCTGGGTGCCGGCTGGAACGATGAGCTGGTGGTTCCAGTACACATCCTCGGTCACGAGCGCCAGCACCGGTGTCTGCAGCGAAGACGAATCCACCGTGATGACAAGAGCCGCCTTGATGAGAATGCCCCGCGGGGCAAAAAGCTTCGGCGTGGCAGGCACAAAAGGCTCTGTGACGGTGTTGCTTACATGCACCAGCTTTGGAAAAGGCGGCGGCTTCTCTGCTTTCTTGCGCTGGGCGGAGGATGTGGAGCTGACCAGGCTCGGAGGCGGCGGCTTTTTGGCCGGCACGATGAAGCGTTCCACCTGCTGGTCGCTGCCCATCATGGCGGTGCGTTTGTCACCGAGGTTCACCGTCTTGGACTCAGCCACCAGCGAGGACTCCTGCGCAGGCCTGCCCGCGCTTTCCTTGGCACCTCCTTTGGCGTTCTTCGCGTTTTGCACCTCCTTCGGCTTGTTCACGGCCTCGGCGGGCTGCTTGCTGAAATAAAAAGCCAGCCCGGCGACGGAGACCACCACCAAGAGCAGCATCATCTGCACGGCCGGTTTCTGGAGTTGTTGCATCATGACGGGCGCTGGGGTGAAAGATTATTTGCCGGAGGCGGAGGCGTCCAGCTCGGCGGCATCATTGCTGGAAAGCGGCGGCAGCAGCTGCGGATGCCGCCCGGGTTCAGGCAGTTCGATGCGGAAATCTTGATTGATGGAGACGCCTTCCCGGCTGCCGCCGGGGCCGCCTTGGAGCACCACATCCATGGCCACACGCTGGCCGGGCGCCACTGTGTCTGCACAGTCCACCATCTGGCAGTCATAGCTGCGGTTGCCCACACGCACCTTGGTCCCCGCAGGATCAAATTCAAAGGGCTTGGCCCCGTTGTTGGTGAGCCAGCAGCGAAAGACCATGAGGTCCTTGGCGGGATTGCGGTGAATCTCGTAAATCGTGGTGGCCTGGTCCATCTGAGTCGAGGTCATGGCAAGGTTGTTGCGTTCCTGCCAGCCGTTGAACAGCCCCGGATTCAGCGGCTGGAGCGCCTTGCGGTTGCGCACCTTGCTGAGCATGCCCACCAGCTCCTCCGCATTGTACTGGATGCGGCCGTCCACCACCTTGTCCGGCGTCACCTCCTGAGCAGCTCCGTTTGTCTGCACCGGCGGTGAGACGATCACCGCCAGATTGGCCTCTTCAGAGGGAAGAAATCGCAGCAGGTAAATGCTGCGCGTGGTGCGCACAGTGGCATGGCAGGGCTCCCCTGGCTTGACCAGCCGCACGACAAGAGTGTCGCCAATGACATTCTCATAGTGGACGATGCCCACCTTTGTCGCGGTCATTTGATTGACCTGGGCAGGATCAGTCACCAGCCCGTAGCCCGTGAGCAGGTTGATCTTTTCCGGGAAGGTGATCGTGGTCGCCACGTTGCTGTTGATGGCGATGTCGTGCACAAGGTTTTTAGGATCAAGCCGCACGAGTTCACGGCCAGTCTGCACCTGAGCCAGAGCCTCAGCCGTGAAGACCACCGGGAGCAAGCAGGCTGCTAAAAGCCGGCACCAGCTGTATGGGCGTAAGTTCATGATTCGCTGATGGGATCCAGGCTGAGTTTGACCAAGGTCTCAACCTGAGAAGGAAAGCCTTTGTTGGACATGATCTTGGCGTTTTGATGCCAGATGACGATGAGCTTGAAGCGGTATGTCTCCATTTTTTCCTTGCCGCTGAAGAAACTGCTCCTGTGCACCACTCCCGTGGTGACGGTCCCCACCCTCGTGTTGTTGGCCTTTGAAATCTCCGTTTTTTCCACGACCGCCGTCTGCGTGCCCTTCTGCGTCTGAAAATATTTCTGCTCTCTCTGCACTTCCTTGCGGATCTCCGTCATGCCAGGCGTTTCGTGCTTCTCATTCTCCCAGCAGAGCTTGGGGAGCCGGTTTTCATGCACAAGCCCCTCCGGATTACGCTCCAGCAGGGTTTCCGCCAGCACCTCGCAAAGCTGGATGTGCATTGGCTTCATCTTCGGGTAAAGCTCCCCGGGCGGGACGTAGTAGGCTCCAGCCGTGTCCATGACCACAAAGGGCGGGCGCAGCCTCAGGACTTCGGACATGAGCATCACATACCCGGCGCAGCAGGCGCCAACGGTGCAGGCCGCCAGAAACCAGAAGACGGCCGTGCGGTCCCTGATCACGAGCGTGTCAACCGCGCCGCGCCTTTTTTCCTGCTGTGTTGGTTTGTCTGAAGGGGGCATCACTCGGAGCTTGATATGGGGCTGATGGAATATTCAATGTTGTTGCAGACAAACGGAAAGCGCCTGCTGTCACGCAGGTTCTGATTGCGCTCCCAGTTGAGCCGCGCAGTCACTGCAAAGGACTGCGTGATCGCCTCCTTGCTGGTGGGGTCCACACTGACACGCACAATCTGGCCTTGGGCCACCGTCTCCGCATCCCCATTCGGGAAGTGCTGCACCCGCACCTGCCCCACCTCCATGACCTGATGGATGCTGCGGGCGCGGTAATCATATCGGGAGTCCTGCACATCCTTGACCACCTGGGCCATGCCGTTTCCGGTAAACAGCAGGGAGAGACGCTCTGCTGTCAGCGGCCCTTTGGGTCCGCGGTTGAGAAAGGTCTCCATGGCCAGCCGGGCATGGTAGTCCACCACCTCGTCGAGATCCTGCTGCTGAAGGCTGCGGTCCAGGTAGATGTGCGAACCCTCGATGGGCACATACAGCATGCTCCCACGGCTGGTCACGGCCACGTCATACACATACCAGGCAGTGACAGCGAGGCAGGCGCACGCCGCTGCAAACCAGAAGAAGGCCAGCTTCTCTTTGGAAATAAAAATATCCACGACTCCTTTCATATTATTCCTCTCCTCCTCCTCCGCCGCCACCGCCGCCGGCAAGGCCGCCTATTTGATTGCCCACTCCGGTGACCGCACCTGTCGCGCCGCTGATCGCAGAAGATGCCGTGCTCCCCACCCCGGGAACCATCCCGACCACCGAGCTGGCCACCGCACCTCCGGCGCTGATGCCACCCATGGCGGCGCTCACAGCCTGCCCGGCAAAAGCTGTCCCGATCTGCGCCCCCGTCGTGATCGCCGCCTGGATCAGCCCCGGTGCCTTAAAGAGCACAAACATGATCCAGATGGCCACGGCCACCACCAGAACAAAAATAGCGATCACCTCCACCCCAACCCCAAAGCCAATGATGTTCAGCGTCGCGCAGCACACCGTGATCACATCAATGCCGATCGTCAGCAGCGCGTCCGCCAGCATGAGCCCGATCCCCCACCCCAGCGGCCAGAAGCAGATGGCGATCAGGCCCGTAAAATAGCTCACCGCAGTCTTCTGCGTCTGATCATACAGAAACATCCCGAAGAAAATGGGGGACGCCGCAGCTCCCACATACAGCGCCATGATCTGCACCTGGTAGGCAAAGAAGAAAATCACATAGCACACCAGGCCGATCACGATCATGCAGAACGCCGCAATGATGTTGGCAATGTAGTCGATGATGGAAAGCGGATCGATGATGAGCCCGGCCAGCGCGCTCGCGTCCGTGTCGATGTCGAGGTCCCCAAAGCTGTCCCCAAAATTTTCAAAGAGGCCGATCGGGTCCAGATCCAGCTCCTGGAGCAGGTCGTCAGACAGCGCCGTGCGCACATCCACCACCAGCCACTCTGGAAAGAATGGCATGATGGTGAGAACCACTCCCATGGTCACGATCTGCCCGAAAGCCCCTTCAAGACTCCCCCCCATGATGCCCTTGTACGCCATGATCAGCAGCCCCAGAAAAGCCAGGGTGAAGGTGAAAAGCTGCAGCACGTCAAAGATGTCCGAGCAGGTGTTCTGCAGGTCGTTGTAAAACGTGTCCATCAGACCAAAGGCGCTGGCCATTCCCTGGCCGGCGGCAAGGATGGGCGTAAATGGCGTGAAGTTCATGAATTTGACGTGGTATGAGGTCTAAATGGCGCAGCGCGGCGGCAGGACTATGGTGTCGTGGTCTTGCCCCAGCCAAGTCCGCTGAACGGACTGGTGGTGGTCGTGGAAGAACCCGAGGATGATGAAGATGATGCCCCGCCCGAGCCGCCCGCCGCACCACCGGACTGCGCGGTGTGCTGCTTCTCCAGCTTGCGCTCCTCTCCTTTGGCCCGGGCCTCCACCATGGCCTGCAGCTTCAGCTTCTCGTTAAGCACATCGTAGTCGAGCTTGCTCTTCGTCAGGTCCGCCTTCGCGCTCGCGATCTGATTGTCGATCAGGTTCAGCGCCGCTTGTACTTTCAAAATGGTGGCCTCGTCCTGCGCCGAGCTCAGCTGGTCCATCAGCGGAAGCTTCTGCTGTTCCAGCTCGGTGATGCGCTGGTCCGTTTCCTGGGACTTTTGCGCCAGTGTATTGATGTCTCCAATCAGCGCTCCATGCAGCTTGTACAGCGCCGGATCACGGTCCGCCGTGGTGCCATCATCAAAGGTGACTGTGGCGCTCACCGCCGGGACCAGCCCGTAGGCGTTGTCTCCAAACGCCTCGGCGCCTGTCGTGGCACGTATCCGGTCCTCCCGGCTGACTCCGTTGGCCGCAGCCTGGGCGGACTGTTCCACATCCTGCTTGATCATCGCCATTGCAGACACTGTGACAGCTGCCGGGTTCCCCATCCGCGTCAGCTGGTCATTCAGCGCCTGCGTCTGCTTCTGCGCTTCATCCAGCTGCTGCTGCAGCATGCTCATGATGTTCTGCGTGTTGGTGACCGTCTGCTGGATCAGCGTGTTGTCGATGACTTCCTGTACCGGTGACTGGGCGCGGGCGGCAAGGCTGAGACTGAACAGCCCTAAGGCGAAACAAGCGAGTGTTTTCATGGTGCTGTATTGGGTGTGTTTGTGTGGGACGAAAATGAAAGTCACTCCACGACCTCGATGACGACCTTGCGCGGCTCCACCAGGACACCGTCAGTGGTCACATGTTCAGGCACCGGCACTTCGTAGTAGCGGCGCTGGATGCCCCCGTCCCCGCTGGGTCGTTCGGCATCACGCTTGAGCCAGTAGAGGTCTTTGATGGCGTCGCTTCGGCCCTTGTTGTAGCCGTCGAGATATTTCTGCCGCACCTCATTCTGCGACATGGAGTCACTGATGGCGCCTGCGGCATAACCTGCCACCGCACCCGAGATGAGACCCGCGTGGCTGCTCAGCCCCCCGGAGCTGCTGCTGCTGGAGGTTGTTCCACCGCCGCCCGTGGTGGTCGAAGAACTGCTGTTGTTGCTCTTGAGCAGGTGATCTCCCACGATGGCTCCGAGAAGCCCGCCGGCGCCGGCGCCGACAAGCCCCTTGTTCACACCACCGCTGGAGTTTGAGCAGGCGGGCAGCAGGGAGCACAGGCCCGCTAGAAGGATGAGGATGGACGTTTTCATTTCTTCGATTTGGCTTGGCTGAGAATCATCTTGTAGGCATCGCCGCCGTAGTTCTTGAGCTCGGCGTTCTGGCGTTCAAACGCCTCCCCGGACGTGGCGGAGGCCAGGATCATCTCCTTGGAGGCATAGTGCCTGCCGATGGCGATTCGCGGACGCCCCGTGGCCTCGTGGTAGTACACGAACGAGCCAAACGGGTCCGACTTCATCTCCGATGGATCCGGGAAGCTCGTCACCTGTTTCTTCGTGATCGAGGGAATCCGGAAGCCCTCGCTCATGCTCTCCACATCCCGCTGGTCGGGCTGCTTCAGCATGTACATCACACGGGAGTTCCCCACCACAGACGACCGCACCGGGTGGTCCTTGATGCGCTGGAATTGCTGGATGATGGAGAACACCCAGCAGGAGTATTTGCGCATGCGCTCGTAGTACTCACGCGTGATGCGGTCACCATCCGGCATGGCCAGGAAGGCGGAGAGCTCCTCCAGAATGACACGCTTGCGGGTGGAACGCGGGCGGCTCATGATCTCTTTGCGCAGGTCGTTCGTGATCAGGAAGGCCGCCACGGTGCGCAGCTCCTTCGCAGACTCGGGAATGTACGACAGCTCAAAGTGGACCACCTTGCCGCTCAGACTCACATTATTCACACCATCCAGGATGGCCCCATAGCGGCCGGTACGGCTCCACGGCTCCAGCAGCATGCGGAGCAGGCCCAGATCCTCATGCGCGCGGCGCTGGCGGCTCTCGAGATTCAGCAGTTCTACGAACTGGCTGTGCGTCGGCATGTCCTCGGGCTTCATGAGAGTATACGCCATGCTCATGAGGTCCCACTGGTTGCCCGGATTGTTCAGAAAGTCCTCCAGCAGCGCGGGATCCACGCTCATGCGATCATACTCCGTGGCCATGGAGTCTCCCTCCATGAGGCTGCCACGGAAATCCATCCACGCGTCCGAAAGCACCGTGCCGCCGGGCATGCGCTTTTTGCGCCATTCATCGGCCACGGCCACCCTGCGTGCCGCCTCGGCGCGGCCTTCGGCATTACGGCTGGCCCAGCTTTCAAACTGGTCGATGTACAAGCGCTCGATCTGCTTGGCCAGCAGCGCCTGACGGATGCGGTCTTTGTCAATGTCAGGCGGAGGGCCCGCCATGAGGTGAGCCACAGCTGTAGCCCCACCGAGCTGGTCTGAGCTCAGCGGAAGGCCCCGCGTGTCGAAGTAGTTGAAGGTCAGGTTGCCGTTTGGCTGGACGATGATCGGCTCGCACCCGTACAGGCGGGTGAAGAGATTGTACGAAAGCCCCTCCTCCACGATCGCGGTAAAGTCGTAATAAGGCGCGGTCTGCGTCAGTAGATCGATGGTAAACACCGACTTCCCTGCCCCCGAAGCCCCAAACATGATGCCGTGCTCCGGACGCATCGCCCCCTCCTTGCCCACAAAGGTGGTCGTACCCACGAGCGCTCCACGCGGCCCGTCATAAATGGCCTCGGCTTCTTCGAGATCCCCTGTCGGCGTGCTGGAGATCGGCAGCAGATCCGCCAGGTTCACATCCTCGACGTAGAGCTTGAAGTCGTTGTAGTTGGCCCACGTCCAGCCCGGCATGCAGAGCTGCCAGTAGTTCCGCACGCTGGTGGGCAGAGTGGGCTCGTAGGATTGCGCGCCTCCCAGCTTGAGGATGGAGTTGCGGATCGCAGAAAGCTTGCTGGAGCAGGTGTCTGCATCCTTGTCCCACACACGCACGATGAGGTGCATGCGGTAGGGCACCACCTCGTTCGTGCTCAGGCGGCGGATGCGGGTGCGCAGCTTGATGAGCGTGGCTTCGAGAGAGGGCGTGATCTTGCCGCGCTCCAGTCGCGCCACCTTGCCCTCGGTGGCCACCCGGTCCTTCTCCACGTCTCCCGCTTCGATATTGGTGATGATCTGGTAGTCCAGGATGTCCAGCTGCGTCAGCGTGCGCATCATCCCGATGTAGGTGAACTTGGGCAGGCTCTTCAGCACGCAGATGCCTTGGTAAAACCCGTCCATCTTGAAGGTGGAGGTCCCCATGCGCACAGGTGCCGCCTCGCTGTTAAAGCACATCTCGCAGACAGTCTTGGTGGGATCGTACAGATCTTCCAGCTTGAGCGCTTCATTCTCAAAGGCGCTCGGATTAAAGTACCGGTAGAAGGCCTCAAAGTGATCCATGTCCGTCATGGGCATCACACGGCCGCCCAGCGTGCCAAACTGCTGGCGCAGGGCCTCTTCCAGCTCCCCCTGCTCTCGCTTCGCGGCCTGCAGCAGCTCTTCATAATACTGTCGTCCTCCACCCATGGCCTTGCCCTGGATGCGTGACGTGAAATAAAACTGCAGGTGTTCGCGGCGCAGCTTGTGCTCGCGGATCTTCTTGTCATACCGGTTGTAGCGCTCCTCCCGCTGCCGGGTGGACCAGCGGTCCTGGGGCAGCTCCTCAGTTTTCTGCCGGTAGCGCTCCAGCTCCTTCCGGTAGTCGCTGTCCACACTCCAGGACACCTGCATCCGCAGTTCCGGACGGACCATGCGCAGCAGCACACGCAGATTGTCCTCCAGGGCCATCAGCCAGGAGGCGTCTGTGTTCTCTGTGTCCGGCATCTCGACATTGTAACCTCTGCCGATGGCACCTCCTCGCTGGAGGCCCCGGTAGATGATGAGATCCTCATCGAGGTAGGAATTGATGAATTTCGCCATCAGACAGGCTTATTATAGAGGAGGGTCTTTGGCGGGATCATCCACCCAGGGGAGCACAATGGGCTCGACTTTTCTGGGGGAAAAGTAGGGGGCCTTGGCTGCTTTGATGATCAGCCATTCAAAAAGCTCCACATCGTAAGACGGAGGCTTTCCCTGCTTCAGCCCGAAGCAGTAGAGTGAAACCAGCACCAGCGGAATGGAGGAAACCAAGATCGCCATGGACATGTTGGCGTCCGGCGCGCTGGCCATGTTGCGGAAAATCAGCATCGCCATGCCAAAAGCCAGCATGAACCAGAGGGCGTTGGCCCCTTCAAAGCCCGCGATGCCCTGCTGGCTGTCGCGGCCTTCATTGGTTTCGTGCAGTTTGACGCTCTGCTGTTCCATGGTGTGCTCGTTTTGGCATGCAACAACGGGCTCCCAGCCCTGACGCACCCCGCAGGGGGCGCATCAGGGAGAGAGCTCCATTGCCAGGGAACTAGTTCGTACCCATGTCGATGGAATCCACATCGCTGGAACCGCCAGCCGTGGAGAACATGACCTTCGTGATGATGAATGCGAGGCCGCCAATGCCGGCGCCCACGAGTCCGTAAAGCACGCGCTCGGTGTTGCCCATCATGAACATCACGGCGGAGAAAAGCAGGCCGCCAAAGGCAAGCACCAGGCCCACAAGGTTCAGAATGTTGATGATGCCGCTGAACTTGCTTGTCAGATCGCTGGAAGAGGCGGCAAGCGGCATGGTAAAGCGCAGGATGTTGGTGCCAAGAGTGGTGATGGCAATGGAGTTCATTTCAGTGGGTGATGTAGTTTGATGTGTGTTGGAGTCAGCTCGCGGGGCCTGTGCGCCGTCTGCTTGCCGGTTGAGTAGCCAGGTGGTCAGCTCCTGTGACAGCAATTTCTCACCGATTTGTCAGCACAGCCTCTACTCCCTCCTCACGAGGGCATTTCGCAGAGCCGCCAGCTCCTCCTGCACCATCTCCTCTGTGGGAGAGGCCAGGGTGCCCGCCACCAGCGTCCGCATGATCTCGCGAAATCGCTTTCTCAATCTTGAGATGGACTGGCGCACGGCATCATGCGTCATGCCTAGTCGCGCCGCCAGTTCAGCATCATTGCCAGAGCCCGCCACAGTGGGATCAAGACGGGGGCGCAGGAGCTGAAACTGCTCTCTCTTTCCAGCCTCTTCCTGCTCCTTGGCCAGCTGCTCCACGGTGGCTTCGATGATGCGCAGGGCGCACATGCGCTGGTAGATCAGTTCCGGAGTACGGTGGTCTGGAGGCTGGATGGACAGCTCGTCCTCCGCCTGCGACGCTTCTATCGACAAGATCTCCCTCCCCCCACCGCGTTTCTGCGCAGACGACTGGCGCTGCCAGTGTTTGATGTGCCTGCTGAAGGCGGTTAGCAGATAGTTCCGCATGCGCCCCAGTGATGAATCTGCACTGCTGAATAAAGCCTTCTCCAAGACAAAGCTGAAGAAGCTCTGCGTCAGGTCCTCCGCATCAGCAGGGGAATGCCCCTGAAAGCGTGCGTATGAATAAATGGGCCGCCAGTAGATTCTGCACAGCTCATCCAGGGCCAGCCTGCCTGCCTGCAGATCTCCGCCTTCGCGCAATGCCAGCACCATGCTCCAGCGTGTTACCGGAAATGCGCCATGATGCGTAGGGGGAGTTTTCGACATGCCGATAAACTAGAAGCATGGCTACGCTTTTGTGACAGCAGAGGTTGTAAAAAAAAAATCCGTCACAGTCACAATCCTGCAGGGGTAAATCAGCCCGTGCATACCGCTCGCCGGCCCCATCTGGCATGAGCCTTGCACTATCGCTGCCCCCACCTCCATGCATCCTTCCAAGACACCCTGCTGATGAGCGCCCACTCCCCCGGGCAGGATGCCCGTGACAGTAATCATGCATCACCCGCACCTTCGCCTCTCCTCGGCCTGAATCCCGTAGGCCTCATGGATGGCGTCCTGGGTGGTCAGGCCACAGACTGGGAGCCTCCGCTCGCAGAAGAGCTTGAGTCGTGCTTTCCTGGTTACACCGGCTTTCGCTTCATCGACCGCGGCGGCATGGGCGCGGTCTACTCGGCCATGCAGACTTCCCTCGAGCGCCGTGTCGCGGTGAAAATACTTCCTCCAGACCTCGGCAGAGACACCCTGTTTGTGGAAGGCTTTCATCGTGAGGCACGCCTTCTCGCTCGGCTGCAGCACCCGCACATCGTCGCAGTCTATGACTTTGGCCGCAATGAGGCCGGCTATCTCTTCATCGTCATGGAATATGTGGACGGCACCTCTCTCTTTGAGATCATGAAGCACGGCCAGCTGCCGCTGCAGCGCACACTGCAGATCATCGCCCAGGTGTGCGAAGCACTGCAGTTTGCTCACGACCACGGTGTCATCCATCGCGACATCAAGCCCACCAACATCCTGATCGACGGCCGCGACAGTGTGCGCGTGGCGGATTTTGGACTGGCCAAACTCATGCAGGCAGAAAGCACGACGACGGCGCAGACGCGCAGCGCCCTGATCATGGGCACGCCTGTGTACGCCGCTCCTGAGCAGCGCCGCCTGAGCACCGAGGTGGACCACCGTGCAGACATCTTCAGCGTCGGTGTCACCCTGTATGAAATGATCACGGGGCACTTCCCGGTCGGAGTCTTTGAGCCCCCGTCCAAAAAAGCAGGCAGCCCCCCGGGGCTGGACAAGATCGTGACCAAGGCTTTGCGTGAAAGCCCCGCCGAGCGCTACAAGACCGCCGCAGACATGCGTCAGGCCGTTTTGCGCGCAGCTGACCGCATGAGCCAGCCGATGATCCAGCGCACCATCTCCAAGCGGCCCATGATCTCCATGATGACGACGGTGATCGTGACCGCCGCGCTCATCTACCTTTTTGACGAGGTGAACAAGCAGGTGCTGCAAAAGATTCCTCCTGCACGCACCGTGCAGCCCCTTCAAAACTTCACCGTCGTCCCGTTGAACAAGACCTTCTCTCTGCTCAACACTCGCATGACGTGGCACCGTGCACAGGTGCAGGCGGAAGCCTTGCCCGAAGGCGAGCTCGCGAGCATTCACTCAGCCGCCGAACTGGCCGAAGTGCACCAGCTGCTGGAAGAGCACGGCATCCGTTCCGGTGTCTGGACCGGCGGCCTGCAGATAGAGACTCAGGCATCCGACATCTACGAATGGACAGACCAGACCCCTTGGAATTTCGAAGCATGGATGCCCTCCACCGGCGAACCACCCGTGGTCGTGACTGAGATTCAGCCAAAGAATGACGGAGCCCTGCGCACCCCGCGTGGAGACACTCCCGACTGGATTGAGCTGTACAATCCCTCCTCCAAACCCGTGGATCTGACCGGCTGGCGCCTCACTCATTTCCAAGGCCAGGGCCGCGAATTTTTTGAAGACCGCCTCGGCTCAGGCCTGCCACCGGGCTCACCTGGCCTGATGCTGGCCCCCGGGGAATACCGGGTCATCTTCTGCAGCGCCATCTCAGAAGATGAAGCTGAAAACCCTCAGTTCCACTTCCGGCTTGAGGCTCAGCGCGGCCGTATCGCATGGGCGGATCCTCGCGGCCGCATCATCCAGTCCTTCAGTAGCGCCTGGAACAACTTCCCGGCCAATGCCTCCATCACCTCCGACACCGAGGGCAAAAACTGGGGCGTCAGTCCCCATCCCACCCCAGGCAAGCCAAACCCTCCTCCAATTCGCCACCTGGCCATCGACGTGACACCGCGCCCTCCTGAGCGGCAGGCTGTCATGCTCCTGCCACAGTTCAACAGCCGCTGGTGCACCGCCCCTCTGGACCGCAATGCACTGCCTCTGATAAGGCACCGGAAAAAATAATCCACCTCCTCTGTGGCGCACCCGGCAGGGATCGAACCTGCGACCGGCCGATTAGAAATCGGCTGCTCTATCCACTGAGCTACAGGTGCCTCACAGAAAGGGGAAAGTCGGTCACGATCATAAAGCCGTCTGCGCATTGAGCAAGGCCGCGCTTCAGGTCTTGTTCATCACTCCGGATGCAGGCCAAACATCTGCAGCACCACACGCAGCATGTCCCCCGCCTTGGTCCGGTAGGGGCGCTCAGGCCGCAGAATGGCCCAATCACGCTGCCGGCCGATCGCCGCCAGACTGCCTGAAGGGTGAATCAGCACCCCATAGCCCGCATACTCCAGCAACGGCAGGTCGGCGGCGCTGTCAGAATAGCTCCAGCAGTCGGCGCGCTCTTTCTCCGTCAGTTCCACCAGCCCGGGCACGACCTCCTCCATCGCCGCGATCTTGGCTTCGTGTTTGTTGTTCCCCGTCACCAGCCGCGGCATGCCGGGAAATTTCCTGCCGACCTCGAAACGCGTGGAGATGCAGTAGTCAAACCCCAGCACTTGCGCAATCTCCCGCGCATAGAAATCCGGGCTCGCCGTGTTGAGCACCAGGACACGGTTCTGGTGCTTGTGCCGAAGAATCTCCGCCCTCAGATCCGGGTAGGCCCAGCGTGGCACACACACGCTGGCAAACTCATGCGCATAGTCCGCCAGGCGCTCTCGCGGCATCCCCCGCAGGTAGCTTAAAAAGGCCCGCTTCGCCGTCGCCGTGCTGGCCAGCCCGCACGCACGCGCCAGCGCCACCGGCACAAAGAGCGCATGCAGCAGCACCCGCCACGGCTCCCGATGCAGCACAAAATTGCAAAACAGCGCCTGCGTGTCGAACGGCAGCAGCGTGTGATCAAGGTCAAAGAAGGCGTAGGAGCGGGCGGGCATCAGGGCTGAGCCTAGCTCCAGCTTTCCATCTGGCAAAACATTCCCAGCCTTGACGGATGGCTGCGCGGACGGCACTGTGCACACCCTTTTCCCCCTAAAAACCTGATCTCATGGCCCAAGAAACCACCCTCATCCTGCTCAAACCCGACTGCGTGGCACGCGGCATCAATGGCGAAGTCCTCAAGCGCCTGGAAGACGAGGGGTTCCGTATCCGTGGCTGCAAAATGATCCAGCTCACCGATGAACTCCTCAAGGAGCACTACTCTCACATCGCAGACAAGCCCTTCTTCCCGGACGTCGCCAGCTTCATGAAGAGCAAGCCCGTCATCGCCGTGGCCATCTGCGGGGAAAACATCATCTCCCACGTCCGCGACCTCCTCGGCCCCACCGACTCCAAGGTCGCCCCCAAGGGCACCATCCGTGGCGACTTCGGCACTGACAAAATGACCAACGTCGTCCACGCCTCCGACTCCCCGGAAGCCGCTGCAGTCGAATTGAAGCGCTTTTTCAAAGACGGCGAGATTTTCAGCTATTGAGGCCGCGCACATCGCAGCCTACACTCCGCCCGGCTCTGGGCCACTGCCCGACGCCGATGTGGTGAAATGGTAAACACAGCGGACTTAAAATCCGCTGGGAGGCAACTCCCTTGCCGGTTCGAGTCCGGCCATCGGCACGGGTGAGGCGCTGCTGCCCGCCACGCACCTGACACAGGTTTTGCATACAGCGACCAGCAAGCGGGAAAAACACCGCCCGCTTGCGCTTCCGGCGGGCCAGCAGCCAGCCCGCACATCTTGTCACGTCACAAGATCCGCCCTCTGTCGCCCCCCTGATTCCAGGAGCCTCCCTGCACATTCACTAGGGGGGATGCCCCCTCTAATGGAATCCATTATTCCGAAATTGCGGTCCCCCACGAGGCGGCGGCTGCGGCTCTGCACGAGGGTGCGTACCGTAGCTGACGACAATATCGGATTCCTCTTGTCATGGCAGGATAGGTCCCGTGAACACGAACCTCAAACGCGCCACTGACATCATGAGCACGACCACTTCCCACCTCTCCATTGCTGCCTCCACTCACACCAGCCCACGCCAGCGCTTCATCCAGAATCTGGCCGAGAGCGAACTCTTCCAGCACTACCAGAAAGCCTTCCACACCCTCACCAGCCTGCCGCTGAGCTTGGAAGCCGCCCGCGAGGAAAGTCCCCTCGAAAAAATCATCACCCGCCAGGGCGTCGCCGGAGTCGTGGAGACCCAGGTCCCCGTCCGCGTCGGCAAGAACACCATCGCCATCATGCTCACCGGTGGCGTTCGCCTCCAGCCCGCCAATGCAGACACCTTCGCTCCAGTCGCCAAAGCCCTGCTCGACGACGGTCGCTCCGCCACCGAAATCCGCAGCGCCCAGGTCCATTTCGAGCACGTCCCTGTGATGGAACCCGCACGCTACGAGGCCGCCGTCGCCATCCTGCAGTCCTTCGCCCTCCAGCTCGGTGACAGCGCCCACCGCATGCTCTTCGCCACCGCCACGCATGAGCCTGAAGCAGTGCGCAATGCCAAATCTTTCATCCACAATCACCTGGCTGAGCCCATGTCTCTGGAAGCCGTCGCCAGCGCGGTCAATGTCAGCCCCTTCCACTTCTGCAAGCTCTTCAAGCGCGCCACCGGCCTCACCTTCACAGACTTTGTGAACCGCGCCCGTGTGGAAAAGGCCAAGCGCATGCTCATGAAGCCCGCAGCTCGCATCACCGAAGTCGCCTACGACGTCGGCTTCCAGAGCCTCTCCCACTTCAACCGCAGCTTCCGCCGCATCGCCGATGAATCCCCCACCGAATTTCGCAGCCGCATGAAGCACGGCAGCCCGGCCCTCATGGCCGCCTAAAATTTGTCGCCATGCGCACCGCACTGCGGTGTTTCGACGACAACAGCCCCGGAGAGGACGCCTGAGCGCGTTGGGCCCAGCCTCTCCGGGGTTTTTTGTGCCCGCGCACCGCGCCTGCGCTCGCGGATGCACTTGACCCACCCCCGCCCGCTGCGCACACTCGCCCTTCACTCACACCCTAGACACCCAACCCTCTTTAGCTCTCCCATGAACCGGAAAATTCGTTATGGCATGATCGGCGGCGGACGCGGCGCCTTCATCGGCGGCGTGCACCGTATCGCAGCTGCAATCGACCAGCAGATCGAGCTCGTCTGCGGTGCCTTCTCATCCGACCCCCAGCGCTCCAAAGACAGCGGAGCCGACTTTTTCCTGCCCCCCGAGCGCTGCTACGGAAACTTTGAGGAAATGATCCGCACAGAGTCCGCCCTCCCTGCGGACAAGCGCATGGACTTCGTCTCCATCGTCACCCCCAATCACCTCCACTTCCCTGCCGCCAAAGCCGCCCTTGAGGCCGGTTTCCACGTCCTCTCAGACAAGCCCGCCACCTTCAATCTCGCCCAGGCCAAGGAACTGGCCGGAATCGTCAAGGCCACCGGCAAGCTCTACGGCGTCACCTACAACTACACCGGCTACCCCCTCATGCGTCAGGCCCGCCAGATGATCGAAGAGGGCAAGCTCGGGGAAATCCGCAAGGTCGTCGTCGAATACCCCCAGGGCTGGCTCGCCACCATGCTGGAAAACACCGGCCAGAAGCAGGCCTCCTGGCGTGTGGACCCCGCCATCTGTGGCGCCGCCGGCTGCATGGGAGACATCGGCACCCATGCCATCAACCTCGCTGAATACGTCACAGGCCTCCACATCAAGGAGCTCGCAGCAGACCTCACCATCTTCCTGGCCAAAGAAGGCCGCCGCCTAGAAGACGATGGCAATGTCCTCCTCCGCTTCACCAATGGTGCCAAGGGCGTTCTCCACTCCAGCCAGATCAGCATCGGCTGTGAAAACAACCTCAGCCTCCGCGTCTACGGCTCCCTGGGCGGCATCGAGTGGTCCCAGCTTGATCCCAACACGATGATCGTCACCTCTTTGGACAAGCCGAAGCAGATCTACCGCACCGGCCTGGGCTACCTCGGCAGCGCCGCCGGTGCCGCCACCCGCACCCCCTCCGGCCACCCCGAGGGCTACCTGGAAGGCTTTGCCAACATCTACCGCAACTTCTCCAACCACGTCCGCGCCGTCATCAACGGCACCACCCCCAACCCGCTGGACATGGACTACCCCACCATCGAAGAAGGCGTCGCAGGCATGGCCTTCATCGAGGCCGTTGTCGCCTCCTCCGCTGCCAACGCCGCCTGGACCCCGCTGGACTACACCCCCACACCACGCGCCAAATACGGCGACGCCGCCCTCAACAGCGACCGCGGCGGCCTGTCGTAAATAACTGAGTATTCAAATGCTTGAGTGATGCTCGCGCATACGGGCATCACTCATCAGGCTGCGCCGGAACCGCAGGCGGCACTGTCTGCGCAGGTGAAGCAGCGGCCTCAATGCTCACACCGTTGCTGCTGCGCTCCAGATTGGGATCAAAAGCGAACTCAAAAATCGCGCCATCTAGGGTATTGAGAACCCAGTCGCGCATGAGTTCCGCATCATCCGCCACCGCAGCCTCCAGCCACGCACGGCCTTTGGCGTCATCCAGCATTTCAAAATCCATCTTCACCAGGCCGTTCTCCCCTTTGGATGGCAGTGCGGAGATCCGCTTCAACATCTCCTCCTCAAACTCCGGGCCTTCCACCGCGGAGATGAAGCGTTCCATCAGCTTGTTGAGTTCCACGCTCTTGCTGAGTTGCTCTTTGCTCACCCCGGTATGGCGTCTCAAGATGCCCTCCACCTTTTGCTTTACCTGAGGAGACACCGCCGCCGGCCGATAATGATTGGCTGCGGTGGCAGTGGCGGGCCGCTGAACATTGCCCTCCACGGCAAAAGTTCCAACCAAGGTTGGGCCAGGGGCTGGGGCTGGACGCTCTCCCCCGTCTTGCAGTACCAGCGGCATGCTCAGGGCTGCAGCGGCCACAGCTGTGGCGATCAGGATTTTGGTAGTGGTAGTCATGGCAAATAAGGAGGTCGTGGTCAGAGACGTGCCTGTTAGGGCACCGCTGCCGCCGCCTGTTCCGCTTAAGACCAGCTTTCCTAGGGAACCGCCCAGTTTTGCAGGCAGCGCGGCCTCCACTCGCGGTGCGCTCAGGACCATGGCCAGCCCGGAACCGCACAGCACTCCACGGCCGCGCAATAGCGTGCGCAATTCCCTCACAGCAGATTCCAGCTGCCGAGAAACCGTGGACTGACTCACCCCCAGGCGCGACGCCAGTTCCTGCTGCGTGCAGCTTTCCAAATAATGCGCCACCAGCAGTTCTCTCACGGCCTCCGGCAGGTCATTCAAAGCGTCATCGATCTGCGGTTCCAGTTCCTCCCAGGCAGGTTCGACGACTTCGGCGTGGGACTCGTCCTCGGCAGCGGCTCTCCCTTCATGCCTTCTGCGGCGGGACTCTCCGCGCAGCGCATTGCAGGCCTTCCGCCAGGCCACCCGGTGCAGCCATGCCGCCACGGATTCCACCGTCCCCTGCCCGCTGCGCGCCAGCTCCAGAAACGTCTCCTGCACCACATCCTCCGCCAGCGCCGCGTCTCCCGTGACCCGCTTCGCCGTGGCAAAGACCATTCCCGCATGCTCCCGCACCAGCGTCGCAAATGCTTCAGCGTCCCCATCGCAATGGTAGCGCGTAAGCAGATGCAGATGTGAGTTCATGGGAGCCTGAAACGGAATGCTCGTTTCACATGAAAGACACCGGCCCGGGGCGCTTCATGCAGGGAATGTGAGATTCATGCTGAAAATAGACTCAGGTCCTAGATTTCCCTCGCAGCAGCTTGTAAATGTAGATGAGTCCCCGCCCGAGCAGCGTCTGCGGCTGCGAAGTTCTCTTCCGAACCTGAGTTTGCGGCGTGCTCGTGACCTTGTAGTCATCCTCTGTTTCGCCCGGGAATCCGCGAAAAAGGCCGTCTCCGTCCACAGCCTCGGCAAAATCCTCGAAGCCCATGTTCCCGATGGATAAATTGTTCTCAATCGCCCCGATCCGGGTCGGCAAAGCACGGAAGCTTCTGCCAGGTTTGTCGAGGAGATTCACCACCAATAGCGGAGCATCCGCCTCCGCTAAGGTACGGTGGTCGGCGATGACAATGAAGCTGTGCTGATACGGTTTTGGCAAACGTTCAGGCAGGGACTCGGGCGTCACATCCACAAGCTCAGGATCGTTCAAAAAGCTCATGCACGCCCGAAAACCTTCTGCACCGATGGGGCTGGAGATCAAACCGCACAAGCGGCACCATGAGGCATCGTCGGCGAAGTCGGTGCGCAGGACGGCGGGGTCTGTGGTGTCAGGAATCAGCTTCATCTGATGCGGAAACGGATGGTGTTTTCAACGCTGTTCGGCCAAAGGAATTCATTGGTTGGGGAGACTGGTCGTTTTTACTTCCCTGATCTCCCAGTCGAAAAAGGCCACTTCATCAGCAGCCTCGGCTGAGGTCAGTTTCACAGTGAATCTGGTTCCTGCTCCATCATGGGTGCCTGTGATGACTCCCTCTTTGCCAGAATGCGGCCCCACGCTCACCCGGACCCGATCGCCTATGCTGCAGTGGTCCCGTCGGGCAAGGTACAGCGTCCAGAGTACCAGCCCCGCCAGCGGCATCAGCATGGCAGTCGCAAAGAGCCAGTGCCCCATGACAAGGTTCAAAACCGCCGCCAAGATGTAAATCAGCAGAAGCATCTCGACGGATCCTGACCGGGCAAAACCCGCAGAATGTCGATTCCTTGGCTGGACCAGCTTTTGCATGGTCAAATCATCTCAAAACAAAACGGGGAGAACAAGCCTGCGCTCATTCTCCCCGCTGATTTCAATCATTCTCCTGCTCAGATAGCCACCGGCTTGCCGCTCTGTGCGGAAGCATAGATGGCGTCGATCACCTGCATCAGGCGCAGAGCCTGCTCCAGGGTGTTCAGAGGCTCGGCCTTGCCTTCCAGCACTTCGATGAAGTTCGCGGCGGAATCAATGCGGCCCATGTCCTCGCAGGCGGGGACGGTGATGCTCCGGTTCACGCTGTGTCCGTTTTCCTGCACGTAGAGCTCGCAGGTGTCGATGGCGGTGTTGTCCAGACCGTCGCTGCCAAAGAGGCGCTGCACGCAGCCGCCGGCCTTTGTGCCTTGGAAGACGACGGAGACTTCCTCGCGCTTCACCATTTCCGCCCAGGACACCTGCAGGGAGAGCACCTGCCCGGTCTTGAAAGTCACAAAGCCATGCGCCGCGTTTTCCACGTCAGTGGTGCCGCCCACACGGTCGGGGATGCCCCAGGGGCCTTTGAACTGCTTGTCCGTGATAAAGTCGGAGAATGTCTGGCCCAGCACATGCGCAGGCTCGGGGTAGCCCATGAAGTACATCGCCAGGTCCACCATGTGCAGCAGGTCGATGAGAGAGCCGCCACCGGCCAGTTCCTTGGTGGTAAACCAGCCGCCAAAGCCGGGAATGCCTGTGCGGCGGATCCACTTGGCCTGCGCCGAGTTGATCGTGCCCACAGCCCCTTGGCTGATGTAAGTCTGCATGGCCTTGGACTCAGGCCGGGCGCGGTTGTTGAAGTTGAAGAGCACTTTCTTGTCCGCCTTCTGTGCGGCGGCGATGATTTCCTTCACCTCATCCGCATGAAGCGCAGGCGGCTTTTCGCAGAAGACATGCTTGCCGGCTTCGAGGCACTGAATGGTGAGGGACTTGTGAAATTTATTGGGAACGATGACGCTCACGGCATCGATCTCCGGTGCGGCCAGCATGGCCTCCACGGTTTCATAGGGAGTGGCGATGCCCCATTTCGCCGCCGCCTTGGCCGCTGCGCCGGGCGCGGCATCGCTCACGGCGATGATCTCGGCCCCTGCCTTGCGAAACCCCGCCGCGTGATACTGCAACATGCCGCCGACTCCGATGACTCCTACTTTGATGGCCATAAAGGTGATTGATTAAGATAATGGGTGAATGTGACTGGGCCGCGAGAATGGAGATTCGGAGCAGCGGAGTCAAGATGGGAAATGACCATGCTGGTCAGGCCTGGTGTGGGCGTTCTTGCCCTCATCACGCTCGCACCTTCGCCATCCACTCCAAAAGCATCGCCGTATCACCCGGATGGCGCAGCCTCATACGGGCTTTCACATCCACGTCATTTCCGACAAGAATCGTCCATCCATCGGGCAGCTCACGAAAGGCATTGAGGTCCGTCACATCATCCCCCATGAAAGCCGTGGCATTGGAGGGGACCCCCCATCGGTTCATGAACCAGCGCAGCGCAGTGCCTTTGTCCCATTCGCCGGCAGGAAGAATTTCCCAGATGCATTTGGCTGGCCTCACCTTCAGCGCCTCCAGCCCCTTCACAGCCTCCCTCACGCATGCCTCGAGCTGGGCACGGCAGTCCTCAGAGGCCTGGCGGTAGTGCACGGAAGCAGTCAGCCCTTTGTCCTCGATCCACACACCTGGCATCTCCCTTGGCAAGGGGGCCAGACGTCCCAGCGCATGACGCAGCGCGGCTCTGGCATCTTCAGCTCCTGGAGCCACCACCGTTGAGCCGTCTGCCGCCGCCATCTCCAGCCCGTGGTTTCCCGCATACCATGCGCCATCCAGTGCCACCCGTTGTCGCAAATCCGCGATCGCGCGTCCTGAGATCACCGCCAGCGCCACCCCGGGCAGCGCTATAAGCCGCTGCATCGCCTCCCCTGTGACACGTGGCAGCCGCGCCTCATCCGCATGCGGCATCAGAGGCGCCAGTGTACCATCAAAGTCACATCCGATGAGGATGCGCGGATGGGAGAGCAGCCATTCCCTCAGGGCTTCGCGTTGCTCGGTCCAGTTAGGAGTCATCGTTCACAGCAGTCTCGGGCATGTCCAGCTTCATGAGATGGGAGAGTATGTTGGCAGCCCAGCGGTACACATTGCTGGCGGCCACTTTTTCACGCATGCTTTTCATGCGTCGCTGCCGTTCTTCAGGCTCCATGGTCAGCGCGTGGCGGATGGCCTCGGCCGTGTCATGGATGGCAAAGGGGTTGACGCCGAGGGCCGCATCCAGCTCACGCGAAGCACCGGTAAATTTGCTGAGAATGAGCACGCCGTCGTTGTCCGTCCGGCTGGCCACAAACTCCTTCGCCACGAGATTCATGCCATCGTGCAGCGAGTTCACGACGAAGAAGCGGCTCAGCCGGTGCAGCGCCGTCATTTCCACCGGCCCGTGTTGCTGCTTCAAAAACAGCACCGGCTGCCAGCCCATGCGGCCCCAGCGCCAGTTCACATGCTCCACGAGTTTTTCGATCTCATCCTCCACCGCCTGGTACTCCGGCAGGTGGGAGCGGCTCGGAGCGCAGACTTGCACAAACGAAAATTTGCCGCGCCATTCTGGGTGCGTCTCAATGAAAAAATCCAGCGCACGCAGTCGCTCCGGGATGCCCTTGGTGTAGTCCAGCCTCTCGATCCCCACCCCCAGCAGGCGGTCTCCCAGCCTTAGCCTGCGGCGCCACCTTTCCATCGCCGCCTCCACTTCCGGGGCCATGGCCAGGGCTTCGTTGGTCACAAAGTCGATGCTGATGGGAAAAGGCCGCACGCTGGTGACGTGCCCGCCGCGCATCACATGCCAGCCCTCGCGGTCCACCATCGCCTCCACGGAGCTGTCCACCGTCTCAAAGAAGTTCTGGCAGTGGTTCCGGATGTGGAAGCCCAGCAGGTCATTGCCCAGCAGTCCGTCCACCAGCTCCTGCGACCACGGGCAGGTGCGGAACATCTCGCGATTCGGCCACGGAATGTGCCAGAACTGGGCCACGATGAGCTTGTCCCCGCCCATCTCTTTCAGCATGCGGGGCAGCAGGCAGAAGTGGTAGTCCTGGATGAAAATGATGGCCCGTTCTCCGCCCGCCTCCTCGATCACAGCCTGGGCAAAGATCCGGTTCACCTCCTGATACGTCTCCCAGTTCGCCAGACGAAAGACGGGGCGCTTGAAGGCAATGTGGCACAGCGGCCACAGCCCTTCGTTGGCAAAACCGTAGTAGTACCCCTCCTCCTGCTCGGGCGTCAGCCACACGCGCCTCAGGGTGTAGCTCGGACGATCCGGCGGCACGTCCAGCCGCCCATGCTCGTCTGCGGTATCCCGGTCGGCATTCCCCGCGCCATGGGCTATCCACGTGCCTTTGGTCGCCGCCATGATAGGGCGTAGTGCCGTGGCCAGCCCCCCGGTGGTTTCGACACACTCCAGATCCCCGCCCTCTCCGTAGCGGTGCATGTGTGGCTCCCGGTTGGAAACCACGATGAACTTTACATCACCTAGCCGCGTCTCGATCAGCTCCCGCAGCAGCTCTTTGGTCCATGTACGACTGGAGATCATGGTTGTGGATTGGTTTATTTTGTAGAAACCCACGGCTTACATCCATGTGTGAGCCGTATTAGCTTTTGCTTATGGAACGCACGCCGCAGGGCCGCAGGCTGTAAATAAATCACTCAACCCGTGAACAAGGAAGAACCACCTTTTCCATCCACGAGCGACATCGCCCGGCTTGTCCACCACATCCAGACGGAGTGGCATGGACTGAGCCGCGGGCTGCGCCAGGTGGCCGAAGCCGTCTCTGACGTGAAACTCGGCGACTCAGGTGCCTGCAGCGCCCCCATATACATCGCGCGCTCAGAAGATCTGCCGCGCGTGCAGCGCATTTTCGAAAAATCACTGTCCGCCGACCAGCTGAACACGCTGTGTCTCAAGGTGCTGCCGCCTGATCCCGCGCGCATCGACACTCACGGGCTGCTCTTTCTGCCCGGCCGCTATGTGGTGCCCGGCGGCAGGTTCAATGAAATGTACGGCTGGGACAGCTACTTCATCGCCCTGGGGCTGCTGCGGCAGGGACGGGTGCCTATGGCGCGCGCCATCGCAGACCAGTGTCTCTATCAGGTGGCGCACTACGGCACCGTCCTCACGGCCAACCGTACCTACTACCTCACTCGTTCGCACCCTCCATTTCTGGGGCGGCTGGTTCTAGCTGTATACCGTGCCACCGGGGATCTCACCTGGCTGCAGCGCACACTGCCCCTGCTGGAAAAATTTTACTACTACTGGGCGGTGCCTCCACACCTCGTCTCCGGCATGAATCTCTCGAGGTACTATGACTTTGCCCAGGGACCCGCTCCGGAGGTCGCCCGGGGGGAGATGGATGAGCACGGCCGCAACCACTACGAGCGCCTGCGCATGCACCTCGCCGAAGGCGGCGAATACGTGCAGGACGCCAGTCTCTTCCTCGATCCGGAAACCGGAGCACTGACCCCCCACGCCTACCACGCAGACCGCAGCATGCGCGAGTCGGGTTTTGATGTCAGCGGGCGCTTTGGCTTCGCCAATCTGGATGTTCTCGACATCCTCCCCGTCTGCCTCAACACGCTGCTGTGGCGGCTGGAAGTGGACATCGCCAAAGTGCGTGCCTTTCTCGGGGCCACCTCCACTCTCGAAGTCTGGAATGAGCGTGCCCGCCAGCGTGCTGAGAGCATCAACGAGCACCTGTGGGATGAAGAGACCGGAATGTTTTTTGATTACGATGGCCGTGCCGGACGCCGCCGCGCCTACCCTTTTGCCACCACTTTCTGGCCGTTGTGGGCCGGGCTGGCCACAGAGGTGCAGGCGGCACGTATCGTGGCGCACTTGCCGGACTTCGAAGCCAGCGGCGGCCTGCTCACCAGCCTGCACCTCAGTGGCTGCCAGTGGGACAGGCCTTTTGGCTGGGCGCCGCTCAACTACATGGCCGTCATGGGCCTGCACCGCTACGGCTACCGCCATGAGGCGCGCAGGATCGCACGACGCTTTGTGACCCTCGTCACCTCTGAATTCTGCCGCACCGGTCAGCTGTATGAAAAATACGATCTGGAGGGAATGACCAGCGACGTGACCGGCAAGATCCAGTTCGGCTATCCCACCAACGAACCCGGCTTTGGCTGGACCAATGCTTGTACTTTGGAATTGCTCGACTACCTCGGCTTGCTTGGCGACCTGGACACTGAGCAAACTTACACTGCACGAATCCAGCTGCCGCCACGCACGATGCAAAAGCCCATCGTTTGACCGAGACGCTCAGCGGCTGCGCATAAATCAACGGGGCGGCTACACAGCCACGACCCTCGTCATTCTGATTTAGACATTCGTCATTTGGACGCTTTCATTCTCCTCCTCCTGACCGCTGCCCCATGCCCGCCACTCTCCGCCCCGCCACACAGGCCGATCTCCCGGCCATCAATGCCATCTACAATCATTACGTGGAGCACAGCACCTGCACCTACCAGACCGTCCCCAGCACCGCTCTGGAACGGCAGGACTGGTTTGACGCCCACGGCCCGGAGCACCCCGTCATTGTAGCCGAGGAAGACGGAATTGTGGTCGGCTGGGGATCCCTCAGCCGCTTCCACCCCCGTCAGGCCTACTGCCACAGCGTCGAGGACTCCGTTTACCTCCACCACGAGCATCAGGGCAAAGGCATCGGCAGCCTCCTTCTCGCTGAGCTCCTGCGCCTCGCCAAAGAAATCGGCCACCATACCGTCCTCGGTGGCATCGATGCCGACCAGGCAGGCAGCATCGCCCTGCACGCCAAACTCGGCTTCATCAAAGTCTCCCACCTCAAGGAGGTCGGCCACAAGCACGGTCGCTGGCTCGACGTGCTCTGGATGCAGAAGATGCTCTAGCTGCGGGCACGCCACCCATTCCCGTCTTGACCTTTTGTACCCGGTTCCGCTAGAACCAGCACTCCGCCTACGTCTAGACGCCATGCTCCCGGATCCCGCACACTTCTCCCGCCGCAGGTGGCTTGGCGCCACAGCCATGGGACTTTCCAGTGTGGCGCTTTCCCAGCTCATGGCAGAGTCGCGCTCCCATTTTCCAGCCAGGGCCAGGCGCGTGATCTGGCTCTTCATGCACGGCGGCCCCAGCCATGTGGATATCTTTGACCCCAAGCCCGAACTCATCCGCCATGCTGGCAAGCCGCTTCCGCAAAGCTACGGCACAGTGGAGACACGACGCAAAGTGGCGCAGAATCCCCTGCTCGCACCCGTGAAGCCCTTTCGAAAGCACGGCCAGAGCGGCATCGAGATCAGCGATTTCCTCCCTCACATGGCGGAGCTGGCAGACGAGATGTGCGTCATCCGCAGCTGCCATGGAGACAGCGTGAATCATCCGCAGTCTGTCTATCAGATGAACACCGGCTCCATCCAGATGGGAAAGCCTAGCATGGGCAGCTGGGTGTCATATGGTCTGGGCTCTGAAAACGAGGACATGCCCGCTTTTGTGGTCATGCCAGATCCTGGTGGTGGCCTCAAAGGCGGCCCACCCGCCTGGGGCAGCGGCTTTCTTCCTGCCACCTACCAGGGCACCACCATGCGTGCCGGTGGCAGCCCCATCCTGCACCTGCAGAGCTCGCAAAGCAGCGCACGCCAGCGCGCCACGCTCGACCTCATCCAACAGATGAATGCACAGCACCTCGCACGCCATGCGGCCGACTCCGAACTCGATGCCCGCATCCGCAGTTACGAGCTGGCCTTCCGCATGCAAAGTGCCGCCCCCGAGGCCGTGGACATCTCCCGCGAATCCGAGGCCACCCAAAAGCTCTACGGCATGGACGACCCGACCACGCGCGAGTTTGGCACCCGCTGCCTGCTGGCCCGTCGAATGATCGAGCGCGGCGTCCGCTTTGTGCAGCTCTACTCGGGCGATACCAATGGCTGGGACGCCCACGAAAACGTGCTCAAAAACCACACCGAATACTGCGCCCGCACCGACAGGCCCGTCGCCGGGCTCATCCGCGATCTCAAACAGCGCGGCCTGCTGGAGGACACCCTCGTCATCTGGGGCGGTGAGTTTGGCCGCATGCCCATGAGCGAAAAAGGCGTGGGCCGCGACCACAATCCCTGGGGCTACACCACCGTCCTCATGGGCGCAGGCGTAAAGCACGGCCACGTCCACGGTGCCACCGACGAGTTCGGCCTCCGCGCAGCCCAGGACAAAGTCCACATCCACGACCTCCACGCCACCATCCTCCACACCCTCGGCCTGGACCACGAGCGCCTCACCTTCCGCCTCAACGGCCTCGATCAGCGTCTCACCGGAGTGGAAGGAAATGTGGTGAAGGGAATCCTCGCATGAAAACGCTCGGTCATGCGATGGATAAGGGACTCAGCCACCTCACCGTCTTTTTTACTCTGGGCCTTCTTCTCACCGCCCCCTGCGCCCACGGCGTCTCCATCCATGCCTCTGCAGATCCCGTTAAAGACGAGCGCCCCATCAAACCAGAAGACACTCAGCACTGGTCCTTCCAGCCGCTGCAAATCACTCCCGGCAACAAAGGCATCGACGATCTCGCAGCGCCCTCTCCATCTCCTGCCGCAGATCCCGCCACCCTCATCCGCCGCCTCACCTTCGATCTCACCGGCCTCCCCCCTTCTCCTGAAGAAGTCGAAGCCTTTTCGAAAACGTACATCCAGCATCCGTCATCCAGCATCGAGCATCTAGTGGACCGCCTGCTGGCCTCTCCCCGCTACGGCGAGCACTGGGCCCAGTGGTGGCTCGATCTCGCACGCTATGCAGACACGGACGGCTTCGAATACGATGCCGAGCGCAAACGCGCCTGGCAGTACCGCGACTGGGTCATCGACGCCCTCAATCGCGACATGCCCTTTGACGTCTTCGTGCAGCGCCAGATCGCCGGAGATCTGATGGGAGACGAAACCGCCACCGGTTTCCTCTTCTCATGCCCGGACATGCCGGACCTCAACAACCAAAGTGAGCGCCGCCATGTCCTGCTCAATGACATCGCTGCTACCGTCGGCTCGGTGGGTCTCGGCCTCACCGTAGGTTGTGCGCAGTGCCACGACCATCCCTACGATCCCATCAGCCAGGCCGACTTCTATCGCCTGCGCGCCTTCTTCGACAACACCGTCCTCACTCAAAACAGCAAACCTCTCGGCCCTTCAGTACACATCTTCACCGAAGGCATCCCCGCCAGCACCGTCTTTGTGCGTGGAGACTTCAAGCGCCCCGGCGCAGTAATTCAGCCCGCCATTCCTCGCATCTTCGGCTCCACTCTTGCCAATGCCGGCCGCGCAACGCTGGCTGAGTGGCTGACCAGAAAGGACAACGCGCTCTTCCTCCGCGCCATGGCAAATCGCCTCTGGCAGCAGCACTTTGGCAAACCTCTGGCCGCCATCCCCAGCGATCTCGGCCACCAAGGTCAGCCCCCTGCAAATCCCGCCCTGCTCGACTGGCTGGCCGCCGAACTGCCTCGGCAAAACTGGAGCCTCAAGCGCCTGCACAAGCTCATCGTGATGTCGAAGACTTATCAGCAAAAGAACGCTGCTCCCAAGCGCCTCACAGGGGAGATGCTGCGAGATGCCATGCTCAGCGTCTGCGGCCAGCTCAACCTCAAGTCAGGTGGCCCCGGCGTAAAGCTGCCGCTGCCAAAGGAAATCAGCAGCACCCTCATCAAAAGCCAGGCCGAGGCCACCAAGGACACCAGCGAGCACACACGCCGCAGCATCTACATCTTTGCCCGGCGCAATCTGCGCCATCCGCTCTTCGAGCTCTTTGACCGCCCGGATGCCCAGATGAGCTGCGCTCTGCGCAACACCTCCACCACCTCTCCCCAGGCCCTCATGCTGCTCAATTCCGAATTCACTCAGTCCATTGCGGCAAAGCTGGCCGCACTCCTTCAGGCGGAGCATGGCTCGGACGCCAGCGCCCTCATCACCGCCGCCACCCTGCGCTGTTACTCCCGCCAGCCCACCCCCAAAGAGCTCTTTAATGGGGAGATTTTTTTACAAAACCAAACCCATCTCACAGCGAATTTTAGTTCCGCCTTGACTGACTACTGCCTCGCCTTGCTGAACTCGAATGAGTTTGTTTATTTTGAATAGCTAGCCCTTCCCAGCCCTCAATATTCATATTTTTCATGATTTCCTAACGACCGGCAGTTTTTTTGTAGCGCTTTTCACCACTTCACATTTAAAGGCTAATTGGAAATCACGCTGCTTGCTGCCCCAATTCAATGGTGGATCTTAGGCATTCATGCCCAAACTCGACATCAGCCCCTACCCCGACACCCCTGAAGCACGGGCGGAGCTGGTGCAGTTTCTGAACCGGAGTTTCAGCCCCCTGAACGGCCCTGCCTGGGAAGAACGCCTGCGCTTTTGGTGGGATGAAAACCCCGCAGCTTCAGTCAATCCTGAACGCGGACGCTGGGTGCATGCTCAAGGACGCTTGGTCGCATACGGTGGTTCCATCCCAGCCCTCCACACCTGGCAGGAGCAAATCTGTCAGACAGTCTACGCCACCACCTTCTGCATGGACGGGCAGTTCCCCAAAGCCGCAGCCATGGTCTTCCTCCAGCAGCGTGAAATTGCCGCACAGCGGATGATCATTCACTCCACCCCAAGCCCCCGTGTCCAGGAGGCGCTGCACAGAATGGGGGCACGAGCTGAGCAGACAGTGACTCGCCACTTTTTTGCGGCCGGGCTGGCCTCACATCTGCGCGGCCGCTCCTGGTGGCCTTCACTTCCTGCAGGCAGGCATGTGGTGACGTCTCCCTCAGCGGTCACCGCCATCGCCCGGCCTTACCAGCGCCCAGACCGCATTGAAAAATGGATCACCCCAGACTACCTGCGGTGGTTTTGCAGCGCCACCACACGCCAGCATCACTTCCTCGGCCTCGTGGATGCCTCGGGCGTGCTCAGTAGCTTCCTTCTCGTCACGCGTCGTCACACGCGCGGCCTCCACGGCTGGGATATACTGGAAAGTTTCACCACCTGTGAGGACAAGTCGGAACTCTACGCCCTGATTGGCCTCTTGGTCAAAGAACCCGGACTTTTTCCCGGCGGTGCCCACCTCGTCACAGCCGCAACTTTTCCCGGAGATCTCGTCTTGCATCCCACCCCTGCCCTGCTGCGTCGCACCCAGCAGGTCTGTCACTTTTTCCTGTTCCCTGAAACTCTCCGCCACGCCCCAAAGCACACCATCATGGCTGAAGGTGACATGGGGCTCTAAACGTGTGCCCCAACATCCGCCCCCCCCCTTCAGCCATTCATCTGGAACTCAAGCCTGACTGAAGCTCACTCTCCCACATTGGACTCAGGCACAGGAACCAGCAGCCTCGACGGATGCTCCGCATCACAGTAGATCCGGTTGGTCTGCTTCACTTTTTCACCCTCTTCGCTCCACTGCTTTCCTGTGCCTGGATTCACATCAAAGCGCGGAAAATTGCTCGAGGTGATCATCACACGCACGCGATGCCCCGCATTGAAGACGACACTCGTGGACCAGCAATCGACTGTGACCTCCTCGATCTTTCCAGGCGTCAGCGGCTCGGGCTTCTCGCGGGACTTGCGGTAGCGCAGACGCTGAATGCCTTCCGCCATCAGCATGCTTCGCCCATCGGGATAGACGTCGCAGATGCGCACAGAGAGATCCGTGTCCACCGCGCTTGAGGACACAAAGATCTTCGCCCATAGACGGCCGGTAACCTCCACCGGCTTGTCCAGCGGTTCGCTGGTAAAGACCACGGCATCCTCCCGGTCCTCCACCTTGCGCTGATCCATGGAACCTCGGGCGATCGTGAGATTGTGCCCTCCTTGGGTGGGGCAGGGATTGGCAGGGTCAAAAGTGTATTCATGAAACGACTCCGCCTGCTCAGGAGCCCTGAGCCCCACGCGTTTGTCGGCCGTGAGGTACACAGGCGTCTCCTTGGCCGGGATGGGCCAGTCGTCCGCATAGCGCCACTCGTTGCCAGGAGCACCTTGCGTGCTGGTGTCTCCCATCACGTAGTAGGCCACCGCAGGCTCCTTCTCCACGCCGTTGTCGATGCCGTTCAGGTAATGGGCAAACCACCGCGTGGGATCATACCTGATGGGCACACGGTTCGCGTCAGGAAAGGTCAGTTCACCCGCTGGCATCTTGCCGATGCCATGATGCCAGGGCCCCATGATCAGCTTCTGCGTTCCTTTCGAGCCTGCGCCACCCTGGTGCTGCCTTCCGATGAACTGGTCGATCGTCCCTTGCGCAAACATGTCAAACCATCCGCCGATGTTCACCGCAGGCACATTCATCACCGCAAACTTCGTGTGCGTGTCATGCGCACGCCAGTAGTCATCATACGATGGGTGCTCATGATTGATGACTAGCGCCCTGGGGTCAAACTTGTTGCCGTTGGTCCAGTTCTCCACATCCGCTTTGCGGAAGGCCCCGCCGATGTAGCTCACATCTGAATACATGTCCGTGGGCGCCACGCTGATGTACTGCGCCTTCAGCCCCTCGGGCACCGCACCCGCCAGCAGATTTTGCGTGATGCCTCCAGCTGAACCTCCAATCGTGGCGATGCTGCCATTGCACCACGGCTGCTTTTTGATCCACTCGATCGTGTCCACTCCGTCCTGATGCTCGCCCCAGCCGCAGCCGATGAAGGGGATGTTCTCCCCCTCGGACTCATACCGCCCGCGCATGTCCTGGTTCACAAAAACATAGCCGCCTTTGGCAAAACCCGGTGCGCTTTCGTTATGCTTCACCCGGTTGTAAGGCGTACGCGCCAGGATGACAGGGAAAGGACCCGCCCCGCTCGGCAGATAGATGTCCGTGGCCAGTTTCACGCCATCACGCATGGCGATCTTCTCCGTCTTCTTTTCCACAGGTCGGGTGGCAGCCTGCACCTGGCCGCCCCAGCTTTGCACGCTCACAGTCTTGTCCTCCGCTGCAGCTCGGCCAAACATGGTCGAAATCTGTCCCGCCCACATTTCCCCATAGGTGTCTTTAACAAACGCCACCGCCTGCTTCTGCTCTTCGGGGGAAAGAATTTCATCATGGTTCATGTCCGCCTTCGGAAACAAGGCACGCAGCTTGGCCGCCAGCGCGTCATTTTCATCTGCATGACATGAGGAAAAAGACAGAAGAATGGAAAAGGAAAATAAGAACAGGGAAGTTTTCATGGCTGAGCGTGCAGTCCTCCTGAGTGACACTGCAGGCGCCATGATATGACAGTTGAGCAAAAAATGCGCCCCAGCCCAGCGCCTCACTTCTTCTCTGCACCATGATCATGCTCGCAGATGCAGGCATACTCCTTGTTCTTGCAGGTGGGACACTGTTCCAGATTCAGATTAAATTTCTCGTTCACCGCTTTCTCTCCCGCCTTGGCTTTGATCTGCACCACTGTGGGGTGGTCGTTGCCTGCAGGAATCGTTTTGTCACTCACGAGTTTGTCCCCTTCCTTAACGAAAGAGAGACGCGTTGGCGCACTGCGGTCGCCTAAAGTCACGACCACGATTTGCTCTCCCGGCTTCACCACCTTGTTGTCATCATCCACAAAGCGGATCTCCACCTTGTTGCTCTTGTTCACAAAAAACTCCGCATGCGGCTCCACAGTGGTGATCAGGCGGCCTCCGCTCGGCCCGGCTTTGATGCCGTGATGATGATGACCATCTTTGTCAGCAGCATTGACAGTGAGAGCCATGATGGCGGCGATAAAGGTGAACAGCAGTTTGATTTTCATAGGTGTTTAGGATGGGTGGTGTCTTGACTGAATGAGAATGTTTAATGTGAAGCTGGAGCGTCCTGGGCTATCGCCTGCTCTGCTGCCCTGCGGCCAAACAGCCAGAACATCGCAGGCGTAATGGCCATGTCGAGAAAGGTGGAGGAGATCAGTCCGCCCACAATCACAACTGCCACCGGGTGCAGAATCTCCTTCCCCGGCTGATCTGCGGCGAGAACGAGCGGTATCAACCCTATGCCCGCGCTCAGGGCCGTCATCAGCACGGGCACCAGCCTCTCCAGAGTGCCGCGCACGATCATGCGCTTTGTGAAGCCCTCCCCCTCATGCCTCATGAGGTGCAGGTAGTGGCTGATCATCATGATGCCATTCCGCGCAGCCACCCCGCCCACGGCAATGAAGCCCACCAGCGTGGCGATGCTGATGTTGTTCAACTTCACATACGTGAAAAACAGCCCGCCCATGAGCGCCAGCGGGATGTTGACCAGCACCTGCAGCGACAGCGAGGCGCTGCGGAAATAGCCGTAGAGCATCAGAAACACCGCCACAAAAACCATCACTGAAAAAAGCGCGATGCGCTGCGTGGCCTCCTTCTGCGCTTGAAACTCTCCCTCAAAAGTAATGAAGCATCCCTGCGGCAGATGAATCTTTTCGTTCACCTCCTGGCGCAGGCGCTCTACGAGATTGCTCACATCCTGCACCGTGGGCTTGATGGCTAGTGCAAACCGCCGCTGCCCGCCTTCTCTAAAGATGACATTCGGTCCCTTTGCCTCTCTCACATCCGCCACCAGATCCAGCGGCACACGTGGCCCTTCCTCTGTCTCGATAGGCAGCGCGGCGATTTTGTCTGGCGAATCCCGCCACTCTGCCGGAAGCCTCATCACCAGATTCACCACTCGCTGTCCTTCCCGCAGCTCAGACAGCACCTGCCCGCCGATCAGTGCAGACAGCATGCTGTTCAGCCTCCCCGGCGCGATGCCATAGGCCTTGGCACGGTCTCGGTTGGCTTCGATGCGCAGTTGCGGGATGGTTGATGTCTGGTCCAGCTTGCAGTCCTGGAATCCCGGAATGGCCTGCGCGATCTTTTGAATCTCGATGCCTAGGCTGCGTAGCTGCTCCAGGTCAGGACCAAAGATCTTGATCGCTACCGGCGCAGAGACACCGCTCATCATATGCCCTATGCGGTCCGCCAGCGGACCTCCCACCACTGCAAAAACTCCGGGCACGCTTTTGATCTTGGCGGTGATGTCAGCCAGCACCTCCTTGCGGCTGCGCCCTCCTGCATCGTGCCCCTCGGCCTGCGGATGGCGAAAATCCACGTCAAATTCCGCCGTGCTCACAGGCACCACATGGTCTCCGCGCTCGGCACGCCCCAGCCTTCGCCCCACCTTCCTCACTTCAGGCACACTGAGAATCTGCTGCTCGATGACATCGGAGATCCGGTTCATCTCCTCCAGAGAGGTGCCTGGCGCTGCAGTGGCCGCCACCAGCGCCGTCTCCTCCTGAAACTTGGGCAGGAAATCCTTGCTCATCTGCGGATACAGGGAAAACGACACCGCCAGCATCACCAGCGCCAGCGTCAGCACCACCGCAGGCTGGCTCAGCGCCGCACGCAGCAGGGTGTGCTCCAGTCCCCACTTCATCAGTCTTGTCACAGGCCCGTCCTTGTGCTCATGCCCCTCACGCGGCTTCAAAAACAGCGAGCACAGCACCGGAATCGCAGTGAGGGAGACGATGAAGGAGGCCACCATTGAAATGATCGTGGCCACCGCGATGGGCGCAAAGAGCTTCCCTTCCACACCCGTCAGTCCGAGCAGCGGCAGAAACACCAGAATGATAAGCACCGTGGCATACAGAATGGAATTCCTCACCTCGCCGGAGGCCAGAGCTATGACTCGCAGACGCGGCTGCGGCGTGGCAGCCGCCGCATTCTCCCTCAGACGTCGGAAGACATTCTCCACATCCACGATCGCATCATCCACCACCATGCCGATCGCCACCGCCAGCCCGCCCAGTGTCATGGAGTTCACGCTCACCCCCATGATCTGGAAGATGAGCATCGAAATCTCAAAGGAGAGCGGCATCGCCATCAGCGTGATGAAAGTGGTGCGCAGGTTCAGTAGGAAAAGAATGAGCACCACCGTCACCATCACCGCCCCCTCCAGGATGGCGCTTTTCAGATTACCAATCGCGTTGTCGATAAAGTCCTTCTGCTGAAACAGAAGCGTGGTTTCCACACCCGCAGGAAAAGTGGGCTGCAGCTCCTCCAGCGCGGTCTTGATCTGCTCCGTGAGCTTTCGCGTGTCAAAGCCCGGCGCCTTGGTGATGCTCATGATGACGCCATACGTTGGCGACTTCTCCGGAGCCTGGCTCACAGTGGCATCACCGCGCATCGGCTCGATCCCCCACGCCACTTTCGCCACATCTCCTATGGCCACAGGTCGGTCATTGACCTTCTTGATCACCGTCTTGGATATGTCATCCAGATCCACGGACATGGCCAGATTTCGCACCATGATCTCCGTGGGTCCTGTGTTGATGAATCCCCCCGTGGTGGTCGTGGCCGCCTCGCTGATGGCTTCCTCCAGCTCCGCAAAGCTCACATTGCTGGCCTGCAGCTTCCACGGATCCGGCTGCACCTCGATGCGTTTCACCCCTCCTCCCATGTTGAGGATTTCAGCAATGCCCGGGATGCTCTGCAGCCTGCGCCGGATGGTCCAGTCAGCCAGAGAGCGCACCTCGCGCGGCGGGATGTATCCGGCTTCTCCTTCCTTGCTCGTGCTGCGCACGCCCACCAGCAGAATCTCCCCCATCAGGGAGGCCACGGGTGTCATGAATGGCTGCACTCCTGCGGGCAGGTTGCCGCGCGCACTTTGCAGCCGCTCCTGCACCAGCATTCGCGCACGGTAGATGTCCGTGTCCCAGCCAAACTCCGCATACACCAGAGAGAGCGCCACATCCGAGTTTGACCTCAGGCGTGTCAGACCCGCCACGCCCATGAGCGCGCTCTCGATGGGCTGCGTCACACGCACCTCCACCTCTTCCGGTGCCAGTCCCGGGGATTCCGTCAGTACGATGACGGTGGGTTTCGTCAGATCCGGCAGCACCTCCACCGGCAGCAGCGTGGCGGTGCGCAGCCCCATGACCATAAGAATGATCGATGCTCCGATGACGACGGCGCGGTTTCTCAGCGCCCAGTGTATCAGGTGGTTGAGCATGGCTCACTCGCCCCCCTGCGCGGCGGTGTTCCCCGGCCTCTCACTCACGCCCTGCGCTTTGCGTGTGAGAAGAGATAAAATCAGCAGCACAAAAAGCACGCCGCTCACAGCTTTCCAGAATGCACCGCCCTCGCCCGCATGTTCATGCGCAGGCATGTCGCCTCCATGTTTCTTCGCCTCCAGTTCAGCACGCTTTTCCGGCGTCAGCTCGCTGCCGTCTTCCGCGTGCTCATGCCCGTGCGCGGCATCCAGCGCCTCCTTGAGCGAGATGCTGCTGGCTCCCGCAAAGGAAAGCGAATACGCACCCCGCGTCACCACCTCGTCCGCAGGCAGCAGCCCGCTCACGATCTCGACATGGCGGTCATTCATCTCCCCCACCGTCACCGGAGTTTTGATAAAGGCATTGGGCAGGTCAAAATCCTTCACATACACAAAGCGGTTGCCGCCCTCCCCTTGCAGCGCCGCACGTGGCACGCTCACCACTCCGCTGCGCCTGCTCAAGACGATGCTGAACTCCGCACGCATGTCCGCACGCAGTTGCCCGCCTGTGTTGGGCAGTCGGAAAATGGCATCCAGCGTGCCGCTCTGCTTGTCAGCACTGGTGCCAAACCTCAGCAGCACCCCGTCAAACTTCTCCTCGGGCAGCGCCGCCACCCGGATGTGCGCCACCGTCCCCGGCTTCATCTGCCCCGCCTGATGCTCCGGCACACGCGCCACGGCATACACCTCGCTCAGGTCGGTGATTTCCAGCAGACTGTTGCTCGGCTCGATCGGATCTCCGAGACGCAGATCCACCCGCGTGATGAGTCCCCCGATGGGCGCTTTCAGCATCACGGCTGGCGGCGGATCCCCCGGCTGGCGGCTCTCCACCTTCACCAGTTCATCACCAGCCTTCACCGTTTCGCCAGGAGCAGTCCGCAGTTCAATAATACGGCCGGGAATGCGGCTGCTCAGCGCCGCCACATTTCCCGGAATCGCCTGAATGCGCCCCAGCGAGAAGAGAGTGGTCTCAAAGTCCGCCTCCTCCGCCTCCACAGTCTCGATGCGGAGGTTTTTCACTCCGGTCTCATCCAGCACGATGGTGCTGGCAGCGCGTTTGCTGTCGTCTGCGGCGTGCAACACGCCTGCAAACACAGCTCCAAAAATCAATGCAGAAGAGGCTGTTTTCATCATGTGGCAGGGTGGGAGTTTCACGGGGCAGGAGTGGTGGAGCCTGTGACCGAAAGGGCGGCGGGGGCATGCTTGCCCACGGCGGCCTCATAGCGGATGCGTGCCAGGTGAAAGTCACGCAGCGCATCCAGCGTGGACGACTCCAGCTGTAGCCGCTGGTCTCGTGTGCGCAGGACAGCCTGCAGATCCGCCTGCCCGGCTTCATAGGCCTTTTGCATGGCATTCATCTGCTCCATCGCCAGCGGCAGCAGATCCTCACGCGTCTCCCTCACGATCGCCGCCGTGGTCTCCATCTCCTTGCGCGCGGTGCCCGCTTCGCCGTTGATCTGCATGGCCAGCGCATCCCGCTCCAGTTTCGCACGTTCAGCAGCCGCCGTTTTTTCTGCGATCACGCCCTGGTTGCGGTTCCAGAATGGCAGTGGCAGCGAGATTCGGAATCCGACATACCCTGTGCGCACACGCCCCGTTCCCGGTACATCCTGCATTTCATTGGAGGTAAAGAGCCCCATCTTCAGGTCTTGGACACGATTGGCTTTGGCCAGGCTTTTGTCCGTCTCTGCAGCGGCGATCTTTGTCTGTGCCAGCTGGTAGTCGGGTCGCAGCGTCCAGCGTGTCACCGTTGGCACTTCCATCGGCGGCAGGTCTCCGGAAATCGAGAGCGCATCCTCTGCTCGCAAACCCAGCATCGGCTTCAACTGCCCCAGCTGGCTCACGCTCTGCACTTCCAGCAGGCGGGATTCCACCTTCAGCCGCTGCGCATCCAGTCGTAGCTGCTTGGCGTCCAGAGGCGAGACCTCGCCCGCCTTCGCCCTTCCTTCAGAGAAATCAGCCAGCTTCTGCGCCAGCTCGGTCTGCTGCTGCCTGAGCTCTCTCTGCCGTGTCAGCGTCAGCAGCCGCACCACCTGCAGCTGCGCCTCGGCAATGAGTTTGCGCTCCATATCCCTCACCTCCAGCTCTGCCGCCTGAACCATCTGCGACGTCAGCTTTTTCTCCAGACTCAGGCGTTTGGTCACTGGAAAGGCCTGATCCACGGAAAAGATGCTCGTCTGCGGACTGACGTGGCTTTGGTTTTGAAAATCGTAGTTCACACTCGGATTGCTGAGCCTGCCGGATCCCAGCTGCCGCCCCTGTGCCTCCGCAATGACAAGTCGCGCCGCCTTCAGCGCGGGATGATGGGAGCGCACACGTGGCGCGACCTCGCCCAATGACAAATCCAGGGCCGGCGCACTGCCGGCAAACGAACATAAAAGCAAAAGTACAGAAATGGTTTTCATAGGTGGTGAATGCTGAGACATGCAGACATGGACCGGCCATGCCCGCGGAGGGGATGCAGTCATCACGGCCATTCAGCCATCCGGTTTGGGATGGCAGGCCGTGGCTGCCCTCAAATTCTCAACACCACCGCATGCGCGAGGACATGCGTCCACGCTCGCGGGCCGTCAGGCACTCGCCACTGGAACCGTGCGGCCATCGGCTGACAGGCAGACACCTCAGCCTGCCACGCCTGCGTCCACTGCGGCAGGGTGAAACCGATCACCACAGGGGCGGGGGCCGCCACCTGCACATGCGACACCGGGCTGGCTCGCAGACTCTCGATCAGCGCCTCATGCGGATGACTGTCTCCTTCATGGTGGTGATCATCGTCACCGTGGCACGGTAGATCCTCCTCATGCTCGTGGCAGGCCTCAGAATGTGGCCCATGGCAATGATCCGCCATCGTCACTTTCTCCACTCCGCCGCAGTCGCAGAGATACCCTCTTCCCAGACCAAAGACCTGCGCACATGCCACAGCCAGGACGGCCAGCACGGGGAGGATTCGGCGTGTGAAGCTCTGCATGGTGAACAAGCTCAAGATGCCAGACACCCCCTGTTTGTTCAATTTGATTTGTGCCTTCCTTCCTCAAAAAGGCGAAGGCGCCGGGAGCTCTCCCGGCGCCTTCATTGTGGATCGGCCCTCATAAGCCGGATTCTGTTTCCTCAGCCCTTTCGGCCTGCGGTCATGATCATTTATCTGTCAGGCTGGAGGACCAGCCCGCCCCTGCTCGCGCAGTGGTGCGACTATTACCCGGAGCTATCCATCCCTTTCGGGACTTGTGGCCAGGCGGGCCGTTTCTCCTGTTCTGTCTTGCACCGCATGAGGTTTGTCGTGCCCCCTTCCTCGCGGTCGGGGCGGTGGGCTCTTACCCCGCCTTTTCACCCTTGCCCACGCTTTCACGCAGGCGGTTTGTTTTCTGTGACACTGTCTGTGACTGCGGCTTGCACCGCAGCCCCCACGCTTTCACGTGGCATGCTGCCCTGTGGTGTCCGGACTTTCCTCCAGCGCCCCGCCTTTCGGCAGCACACCGGCGATCACTCCGGCCGACCCGCCCCCAGACTAAAGGCTCCGTCCCCAAAGGGCAAGCCGGGCCGCATGGAAAAGATGCTGCGAAACTTTCCTGCAGCCCCCGTGGTTTAAGCCCCCCTGAACAAGCGCCACCCGCCATGAAAGCTCTCTCCACCTTCCTCCTCGCTCTCACTGCATGCGTCTCACTGTCCCAGGCCGAAGACACCCCCAAACAGCGTCCCGGTGCCGGACAGGGCCGGGAAAAGATGAAGGAGATGATGCTGCAGAAGTTTGATGCCAACAAAAACGGCACCCTCGACCCCGACGAGAAAGCAGCCATGATGAAAGCCATGCAGGAGCGCAAAGGCGGTGCTCCAGGTTCCCCAGGTGCTGCCAAAGGCGGTCCGGGCAAAGGCCCCATGCAGGAAATGATTTTGCAGCGCTTCGACGCCAACAAAAACGGCGTCCTCGACCCCGATGAGAAAGCCGCCGCCATGAAGGCCATGCAGGAGCGCAAAGGCAAAGCAGGCAGTCCCTCATTCACTCCCGGCTCCTCTACGGACTCCGGTGGCAGCAAATTCCGCCGCCCGCCCGAAGCCCCCAAAGAAGGCTCTGCCACCAAGTGATGCAGGCACTCCTGCCTGCAATACGCACGTCCCTTTCACACTCACATGCAGCGCCGGGAGCTCTCGGTGCTGTTTTGCAGCGGCATATGAGTTCATCATCATGAGGCTCGTCAAAGTCGGGCACGTTCACTCATCCGCCCCCTTCTTGCCCTTAGGTGCCTCAGGCAGCGGGATGCCCTTCTGCTTCGCCTCCCACTCGGCATAGCCTTTCTTGCTGCGGTTGCCCAGGTACTTGTAGGTGTCAAAGATCGCCTCATTGCCCAGCACACGCGGGTCTTTTTCCTCCTTCAGCATCGCCTCCAGCTTGGCACGCAGCTCCTGCTTCTTTGCGGCATGCTGCGGGTCTTTGGCCAGATTCTTCAGACACTCCGGATCTTCAGCCATGTTATACAGCTCCTCCTCGGGGCGGTAGTTGAAGGCCAGATCATAAAAGAGCCCCTTGTTCTCCACGATCCATGATTTCGTGGGGCCGTCATCGCAGTTGCCGTAGCCGGTTTCAGGATTGCACGCAGGCCAGCGCTCCGGGTGGTAGTTGTGGCTGTAGAAAAACTCCGGCGTGCGGATCGCGCGCACAGGGTAGCCCCAGTCATTGGGCCTTCCCAGATCATGCCGCTCCTTGCCTGCCAGCATGATTTTGCGGTCCTCCACAAAGCCGCTCTTCTCACTGCGCAGGATGCCCGCCAGACTGCTGCCGCTCATCTGTTCATGCTTTGGCAGCCCCGCGAGCTCCAGATACGTCGGCGCCAGATCTCGCACATTGATAAAATCCTCCACCACACGCCCTGGCTTGATCCCCTTCCCCCAGCGCATGGCCAGCGGCAGGTGGTAGCCGTCTTCATAAATCTGCCCCTTCACGCGTGGAAAGGGCATGCCGTGATCTGAGGTCACGATCACCAGCGTGTCCTCCAGCTGTCCGGACTTCTCCAGCACCTCCAGCGCACGGCCGATCTGCTGGTCTCCCCACTCCACCTCGATCGCATAGTCAGCCATGTCTCCACGCACCGTCGCATTGTCCGGCAGATAGCCAGGCACCTTCACGTCCTCCAGCTTTTTGCCAAGGCGCACACCCGAATCGAGTTCATAGCCACGATGCGGCTCCTTGAACCCCATCCAGAAGCAGAAAGGCTGCGCTTTGTCTCGCTGCGCCAGAAAGCCTTCAAAATTGCGCGGATAATCCGTGGTCGCGATGCCCTTGGTCGGTGGCTTCTGGGTAAACTGATCAAACGCCGGCCCGGCGGGATTACGCGTGCGCCCGTCCAGCTTGAACTCACCCGGTCCCCACCCCTTGCCGGTCAGCCCCACAGTGTAGCCGCTCTTCTCCAGCAGGTCCGGATACACGGCAAACTTGGAGGGAAAGATACCCCCGTGGCACACCGCCTCCTCCAGCTGCCAGGTGTTGCGTCCCGTGAGGATCGTTGCTCGGCACGGACTGCACTTCGGATTCGAGGTGAACGCGTTTTTAAACAGCACCCCCTCCTTGGCCACGCGGTCAAAGTTCGGCGTCTTCACCCACTCACAGCCGTACGCGCCCGCATGCTGCCATCCCCAGTCATCAAAGATGATGAAGAGAATGTTCGGACGCGGCGCGTCTCCAGCATGGGCGCTGGAGACAAACGCAAGAGCGGCTAGGACGACCGGCAGGAGAAACTTCATGCGCCGTGAAACGACGCATGTCTCCTCAACTTGCAGCCGCTTCTTCCACGCTCACGCAGGTGCAGATGAGATGGCGGTCGCCGTACACATTGTCGATGCGGGACACCGGCGGCCAGTACTTGGCCTCCTGCACCCACGGCAGCGGGAAAGCGGCGGCCTCGCGCGTATAGGCGTGCGGCCACTCGCTCTTCACCACCGAGGCAGCCGTGTGCGGAGCCTGCTTCAGCGTGTTGTCCGTCGGGTGGTAGCTGCCGCTTTCCACACCGATCATCTCCGCATGGATGCACCGCATCGCTTCGCAGAAGCGATCCAGCTCGGCCAGGCTTTCGCTCTCCGTGGGCTCGATCATCAGTGTGCCAGCTACCGGCCAGCTCATCGTGGGCGCATGGTAGCCAAAGTCCATCAGGCGCTTCGCCACGTCTTCGACCGTCACCTTGTGGAAATGGCTGAAGTCCAGAATGCACTCGTGCGCCACGAGTCCTTTGGCCCCCTTGTACAGCGTGGGGAAGCAGTCCTCCAGCTTCTTGGCCACATAGTTGGCGTTCAGGATGGCGTTCTTGGTCGCATCGACCAGACGCGGCCCCATCATGGCGACGTACATCCAGGAGATCGTGCAGATGCTGGCGCTGCCCCACGGTGCAGAGCACACGGCACCTTCACGGCGTTCCGCCGCCCAGGTGTGATGCCCCGGCAGATGCGGCCTCAGATGTGCAGCCACCGCGATCGGCCCCACTCCGGGCCCGCCACCGCCATGCGGGATGCAGAAAGTCTTGTGCAGGTTCAAATGGCACACGTCAGCACCGATACGTCCCGGCGAGGTCAGCCCCACCTGTGCATTCATGTTCGCGCCATCCATGTACACCTGCCCGCCGTGCTCATGCACCAGCCGGCAGATTTCCACGATGGATTCCTCAAACACACCATGTGTGGAGGGATACGTCACCATCAGCGCGGCCACCTTGTCCTTGTTCGCCTCCAGCTTGGCCTTCAGATCATCCACCGAGATGTTGCCCTGGTTGTCACACGTCACTGCCACCACCTTGAATCCGCACATCACCGCGCTGGCCGGATTGGTGCCGTGTGCCGAGGTGGGGATGAGGCACACGTCACGGTGGCCTTCCCCTCGCGCCGCGTGGAAGCGCTTGATCGCCAGCAGCCCGGCATACTCGCCCTGTGAGCCCGCATTCGGCTGCAGAGACACCGCATCAAAACCCGTGCACTCCGCCAGCCAGGCTTCGAGATCACTGAACATCGAGCGATACCCCTCCGACTGATCCGCCGGCACAAAGGGGTGCAGCCCGTTCACCTCGGGCCAGCTCAGCGGCATCATTTCCGCCGCAGCATTCAGCTTCATCGTGCAACTGCCCAGCGGGATCATGCTGCGGTTCAGCGCGATGTCCTTTGACTCCAGTCGATGCAGGTAGCGCATCATCTCCGTCTCGGAATGGTAGGAGTTGAAGACCGGATGCGTCAGGAATTCAGACGCACGGTGATGCCGCGCCGAGCAGTGCAGCGGCTGCTCGGCATCCAGCGTCGGCTTCTGCTGTGCCTTGGAAATGCCAAAAGCCGTCAGCAGGTTCAGCAGTTCCTCCTCGCTCACTCGCTCATCCAGCGCCACGCCCACCGTGGTCGCATCGATCTTCCGCAGGTTGATGCCAAAAATCAGCGCACGCTTCAGCAGGTCATCCGCATTGGGCACTCGCACGCTGATCGTGTCAAAGAAGTCGTCGCTCAGCACATCCAGCCCTGCACGCAGCAGTTCTCCAGCCAGCCACACCGCCGCACCATGCACCCGCAGCGCGATGCTCTTCAGCCCCTGTGGCCCGTGATACACCGCATACATCGAGGCCATCACAGCCAGCAGCACCTGCGCTGTGCAGATGTTGCTCGTGGCCTTCTCGCGTCGGATGTGCTGCTCGCGTGTCTGCAGGGAAAGACGGTAGGCCGTGCGTCCGGACGCATCCTTGGATACACCGATCAGGCGTCCTGGCAGGCGGCGCTTCAGCGCGTCCTTCACCGCCATGAAGGCGGCATGCGGCCCGCCAAAGCCCAGCGGCACGCCAAAGCGCTGGCTGTTGCCCACGCAGATGTCCGCGCCAAACTCACCCGGCGGGCGCAGCACCGCGAGGGACAGCAGATCTGCACTCACGACCAGCAGCGCGCCCGCATCATGCACAGCCGTCGCCAGCACGCCGTAGTCATGAATGACTCCCAGCGTGTCCGGGTACTGCACCAGCACCGCCGCCAGTCCCTTGGTGCCGTCATGCTTCCACTTCATCACATCCCCCACCTCCACGCGGATGCCCAGGGCATCCATGCGCGTGCGCACCACCTCGATGCTGTGCGGGTGGCATTTGTCAGAGACAAACACACGAGAGGCTCCCGCCGTCTGCGCCACGGCCAGTCCCAGCGCCTCGGCGCATGCGGTGCCTTCGTCCAGCAGCGAGGCATTGGCCACATCCAGCGCCGTCAGGTCGCGGATCATGGTCTGGAAATTGATCAGCGCCTCCAGTCGCCCCTGCGCGATCTCTGCCTGATAGGGCGTGTAGGCCGTGTACCAGCCAGGATTTTCAAGGATGTTCCGCTGGATGACCGGCGGCGTGAAGGTGTCGTGATACCCGAGTCCGATGAAGGAGCGCAGCACCTTGTTCAGCCCCATGATCTGGCGCATGCGGCGCAGGGCCAGTTCCTCGCTCAGTGGCGGTGCCAGATTCAGAGACTCACGCACCCGGATGCCTTCCGGCACCACCTGGTCGATGAGTTCATCGAGCGATTTAAAACCAAGCGTTTGCAGCATGCGCTCCGCCTCGGCAGCGGAGGGACCAATGTGACGGCGGGAAAACTGGGTGGGCATCGAAGACGGATCAGTTTGGGATGTCCCGCCACGCTACCGAGCCAGCGCCCGGTGTCACTTGCCAAACAGCGCCCAGAACTTTTTCTCGGAGTCTTTTTGCTTGCCCTTGGCTTCACGTAGGAAGGGGGCCAGCGCAGCCAGGTTCATGATCCAGTTGTTGAAAAAATTCAGCGGCGCGCGCAGCGGTCGTTCAAAGTCCACAAAGAGCACCACACGATAGCCGTCAGTGTCATTCCACACCTCGTGATTGTACGTGTCGTCAAACACCACCGCCTTGCCCTCTTGCCAGGAGTACACCTGGTCGGCGATTCGGATGCGGCACTGCTCGCTCGGCTGCGGCACCATCAGTCCCAGGTGCAGACGCAGCACGCCGGCCCACGGGCCGCGGTGCTCGGGGATGTGTTTGCGCGGTGAGAGGATCGAGAAGAAGCCCGTCGTGCAGCCGGGGATCTTGGCCAGCACCTTCATCGTCTCCGGGCAGTGGCGCGCGTTTTCCTCGCAGTCCATGCCCACGCCTTTGAGGAAGAATGTCTTCCACTGGTCGTCTCCCTGGATCATGCCCACCTCTTTCACGATTTCCTGAAAGCTCGGCATCGCATCACGATACTTCATCACCGCATCCAGCTCAGCGCGCACCTTCTGCCAGTCGGCCTCCACGTCTTTGACCCACGGGAAATGCCGGGAGTCATAAATGGGCGGATCTCCATGGATCGAGCAATGCGCGATCACAGCCTCCACCACATCCTGCAGCCAGTTCGTAAAGCTCTCCACCAGCCCTTTGGCCGGAAAGGTGCGGTGGCGGCGGTGATACGCATCAAGAGGTTTGAGCTTAAAACCGGCAGGAACAGTGGCGACGGGTGGGGAGGATGCTTCGGGAGGCATGGGGTCTGATGTCGATGATGAGTAACGAATTTGTCACTCAATGCAGCCAAAAAACTGCGGGCAAACCACTCAAACGGCACGCGGCGCTCAGCCAATGTGCTTGCTGTAGGCTTCTGCGGTCAGCAGGGCGTCAAACTCCGCCGCGTTGGCAGGCTTGATTTTGAAGATCCAGCCACCGGCATACGGCTCACGGTTGATCAGGCCCGGATCGCCGCTGAGCGCTTCGTTGACGGCCACGATCTCTCCCGCCACAGGGGCATAGATGTCGCTCGCAGCTTTCACAGACTCGATCACGCACACCTGCTGTCCTGCAATCACCTGAGTCCCCACTTTGGGCGGGTCCACAAACACGACATCCGTCAGCTCGGCCTGCGCGTGGTCCGTGATGCCCACCGGAGACGGGCTCTGGGTCGGGTCGATCCATTCGTGGGAGTCGCGATAGCGGAGAGTGTCAGGGACGTTGCTCATGAGAGTGGATGGTTGAAAAAATAAATCAGGGCGCGGCCGGACGGCGGTAGAAGGGCTTTTTCACCACTTCAGCTGGAAAGCGCCGCCCGCGGATTTCGATCTCCAGCGTGCTGCCGAGCGCCGCTGCCTCCAGCGGCACATAGGCCATGCCGATGCCTGCGCTCAGGCTGGGAGACTGCGTGCCGCTGCACACCTCTCCGATGACCTGCCCGCCAAACACCACTGGGTAGTGCGGCCTCGGCGGCGGTGCGGCTCCAGTCATGCGGAATGCGGCCAGCTTGTCCGGCAGTCCGGCGGCCTTCTGCACCACAAGCGCCTCGCGGCCAGTGAAGTCTCCCTTGTCGAGATCCACAAAGAAACCCAGCCCGGCCTGCAGCGGCGTGCGCTGTTCAGAGAGGTCGTTGCCATTCAGCGGGTAGCCCATCTCCAGGCGCAGCGTGTCGCGGGCGCCCAGACCACAGGGCATCCCGCCCGCAGCCTTCACCGCCTCCACGATCTTGCGAAACCACGCCTCAGCCGTCTCCGCTGGCATGAAAAACTCAAAGCCTTCCTCACCCGTGTATCCTGTGCCGCACAGCCACATCGGGCCGTTCTCGCTCATGGTCACCAGGATCGTGTTGTGCTCCGGGAAGGAATCAGCACTGCCAAACACCGCAGCCGCCACCTCGCGCGCCTTCGGTCCCTGCACGGCCAGTCCTGCGGTAAAGTCACTCGCATTGGCCATCAGCACATCGTCATCCTGCGTCAGCTGAGACTCCAGCTGCTCCCAGTCGGCGTCGATGCGAGAGGCGTTCACCACCAGATAAAACTCCCGCTCGCTCGTTCGGTAGGCGATCAGGTCGTCGATCACCCCGCCCTGCGCATTCAGCAGCAGCGTGTACTGCCCCTGGCCTGGCTGCAGTTTGGAGATGTTGTTGGTCAGCACCCGGTTCAGAAAGGCCTCGGCCCCGCTGCCGCTGACAATGAACTGCCCCATGTGCGAAATGTCGAACACCCCGACGCTCTGGCGCACCGCCTTGTGCTCGTCCACGATGCCCGTGTACTGCACCGGCATGTCCCACCCGGCAAAGGGCACCATGCGCGCTCCCATTTCCACATGCACGGAATGCAGTGGGGTGCGGCGGAGTGAGTCAGAGGCGGACACGGCGAGCGCGCATGTTGTTAAGCCAGCGCGGTTTGTCAATCGGCTCGGTAGGCCGCGCGACTAATGCCTCGTTTTGAACATGTATTGACTATGGCAATCTCATTTGCAGCGCGCTGCAATCGTTCCATAATTACCATTCCCCCTCCGCCAGCAAAAAAGACCCAACCCATGGCAGCTCCCTTCCTTACCCAGGACTTTCACATCCGTTGGTCCACACTGACCCCCGACCATATCGAAGCCGACATCCGTGCTTCCTTGGAAAAAGCTCAGGCAAATCTGGACGCAGTCATCGATCAGGACCGCGGCAAGATGAACTTCGAGTCCGTCGTGTTAGGCCTGGACGAAAGCACCCGCGAGCTGAACGAATCCTGGTGCCTGGTGAGCCATCTCGACTCTTTGTGCAACTCCCCCGCCCTCCGCGAGGCCTACAACAAGATGCTCCCTGAGGTGAGCGCCTTCTTTGCCAAAATCCCGCTCAATGAGCATCTCTGGGATCTCTTTGTCACCTACAGCAAGACCGACGAAGCCCGTCATCTCGACCCAGTTCGCAAACGCGCCCTGGACGAGTCCATGGAGGGCTTCATCCAGGCAGGTGCCGACCTCCCTCCGGATAAAAAGAAGCGCGTGGAGGAGCTGGAAGCTGAACTCTCCAAACTCACTCAGAAGTACTCCGAAAACGTGCTCGACTCCACCAACAAGTGGGAGCTCATCATCGACGACGCGGAGCGCCTCAAAGGCCTGCCTCAGACCGCTCTGGACGCCGCCAAGGCGGACGCTCTGTCCAAGAACCACGGCACCGCTGAAAAGCCCGTCTATCGCTTCACCCTCAAGGCCCCTTCGATGATTCCTGTCATGGAGTACGTCGAGGACGCAGCCATCCGCCGTCAGGTCTGGGAAGGCTCCTGCAGCATCGGCCGCGGTGGCGAGCACGACAACACCGAGCTTGTCTGGAAAATCCTCCGCCTGCGCCATGAAAAAGCCCAGATCATGGGCAAGGCCAACTTCGCCGACCACGTGCTGGCCCACCGCATGGCCAAAAACGGCCAGAGCGCCCTCCGCTTCATCACCGATCTTTACGAGCGTGTAAAAGAAGCCTTCGAGCGCGAGACCATCGAGCTTCAGGAATTCCGCGCGGACAATGCACACCAGACCGTCGATCTTTTTGAGCCCTGGGAAGTCGCCTTCTGGAGCGAGCGTCAGCGCAAATCAAAGTACGACTTCGATGAGGAGGAGCTGCGTCCCTACTTCCCCATCGACAAGGTGCTCAGCGGCATGTTCCAGCTCGCGGAAAAGGTCTTCGATCTCCGCATCACCAGCCGCGAAGTTGTGTACGTCGAGCCCGGCAAGGCAGCCCCCGCCAATGTCAGCGCCCAGCCCGGCAAAACCGGCCCAGTGGAGGTCTGGCACCCCGAGGTGAAATTCTACGAAGTGCGCAACGACAAGGGCGTGCACATCGGCTCCTTCTACGCCGACTGGCATCCCCGTGACTCCAAGCGCGGCGGTGCCTGGATGAACTACCTCCGCATGGGCGTCCCTCCCAGTGGCGAACGCGACCGCCGTCTGCACCTCGGCCTCATCTGCGGCAACATGACCCCGCCCGTGGATGGCAAGCCCGCACTGCTCACCCATGACGAAGTCACCACCGTCTTCCACGAGTTCGGCCACCTCCTCCACCAGCTTTGCGGCAATGTGGAGATCCCTTCGCTCAATGGCGTCAGCGTTTACTGGGACTTCGTGGAACTGCCCTCCCAGCTCATGGAAAACTTCTGCTGGGAGCGCGAGAGCCTCGACCTCTTCGCCCGCCACCACGAAACCGGCGAACCCATCCCCGCCAAGCTCTTTAAGAAGCTCATCGCCGCCAAGAACTACCGCAGCGCCAGCGACATCATGCGCCAGCTCGCCTTTGGCAAACTGGACCTGGAACTCCACATGCACCACGCCACGGATGAAGGCGCGGATCTCGACAAGCTCTCCCGCTCCATTCTCAAAGGCTGCCTCATGCAGCTCAAGACCGAGCAGCCCACCATGGCCCGCCGCTTCGGCCACCTCTTCAGCAGCCCCGTCGGCTACGCCGCCGGCTACTACAGCTACAAGTGGGCCGAGGTCCTCGATGCAGACGCCTTCACCCGCTTCCAGCAGGAGGGCGTGCTGAACCCCGCCGTCGGCCGCGAATTCCGCGACACCATCCTCAGCAAGGGCAACTCCGAAGACCCCGCCAAGCTCTTCCACGACTTCATGGGCCGCGACCCCGACGCCATGGCCCTCCTCGTTCGCGCCGGCCTCGCATAAGCATAAGTGGGATGGGTGTGGCGACAGCCCGCCCGTCCATCAGCGTTATCGCAATCCCCCCTGACAATTGCCCTACCCAGCGCTGGATAGGACAGCTTGTCGCGTGCCACCCCGCCCCCTTCACTCGCTCCTCACCCGCCCCCGGTACGCCAGCGCAAAAAACACGCTCACCACCGCCGTCAGCGCCGCCTCCCCCCACCAGAAGAGCGACCAATCCGTGACCTTGTCCACCGTCGTGGTCGCATACCACCAGCCCCCGCCCAGGTAGCCGATCAGGTTCCCCAGCCCGCCCATCAGCATGGCCAGCAGCGCCTGCGCACGCACACGCCACTTGGGATCAATTCGCTCCTCCAGATAAATCTGCGTCGTGATGAAATACAGCGTGTAGGCAAAGCCGTGCAGAAAGGTCCCCAGCATCACCCATGGCAGCGTGTTGAACGTATTGAATGAAAACCGCACCACGCAGATGAGAATGCCGGAGAGAAACACCCACTTAAGCCGGAACCGCGCCAGCATGCCCGAGAGCAGCAGCATGGCCATCACCTCTGTCGTCTGCCCCAGCGAGATGACCGCAGAGATGTTTTTCACCCCCAGATCCCTCAGCTGCGCCGAGGTGTAGGGGTAAAATGCCGCCAGCGGCACACAGTAGAGGGCCGAGGTGATGAAGAGCACCCGGTGGTCCCGGTGCGTCAGCAGGCAGAGCGCATCCAGCCCCAGAATCTGCTTCCACGTGCGGTGCTGCACCACCTCACCGGGCGGAATCATCGGCAGCCACCAGCTCAGGCACGACACCACCAGCCACAGCCCCCCGGCCGTCATTCCCGCCAGCAAGGACGCATCCGCCATCAGCACAAAACTCACGATCCAGCAGCCCACCATCCAGCCCGCCGTGGCACAGGCCCTCAGCGGGCCAAACTGCTTCTTGGCATTCTCCAACTGGGAGAAAACGATGCTGCTCGTCAGGCTCCACACCGGCGTGGCCACCAGCGTGTAGATCTGCGCCCACAGCAGCACCAGCGCATCACTCCAGCCCCAGGCCAGCGACCCGCAGGTGATGAAAAGCACGATGCCCGTGATCGCCGCCAGCCAGCGCAGCAGCAGCACCGGGGAGTGCTTCTGGTCCGCCATCGCCCCCACAAAGAGGGGGGAGATGAAGGCGGCGATCGCCGTCGTGGCAAACACCCACGGCACCAGATGCCCGCGCTCATGCGCCTTGAAAACATTCGCCAGCGGCACGCTCCACATCCCCATCGGCATCGCTGTGCAGAAAAACAGCGTCGCCAGCGATTTGCGGCTGGCTTTGGCATCCGAGGCAGGGTTGGACATCGTTGGTTTTTTGAAATAAGCCGGGAGGAGCCAAACTCCAACAACGAGTCTGCAAAAAGCGTTGGTTGCGCCCCCGCCCGGCCTTTCCATCTTCCGCGACCTTTTTTCTCCCACCCTCAAGTCCTACCCGTCATGGAAAACGTCATCATCATCGGCACCGGCTGCGCCGGATACACCGCAGCCATCTACACCGGCCGCGCCAACCTCAAGCCCCTGATCTTGTCCGGCAACATGCCCGGCGGCCAGCTCACCACCACCACCGAGGTGGAAAACTTCCCCGGCTTCCCCAATGGCATCATGGGCCCTGAGCTGATGATGAACATGCAGACCCAGGCCGAGAAATTCGGCGCCCGCATCGAGTACTCCCTCGTCAGCAGCGTCAAAAAGACCGCCGCAGGTCATTTCGAAGTCCACACCGAAGGCGGCACCATCTATGAAGCCCGCACTGTCATCGTCGCCACCGGTGCCTCCCCAAAGCATCTCGGCCTGCCCAACGAAAAAGGCCTCATCGGCAAGGGCCTGACCAGCTGCGCCACCTGCGACGGCGCCTTCTACCGCAACGTCCCCGTCTGCGTCGTGGGCGGTGGCGACAGCGCCTGCGAAGAGGCCGGCTTCCTCACCAAGTTCGCCAGCACCGTCTATCTCATCCATCGCCGTGACGAGCTGCGCGCCTCCAAAATCATGGCAGACCGCGCCTTGGCCAATCCCAAGATCAAGCCCGTCTGGAATTCCACCATCACCGAATACCTCACCGATGAGAAGGGCGAGATGCGCGCCGTCACTCTGGAAAACCTCGTCACCGGTGAGAAGAGCGAGCTTGAGCTCAAGTGCGTCTTCGTCGCCATCGGCCACGTTCCAAACGGCCAGTTCCTCGGCGACCTCGTGGACACCGATGAAAACGGCTACATCCTCCAGACCGAAGGCACCCGCACCAAGACCGAGGGCCTCTTCGCCGCAGGCGACGTCGCCGACCACGTCTACCGCCAGGCCATCACCGCCGCCGGCCAGGGCTGCGCCGCCGCCCTCGAAGCCGAGCGCTACCTCGCCGACCACGGCGTGCATTGATCTGCCCCCCCGCCGTAGGACGGATGTGGCGCAAGCCCGTCCGTCCATCAGCGCGCGGCACACCTCACGTCACACGAACACCGCTCAGTGCGGCATGTGTGGGCCTCTTGGCATTCATGCCTCGCCTAGTCTCTGCGCCGCGGGCCTAAGGTCCGCAGGACTCAGCTCGGGAAGCGGCAGTGAAAAACGGCGCATCAGAGTGAAAAGCGGCAAACCAGTCTTTTCCGCCTTCCCACTGGTCTCACCCACATCCCGGCTCGCCAGCAGTGATTCAGCCACCTTCCCCCCTGCATTGAAGCTGGACAGAACCGCCCCGGCACGGCATATGGTAGCGGCTTTTTCCGCCCTGTACACGTAACCCCCTACGCATGAGTCAACTGGTGATCCCCAAGGTCGTACGCTTAGCCCTGCTCCCCGCCCTCGCTCTGCTGGCATCCTGCCAGACCAGCGGCACACGCGGACAGACCCAATACCTCGAAGCCTTCCCGTCCCAGAGTGTGCCCCACTCCGCCATGTACAATGCCGACCAGGACTCCTACTGGGATGGCGACGGTGTGGGCGGTGCCCCCAATATCATCATCGACCTCAGCGACCAGAAAGCCTACTTCTACAAAGGCGGCACCCTGGCCGGTGTCTCCGCCCTCTCCACAGGCGACGAGCGCCACGCCACCAAGACCGGCAAGTTCAAGATCTTCGAAAAAGACCAGTGGCACAAATCCAACCTCTACGGCGACTTCGTGGACGGATCGGGCAATGTCGTCGTGGCCAACATTGACGTGACCAAGGACAAGCCCCCGCCCGGCACCCGCTTTGAGGGCTCCAAAATGCACCACTTCATGCGCTTTACCGGCGGCATCGGCATGCATGAGGGCTTCCTGCCCGGCTATCCCGCCTCTCATGGCTGCGTGCGCATGCCGCCGCACATGGCCGCTACCTTTTACAACCATGTCTCCATCGGCACACCCGTCACGGTGCGCCCCTGATGCACGTCATGACTCAGGAGACACCTCTCGAGATCAGCCCCACGGATGTCAGCTCTCTGCTGGCCCGGACAGGCCCGCGAACCTGCCGCATCATCGACTGCCGTGAAGAGAGCGAGTGGCAGATCTGCCGCCTGCCGGAGGCGCAGCTCGTCCCGCTCTCCCGCTTTGGCGAGCTGGCATCCCAGGTATTCTCCGAACCCCACGAGCACATCATCATCTACTGCCATCACGGCATGCGCAGCCTGCGCGCCACGGAGTTCCTGCGGCACCACGGCTTTGTGAATGCACAGAGCATGCACGGCGGCATCGATGCCTGGGCTGACTTGGTGGACCCGGCCACGCCACGGTACTGACACATTTTCCAGAAGACTTTGCTCTGGCGCATGCATCCCATGCGGCTACCCTGCGCACCCCACCCCTCCGCTAGCACTCACGCATGGTTCGACTCCTCACACAGCAAGGACAGCTCATCGACTGGAATGACGAAAAGACACATCCGTTTCCGGACAATCTTGTCTTCCTCGATTTGCTGAACCCCGGCCGTGCCGAGGAGCTTGAGGCGGAAAAATGGCTCGAATACCAGCTCCCCACGCGTGAAGAAATGCAGGAGATCGAGGAATCCAGCCGACTCTACACCGAAAAGGGCACCCTCTACATGACCGCCTGGCTGCCCGTCGGCCTGGACACCCCCGACCCGGACAACACCTCCATCTCCTTCGTCATCGCGCCCGACTGCCTCACTACAGTCCGCTATGCCGACCCCCTGTCCTTCCGCATCCTCGCGGATCAGGCCAAGCGCCAGTGCACCGCTCCTCTCACCAGCGACGCCGTCTTTCTTCTTCTCCTCGAACTCATCGTCGCCCGCATCGCCGACGCCCTGCAGCAGGTCGAGGGCGACATGAAAAAAATCTGCCGCGACATCTTCCGTCTCGATCCCCACAAGGCCCACGCCGCCGTGGAAAAAGACCTCAGCGATGTCGTCAAGCTCCTCGGCCGCCGCAGCGCCCTCGTCGCCAATGTCCGTGAGAGCTTGCTCAGCATCAGCCGCATGCTGCAGTACTTCCTCAACAACGCCGCCACCTGGATGCGCGCAGATCTCGCCGCCCAGTTCCGCAGCGTCATGCGCGACATCAAGAGCATGGACGACTACACCAATCAGCAGACCCAGGAGATGACCTTCCTGCTGGAGTCCACCCTCGGCCTCATCAACATCCAGCAGAACCAGATCATCAAGATCTTCACTGTCGCCAGCGTGCTCTTCATGCCGCCCACTCTCATCGCCAGCATCTACGGCATGAACGTCGGCCTCCCCGCCGCCAGCAACGGCTGGGCCTTCCTCCTCGTCATGGTCATGATCGTCCTCTCAGCCATCCTGCCCATCGTTTACTTCAAGCGCAAACGGCTGCTCTGAAGCTCTTCACTTCGCTAGAACTGGTAGCTGAACCTGACGCTGCCAAAGTGGGCCTGCAGATCATGCCTGAAAAACTGCCCCTGGTAGGAAAGCATCAGGCTGAACCTCTCGCTGAATGCAATGCTCACTCCCATGCCCGCCACCAGGTAGTCCTGACCAGGGTTCTGGTTGCCCGCAAACGATGAGAACGGCACGTTGATCAAAGACACATTGGTGCCGTTGTTGTTTTTGATGTTCTGCCGCTCATAGCTCAGTCGCACCTGCGGGGTGATCATGCCATAACGGGTCTCAAACTTCTTCGAGGCCGACCAGCCGACTCGGCTTACGAGAGATTGAAAACTCTGCGCGCCGTAATGCAGTGCCGCCAGCCCTCCGCCGGTTTCGCTGTACGCATCCACCGTTCCATGCAGGTAGTCCACCCCGGCAAAGGGCCCGGTGACCAGCGTCTTGTTCTGGAATCGGAAGTTCCAGCCCGTGTTATACTGCACAGAATGTGTGTAGGCACGCGTTGAGCCGTTCGCCGTGGGAAAGGGGGCCCCGGGATTTCGCACAGTATCCATCTGATAGGTGCCAAAACTGTACAGCAGGCTGTTCCAGAAAGCCCCGCGCACATAGGACACATAGCTGGAAAGCGCCGGACCTTCCATGTACAGGCTTCCCAAATTGCCCGAAAAGCCCTGCGTGCTCTGCAGAAAAGACACGGCAAACCCCAGCCTCAGCCCTCGTGTAAAGTGGCGCTCAATGCCCGCCCCGGAAGCCCATGAGTCCACCTGCACCCCGGACTGCGTCCGAATGGGGCTGAGTTTCACATTGCCATAGTTCACCGTCGCAAAGACCTCCCATTGGCGTGAGCGCGGCACACTCTTGACGATGGGCGACTCCTTTTTCTCTGAATCTCCATCGCCCTCGCCCACGATCACCTCTTCATAGAGCGCGGCGGCTATGGAGCCAGAGCCTGCGTCCTCCTCTTCACCACCACCGGCACGGAGATTGAAGAGATGGCCGTTGAGATCCGCTGTCACAGTGTTCCCAGCTCCTATCAGCGCCTGCCCTTCGGCGGCCGCTGTCGCCAGACCTCCATTCGTGTCGATGATGGAAAAGACCCCCGTGCTCTGGTCCAGATAGCTCGTCACCCCGCTCGCCAGACTCAGACTGCTGTCATTCAGCGCCAGATTCGAGATAAAGCTGCCCGCATTCGCGCTGCCGCTGTTGAGATTAAACAACTGCCACTGGTCACCGCCTCGGAAGCCCGTCATTCCATTCGGATTGCCAATGACCAGCGTTCCTCCCGCAGTCGCGTCGATCTTGCCATGCAGATTGATGGAATCCGCAGCCGAAGCGTTTGCAAGGTTGTTGCCAGCACCAGCTCCGGTGAACAAATCCAGATGGATCAGGCTGCTGGCACCCAGCACCACCGCTCCCGTACCAGACGTGGTGAGCGCAAAGCTCGTCGCCGTGGGAATGATGGCAGGGTCTCCCACGCTCATCGCACCATTGATGAAAATGGACTGGTTCATTGCCGTGGTGATGCCCCCTGTGCCCGCCAGGGTGCTGTCGCTGCTGAGGTCAAATTGCGTCGTCGCCACCGCCGCATTGGCCACCAGCACGGCCCCGTTCTTCACCGTGGTAGGGCCGTTGTAGTCGCTGTCCGCGCTCACCACCAGGTTGGTCCCATCCACCACAAGATCAGAGTTCGCGCTCCCACCGCTGATGCCCGTCCCGCTCACATACACCGTGCCGCCGCCCGTGATCGTCAGGACCGTCCCATCCTTCACCAGCCCGCCAGTGAGGTTCAGGATCCCTCCCCCGGCATTGATGCTCGCATCCGTCGCCGCAGTGATCTGCCCGGTGTACGTGCTCGTTCCACTGTTGCGCAGCGCCCCGCCATTGCCGGCTCCGCTGCCGTTGAGCGTCAGATCTTCAGCGGTGCTGTAGTTGACATTGTTCAGCAGTAGCGTGCCGCCACTGCTCACTTGGGTGCCGGCGGCGTTCGTTCCCAGCGCATTGTCGCTGGTCACCTCCAGTATGCCTGAGCTGACATTCGTTGCCCCTCCATAGGTGTTGATGCCAGTGAGGCTCAGCGTTCCGCTGCCGGCCTGCGTCACCCCGCCGCTGCCGCTGATCACATTGGCAAAATCTGTCCCCTGCGTCACCGTGTCAGAGCGGTTGAAAGCCAGCGTCCCGCCGATGTCCAGCGAGCTGCTGGTGGACAGGGACCCCGTCGTGCCGCCATCCCCGATCTGCAATGTGCCCGCATTCACCGTGGTGTTTCCCGTATATGTATTCGCTCCCGTCAGCACCCATGTTCCCGTGCCTGCTTTTGTCAGCGACGTCGCCCCGCCATTGTCACCGATCACTGCGGCAAGCGTGTTGCCGCCGCCGTTGGCCCCGGTGAGCGTCAGCGTGCGGATGCCGCTCTGGCCATTGAATCCCATGCTGCCTGTGTTGGCAAAGTTCACCGTCCCAGTGCCTGAAGCATCCAGCGTGCCTCCGTTCGTTCCCATGCTGAACAAGCGGTCCGTGCTCACATCCTCACCCGTGTATTGCAGCGTGCCGCCATTGAGCAGCAGATTGCTCGCCGCATTGCTAGAGGCTCCAATGTTGCTGCTTGCCCCCCCGTTCGCCAGGACGGCCACACTCAGCACTCCACCGCTGATCGTCGTGCTGCCGCTGTAGCTGTTGCTTCCCGTCAGCGTCGTGGTGCCGGCACCCGCCTGCGTGAGCGACCCGCTTCCACCAATCACATTGGCCAGCGTGATGGCGTTCGAACGGTTGATCGTCAGCTGCGCATTGTTCGTCACCGCACCGCTGCCCAGCGTGCCCGTCGTTCCGCCCGATCCCACCTGCAGCTCACCGCTGCTGATCGTCGTCGTTCCTCCGTAGGTGTTGGCTCCTGTGAGCGTAAACGTCCCCGTGCCCGTTTTTACCAGGGACAGCGCTCCTGCTCCGCCATCTTTGATCACACCGCTGAAAGTCGTGCTCAGGTCGTTTCCTCCCACGGTCAGTGTCGCCGCAGTCACCGCATTGTTCCGCACAGTCCCCGATCCCGCCAGCGACCCGATGCTCGTGTTCAAGCCGTCGATCTCCAGAATGGCGTTTGCCCCCACGATGATCGCAGACGCCAGGCTGCTGCCGCCGATTTGCAGCACCCCCGCGCTCAGAGTCGTGGCCCCCGTGTAGGTGTTGGCTCCCGTGAGCACCCACGTGGCCGCACCATCGATCACCACTGAGGTCGCTCCGCCAAAGTCACCAATGGCTGCCGCGATGATGTTCGGCCCGGACGTGTTCGTCCCTGTGAGAGTCAGCGTGCGTGCGCCGCTCTCCCCGTTAAAGCCCATGCTGCCCGTGTTGGTAAAGTTCACCGTGCCGCTGCCGGACACATCGATCACCGCACTGCCGATCCCCACGCTGAACAGCCGGTCCGTGCTCACATTGCTGCTTCCCGTGTATTGCAGCGTGCCGCCATTGATCACCAGATTGCTGGCCGCATTGCTCGATGCTCCGATGCCGCTGCTGCTCCCGCCGTTGGCCAGGCTTGTCACATTCAGCACACCCGAGGTGATCTTTGTCACCCCGGTGTAGGAGTTGCTGCCGGTCAGCGTCGTGGTCCCTGTCCCCGCCTGGGTAAAGGCCCCGTTGCCGCTGATGGCATTGCCGATGGTCACGGCGTCCGACCGATTGACCGTGAGTTGTGCATTGTTGATCACCGCACCGCTGCCCAGAGAGCCGCTGGTGTTGCCATTGCCCACCTGCAGCACACCAGCGTTGATTGTCGTGGTCCCGGTATAAGTGTTCGCTCCCGTCAGCACCCACGTGCCCGCACCAGATTTCACCAGCGTAGTAGCTCCCCCGTTGTCACCGATCACGGCGGCAATCGTGTTGGCTCCGGTGTTTGTGCCCGAAAGCGTGAGTGTTCGCGCGCCGCTCTGGAAGTTGAAGCCCATGCTGCCGGTGTTGGTGAAATTCACCGCCCCCGTCCCGGAGGCATCCAGCGTGCCACCGCTTGTAGTCACAGAAAACAGCCGGTCCGTCGACACCGCAGCTCCCGTGTACCTGAGCGTCCCACCCGTAAGAATGAGGCTGGATGCTGCATTGCTGGACGCTCCGATGTTGCTCGCCACACCGCCGTTCGCCAGAGCGGAAACACTCAGAGTTCCGGCGCTGACCACCGTCCCCCCCGTGTAGGTGTTGCTGCCAGTCAGGGTCAGCGTTCCCCCGCTTCCGCCTTTGTTAATGGCAATAAATCCACTGCCACCGTTTTGGATCAATCCGTCAAAAGACGTGCTTGCAGAACCGCCGATGTTCAGGGTCGCACCTGTGGCCGTGCCATTTTGGATTGTCCCTGATCCAGACAGTCCGCCGATGACGACATTGAAGCCGTTGATTTCCAGAATCGCTCCGCTCGCAATGGTGATCGCAGAACCGGTGCTAAATGCATTCGTCCCACCCGCCTGCAGTTTGCCCCCGTTCACAAAAGTGGCCCCCGTATAGCTCTTGGTCCCGCTGCTGAATGTGGTTGCTCCAGTTCCTGCCTGCGTAAACGTTCCAGTGCCGCTGATGGCGTTGGCAATCGTCACCGCATCCGAGCGGTTGATGACGAGCGCGGCGGCGTTGTTCACCGTCCCGCTCCCCAGCTTGCCCGTGGTTCCGCCATTCCCCACCTGCAGAGTCCCCGCAGTGATGCTCGTCGTGCCGCTGTAGCTGTTGTTACCTGCGATCACCCAGGTGCCCGCGCCAGACTTCGTCAGTGCCGTGGCTCCTCCGTTGTCTCCGATCACTGCTGCCAGCGTGTTGTTCCCTGTGTTCGTACCCGTCAGCGTCAGCATGCGCGCACCCGTCTGGCCGTTGAACCCCATGCTGCCGGTGTTGGTAAAATTGACCGCTCCAGTTCCGGAGGCATCCACTGTCCCGCTGCTGCTGCCGATGCTGAAGAGGCGGTCCGTGCTCACTTCGGCACCAGTATATTGCAAGACGGCCAGTGAGTTGTTGATGATGAGGTTGGCGGCGGCGCTTGAGGAAGCCCCCATGCTGCTGGCGCTGCCGCCATTGGCCAGCGTGGAAAGGCTCAGCGTCCCCCCCGAGATCGTGGTCACACCAGTGTAGGTGCTGCTGCTGCCGGACAATGTCAGCGTGGTCAATACTCCCATCTTGGTCAGAAACAGCGTGCCCGTGCCGCCATTCTGAATCACACCGCTGAAGGTGCTGCTGGCGATTCCGTTGACGAACAGCCCCGAATTGGTGGCGCCGCCGTTTTGGACGGTCCCCGAGCCGGAGAGCGAGCCTACGGTGGCACCCAGTACAAATCCATTGGTGGCCAGTGTCCCGCCGCTGTTGACCGTCATCGGAGACAGGCTTCCCAGCCCGCTGGCGGATCCCGCCGCCAGAATCCCCCCATTCACCGTCGCACTGCCCCATGCATTGCCATTGCCGCTGAGCGTCGTGGTTCCCGCTCCGTTTTGAATGAAAGCACCCGTTCCGCTGATGACTCCGGAGATGGTGACCGCATTGGACCGATCGACGATAAGCGTACCGTTGTTGGTGATCGTCCCGCTGCCGAGAGTTCCTGACGTGCCGCCATTGCCGACCTGGAGCGTGCCTGCACTGATCGTCGTGTTGCCGTAGCTGTTCGTGCCCGTGAGAGTCGTGGTGCCTGTTCCGGATTGCGTGAGTGAACCGGTGCCTGAAATGGTGTTGGCCAGCGTGAACGCATCAGAACGGTTCACCACAAGGCTGGCGTTGTTGGTCACCGTACCGCTGCCCAGTGAGCCCGCAGTACCGCCATTGCCCACCTGCAGCACGCCTCCGCTGATCGTAGTGACACCCGAATAAGTATTGTTGCCAGACAGCACCCATTTGCCGACTCCAAGCTTCGAAACCGAAGTGGCTCCGCCATTGTCGCCGATGACTGCCGCAATCGTGTTGGAACCCGTCCAATTTCCTATGAGCGACAGTGTGCGCGTACCGCTCTGGCCATTGAATCCCATCGCGCCCGTATTGGTGAAATTCAGATCCCCCGTCCCGGAGGCGTCCAGCGAAATGCCATTGGTCCCCAGGCTGAACAACCGGTCTGTAGTTGAGCCCGCCCCCGTGTATTGCAGCGTGCCCCCGTTGAGGACAAGATTCGTCGCGGCATTGCTCGAAGCACCGATGTTGCTGGCCACCCCGCCATCAGCCAGATTAGTCACAGCCAGGAAGGTGACCCCGGCAGGCCCTCCAATAGTGGTCACCCCGGTGTAAGTGTTCGCCCCTGTCAGAGCCCAGATGCCCGCATTGATCTTCGTGACCGATGTCGGCCCGCCATTGTCCCCGATCACTGCCGCAATCGTGCTCGTGCCGCCGCTGGCATTGGCCAGCGTGAGGGTACGAGCGCCGCTCTGCCCGTTGAACCCCATGCTTCCCGTGTTGGTGAAAGTGATCGCACCGCTGCCAAACACATTCAATGTCGCTCCGGAAGTCCCCACGCTGAAAAGCCGGTCCGTACTCACCGTCCCGCCTGTGTACATGAATGTGCCGCCGTTGAGCACCAGGTTGCTCGCGTCATTGCTCGAGGCGCCGATGCTGCTGGCCACTCCCCCGTTCGCCAGAGTGCTGGCCTTCAGCACCCCCGTGCCGGTCATCGTGGTCGCGCCGGTGTAGGTGTTCGCCCCGCTTAATACCCAGATGCCACCTCCTGCCTTCGTCACTGAAGTCGCGCCACCGTTGTCACCAATCACCACCGCCAGCGTGTTGTTGTTCGCATTGTTGCCAGTTAGCGTCAGCGTTCGTGTGCCGCTCTGGTCGTTAAACCCCATCGCTCCCGTGTTGGTGAAGTTGATGTTGAAGCCGCCCGATGCATCAATGGTGCCTCCGCTCGTTCCCACACTGAATAGCCGGTCCGTGCTCACCGCCGATCCCGCACCCGGCGAGTATTTCAGCGTCCCTCCATTCAGCACCAGATTGCTCGCCGCGCTTGATGACGCCCCGATGTTGCTGCTGCTCCCGCCATTGGCAAGGGATGTGACATTCAATACCCCCGCATTGATGACCGTCGCTCCCGAATAGGAATTGGCACCGCTCAGCGTTGTCGTACCCGCGCCGGCCTGCACCACAGAGCCCGTGCCGCTGATGACATTGGACACCGTCACTGCATCAGAGCGGTTGAAAGCCAGGCTGGCATTGTCCGTCACGCTCCCGCCGCCCAGCGCACCACTGGTTCCACCGTTCCCGATCTGCAAGACACCACCGCTCACCGTCGTCACACCGCTGTAGGTATTGGCCCCCGTCAGCACCCACGTGCCGGCACCAGACTTCGTCAGCGCGGTGGCTCCACTGTTATCACCGATCACCGCTGCCATTGTGTTGGCCCCCGTGTTCGTCCCTGTCAGCGTCAGCGTGCGCGTCCCGGTCTGGCTGTTAAATCCCATGCTTCCCGTATTGGTAAAATTCACCGCCCCTGTGCCAGAGGCATCCAGCGTGCCGCCGCTCGTCCCCACGCTGAACAAGCGGTCCGTGCTCACCGCAGCCCCTCTATATTGCAGGGTGCCGCCATTCAGCACCACGTTGGTCGCGGCGTTGGTCGATGCGCCGATGTTGCTGTTGCTCCCTCCATTGGCCAGGCTGGAGACGCTCATCACTCCGCCGGACACAGTCGTCACTCCCGTGTAGCTGTTGGCTCCGGCCACCACCCATGTTCCCGTTCCGGACTTGGTCAGCGCTGTCGCCCCCGAGTTGTCTCCGATCACCGGCGTCATCGTGTTGTCCTGCGTATTGGTCCCGCTCAAAACCAGTGTTCTCGCCCCGGTCGAACCGCCAAACCCCACGGCCCCAGCATTCGTAAAAACCAGCGCTCCAGAGCCAGAGGCTTCAATGGTTCCTACTGGATTTGGCGTCCCGGTTGGAACTGAAAAAAGACGGTCGGTCGTCGCTCCTGCTCCCGTGTAGCGCAACGTGCTCAAGTTCGTGATGGACAAATTGCCTGCTGCGGAACTCGATGCCCCGATGCTGCTGGCCACTCCTCCATTTTCAATATCACTCACGATCACCACCCCTCCATTGCCCAGAATCGTGGTCACGCCGGTATAGGTGTTAGTGCCGCTCAGGGTGAGTTGTGTGTTCCCATTCAGGGTCACTCCGCCGCCCCCGCTGATCGTCTGGGAAAGATTGACCGCACCGGAACGCGATGAGACCAATGTCCCCCCGTTGTTAATGATGATGTTTCCGCTGCCGATGCTCCCGGTGCTGCCGCCCACCACGCCAATCGATATGCTGCCCCCGTTGATCGTCGTCGTGCCTGTGTAGGTGTTGTTGTTGCTGGTCAGCCGCAGGATGCCAAATGTATTTGCCTTCACCAGAGAAGTGGCGCCTCCATTGTCAGTGATCCCGCTGGAAAACACAATGGTACCGACATTTGAGGGACTGTCGCTGAAGGCAAACGTCAAAGTACGCGTGCCCGTCTGTCCGTTGAATCCGATGTTGCCAGTGTTCGTTAGATTGAGTGTTCCAGCCACAGGCATGCTGATCGTCCCACCCGCCGTGCCCACGCTGAACAGGCGGTCCGTATTGGCGGTCGTGGTGCTGTTATACTGCAATGTCCCGCCATTCAGCACCAGGTTGCTCGCCACATTCGTTGCTGCCCCGATGCCGCTGCTGATCCCGCCGTTGGCTAGGCTCGTCACGCTCAGCACACCGGCGGTGATCGTCGTCACTCCCGTGTAGCTGTTCGTCCCGGAAAGCGTCAGCGTCCCCGTGCCGTCCTTGCTCAGTCCTGTGCTCCCGCTCAGCGCCGCGCTGATCGTCGCAGCCGCATTCGCCGTGATCGTCGAGTTGGAAAGCGTCAGCGCATTGCCCCCGCCCGCGATCGTGTACCCGGAGTTAAAGACCATGTTCCCCACCGTCACTGCCCCACCCAGCGTCACCGTCCCCGCCGTCCCGCCAAAGATCGCCGCATCCGGCGTCGTGTTGTTCCAGGTGGTGTCGCCGCTTCCTGTGTTCCAGTTGCCCAGCCCGTTTGTCCATGTCCCGCTGCCTCCCGTAATGGTGCCGCCATCCCCCGCTGTAGTGTCCCAGGTCAAAGTCGCCGCATGCAGCGTCGGCGCCACCTGCCACAATCCAGTCAGGGCCATCATCAGGAAAGCCATCGGCTTTCTGAATCTCTTGGCGCTGCATTTCCGAGTCGTGCTGCTGGGGGAGGCAGGAGTGGTTTTCATGAAAAAAAAGCAAAAGTGGTTGTCGGTAATTTCTTAAATCAAATCAGGCCGGCGCCATCAGCGGCAGACACGTCGCCACCGGCCACGCCACTCGCTGCAGTGCATCAGCTCAGTTCGACGCCAATGAACGGCTTCCATGACCGCTCATCGCAGAGGCGTCTAAACCTCATGGCCCTCAGGCAAAATTCCGCCCATCCACTACAAGCACTCAAGCTTCGTTTCTCACCTCCCCATAAGGAGGCAACAGAGCGTTTGGCAGTTTGCATAGTCCACCGGCAAAAGGTCATATTTAATTCTATTTAGACAAAATTAAGATATAAGCCTATCGCTCAGCAAGAACAAGTATCCTCCCCACTCGAATTATCTCGAAACCCTACCCTGGATTTACCCTTTCACCTGCCTGGACACACCCTTCATCCCAGGCACTCCAGGCTCCCCGCTTGTTCATTTTTCTAGTCCAACGCCTTTATTGGAAAATCCATGCTGACAGTATGCTGCCCTGCCATGATCCCCTTCATCTTCACCACGAGGTCCGCATGTTCGGCCGCCACGTCCTTCGTCTCCGCCGGGTCCTGAGCGATGTTAAAGAGTTCCTCCGTCACCGCCGCAGCTTTGGCCTTGCCCTTCCCCGTGAGATTCCGCCTCACCAGCTTCCACTCCCCCATCCGCAGCATCTGCTGCCCCCCATAGCTCGGAAACTCACGATACAAAAACTCCCTCTCCTCCTGCTTTTGCCCCAGCAGCGTCCCCGCAAAGCTGATCCCATCCGTCCTCGGTGTCTTGCCCGTCTTCGCCCCTGCCAGCTCCAGCAGCGTCGGCATCCAGTCTTCAAATCCCGTCACGCGGTCACTCATGCTTCCCGCCTTGATCTTCCCCTTCCACCGCACGATGCACGGAGAGCGAAAGCCCCCGTCATACAGCGTTCCCTTGCCGTCCCGGCGGCTTTCGTTGGAGTTGAAGAAGGCGCAGTCCGTCCCCGCCAGTCCCTGGTGCGTGCCCGTCAGCGGACCGTTGTCGCTCACAAACACAAAGATTGTGTCCTCATCCAGCCCCAGCTCAGAGATCAGCGCCACCATCCTCCCGATCTCACGGTCCATTCTCGTGATCATCGCCGCATACGCCGCCTTCGGCTTGAAGTGCGGCAGGTAGCCCTTCCCACCGGGATACGGCGGATCTTCAAACTTCCCGAGGTACTCCTGCAGCGAGTCATCCGGCACCTGCAGCGCCACATGCGGCACCGTCGTGGGCCAGTAGAGAAAGAATGGCTTGTCCTTATTGTCCCGCGCAAACTTCAGCGCCTGCTCCGCGATCAGATCCGCAGAGTACTCCGTCCCTTTAAATCGCGCATAACTCTCCGGCTTCATCGGATCCTCATCCGGCTTGAGCTTGTCAGCAGCAGGAAACGGCGGGTTCTTCAGATCGATCGTGCGGTCATTGTCCCACAGGTACGTCGGATAAAAATTGTGCGCCACTCCCTGGCAGTTGTAGCCAAACCACCGGTCAAAACCGTGCTTCATCGGCTCTCCCGTCGAGCCAGGCCCACCCAGCCCCCACTTGCCAAAGCCGCCCGTCGCATACCCCAGCGGCTTCAGCACCTGCGGAATGAGCACCGAGTCCGCCGGTATCGGAAACTGCCCCTCATGCTCCGGCTTGCCCATCTTCGGCAGCCCTTTCGCATCATCCGCCTGGCGGTTGTCGCGGATAAAGGCATGCCCCGGGTGCAGTCCGCTCATCAGCACGCAGCGCGAGGGCGCGCACACCGCATTGCCGCAGTAGTGCTGCGTGAATTTCATCCCCTCCGCCGCCATCCGGTCCAGGTTCGGCGTGCGGATGATCTTCTGCCCATAGCACCCCAGATCCCCCGGTCCCAGATCATCGGCCAATATGAAAACGATGTTGGGCTGGCGGGCGTTTGCTTGGAGCGTCAGCACCAGGGCTAGCAGAAGGACGAGCGGCTTCATGGTGGATGAGAAACGGTCGTGGGAGCCGTTTCTTGTTTCACTTTCCGCTTCGGCAGCGAGTCGAGCTTCCACTGCATCCACAGCGTCAGCATCAGCATGGCGGCGATCAGCAGCAGAATCAGATAAAATCCAGGACGGTTGAGAAACTTCATGGGCAGACCGGTGACGATGAAAACGGATGAAAAAAGCGAGTTTCTCCCCTCTCGCACCGTCTTTCCTAAGCCATGCGATTTCCCGTCCTGCTCGCCCTGTTTTTCATCCTGCTCCAGTCTGCCCACGCGCTGCCGGAGGCGGAGTTGCAGCGCTACATTGATGAAGCCATCAAAGCAGGCGGCGGCGAGGTCGTCATCCCTCCGGGCATCCATCTCATCGAGCACGGCCTCATGATCAAGGACGCCAAAAAACTCCGCATCGTCGGCCTCGATGCCGAGGGCACCATCCTGAAGCTTCCCCCCGTAGCCTACGCCCTGGCAGCACGCACCACCGAGGCAGGTGCCACCTCCATCCCGGTCAAAACCCAGCAGGGCTTCCGTCCCGGCATGCGCCTGAAAATCGAGGCCGATGGCGAGGTGGACAGCTTCACCAAAAAGCCCCGCCCATACCATCTTGCCAAGGTCAAATCGACAGCCGGAGAGCTCATCGAGCTCGATGCCCCGCTGAAGTTCCCCGTCCCCGATGGCACTCTCATCCGCCATGAGGACGCGCCAAACATCATCAATATCAGCGGCACGAGCGAAGACGTACTAATCGAAAAGCTCACACTCGACGGCGGCCGTGTGGAGGGAGATCCCCACATCCGCGGCCACACCCAGCTCTGTGCCGTCCTGGCCACCGGAGCCTACAGCTATGAAAAAGGCCCCACCGGCCCCCAGGTCAAAAAGCTGCACATCTCCCGCTGCTTCATCCAGAACTGCCACGGACGCGGCATCGCCCTTTATTCCGTGGAGAGCGCCGAGATCGACGACTGCACCATCCGCGATACCTCAGACGAAGCTGTCGATCTGGATCACTTCACCATCAAGTCCACAGTCACACACTGTCACATCGCCCGCTGTCACATCGGCGTTGAGCTCAATGACGCCAGCCACTGCCTCGTCGCGGGCAATGAATTCCGCGAATGCTCCACCGGCATCAATCTCTGGCGCTGGTGCAAGCAGCCCGGACTGAACGAAGGAAACCTCATCGTGCAAAACGCCTTCGATCACACCCGCGGCAATGCCGTCCAGATCGCCACCGGCACCAAAGGCAACACAGTGGCCCAAAACGAAATCACCGCGTCCGGCAAAAACGGCATCATCATCTCCGGCGAATCCCAGATCGTAAAAGCCAACAAAATCACCGCCAGCACCATGAAGCCCATCCTCGTTCAGGAGGGCAAACACGACATCGATGCAGAATCAAAGTGATGCAGGCACTCCTGCCTGCAAAAGGCGCTTTCATCGCGCACAAATGCCAGCCTGCACTCACGCATACAGCGCCCGCACCAGCCCCAGCACACGCTCCCCAGGCAGCGCCCCCACCTCCATCTGATTCATCGTGTAGGCAAAGCTGATGCCGTTTTCCGGATCGGCAAAAGCCAGGCTGCCACCTGCCCCCGGATGCCCAAACGCCAGTCGGCTCGGCCCATACAGCTGCCTCAGCTTGCCCCCGTCAGACTCCGGGTCCTCATTCAAAGGGTCCTGCATCATCCCCGTTGAAAAAGCGATCGGCGTAAGCAGCACCGCATCATTCTCCTGCGTCAGCGTCTGTTCGAGATGGTGCACCACTTTCTCCGGCACGATCTGCGTCCCGTTCCAGTATCCGCCCTGCGCCAGCATCGCGTAAAATTTGGCCAGCCCACGCGCATTGCCCACGCCGCCCATGCTCGCATAGCCACGCGCCCACATCTCGCTCTGGTTAAAGTCGCTGATCGCATTCAGCCCGATCGGCGAGGTGAAAGTCCGCTGCGTCAGCGTGCCTCCCGTATTGAAGGCTTTGATGAATGGCTGGTCCCCGTTGGCGATGCTGATCTTCCCGGGATACACCGGCGAGACCCGGTCCCACTGCGCGCTCGGCAGGCCAATCCAGAAATCCAGCCCCATCTGGCTGCCAAACACCTCTCTGAAATATTCCCCCAGAGACTCCGCCTCCGTCAGACGCCGCACGATCTCATCCATCAAAAAGCCAAAAGTCCGTGCGTGGTATCCCTGCCGGGTCCCTGGCTCCCACAGCGGGTGCTGGCGCTCCAGCGCCTCGATCACCGCATCGTAGTTGTAAATCGGCGCACGCTCATCCAGCGCACACAGCCCGGCGGTGTGGGTCAGCAGATGCACAAAAGCCACATTCGCCTTCCCTCCGCCGACAAACTCCGGCCACACTTCCGCCACCGGACACTCCAGCGGTATGCCCGCCTCCTCCAGCGCCAGCAGGCAGCACACCGCCGCCGGCCCCTTGGTGGCAGACCACACTGGCACCAGTGTGTCCTGGTCCCACTCTCGGGTCCGCGCCCGGTCACGGTGCCCATGCGCCAGGCTCAGCACTTCCTGGCCATGCTGCCAGATGGACACAGACGCCCCCATCTCCCAGCGCGTGCGAAAGCTTTCCTCATACCACTCTCGGACGGCCTGCAGATTGGCGGGGCTGGCAGGGGCGCTCATGCGTGGTGGGACTCCAGTTGCGCACGTAGGCAGTCGAGGTCTCGGTCCTTTTTGGCGTGCTGCCGCAGTTCACCGTCCATTTCAAAGGCACGTTTCAGATACACCAGAGATTTGTCCAGCTGCCCCAGGCACGCATGGTAGCAGCCCATGTTGTAGTAGTACACTGGCTTGGCCCGCAGCGTCGCAGGACCACGCGACAGCACATCCACAGCCTCCGCAGTTCGGTGCAGCTCGTGCAGGCAGAAGGCCGCATGGATGTATCCACCCGGCTCCATCGGCTCCTGGGCGCAGAGCTTGGTCGCCAGCGCCAGCGCCTCCTCCCAGCGGTGCGCCCCCATCAGGCACAGCAGCAGGATCTCGATCACATCCACCCGGTTGTGCATCCCCTCCGGCAGCGGCGCCAGCTCCGCCTGGGCCTCGTCATAGAGCCCCAGCTCCACGTATCCTTGAGCGGCGATGATCCTGCGTTCAGCTTCGGTCATGGGTGATTGTGCGTCAGGCCGGATGAGAACGCAAAGCGTGCGCGGGAACAAGGTTTTTCGCACCTGAAGCAGCGCAAAAAAGACATTCCCCGCTCTCTGCCGGGCTCAAACAGCCGCCGCCTTGGCCTCACGCAGTTTCTTTGCCATCTCCATGCGCAATCCCACCTCCCAGCATCCCCACGTGATGATGTAGCTCAGCAGCGCCACCACCGCACCGAGGATGGTCCCGCCGATCAGCATCACCGGACCATGCTCCTTGAGCATGGTCCACGCATCGGCTATCGATGCTGGCATATGCAAAGACGAGGTGGGGACAGCAGTGTGCAGGCCCAAAACCCATTTGCCGATGGCGTATTCCAGCCAGGCCATGAACGGTACCGTGGCAGGGTTGCTCACCCAGCACAGCGCGATGGCAATAGGGATGTTCACCCGGAAGATGGCGGCTAGAATAGTCGCTGTCGGCATCTGGATCGGCAGCAGCTGCAGCGTCACAAACATCCCCACCGCCATGCCGCCGGAGAGCGTGTGCTGCGTCGGCTTCCACACCCGTTTGTCCAGGAAATGACGGGCAAACCACCGCATCGCCGGGCTCTGCCTCAGCTTCCGCGGGTGCTTGAGGAAACGGATGGTTTTGAAAACCGAACGGCGAAACCACCCTCTGGCAATGGCAAACATGCTCAGTGCCCTCCCCCGTTGTAAACCCAGACCAGCAGCGCGCCACCGAGCGCGATGCGGTACCAGGCAAAGCCGTTGAACGTATGCCCCTGCACAAAACGGATCAGCCACTTCACCACGATGAAGGCGGACACGGCGGCCACCACCGTCCCCAGCGCCACCATCGCCCAGTCTTCACCCCCGGCCTCGCCATCCTTGAGGGCGGACAGCACTTTGAAGGCACCCGCGGCCATCAGCGTGGGAATACCCAGCAAAAAGGAAAACTCCGTCGCCGCCGGACGGGAGACGCCAAAGGCCAGCGCCATCAGGATGCTCGCCCCGGAGCGGGACGTGCCCGGAAACACTGCCGCCAGCAGCTGCGCCAGCGCCACCGCCACCACCACCGTCCAGGTGATCTCCGCCGTCCCCTTCTTGTCTTTGTGCAGAAACTCCAGCACCAGGATGATGAAGCCCCCGATCAGGGTCGCCCACGCCACCGGCGGGACCGTTTCCGGCAGCTTGATGTTCAGCTTTTTGATCACCAGCCCCCCCACCGCAGTGATGAAGAAGGACACAAACAGCTTGGCCAGATAGGACCTCGTGGAGGGATCCCCCAGGGTGCTTGCCAGATGCTTCAGCCGCTGGGTGAAAACCGCCAGCACAGCCAGCACCGCCCCGCTCTGGATCACCACGTTAAAAAGGTCGCTCTTCTGCGGCAGCCAGTGCAGGTTTTGCGGTATCAGCAGGTGCCCGGTGGAGGAGATGGGCAGGAATTCGGTGACACCTTCAATGATGCCGAGGAGAATGATCGCGAGCCAGTCGGGCATGGCTAAGTTTTGGGGGGAGTGTTAGAGACGGGAGTGAGACGGGCTGCCAGCCCAGTTCCATCAGGCAACATGGTTATGAGCAGTGTTGGAAAGGGGCTGTGAACAACAAACAGGTGGGCGGCACAGTTTGCAAGCCCACTGCGCTTTAGTCAGTCCATAGAACCTGATAATTTTGTCACACTCCGCCAATCTCTCCGCGGTGGTGGTTTTCAGGCTGGCCTTTGCCACGATTTCGACTAGTCTCACTTCCCCCCTCGGCATGCCAGCCAGTGCTCATTCCATCCCAACCACATTGCCAGACCGCCCTTCCTGCTGGTGGCCCGTCCTTCTTTGTGCCTGCGCCTTGATGTGCCTGGTCGCCGATGCCGCCGCCCAGGCGGGCTCCACGATCCGGGTCCGGCTGGCGGATGGTTTCGACTTCCCAGTGGGCAAACCTGACGCCGACGGCTTCTACAAAGCCCGAGGTTACTGGCCCAACGGCCACCTCGGCGAGGACTGGAATGGACGCGGCGGTGGAGATACCGACCTCGGAGAGCCCATCTACGCCATGGGGCGCGGTGTCGTGATTTTCTCTGAAAACATCGGCGTCGGCTGGGGAAACTGCATCTTGGTACGCCACATCTTCCGCGAGTCCGACGGCAAGGTCGCCATGGTGGACTCCCTCTACGCCCACCTCCACGAGCGCAAGGTCAAGCTCCACCAGCTTGTCGAGAAAGGGCAGCTCGTCGGCACCATGGGGGGAAACAACGGCATGTACCCCGTTCACCTCCACTTTGAGGTGCGGAAAAACCTCCACATCGGCATGAACCGCTCCCAGTTCGCCCGGGATTCTTCAAATTACTACAGCCCCACGGCCTTCATCAATGCCCGCCGCGTCCTGCCCTCCAGCATGCAGAAATACGACATGCCGGTGAACAATTTCGCCCCCTACGGTCGTGCTTTGGCTGATGTGGGCAGTGACGGTGCGCGCACCGCCAGCGTGGACATCCCCTCCTTCAAGGGTAATTCAGATTCCTCCAAAGACGACTCCAAGTCGGATGATGATTTCTGGTCCCGCCTCAAGGCCAAGATGCGCTCCGGCCAGACCACCAGCGGCACCGAGGAGAAGCGCTGAAGAGGCTGAGTCACGGCATATTAGCCCTTGATTCATCACCCCCCGTGGTGGCATCTTAAATGCTGTCACAGGACAGCTTCCTCCCGGCCATGCATTTCCCGCCCCGCTCCCACTCTGTCCGCGCCGTTCTCGGCGGCAGTATCGTGCCTGTCATCATTGTCGTTGCCGCCCTCGCGCTCAGCACCGCCATCTTCTTCCTGTTTACCAAAAAGAAGATGGAGGCTCAGAAGGAGGCCTCCTCAAAAGCGGCTGAAAAAACCGCCGCCGTGGCTGCCGCCAAGACGGCACCAGCCACAGACAAGGCTGCGCCTGCT
>APMI01000898.1_pt1 | contig 73338 bp, 62 predicted proteins | sample 667938 | NCBI WGS metagenome assembly APMI01 (sample SAMN01084076, study PRJNA167559) | wastewater metagenome | biome: Wastewater | place: Denmark: Ejby Moelle, Odense | collected 2011-11-28 | reverse complement strand
CCAGAGTATGATTTAAATGGAAACATCTCAAAGTTAAAAAGATTTGCCTACTTAGTAGGAACTACACCTAATAAAATAGATGATCTAGCCTATACCTATACAGGTAACAGACTTACCAATCTATCAGATGCAGGAAATGCTAGTGGTTACGAAAACGCAAGCACTTTGCCTATTCAGTATGATGCCAATGGCAATATGACCAGTATGCCTGGGAAGAATATACAAATAATCAATTACAACTATCTTAACCTACCTAAAAGCATATCTTTGACTTATGGAGATGATATAAGCTATGTCTATCGTGCAGATGGAGTAAAAATAGGTAAAGTATATACCTCTGAAGTTTCTGGGTATAATATGCTGACTATCACAAAGAATACCATAGACTATTTAGATGGTTTTCAATATAAGACAGAGGAAACCACTACAACAGGTGGAGGAGTTATAGATACCCCCGTTCCTGAACTCCCAAAAGGGACAATGCCATTAGCAATGGAACAAGAAGCTTTTTTAGATGCTACACTAGACTCTGAAGGGGCAACGGTTGAAGAGCCACTACCAATTCTACAGTTTTTTCCAACCGCAGAAGGATTTTATGATTATCAAAAAAATTTGTATATTTACCAATACAAAGACCATTTAGGGAATACAAGATTAAGTTATGCGAAAAATCCCACGACTGGCAGCGTAGAAGTTCAAGATCAGAATGATTATTATCCTTTTGGGATGAATCATCTAAAAACAGGAGTAGCCTATTTTGGAACAGGAACTTGGAATAATTACAAGTACAACGGAAAAGAACTCCAGGAAACCGGAATGTACGACTACGGCGCGAGGTTCTATATGCCGGATATTGGGAGATGGGGCGTTGTTGACCCGTTAGCTGAAAAATCAAGAAGAATGTCGCCTTACACTTATGTTGCTAATAATCCATTAATATATATTGATCCAGATGGAAGGGAATTAGTACTTACAGGAGATAAAAAAAATGTTGATAGAACGGTATCTGTTGCTAACAAAGGTATAGGGATGAATGTTGTAAAAGTTGATAAGAATGGAAATGTAAGTATAAAATCTTTAAATGATAAACAACTTTCTAAATTGACTTCTGAACAAAAGGGTATGTATGGAGTTATGAAAGATGCTGTTAAAGCAGAAGGAAAAATAAGCATTGGGGTGGAGAGTGGTTCTAAGGATGTTTTAATTGGAAATTATGCTTTGGAGAAAATTGATATTGCTGATATTGAAGCTTTTGGTACGGGAAAAGCTGTTAATCAATATTCAACTCTTGGGCATGAAATAAAAGAGCAACAAGAAAAGCAACTAAATGGTGAAGCATATTCTTCTGCACATCAAGATGGTATAGATGCAGAAAAATCTATAACAGGATATGAAAGACAATCAGGGATGGCTTCTTCTACCAATATTACACAAAATGCTGATGGAACTTTGTCAGGTAATGCAGATACACTTCATACCAAAGGTACAGAAACAGTAAAGGCTAGTGTTACTATCAATAATAATAACGTAGAAAAAGTAGTTCGAACCGATGAAAAATAAAATTAGAATATCAATATTAGGATTATTAGTTGTTTGTACATCATCCTGTATGGCACAAAATTGTAATAATAAGATTGCAAGAGATATTTTTAAAGATGAATTGCAGTTTATAGAATCATATCTTAATGGTAAAGATGTTAAGTTGGACAAGCTATCTTCATCTATTAATAAAGTTGAGATTATAACATCTATAGAGTCCGAATCTGATGGTAATTATTGGGGGAAATTTAAACCTACAAATAAAGATTTAAAGAACTGGAAATTTTGGTATGATTCTAATAAGGATAATCTTTGTTGGAATAAAGATAAAAATACACTTTACATAAGTAAGAATACCAACGCTACTTCTAATAGCAAGTAATTTGTAAAAAAGTTTTAATAACCCCCGCTCTTCGAAGTTTGTAACTTCGTAGCAGATAAATAAAGCAAAACGCTAACTGTAAAAAGGTTAGCGTTTTTTTTGTTATAAAAGATTAGATACGGCTAATTTTATCTTCTCCACTTTTGGCGTGGCTACCTCTAATAGACTTCAATTTTAGTTTTATCTTTTTAAAACAGTATTTTATTATTTAAAATCCTGTTTTGTAGAGAGTTGTAATTTCTGTAAAATCTAAATACCGCTATACGAAATTTCGTATAGCGGTATTTTTTACGGTACTTTCTAAAATTTATAAAACTAGAACAGATACTTAGCTCAAAAAAATAGAAAGAAATTATTCTTTTTAAAATTCTCTAAAAATCATTGCCTTTTCTTGTATTAAGTACATCCTTTTTCACAAAAATAATTTTTGTTTTCTGCTATTCTATTTTGGTTTACTTTCTGCAAAAATGGTTTAGTTTGTTTTAGCTCAGGGTTTTGGTGTATTTCGTTTGGTGTATAAATCAAGTGTGCATAATGTGGTCTTCTCGTGTTAATATCTTCAATAGAAAATTTTAATTCTTCTATAAATTGGTCTTCTGGTATTCCTTGTTTCAAATAATAGGTTTTCATCATTCTAAAACTACTCTCTACCATACTGTTAGAGAATACCACATCTTTCAAAGCGACCAATTTGTTAATATTTATTTGGTTTTCTTTTATAAAATCTTCTACGGTTTTGTTATTGTTTTCTGTTCCTCCATCTACAATTAAGTTTAATTTAGGAACTAATTGGCAAGCTTCTAAATCTACTCCAAATACTTGTTCTATGGCTCTTTTTAGGCTTTTCAGTCGAGTAGAAGCATTTAATTCTTTGGCATAATCATAAGCTAATATTTTTCTAGAAAAATTGTCTATTACTGTATAGATGTAGTATTGGGTATTTTCTAATGTTTTATAAACACTTACATCCATATGCCAAATTGTATTGGGAGCTTCAGCTCTTACAGAGATTTTCTTTTTCTTAGGTTTATATTTCTTTCTGCAATTTCCTAAACGAAGAAGTTTACCATAGTGATACCAAGTAGTTCTTGCCATAGATATCATTCCGTTTTTCACACCATATCCCCAAACAGAAGCCGATGCCCAGTGAAGCATCGTTTTATCCGTCATTAATTTTTTCATTGTCTCAATTTCTTTTCTACTAATCTGAGTTGGTAATCTCTTATAGCAAAGCCAAATCAAAGAATTAGGACAAGCATATTGTTCAATTTTTTTCCAATGGGCATATTGTTGAATGGTAATTCCCAACATTTTTAAAATCATTTTCTTATTTCCAAATTCATTAATAAGGTTGTCAATATTGGGAATAAGTTTTTTTCTATTGGTTTTTAGAATTTCTTGAAAATTTCTTTTTCCAATAATGGTAATAATTGAAAGGTACAATTTTAGAAAAGCAAAAAAGAGCCGTTTCATTTTCTTTGCTCTAGCATCAAATAATATTTTAAAATCTTCAATAGCTTTTGCAGAAAGTTCTTCATATTCATAACCTAAATAATCATTAGCATTTTTATTTTTCCAATACTGCGAAGTAGTAGCAGGTATTTTATCGGTAAATTCTTTAGGAAATAATTGTTTTTCTATACCAAGAGAATAGCAGAGTTTTATATTGGTATGGTAACGAGAATATGATTGGTGAATTTTAATAGTTTTGATTGATAGCCTAAGTTAAAAAGTGAATTCAAAATATTTCAAATATTATGTATAAAATCAGAAGAAATATACTTTCATAAAATCTACAGCTTATATTCAAACCAATATAAAAGATTCTTTGGTAATTTCTAAACCTGAGTAAAAAAGATACAACTTATTATTTGCCTTGCGTGAAATAGATATAGGTTAAGCTCCAACCTGCGTAAAATAGATGCTGGTTAATCGAATATCTGCATTTTTGAACTACAGCTAATTTTAACAAATATTTACAATCATTTAAAAACAATGTGCTGAGTAAAAAAGATACAGTTTATTATTTTTCCTGCGGAAAAAAGATACAGGTTAAACTCCAACCTATGTACTATGGATACAGGCTAGATATCCATTCCTTTTGATTTTTTTATTTCCAAAGCAAATAATCGTAATTTGATTATAATCAAAGCTTTACAATGATTTTCAAAGGTCTGGAAAATGTTGATTTTTATTTCGGCAAGATGTGTCTTTGTATATACAAACTTTTCAAGTTTTACATTCAAAGACTCTCTTGCCTTTTTTGCAAAAAAGGGGAAAAGCTGCGAAACTTGCTTTTCTTTTCTCAATAAATCGGGTTAAAGATTCTAAAATAGCCCAAAATATTTTTTTTTAATCTCCGATGATTTCAGGTTCAACCAGATTGTTCTTATTTAGCCCAAGTCGCTTTGTTACTATTGTTTTCACGGTTTTGATGTTTCAACTTTGCTTCCAAAATCATAAAATTATATATTAATGGAAGCCGTTATTTTATCCAAAGAGCAATACACTGATTTGGTATCACGTTTAGACGAGATAGTAAACCGCCTTAATGCCAAAAACGAATCTAAGAAAGATACTTTCGTGGACAATCAGGAATTTCTATTACTGATGAAAATCTCCAAACGCACTGCTCAAACGTGGCGTGATGAGGGGCGAATTTCTTTTTCACAAGTCGGCAATAAAATCTACTATAAACTTTCTGATGTTGAAAAACTATTGGATGAATATTACAATAAATCATTTTCTAAGAAATGATTTAACCAATGTTTTTATAGCTATTAAAAATTCGTATTTAATGGTTAGTGGAGTTGTACCAAGTATTATAGGCATTTTTACGAAAAATTGCTTATTCTACTTGTTTTTTTGTAGAGGATAGGAATGCATTAAATGAGAGAGAATTGATAGATTATTGATTGTTGGAAAATTAAAAAAAGAAAACAAATTTAGTAGGCTTCCAAAAGCCAACCTTAAAAAAATGAAAAAGACTACGGCATAATGAAAACGGAAAAATAAAATTTTGTTAAACTTTATTTTTCCATTTTCACCCTTCGGGACTTATTCCGTTTCCTTTTTCCTTTTTATCCACGCCACCATTTAAAGAGCTTTCTTTTTTTCTTTTTTCTTTTTTCTTTTAAAAATATTTATGCGAATTAGAATTCTAAAGAGACAATATAATTACAAAGTTTTTTAACAAAAATTAATTCAAAAAAATAAAAGGAGTCTTAAATATCATTCATTTTTCCAAAAGTTTACGTGATTTCTTTTTAATGCACTCAAAAACACTAGTTTTTGAATAAAAGTATATATTTTCAGAGATACTTTATGGAGTTATTTAAACTATTTAAAAAGTTGTACTTATGTTGTACTTGTTTATAAAATATTTATGTAATTTATTTATAATTAGTGTTTTACAGATGCGATTTTGATAATACTATGTTGTATAAATCTCTATCAGGAAGAATAATTTTTTGCTTCTTTTTTTTAAGAAAACGTAGTATAAATAAAATTAATACAATTAAAAATAGTAAAAAAATAAAATATGTCCATAGATTTTGACCAAGTTCCTTTTTACTATTATTAAGAGATTGTTTGGTGTTTTTTTTATCAATGATATCATTTATGGTTTCATTATCATTTTTTGTTATAGAATCTGTAATGTTTATATATTTTTTAAGATATGAAGCTTCTTTTTCTATTTCTTTTTTATCGGCATAAATATGTGCTATCTCTGGATATAAAAGTTCTAAAAATTCTGGATTGTTGTATATTTTTGCATAGTATTCGGCTTTTTTAAAATGAAACAAGGCACTATCTAAATATCCTTTTTCTTTTTTATGATGATCATAAATAAAATCGGCTTTTCTTTTATGATAGTTAATCAAATCAAATAGATTATCTGTTTTACTAAGATATTTTTTTTGTACATCTAAATAGTATTCTGCTTTTTTTACATTTTCTCCGTTATAGTAATGCGTTAAATAGCCTGCTGTAGAAATAATTATTCTAGGCTTTTCAAGATCAGAATCAGGCAAAGATAAAGCAGCCTTCAATCTTTTTTTAGAATAGTGCAAAATAGAATCATTATGATTAGAATACAATTGTATATATCTAGCATAATAATAAGTCTCCATAAAAAGCCTCTTATTTTTTTCCTTAATTTTAGGAATTAACTTTATGTTTTCATCCAAAGTTTTTTTTGCTTCATTGTTTAACTGAAGATGCATCAACATAGAAGCTTCCATAGCCCTAGCCTTGGTAAAATAAAAATAATCTCGCATTTCATTGGCTAAGGTTACACTTTCTTCTAAGTACTGTTGTACATTTTCATAGTTTTTACTATTAATTCTAAAAGCCGTTTTCCGTAATAGTGCTTCTAACTGACCTTTCTTATAGCCAATTTCTTTAGAACGATAATACAATTCAGTGCAAATCTGTTCTATCTTGTCTGCATTTGTAGCATTGGTTGTGTAAATTGTATTTTGGATACTATCAATCTGTTTTTCAGTTAGCTGTTTCTGAGAAAAAACTTTTATTAAACCAAAAAAAATAAAAAATAAATAAATTTTATTCATAGTTAAATTGATTAGATTTTAGACATCCAAACGTACATATTATCATCTTGAGAAATATAAAGTGCTTTTCTTATTCTGTATTTTCTACCTTCTACTGCTCTTACAGAGATGTTTTTAATGGTTGCTATTTGTTTAGTCGTAAAATTAAGTTTTATAAAGGCGCAAATTTCTAAATCTAATGGTTTTAAAGATGGATTAATTCTTAGAATTTTATCTTCAAAACCAGAAAAAACTTCTTTAAATTTTATATAAAAAGAAGGATCGTTTTCATGGGCAAGACAAGTTAATTCTGAAATAGATATAGGATTTTTGCTAGGAACATCATTATATTTTTTTAAGATAGGTAAAGAAATTTTTTTTATTAAATGTCTATTTTTAACATAGACATTAAAGAAAACAACAGAGAAAATAATAATCAATGATAAAATATAAATCAAATTTCGGGTAAAAAAAGAATGTTCTTCGTAGTCGTTCAAATTAATTTTATTAATTTGAGATTTTATTACCTTATTTATACTATCCCTTATTTCACTATTTAGCTTTAAATAATAAATCTGTTTTTTTAATTCATTTTTATGATGATAATAATCTGCAATATCACCATATATTTTAGCTTTTAGTGAAGGATAATGTATTTTAGATGCCAATGAATCTGCTTTAAAATAAAAGTTTAAAGATGAATCTTCATATTTATTAAAAAGAGCAATCTTCCCCATTAAAAAGAAAAAATCTGCATTCAAAAAAGAGTTTTTATCAATCTTAGAAGCAGCATTAAGATGATTTTTTGCTTTATCTAAAGCCTTTTCTTGTATATAAAACTCTGCCATTCGTAAATGGCTCTCTACAATATAGTCATTTTTAAAAATGGAGCCTTTTGAAATTTCACCAGATGCTTGCAATACTCTTCGAAGGTAAAAAAAAGCAGAATCTCTATTTTGCTTTTGCTGATAATATTGCGCTAGATATTTATAATTTTTGTAATTTAAAACATTTTTTTGCTCTTGATTAGATATATTTTTGCTATCCTTAATACTTCTAAAAAAAAATTTTTTGCCTTCATCCACAAGTCCTAATTCTGCAAAAGCAATCCCCAAGTAACTTCTAATAAGAGGTAAAGAGTTACTATCGGTTTCAATAGCAATTTTTTCTGCTATTTTCCCTTTGTCTATTACCTCATCATACTTCTCTTTTCTAGAAATATAATATTTACAGAGCAATAAGAGAGCATCAAGCTGACCTTTTTCATAATTAATTTCTTTAGATTGATAGTACAGATCCGTTAATTCAGCTTCTTTGTTTTCGGCTCCGTTCTCGTAGCTTGCATTATTAAGAACAGTTATATTATCATCAATTTGTTTGATAACATCACTATTCTGACCAAGCAGAATTCCAGAGACAAAAAAATATATAAAGAGGACGTGTCTCTTCATTCTATAATGTGTTTTTAGTTCGGCAAAAATACTTTTTTAATTTACATATTTGTTAATTTTTTATCAAAAATTAACATTTAATTTATTTCAATTTGTTAAAAATAAAATGTATATAATAAATTATCATCAATACTTCACCTTGAAATATATAATTTTGAAATAGAAAATTAATAAATGTTGACTAAAAATTAAATTGATATTAGTTTATATTAACCCTACATAGATGTATGTTTATAAAAGTATCCTGATTGGGAAGAATAAAGAAGGCAGATTTTAATATACTAGAATTATTTTTCTAAAATAATTTTTTAATTACCGCTAAGAATAATTTTGGATAAGACAGATGAATTTAAAGATTTATTTGTCAATGTTTTGTAAATTTACAGCATTATAATATGTGAAAATTGGAATTATTTTTGCTAATGTTTTTATTATGCATTCTAAAAATACTTGTAAATTTTTAAGCTTTAGATATTCAAAAGTACTTTTCAGACTTATTTTAACTATTTTTTTTGGGTTTCCTCTATGGAATAAAGCACAAGATATTAATGTAAAAAATATTGATAATCAGTATAACATCACAATTAATAAGATAAAGAGAGCTGAGATTTCATATGATGAAGCCATTCTTGTTAATAGAAAGTTAATTCAAGAGTCTAAAAAAATAGGGTATCTGTATGGAGAGTTAAGGTCTTCTGTAGAGCTAGGAAGATATCTAAACAATGTCAATAAGCATAATGAAAGCATAGAAGTTTTAAACTATTCTTCTAAGCTTAATAAACAGCTTGGAGATTCATATTTTAATGCGAAGATATATACAGAATATGCAAAAAATTATACTAGCTTAGGTCTCTATCAAAAATCTTTAAATTGTTTTAATAAGGCATTACTTATTATAAATCGTAATAAAATAGAAGTAAAAGATCCATATTTTGTAAATTACGTTTATTCTTGTAAAGCATCTGTCTTTCAAAACTTAAAACAAAATGATTCTCTTTATTCTAATATAAGAAAGGCTAATAAAATTATTAAACTTCCCATTGTATCTGCTAGGATAGCAAGATTTCAATTGTTATACAAAAATAATCCTGATTCTTGTAAACATTATTTGAGGGAGGCAGATCAATTGATAGAGACTAAAGTTTTTAATAACAATGATCAAGCTATTGTACTGAGAATTTATGGTTTACTGAATTACACTACTAAGAATTATAAAGAGGCGGTTGATTATTATAAAAAATCTATTGAACATTCTGAAAAATCTAATGTAAAAGAGGAGGTTCTAGAAACGGCAAAACAATTATTTGCTACGTATGTTGCAATGGGAGATGAAAAAAGTCAATTATTCTTGTTAAATAAGTACAGAAAGTTGAGCGAAGGGATAGAATATCAAAAAAGAAAAGATGTGATAACCCTAATGCAAAAAGATATACTTGTAGAGAAACAGAACGAAAGAAAAATGTTCCGAAGAATGCTTGTTAGCATATCAATAATAGTTTTGTTGATAGGAATAGTTTGGTATTCTTTATATCAAAATTTCAGAAAAAGAATTAAAAATAAAAGCCTGCTTTTAAGTAAAAATAAAGATGAAATAAAACACTTAGAAAATAAACTTAATAAAAATGTGGAAGAACTTTATAATATGGCTAAAAGTAGAAATCCAAATTTTTACACCCAATTTGTAGAATTGTATCCAGATTTTCCACAAAAGTTATTAAAGATTAATTCTAATTTACAAAACAGTGAATTACAACTTTTGGCTTTCATTTATATGAATTTTGAAACCAAAGAAATAGCAGATATTTTGTATAAATCTCCTAAAACAATACAAAACAGAAAACATCTCATAAGAAAAAAACTCAATATTTCTTCTACAGAAGACCTTTCTGTGTGGCTAAAGTCTATTTGAAGTCACAATTTTTTTAAGAATAATAATTTACATTGTTTTTTATAAGTTGCTGATTTTTAGCTTTGTTTTTACGTAGGGTAGATGATGGGTATCATTTTTTTTGCCTTAGGAATATGGTTTGTATTCCTTTGCAAAAATTTTAGAAACACAAATGATACAAAACACCAATGAAATATTTAGAACAAACCAGATCTGTAGGTTACGGATTTTAGTTTGTTCTTTTTTTATGGAATCATAATAAGTCTGATTTTCATAAAAATATTGAACCTCAATCAATTTTGGCTTTCAAAAAGGTTTGTTTACATAGCAACTTTACCAAACCATTACTTAAATTTAATTGTTATTTAGTTATAATTTTTAACCTTCAGCATCTATTCAATGTGTTTTTTAGAGTGGAGTTTTTGATAATGTCTTTAAATTCTTTGCTGAAGGTTTTTTATAACAAATTGATGACTCTTAATTTCTGTATTTTTTTCGTGAATGTTCTTTTTTGAGGTTTTATTTTCGTGTTATTCATGTATCGTTGTTCAGTTTTTTATTGAAATATTAGTTAGATATATTTTTATTAAATCACATAAAAGCGAGTTAATAAGTAATCATATAAAGATGATAAACCGTGCAAAAAAATTATTGATGCAAAATACTTTCCCATTAATTGGAAGGTTATTCTGCATTATATTGTTTTTTGTTTGTGGATTGTCATTTGGTCAGATTACTGTAAGTGATTCTACGGTTATATATGATGATTCTCACTCAATTAATTTGGTAATTGAGAATAAATCTGAACCAACCAAAATATATCTTACAAAAGGGGCTGCAATTATAGATTTTTCTACTTCTAGTAACTACACAATTGTTTATAAAAACGATAAAGAGGTTAGACAAAATACGGTTAAAACAACTAAGAAAGTTGCAGAAATAGTTAGAGTAAAGAAACCTTTTTATCATAAAACAAAGATTGTTGAAAAACATTTCTTAAAAGATTCTCATGAGAAGGATTTTTATAATGGACAATTATCTGCTTTAAATATAGGCATACTAGTAAATAATCATCAATTAGATTACAAATTTGGTTTTATTGATGCATTTTCTTTTACGCAAGATGCATTTTCTTTCGGAAGTATAAAAGCTAATATATACAATCATTCATTAAAGGATTTTTCATATGCCGAATTCCATTATACTCGGCCTCCTCCTTTTAATATTTAACCTTCTTTTTCTAATTTTCTTATGATATGATTTTTATTCATCATGTCATAACATATAGGTGTATTCTCTTCAAAAAAGGTCAAAATTTTTTGAAGGGTGGTTTTATGCACTTTTAATTCAAAACAATTTATTTAAAACACAAATGAAAAAAAATATAAAAAAAATAAAAATTTTACGACATAGAATAAGATTACTTTTTTTAGCAATTATCAGTATATTATTATTTAATGTTGTAAATGCTCAGACTTTTGTTGCGAAACCAGCCACTTTTGTTTCGGCAGATAAAATAGCAGAGGTTGGTATGATGAACTATCTGCTAGATGGTGAAGGTAAAACAGGAAACGTAGTAGATGGAAAAGGGCCTGGTGATTTCTATTGGCTTAGGAAGGATAATCCTGTTACTTTCTATATTAATATGAATTCTTCATCTAAAATAAGTGCCATGAAATTTTATCTTCCTTGGGGATGGAATGAAGGTGCTAAAAATATTATGATAAGATTTTATAATAGTTCTACTTTGTTGGGAACAGAGAACTTAGTGCTCCCATATCAATATGCAAGCCCTTATTATTTAAAAGCTTTAACAAAAGCTTATCTTAATGTCACAAAAGTTCAGTTTGTGGTTGTAGATGATTGGCTGGGAAGCACTGTTTCGCCCAACCCAAGAACTTCTCTTCAAGAAATAGTTTTTGGTGATCTGGTTTGTAATGCAGGTACTACAGCACCACCTGTTAAAGATATTACTAATATATGCCCTTCTGCATCAGTAAATCTTAATGACGCTCATACAGGTACTATACCTTCTGGTACATCATTAGTATGGTACACCAATAACACGCATACAGGAACTGCACTTACAGGAACACAAGTTACTCAGGTAACAAGTAACGGAACTTACTATGCATTTTATTATGACAGTGTAAATAAATGTTACAGTCCATCATCAATTGCGGTAAACGTTATTGTTAATAATATTGATTTTGATGGTGATGGAGTGCCGGATATTTGTGATTTGGATAATGATAATGATGGTATCCTAGATATTAATGAAAAGTATTGTGATGCTTCTACAGCACCTAATGGAGTAAATGGTTTCCCATTTTCAAACTCCCCAGCTACTCCTCCTCTTTTTACAAAACAGCTGTTGTTTTTTGATCTGAATGGGGTTACGTTTAATTCTTCATCTGGAACGATTACAAAATCTATAGTTTATAACGGAGTTACTTATACGGCTACGATTTCAGATTTTGCATCTACAGATCCTACATTTCAGTTATTTGGTAATGATATTGTTACATATTCTAGTTCAGGTCATTATGTGCACAAATACTACAATGTTGCAAACATAAAAGAGGTACTTTATTCTAATCTGGTTAAATCAACAACCAGCTTCAATGTCTCTATTAAGGCATTAAAGTCTGGTGTAGAGTATCCTGTAGATTTAGTTTTTTTTGACGCTGAAGGTACGGATGCTGTTGGTGGAGAAAACATAACGGTTAATTTAATTTCAGGTAAAGATTTTAATTTGTTAGAAAAAACAGGTACCGCTACCATGACTTCTAGTATAATTTCTGCAACTAATAATCAAGTACAGTATTTAAATACGGAATTTGGAAATGTTAACGGATTATTCTATACATCTGGTTATAGTCCTAAGATTAATGCTTCTATAAAGACTACAGGTTCAGGAAAACAAGGATTTGGATTTGCGGTTAGAGTATATTGTGATACAGATAATGATGGGATTCCTAATTATCTAGATTTAGATAGTGATGGAGATGGTTGTGTGGACGCTATAGAAGGAGATGGTAATTTTAAAAGTTCACAGTTAACATCTGCTTCTGGTACATTAAGTTCTCAATCCCCAAATCAGAACTTTGGAACTGTAGTAGATATTAATGGTATCCCAACTTTAGTGGGAGCAGCTGGACAAGCAATAGGAGAATCTCAAGACGCAAACAAGAATGACTGTATTGATTCTGACTCAGACGGTTATCCTGATTGGCAAGACCTAGACGATGATAATGACGGAATATTAGATACTATTGAAAACTGTATAGACAATACTATACTTACATTAGATAGAAATAATATTTCGGGTACATCTACTTTTTCTATTGTTGGCGGAGATAATGATGTAACACCCGTTACTGCTGGTTATCCTTATTGGGTAGGACAAGGTAGTCAAGACGAATCTATACAATATACCTTTACAAATCCAGTATACGCAATTCAAATTCCTCAGGTGATTAATATTAACGGAAATACTACAACAGATAGTGAGCTTTTAGAAATTTATATAAATGGAACACTTTATCCTATAACTGCTTCTATGGTGACAGGGCTTAGCACTAATTCATTTATTTCTTCAGGAGGATCTATTGGCAGTACAACAATGTTAGCAGTTACAAATTTCACTGCAATAAATATAGATTATCCTGCGGGAATCAAAAATATAAGAATAAGAAATAATCCTGGTACAGCAGGCGGAAATGGTTGGGAAATGAAAGGTTTAAAAATACTATCAAGAAGTGCTTGTAATACAGACGTTGATGGCGATGGTATTTTAAATTCCCTTGACTTAGATAGCGATAATGATGGTTGTCCAGATGCAATAGAAGGAGGAGCTAATTTTACTACTTCGGATTTAGTAAGCTCTGATATGCAAGGAGGAAACAGTGGCGCAACCAGTGGTACTTACAACCAGCCAGTCATTCAAAATCTTGGCAACACTGTTGGTAATACAGCTACAACTATGGGTGTACCTACTATTGCAGGAACAGGACAAGCAATTGGTGATTCTCAGAACTCATCAATTAACAACCAATGTAGTTTTCCTTGTTATATACCAGCACAAACAACAGGTGTTACTCTTGATACTAATCACGGTATTACAGCTCTAGGAAGAGCAGGAGTAGATAATGGTAACTGGCCAATGGTAAGAAAAGGCTCTTGGACAGCATTAGAGGCTAAAACCAAAGGATTTGTAGTAAATAGAATACCAACAACTGCTGCCGTAAATACCATTGCCAATCCTGTGGAAGGAATGATGGTGTATGATGAAGAGGCAGATTGTTTAAAAATCTATACCACTACAGATGGTACTAACTTCAGTTGGAAATGTTTTAACACTCCAGCTTGCCCTAATTAAATTAAAAATTTTTGAAAAATGAAAAAAATATTTATTATTATATTGTTGTCCATCACAGAATTTGTGTTTTCACAAGTAGCAATAGGAAAATCTACAGTAACTAATTCGTCAGTGTCACTAGAATTTGGTGCAGAGAATAGAGGATTATTATTACCTTGGGTATCTTCAGAAGGAGATGTGTCAAATGCAGTAGATGGCACTATGATTTATGATACTACGGATAAAAAAATAAAATATCTAAAAGCAGGGTCTTGGTTTTCTCTAAGCAATACAGGAACTGTAGATACTACTTTGCAAGACTCATTAATAGAAAAACCTAGTGCTAAGGTAGCCATAGGTAAAGATGGAACAACAGATAATACCTCAGGTATTTTAGTATTGACGGATAAAGATAAAGCGATGATCCTTCCTAAAGTTGCCAGTCCACATCTTAATATTATCAATCCAAGTGCAGGTATGATAGTTTATGATACGGTAAAGCATCAATTAGCGATATTTAATGGAGATAAATGGTCTTTTTGGAAGCCTTAATTTTTTTAAAGATTGCAGAGAGATTTAGTCTCTGCAATCTGTTTTTTATTGAAAAACTACGATTTAAAATGATGTTTTTTAATTAATTTTAATTCTGATTTTCAGTAAATTAATTCATTGCATAGTTAGCAACCACTTGGCTTAAGATAAAGTCAACAAAATTTTGCTCAGCATTTTTTCTATTGATGAGTTTGTTTTTATATTCATAAGAATTTAGCACTTTTGCTAATTTTTTGTAAGTAAGGAATGCGTCTCCCTTTAATTTTACTCTACCATTATCTTCTTTGGTTTTTATGATTTCATCGTTTAAAGTTCTGACTTTGAATATAATAAAGCTTGCAGATTGATTTTTAGAAAGCCTCTCTACTATATTAACTTTAAAAAAATCAAATATAATGTTGTTAAAAACAACGTTAGAACCAATTTCTTGTGTATTGAGTTCAAGTTTGTAATTCATAAATTCTATTTTTTCATTAAAGATGAAATTTTCGACAAAAATAATAATTCTATTTTCATTATTGAAAAAAATAATTGATTTTTATTAAATTAGTTGCAATTGCTGCTTGTGGCATTATGAGAGATTCTTTTTGTGAAAAAATCAACAGATGTTTTGAATTTGTAACTAAAAAAAAGTAAAAATAGATAAAAAATTTAATGTCTGAAAAATTATATAAAAATTTTGAAAAAGAAGGTATAATCTATAAATGAATTACTCAATTTTTTTGAAAATTTTATTCTGTTATCTAATACAGACATTTTATTTGGGTTTAATCATTTTTACACCATCCATGCTTCAAAACAACTTCCATTTTCAGTTTTTCTGTACGTAAGGTAACCTTGGTGAGCTTCCATTATGCTTTTGGCAAGAGTAAGTCCTATTCCAGAGCCATTAGGTCGGGTAGTAAAGAACGGAAGAAAAATTTTGTCCGCTATTTTTTCGTCAATTCCAGCACCATTATCTTCTACTTTAATCAGAATTCTATTGTTGAGTTCTAGAATTTCGATATAGATTTTCTTTTGTTCTAAACGATTTTCTAAAGCCAAAATTGCATTGGTGATGAGGTTTACCAAAACTCTTTCTATCATTCTTTCATCAGCATTAATGTAGAAATCTTTCAATTGCAGAGAAACTTCTATGTTTTTATTTTTGAATTCAGTTTCAAAGATTTTTAAAACATTTTCTATCCCTTTTTTTAGGTTAAAACGATTTTTTTTAGGTTTCGGAAGTTCTGCTACCTGTCTATAACTATCAATAAAGTGAAGTAATTGCTGAGATTTAGAATTAATAATTTTCAAACTTTCCTTCATCTCATTTTGGTCTTCTTGGTTTATTTCTTCTTGTTCTGTAATGTATTCTAAATTATGAACCAAGCTGTTAATAGGTGTCAAAGTATTGAGCAATTCGTGAGAAATCACTTTCATTAGATTATTCCACGCTTGTTTTTCTTTTTTGTCAATAATTTTTTGGATAGATTCAAGAGAAATTACACAAAAATCATTTTGCGGAGCAGTAATTCTAGACGTTCTAATAGAATAAGATTGTTTGCTGCTTTCTTGAATGGAAACATCAATAAAATCCTGAGAATCCTGATATTCTGTTTTCTCTATTAATTGATAAAATTCCGGAATTTTTTCTTCATAAAAACTCCATTCATTATATTTTGGCACTTTTAGAATATTCATAAAACTGGGATTGCAATAGAAGATATGCCACATATTTTCGGGAGCATTTTTTTGAAGAATAATCAGTCCAATTTCTAGTTTATTCAGAATAGTATCATACAGATTTTTGTAAGAATAGAGCTTATATTGCTCTTCTTTACTTTGGTAATATAATTTTACGGTCGTATTTTTAAGATCATCAAATTGCTCTTCTTTAGGGAAAAGAGAGAAATCTTTTTGTAAAATAGAAGTAATTATCTTTTCGGTTTCTTTTATTTTCGTAGTAATTAAGAAATAGCTATAAGACATTAAAATTAAGCACAATAAAGAAAATAATAAAGTGGTGAAAAATTTATTTTCTCCCCAAAAATGATAAGCAATGACTCCAGAAATAATGCCTAGAACACTAAACAGTAACCATTGTAGAAAATAATATTTTTTCATTGAGTGAATATTGTTTGATAAGTTTTACTTAGTTTGAAAATTGTTTGAATTCGTTTGAGATTGTTTGAAGTGGTTTGAAGTGGTTTGTTTTTTCAATATCTCCGTTTCCCAACTTTCATCTTTCATCTTCCATCTTCCAACACCCAACTTCTAAATCCCAAATTTCTCCATTCTTCTGTAGAGCGAAGCTCTTGTTAATCCTAATGCTTCGGCAGCTAGCGTAATATTGCCTTTGTATTTTTTCAAAGCATTTTTAATCAGGCGTTCTTCCATTTCTTCTAAATTTAAAGAACTTATTTTTTCTTCTGAAATAGAATGATTAAGCGTAAGTGTAAGTTCTTCGGTTTCAGTTAAAATAATTTCTCTTTCTATAGAATGCTCCAGTTCACGAATATTTCCTGGAAAAGCATATTGTACCACTTCTTCTAAATTTTGAATTTTGAGATGATTTTTTCCGTATTTTTTCTCATATTTTTTGATGAAAAATTCGGCTAATGCAGGGATGTCTTCTTTTCGTTCTCGCAAAGGGGGCAATTCTACCTCCACAGTATTGATTCTGAAATACAAATCTTCTCTAAAACGCTGCTCTGAAATCATTTTCTTCAAATCAGCATTCGTGGCAAAGATAAATCTCACATTGGGAAAACGTTCTTTTGTTTCGCCAATTCTAGACAATTTTTTGGTTTGGATTAAGGTCAATAATTTCTGTTGAAGAGGTAAGGTAAGGTTCCCGATTTCATCTAGGAAAACCGTTCCACCATCTGCATTTTCTATTTTTCCGGCTTTATCATTTTTGGCATCGGTAAAAGCACCTTTGGCATACCCGAAAAGTTCTGCTTCGAAAAGATTTTCAGAAATAGAGCCCAAATCGATATGCACGAAAGGCTCATTTTTTCTAGCAGAATTTTGATGAATGTACTCTGCCATTACATATTTTCCGGTTCCGTTCTCTCCCAAAAGCAAAAGATTAGCATCTGTTGCTGCCACTTTTTTGATGGTGTTAATTGCCTGTTGCATTTTCGGAGATTGCGTTTCTAGCTCGTAGTTTTTAGAATGTTCTTGCAGATTTTCCCATTGAGAAAGTTTTTTGTTTTTTCTGGAAATATCTACCGCCAAATTCACCGAAGCGTACAGTTTTTCGTTGTTCCAAGGTTTTAAAATAAAATCTGAAGCGCCATTTTTTAGGGCTTCAACTGCCAGTTCTACTTCGCCATAAGCCGTCATCAGAATTACAGGAATATCTTTGTTGATTTCCTTAATTTCAGACAACCAGTATAAACCTTCTTTTCCGTCTTCAAAACCTCTTCTAAAATTCATATCTAAGAGAATTACATCTATTTGATGAGATTGTAAAGTGGTTACGATTTTATTAGGAGAATTGAGAGTAATAACTTCTGTGAAGAATTTTTTTAACCAAACTCTTGCCGAAAATAAGATATCTTCGTCATCATCTACAATTAAAATTCTAGCTTCTTTTTTTCGCATTTTTTATCATTTATTTTAAGTGAAATTAGAGCTACAAGATTTATTTTTTCTCAGTTCTTACCTTATAACTACTACCTTTCACCTCGTACCTCTCATTTCCCACTTGTTCATTTTCGGACAAAAAGTGTTCGGAAACGGACAGTTTTTTTGATTTCTTTATTTGAATTGTTTCTCATTATCAATACCTTACAACTTTATAAATCTCTGGCATTTCTATTGTGTAATATATTGTAAATCAATTCGGTATAATGGATACGAAATTAGAAAAAAAACAATCTAAACTCAAAATTATTTTAATCATTTCTGCCATAGCAGTAGTGGTGGTTTTATTTGCAGGGTATTTCTTACAACAAAAGAAAACGTATAATATTTCAGAGGACGAGATTCAATCTTCTGAAGTGGTTTACGGAAAATTCGAAGATATGTTGATGATTACAGCACAATCTCAATCCTTAAACTCTTCTTTAGTAAACGTTTTAGAAGGAGGAATGGTAAAAGAAATCTATGCAGAAGACGGACAAATGGTGCATAAAGGAGAACCGCTTGCCAGAATTTATAACCCGAATACTGAATTCAATTTTATGAATCAGGAAACGGGAATTATGCAGCAAATTAGCCAAATGAGAAATTCTCTTTTAGAGTTAAAAAACCAAGAGTTTAATCAAAATAAAGAATTGCTTCAATCTCAAAATGATTATAATACTGCTTTGCAAACGTATAATCTTCAAAAAAGATTGTATGATGCAGAAATTGGGAGAAAAACAGAGTTCGATTTGGCTAAGCAGAATTTAGAATATCAGAAAAAACGAAAACAACTTACTGAACAAGGAATTCAGAACGAAAATAACTCTAGAAGCCAACAAATAGCAGAGATTAATAAATCTATCGGACAAATGCAAAAGAGTCTGGACGTTTTGAGAAATAACAAAAATAATTTCTTGATTTTAGCACCAGAAACAGGCAGGCTATCTTCTTTCAATATTAATTTAGGTCAAAATCTTACTTCTGGGCTTAGCATTGGGAAAATAGATTTGATGGACGGTTACAAATTGGTAGCAAAAATAGACGAATTTTACATCAATAAATTACAACCCGGAATTAAAGGAACTTTGGATAACAGCGATCAATCTTATAATGTAATCATTACCAAGATTTTACCAGAAGTAAAAGATGGGCAATTCTCTGCTGAACTCAATTTTGCAGACGAAAATAAACCTAAAGATTTAAGAATTGGGATGACTTTCGGGGTGAAACTGAAATTATCTGCCGACACACAAAGTATGATGATTCCTAAAGGAAATTTTTATAAAGACACCAACGGAAAATGGATTTTTGTAGTGAATGGAAATAAAGCGGAGAAAAGAAATATAAGTCTCGGAAGAGAAAATGCACTCTATTACGAAGTGGTTTCTGGTTTGAAAAAAGGGGAAAAAGTGATTACTTCTGATTACAGCGATTTTAAAAATTATGAACTATTAGAAATTAAAAAATAAGCAAGAAAATGATTTGGGCAAAAAAAATAGTAGGATTATGTATTCTTTTGGCATCCGTTTTAGGTTTTTCACAAGAAAAATTAACACCAAAAGTAGATGAGAGAGTAGAAATTGTGAGTATTGCATTTAGACTAGCAGGCGCAGAAGAATACATGCGAAGTGATAATAAAAAATATGCAGAAGACATCAATGCTTATTTTGAACCTTACAAAAACGCAGAAATTATACAATTTATTAAAGAAAATAGAAACCAAAATGGATTGGGTTATGATGCGGTAATGTCTATTGCAGCTCATCTTTCTTTCAAAAATAATCAGTTTAAACGAGTAGCAGAAAAAGAGAATACATTAGATAAAAGATGGGCAAAGGTAGATCAAAAGAAGTTTGTAGAATTACTGAATCAGTTTTATAGAAAGTCAAATTTTCAGAAATTTTTTATCAATCATTCTCAGAATTATGCTCAGGCAGAAAGAGAATATCAAGAAGTAATTCTAAAAGATTTTAATCTGAATTGGTATTCTAAATTTTACGGCAAAGCTCCTAATGAAGAGTATAAAATCATTCTAGGATACGGAAACGGCGGCGGAAATTATGGAATAAAAGTAGAACCCAAAAATGGTAAAACCATTGTAAATGCAATAGTTGGTGTTTGGGACTTTGATGAAAACGGAAATGCCAAATTTGATAAAAATGAATTTCAACCATTATTAATCCACGAATTTAACCATTCTTTTGTGAATTATATTTTGGATAAAAAAGATTATCATGCTCAAATGAAAAATTCTGCTGAAAAAATCTATGCTTTAGTAGAAAAAGAAATGAATGCTCAAGCCTACGGAAACTGGGAAACTATGGTTAACGAAAGTATTGTGAGAGCTGCAGTAATAAGATATATGATAGATCATCATTACGCTCAAAAAGATATAGATGATGAAATTTTGGCACAAAGAGGTCGTCAGTTTTTATGGATTAAAGAATTGGTAGAACTCTTAGGGAAATATGAAAAAGAGAGAACTAAGTTCCCTACTTTAGAAAGTTTTTATCCCGAAATTATAGCGTTTTATAAAAATTTAGAACCTCAGATAAAAACAACGATCGAGCAACAACCAAAAGTAATTTCTGTCTCTCCTGATATTTGGAATAAAGATGATGTAGATTCTACCATTACAGAGATTACCATCAATTTTAGCACAGAACTTTCTACTGAAAGAATGAATGTGAAAGTTGGCAAATTGGGAATGGAGCATTTTCCTTTGAAGCAAAATTTAGGTTTTACTAATGATAATAAATCGATAAAGTTTAAAGTAGAACTAAAACCTAACACTGAATACGAATTTGTACTCGGAAACAGATTTAGAGATAAAAATGGATTTCCATTAAAAGAAACTTCTATAAAATTTAAAACGAAATAATCTAATTATTGTTTTACAAAGAATAAAGTTAACCACCAAATAAGTATCATCATGCAAAAACTATTATTAATACTTATAACGCTTATTCTCAGTTTTCTAAGTCCAGGATTGGTAGTGAAAGCAAAAGAGATTTCGAGCAGAATAGAAAAAATTGAAACTAAAACCATTGAACTGGATCATTTCGATCATATTCGTTCTGAAATGATTTTTGATGTAGAAATAATAAAATCGAATGAAGATAAAGCAGTAATAAAAAGTAATTACCTAGCTTTTGTAGAGGTTAAAGTAAAGAATAATGTATTAGAAATTGGCTATAAAAAAGGACATTCTTTAGAAAATGTTTCTACTAAAGTCACCATTTATGCTAAAGATGTAAAATCTATTAATGCAAGTACTGGTTCTTTGGTAAAGATAAAGGATAATTTCAATATTCAGAAATTTTCTACAGAAAGTGGAGGAAAGATTTTTGGTAATTCTAATGCAAAAAATGTGACAATAACCACACAATCCGGAGGTTCTTTTCTTGGAACAATCAACACAGAAAATTTGGTTTTGAAAGCAGAATCTGGAAGTTCTATTGATATTCAGGGAAAAATTAATTCGGCGAAAATTACTTCCGAAGGTGCGTCAAAAATTATTGCCATTAAAACAAACATTTCTGTAGCCACTGTAAACGCAGAATCTGCTTCATCAGTTAGATTAAGTGTTTATAAAGAATTGACAGCTTTTGCAAGTTCTATGGCAGAAATCAGATATAAAACCTTATCGGGAATTAAATTTTCTGCTAAAAGAGATTCTGGTGGAACAATTGATTCATTTTAAAATACTAAACTATAAACATAGAAAACTCAGATTAAAATGAAGACTTTAGAAATGATTAATAAAAGCATTTTGTCTTTGATGATGTTTTTATTTGCGGCAAATCTGAAATCGCAATCCAAAGTGGATGTAGAATTTAATCCCAATATCGCCACTTATTCCATTGTTGAATATTTGGTCGCAAAACATGAGGGAAGACTTTTTTATATTGACGGAAAAACAGATATCAGTTACCTTCCTTTAGCAGATTTGGCAAATAGGGAAATGGAAAACTATGATAATTCTAAAATCATCAAGGCGATGCAGGATTACTTACAAATTGTGGGTCAGCAACAGGATTTGTCTTATCAAGTTTTATTAAAGCATAATATTTTTCCGGCTAAAGGTTATGCTTTTCAGATTGAGGAAAAAGACAAAAGCAAGAAAGAAGCTGTAGAAAAATTTGCGGAACAGTTGAGGGAATTTTACATCGAACGCAATCTTGGAAAATTCTTCAAAGACCAAAATCATTTTATAGAAGGTGCAAAAAACGAAGTCAGAAAAAACATTCCGGCTGGTTATATGACAAAAATGGAAAAATACTACGAACAAAAGTTTCTGGCTTACAGATTTTATATTAATCCTTTTGATGTAATACCTTACAGCGAAGTTTTTTGGCACGGCAACGGACCTATGTTTAAGTCTGACAAAGGACAAATTGCAAATATGATAAGTAGCGCTTATGTTCCGTTGAAGAAAAAAAACAATATCAAAGATTATATAGAATTTGGGTTTAATCATCCAGAAACAACCAATTTTCTTATTACCCACGAGTTTGGTCATTCGTTTGTCAATCAATATTTGGGAAAATATGAAAATAAAATTAATCAAAGTAATAATCTGATGTCTGAAGCTTTTATAGGAAAGATGGATGGACAAGGTTACTCTTACTGGCCATCTTGCGTAGGTGAACATATTGTGAGAACGGGCGAAATCAGAATTGCTTTGGCGAACGGAAACCCTGAATTGGCAGAAAAATTAAGACAACAACACATCAAAGAAAATTCTTTTGTTCTGATTCCTGACTTCGAGAAGAAAATGGAAATTTATGAAAACAACCGAAAAAAATATAAATCATTTAAAGAATTTGTTCCTGAATTGCTGACGGTTTTAGATGAAACTAATGTAGAAAAAGTAAGAGCAAAGTTAGGTTTGCCTAATGAAAAATATGAAGTGACTCTATCGGTAACAGTTCCTGAAAACAGTGGCGATGTTTACATTACAGGCAATCAATCTTCTATCGGAAGTTGGAATCCTCAGAAAATTAAACTCAATAAAACTAATGAAACAACCAGGCAAATTACCTTCACCACATATCCTGATTTGAAATTCAAATTGACAAAAGGAAGTTGGGAAACTGAAGGAACAATCGAAGGTATCGAAGATGGGAAAGATGTTTCTTTGTTACTTGATCAAAATAAAACCTTGATTTACACTGTAAAAAACTGGAAATAATAACAATTTACCAATAATTATGAAAAATATATTCAAAATATTGCTAGGAGCTGTCATTCTTCAATCTTGCATCATCGTAAAAACAGATAAAGAAGGAAATTATAGCAGTTCTAATCAATCTGAAAATGTGGCAGATTATTCAACAAAGCCAATGGAAGGTCACGATTTTTTTGTGACCAAATTTTCAGAAATTAAGGCGCAATCTGCAATGAAATTTTATATTAAAAAGGCAGATAAACAAAAAGTAGTGGTAAATTCTAATGCGATGTGTTGCGTGGAAGTCTCTTCGGAAAACGGCGCTTTAAATGTGAAATACACTCATAAAAATGGTTCTTTAAATAATGTAAAAACTGAAGTAACAGTCTATACCCCAGATTTTGATAAATTGAATGTTTCTAGTGCAGGGCAAATTTTTATAGATGATGATTTTCAATTAGATAAGCTAAATATCAATTTGAATAGTGCAGGTAAAGTAATAGGGAATATTTTTGCCAACAAATTATCTGCAAATATATCTAGTGCTTCTATTTTAGATGCTAAAGTTCAATCGAAAATTATCGATTTAGAAGTTAATTCCGCTTCAAAAGTTAATCTATCAGGAAATGTAGATCAAATAAAAGTAAATGCTTCTAGCGTTGCAAAAGTAAACTTAGAAAATTTAAAATTTAAAAAAATAGAACAAGAAACCAATTCATTAGCAAAAATTTATACCAAATAAAATAAATAACAACCAAACTAAAAGATATGATCACAACAAGCAACTTATCAAAAATTTATAAAACCGAAGAAGTACAAACTACAGCACTTAACAAAGTTAGTCTTAGTATAAAACCAGGCGAATTTGTAGCCATTATGGGACCTTCTGGTTGCGGAAAATCTACATTATTGAATATTTTGGGGCTGCTAGACAGTGCTTCCGAAGGTTCTTATCAGTTTGAAACCACAGAAACGGTAGGTATTTCTGAAAAGAAAAAATCAGACATCAGAAAGAAAAACATAGGATTTATTTTCCAGAATTTTAATCTGATAGATGAATTGACGGTTTACGAAAATATAGAACTTCCATTAATCTACAACGGAATTTCTTCTTCTGAAAGAAAACAACGAGTGCAAGAAATTATGGAAAAAATTAATATTGCGCATCGTGCCAAACATTATCCGCAGCAACTTTCTGGTGGTCAACAACAGCGTGCTGCAGTTGCCAGAGCATTAGTTACCAAACCAAAATTGATTCTAGCAGATGAACCTACAGGAAATCTAGACAGCTCAAACGGAAACGAGGTGATGAATCTTTTGGCAGAACTTCACAGGGAGGGTTCTACCATTGTTATGGTTACACACTCTTCTTATGATGCAGGTTTTGCGTCTAGAATTGTAAATATGAAAGATGGCGAAATCTTCAGCGAAGAACATGCAGCACAGAGAAAAGATGTTTTCGAAAAAGCAGACTCAAAAAACTTCGAATAATTGTTAATGGTCAATTATCAATTATTAATTAACAATTAATCATTAACAATTATGTTTAACAACTGGCTCAAAATAGCATTTATAAATTATAAAAAGAATTGGCTTTCTACCATTATCAATTTATTTGGATTAACGGTAGGATTAACTGGTTTTATGCTCATTCTCATGCATTGGAATGACGAAGAATCTTACGAAAAATGGAATCCCAAAAAGGATAATATCTACTATTTTCAAACGTATAATAAAAAGGAAAACTTTTATGGTGCTGCCATCTCTATTCCTTTAGCAGAGAATGCTTTAAAAAGAATCTCTGAAGTTGAAGATTACGCACTAATAGCAAGTGCTGATGTAGCGTACAAAATGGTTACCACTTCCAAAACATTTTACCAAGAAGGAGGAATGGAAGTTTCGGATAATTTTTTCAACATATTTCCCTTCAAATTAATTGCAGGAAGCTATAAAAATGTTCTTAAAAATGACAATAGTATGGCAATTTCTACGGTAGTGGCAAAAAATCTTTTTGGTAAAACAGATGTAGTAGGCGAAACAATTAAGATTAACACTTCTAATTTTATTGTAACCGCAGTCTATCAATTACCAGAAGGAAACAGCCAGGTAAAACCAGAGTTTGTGATAAAACCAGCGGAACAATTAAAGAATGACAAAGAGCAATGGGGGAATTTCAATTACGCATGTTTTTTTAAATTAAAAGCAGGAGCAGATCCTAGAAGTTTTGAGAAAAAATTTCTTGACATTATTATGTTGCGCGCAAAAATTAATGCTAAAGGTTCGGGAATGACACCTCAGCAATATATAGATACCTATGGACCTACAGATTCTTTGCTTACACCCCTTGATAAAATAAAATTGCACGCAGAATCTACTTTTTTCGGAAAGCCAGATTTTAAATTAATTTTAATTCTTTTTGCGCTTTCGGTTTTAATTGTGATTTTATCTGCCATTAATTTTATTAATCTAAAAACAGCACAATCCTCGCAAAGAGCTAAAGAAGTAGGAGTGAGAAAAGCGATTGGAAGTACTAGATCTTCTTTAATTATTCAGTTTTTATTAGAAACCTTCATCATTAGTGCGCTAGCTTATTTGCTATCTTTGGTATTAACAGAACTACTATTGCCAAGTTTTAATAAATTCTTTGACAAAGAAATTACAATGAATGATTGGCACATTTACTTATATTCTCTTTTGATGGTTTTGGTGGTTACTTTAATCTCAGGAATTATTCCGGCGCTATATTTATCTAATTTCAAGGCGATAGAAACGTTAAAAGGAAATTTTGCCAGAAGCAAACACGGAATTTGGCTCAGAAACGGAATTTTGACCTTACAATTAATTATTTCTTCGTTTTTTATCATCGGCGGATTGATTGTTCATAGTCAAGTAAAATATATGATGAATAAAGATTTAGGTTTTAATGGAAATCAAATTTATCAAATTAATTTTAATGAATATGGTAAAAAACCTTGGCTTAAATATGAGAGATTAAAGGCAGAATTGTCAAAAATACCAGGTGTAGAAAGCATTTCGTATTGTGAAGCGCCTCCAGGAACGGGCAACTATAGCAGTTCTAATATGGATTATATGAACAGCAGTATTCAAGCGCAACACGGTGCTATAGATTATGATTATCTTCAATTTATGGGCATTAAGTTACTAAAAGGACGTTGGTTAGATCCTAAATTAGCATCAGACACCATCAATTCTGCATTGGTAAATGAAGCGTTTGTAAGAAAATTTGGTTGGACAAATGACCAAATGATGAAACGAGACATAAAACCCGGATTTGATTATAAACCGTATAAAATTGTAGGAATTATAAAAGATTTCAACATCCGAAGTTTAAAAGAAGAGGTAGAACCTATGATTTTCTTCCACTACAGAGAAACAGAATGGAAACGTTTTAATATGAATAATATTCAGTTTAAATTAAAATCAGATGATATTGATGGAACCGTAAATCGCCTCAAAGATTATTGGATGAATAAAGTAGAACAAGGATATCCTTTTAACGGTTATTTCATCAATAAACAATTTGCCAAAACTTTTGAGAAATACCAAAAACAACAAACATTATTCACCATTTTGAATGCAATGGTTTTAATGGTAGCATTACTCGGATTGTTCGCTTTGTCATCTCTAATGATTGAGCAGAAGCTGAAAGACGTAGCAATCAGAAAAACATTGGGAGCTTCAGATAATACCTTGATTCTAGGATTAACAAAACAATTTCTTTGGATTACATTGATTGCAGTAATTGCCAGCATACCAATAAGTTATTATTTTATGAACGAGTGGCTGAAAGATTTCGCTTACCGAATAGATATGCCTGTCTTTCCTTATTTATTAAGTCTTGTAGTTTTGCTTTTATTAACGTTTGCTGTAGTAAGTATCAAGGCCTATCAAGCAACCAAAGTAAATCTTGTGAAATATTTGAAATATGAATAAATTTTAGTGTTTAGTATTTGGTTTTTAGTCAAATACTAAACACTAGAAACAAAACACTAGAAATTATGTTAAACAATTGGCTCAAAATAGCATTCGCAAACTATAAAAAAAACTGGCTTTCTACTCTAATTAATGTTTTGGGATTAAGCTTAGGTTTATGCATTTTTCTAATGGTTTTTATCCATTGGCAAGACGAGAAATCTTATGAACAGTGGGTTCCTAATAAAGAAAATATTTATTTGGTGGAAAATGGAAATGCTACCTTCGGAAATATTGTGGTTTCTAGTTTTCCTGCATTGGCGGTATCAAAAGAAAAATTTAAAGAAATAGAGGATTTCGCCATTGCCAATTCTTGGGGAGCTTATAAAACCAGATTGGTGGCAGGTGAAAAATCTGTTTATACTACATCTTGTAGAGCCAGTGATACTTATTTTGATTTTTTTCCGATGGAAAAATTGGCAGGAAGTTATAAAAATGCCATCAGTGATAATGGTAAAATAGCCATTTCTGAAGAGACTGCTAAGTCTTTATTTGGAAATGAATACAAGAATTGTATTGGGAAAACCGTGAAACTAGATGATAACGAAAATAAATCTTTAATCATTACTGTAGTTTACAAAATACCAGAAAACAATACCGTTTTTAAGCCAGGATTCATTATGAGACACCCTGGTTTGGATCAAAAAAATTTGGAATGGACCAATTATAGTTACATAGGTTATTTTAAATTAAAACCAGGTACTGATGTTGTAGCTCTAGAGAAAAAACTCTCTGCTCAAATGTCTGAACAAGAAAAAATAGCTTCTGAAAAATGGGGAGAAAAGTACGATGAGAAAAACAAAGCCAATGTTTTTTTAACACCAATTTCAGATATGAAATTAGAAGCTAAAAGTGAAGGTGTAGAAAAAGGAGATAAAAAATCGATTATGATTTTGCTTGGTCTTTCAGCTTTAATTTTGCTTTTATCAGGTATAAATTTAATTAATTTAAAAACTGCACAAGCTTCTCAACGAGCAAAAGAAGTGGGGGTAAGAAAAGCAATTGGAAGCTCTAAATCTAAAATTATTGCTCAATTTTTATTAGAAAATTTAATAATTTGTGTTGCAGCTTATATTATTGCATTTGCATCTATAGAATTGTTATTACCTTCTTATAATAAGTTTTTAGGAAAAGAAATTCTACTGAATGATTATCGTGTTTTTATCTATTCTGGAGTTTTATTGTTGGTTTTTGCATTGATTTCAGGTATTATTCCTGCACTTTATTTGTCTAATTTTAAACCTATTAACACCTTAAAAGGAAATTTTTCTAGAAGCAAACATGGCATTTGGTTGCGTAATTTTATTTTGACTTTACAATTAATTGTTTCATCTTTTTTCATTATTTGCTCCTTTATTATTCATTCTCAGGTAAAATATATGATGAACAAAGATTTAGGATTCAAAGGTGATCAGGTGATTCAAATTCAATTCAAAAAAACAGATTGGCAAAATGATTATAATTCTAAAAAATATATAAGACTTAAAAATGAAGTTTCAAAAATAGCAGGTGTACAAGATATTACAAGTTCTGTATTTAGAATAGGCTTAGGATTAATGAATTCTTCATCTGTTAAAAACGCAATTGATACTACAAAAACAATTAATAATGTAGGAGTTGGCGGTATAGATTATAATTATTTTAAATTCTACAAAATGAAATTTGTTTCGGGTAGAGATTTAGATTTACGTTTGGCTTCTGATACCATTTCTGGAGCTATTGCCAATGAAACATTCATTAAACAAATGGGCTGGAACAAAGATAATGCACTTGGCAAAGAAATTTTTCCTGGTTGGGAAGAAAAAAAGAAATATAAAATTATAGGTGTTCTGAAAGATTTTTATGTGAATGGAGTGGATAAACCTGTAGAACCTATGCTTATGTTTAATTATGATAGAAACTGGGCAAAAAATAATATGGCAAATCTGCAAATAAAACTTTCTGGCAATGATATTAATGGTACAATAGAACGCATCAAAGAATTTTGGCTCACCAAGGCAGAACCGGGCTATCCTTTTGAATATGAATTTGTAGATAAACAATTTGCTAAAACTTTTGAGAAATTTCAAAAGCAACAAACGCTTTTCACTATTTTGAATATCGTGGTTTTGTTGGTCGCATTACTGGGATTATTCGCTTTGTCTTCTCTTCTTATTGAACAAAAACTGAAGGATGTTGCCATAAAAAAAACGCTGGGAGCAGACGAAAGAACCATTGTTTGGGATTTAACCAAAAGATTTTTAATTATTGCAGCTATCGCGGTTATCATTAGTATTCCATTTGGATATTATGCCATGAATGAATGGCTGAAAGATTTCGCTTACCGAATAGATATGCCAGTTTGGCCTTATATATTGAGTTTTGTTTTGTTGCTTCTACTCACTTTTGCAGTGGTAAGTTTCAAAGCGTATAGAGCCACCAAAATTAATTTAGTCAATTATTTAAAATATGAATAAAGAGGGAAGCTGGATGCTAGAAGCAGGAAGTTTTGCATCACATTCATCAGTAAACACCTAATAAAAAATGAAAAAACTACTTTTTATATTATTTATTAATTTTTTGCCTGCACAGCAAAAATGGAACTTGCAGCAATGTCTAGATTATGCAATGAAAAATAGTCCAGAAGTGCAACAGAGCATTATCAATGTTAATAAAAGCCAGAGACAAATCAATTCTGCAAAGGGAAATTTACTTCCTTCGGTTAATGCAGGAGCTAACCACAGCTATAGTTTTGGTTCTACCATTAATCCTAGTTCTAATCAGCGTGAAGCGCTTAATGTGCAGTACGATCAGTTTTATGCTCAAGCTAATGCAGAACTATTTAATTGGAAAAACTACCTAAACATTTCACTTTCTAAGATTAATAAAGAAAGTTCAGAATATAGACTGAGAACAGTTCAGAATGAAGTAAAGTTGGGAATTATAGGTTTGTTTTTTCAATATATGAAAGATAAATCTTGGTTTGAAGTTCTTCAGCCTCAGATTTCTGGGATGAAGGAACAGATTTCCAGAACTGAAAAAGAAGTGGAAATAGGAAACCGACCAAAAAGTGATGTGTATGACATCAAAGCCAATTTTGGAACCATTCAAGAACAATGGATTTCGGCACAAAACCAAATGAATATTTCTAAAATTAATCTTTTGGCAGCACTCAATATCAATAAAGATAGTATAGATTTTGTGTCAAATGAACAATTGAATACCGATTTTAATTTTATCAATTCGCAAGATTTAATTGAAAAATTGGTGAAAAAGAATCCGGTTTATCAAGAGAATCAAAAAAATCTAGATTATGCCGAAAAAAAAATAAAATGGGCGAAAGCTGATTATTTGCCTACCATTTCAGGGCAATATCAATGGTCTTCTTTTTATAGCAAAAATTTAAAAGAAAGCGTAAATACAGCATTTTCTGAACAATTTAATCAAAACAAAAACTCACAAGTTTCTTTGGGAATTAATGTTCCTTTGTTTCAAAAATTTCAAGTAAAAAATGCGGTTGAAGTTGCAAAATTAGACCAACAATACACGGTTTTTGAAAGCCAAAAGAAACTCAATGAAATTTATAAAACATTAAATATCATAGCAGAGCAATACGAAAACGCTTTAGAAAAAAATAAAATCCTACAACAAAATTTCGAAAATCAAAAGCTCTCTTTTGAGCGTTCTGAAGAGAAATATAAAGAAGGATTAATAGATGCTTACACGTTTTTCTTGGTGAGAAACAATTGGTTACAAGCTAATTTTAACTTGAATTCTAGTCAATTTGAAGTGATGCAACAAAATGCTTTGATTGCAATTTTTGAAGAAAGTAATTAAAAAGATGTACTAAATTTTCACAACAACTAAATTAAATTTTCACTGTCCTTTTCTAAGGGCAGTTTTTGTTTTATTGTTTTTCTTTTTTGGCACAATTTTTATTTATATCTTCGCTGTTTAATAATCAAAATATGAGTAAATTCTTAAAAGTATTTTTCCTTTTTCTCTCTTTAGGTTTTTTTGCACAAGACGGAATTAAGTTCGAAAATGATACTTTTCAAAATATTTTAGCCCAAGCAAAAAAAGAAAACAAATTGGTTTTTCTAGATGCATTTGCTTCGTGGTGTGGCCCTTGTAAACTCTTAGAAAGAAATGTTTTTCCTCAGAAAGAAGTAGGCGAGTTTTATAATAAAAACTTTATTAATTCTAGGTTTGATATGGAAAAAGGGGAAGGTAGAGATATTGCCAGAAAATATGGAATTAATTCTTATCCTTCTTTATTATTTCTCAATGGAAATGGCGAAGTGGTTTTTAAAGGAATGGGATATATGGATGTATCAGATTTTCTAGAAATGGGAAAAGATGTATTAAATCCAGAAAATAAAATTGAAAAAAGAATTGAAAAATTCCACGCTGGCGAAAAAGACCCAGAATTTCTATTAAAATTGATGAAAGATGTTGCTAAAAATGATTTTGCATTTGGCCAGAAAGTTTCAGAAAGATATTTTCAGGTAAAAGAAAACTCAGAATTCACCAAAGACGATGCAGGTATTCTTCTTTATTTTACAAAAAGTTCTGATGATGAAAATTTTAAGATCTTTGAAAAGAGAAAGGCAGATTTACTGAAATTTATTCCAGAAAATACACTGAATGATTTTGAAAAACAATTGAGACTTACTACCATTATTCAAAAATCGGTAGATTATACCAATGCGAAGATTAATGACGCTTATCTTGTAACTGAAGCAGCTAAAGTTATTGGTGATAAAGATGCCAAAATTCTTTCTAGCAAATTGAGAAAAGATTTTTATTTCAATAATAAGAATTTTCCAGAGTATGAAAAAGCAAGCATAGATTATTACCAAAATCCTGCAGATTATAGCGCAGATGAACTGAACCAAATTTCTTGGGATTTCTTTTTGTATGTAAGCAACCCAGATTCTCTGAAAAAAGCAACAGAATGGTCTCTAGAATCAATTAAGAAGCGTGAAGATAATATTAATACAGATACTTTAGCAAGGCTTTATTATAAGTTGAATGATAAAAAAAATGCTAAAATATGGGCGGAAAAATCTATAAATTGGGCTAAAAAGAATAATGCGGAATATACATCTACAGAAGATTTATTGAAAAATTTAAAATAATTGAATGAAGAAATTTTGTGGAATCATATTGCTTAGTATTTTTTTAGGATTTTCTAATGAGATGGTTGCACAAACCTATGCTAAAGTAAATCTGCTTGGCTTACCAATAGGGATGCTTAATGGAGGTGTAGAAACCAAAATTTCTGATAAAATGACCTTACAACCAGAGTTTTTTATTTCACCTTGGCGTTCTTTTTTGGGTAATAGATTGCAGATTTATGATTTTAATTTAGAGGGCAGATATTATTTTAAAGAAAGTTTTAAACATTTTTATGTGGGAGCAAATGCAGGTATTGCAGTATTTGATTTACAAAAATGGAATTATCTAAATTCTAATCAATATCAGAGAGGATATTCTTGGCTTTTTGGCATTACGGTAGGTTATCAGTATCCAATTTCAGAAAAATTAAACTTAGATATGTACTTAGGTGGTGCTACTTCACAAGGTTTTTATCACGGTTATGATATTATAGATGGACAAAGATATGAGCCTAAAAATCCTTGGAACAGAAGTGGCGAACTAATTCCTTATAAAGTAGGAGTTGCATTATCTTATAAAATAAACTAAAATGAAAATAAAAAGTTTTAAATTTTTGTTGGTACTCATCATTACATTTGTGATTGTATTTTTAATGAATTACATCGGAAATTCTAGACCAGATAAGTTACAATCAGCAATAATGAACGGAGCAGCTGGTATGGTAGGAATTACAATCGGGATGTTTTTCTACAACCGAGGCAAGAATGATAAAAATCCTCCACAACATTTTGATTAAAAAAACAAAAGCAACAACTTTTTCGGTTGCTTTTTTATATGTTTTAGTTATCAATCCTCATATATTCTATATTTAGTTCTAATCTTCTCGAAGTTTTGTAGATCTTGTTTCCAAGAATTTCTAATTTCTTCTTCGGATTTTCCAGAGATCATTTGTTTTCTCAGTTCATCTGTTCCTGCTAAAGTGTCAAACCAAAGGTTTTTTAGAAAGAATTCCTGAGATTTTTTGTCGAAATTTTTATAAGCATTCATCACGAAACTCAGATCTAGTTTGTCCTTAATTTCAGGATAGTTTCTTAAATCTTCACCATTACAAAGTTTGCCATTTAAAAAAGGATCTTTCGCCCCAAAATTTGGTTTTGGAGTAAACCTGAATGAATAATTTTTTAACCACGGACTACCAAAAACCTGAAACGGAAAATCTGTTCCACGCCCTACAGAAACTTGTGTTCCTTCAAAAAAACAAAGGCTAGGATAGAGGTTGATGGATTGGTTATTTGGTAGATTAGGCGATGGTTTTTCGGAGATATCATATCTCTGTTTTTTATGATAATTCAGCATTGGGATAATGGTGTATTTGGCTTGCACTCCATTCTTGAGCCATTTTTCTCCGTTTACCATTTTTCCGTACTCGCCAATGGTTAATCCATACACTACAGGAACTCTGTGTAATCCTACAAAACTTGTCCATTTTTCTTTCAAAACAGGTCCGTCCGTATATCCATCATGCGGATTTGGGCGGTCTAGAACGATAACTTCTATATTATTTTCGGCTGCTGCTTCCATTACATAAGAAAGAGTAGAAATGTAGGTGTAAAACCTTACACCAACGTCTTGAATATCAAACAAAATTAAATCTACACCTTGTAATTGCTCAGCTTTTGGTTTTTTATTGTCTCCATATAAAGAAACAATGGGCAATCCTGTTTTGGTATCAATTCCGTTTTTTACGTGTTCGCCAGCATCGGCATTTCCTCGGAAACCGTGTTCTGGCGCGAAAATTTCTTTAATTTTAATGTTATTTTTAACCAAAAAATCTACCAAATGCGTTTTGTCTGCCAATAAACTGGTTTGGTTGGCAACTACGGCAATATTTTTATTTTTTAGTAATTTTAGGTAAAGTTCTGGTCTATCAGCAGCTGGTTTGTAACAATTTTCTTGTTGGTTTTTGGTCTGTGCCGAAATTTTTGTGAAAGCGAGACACACAATTCCAAAAATAATTAGTTTAATAAGAACTAAATTTTTAATTTTGAGACTTAAATTCATTTGCATTGAAATTTCCGATATATTTTTCTAAAAAAATAGCTTTTTCCAAAGATAACAAAAATAATCTTTCTAAGGTGATTGTTTTCATCGGTAGATTATCTGTTGCGCTAGGAATTATAGTTTCTCTCATTACTGTTTCTACAGGTCTAGGTTCTAAAAAAGCCATCGAAAGCAGATTGGCTAATTTTTCTGGTCATATTTCTGTAAAATCTACCAGAAGTAATTCTTCTTATAATACTTCTGTACTTAATAAAGAAGGGCTTAAGATTAATGAAATTAAAAACTTAGAAGAGGTAGCAGGTGCGCAATCCTATGCCACAGTTTCGGGAATTCTAAGGACGGAAGATAATTTTGATGGAGTGATTCTAAAAGGGGTTTCTAAAGATTTTGATGCAGAGAGATTTCAAGATTTTATGATTTCTGGAGAGGTCCCGAAATTTACCGAGAAAGGGTATAACAATCAAGTGATTTTGTCTGAGAAAATTGCCAATGATTTGCATTTGAAAACCAAAGATAGTATAGTTGCTGTTTTTTCTAAAGAAGATCAAAAATTAATTTATAGAAAATTTGAAATTTCTGGAATTTATAAGACAGACATCAAAATGATTGATGATTTGTTTATCATAGGAGACATCAATCACGTTAGGAAAATACAAAATATGGCAGATGATGAGGTAGGGGGAATTGATATTTTTCTGAAAAAAACAGAAGATATAGACACCGCTTTTCCTAAAATTGAGAGATTGATAGGATTTAAGAATTTTGCTGAAAAGGCAACAGATAAATATCCTCAAATTGTAGATTGGATTGGACTTTTTAATACCAATATAGGAATTATCATCTCTATTTTATTGGTAGTTGTTATCATCAATATCATTATGGTGCTTTTGATTTTAATCATCGAAAGAACGAATTCTATTGGAGTTTTAAAGACTTTGGGTGCTACAAACGGACAAATACGAGCTGTTTTTATCAATTATACGTTATTGATTATGATTCCGGGGTTAATTATAGGAAATGTAATAGGATTAGGGCTGCTTCTATTACAAAAGTTTTTTGGCATTATAAAACTTAATCCAGAGAATTACTATGTAAGCACAGTTCCTGTGGATTTGAATCCTATTTATATATTGGCAATTTCTCTTGGGATTTTAATTATTTCGGCTATTGCTTTAATTTTACCGAGTTATTTGATTTCTAAAATTTCTCCTGTTAAAGTGATTAAATATGATTAAAAAAATCGGAAGAAATGACTTCCGATTTTAATTATTTCCGCATTGTTCATTAGAAGAATTGATGATTATGTCATATTCAGTTTGTGAGATAAACTGTGGAGAATAATCTTCACCTAGAAGTTTTAGGCTGTCGGTAAATGCTCTCATATGATTTCTAGAGCCACATGTAAGTTTACTAAACACATTCAAAATAAGGGTGTTTTTGGTTTTAGCACTTAGATTATTTAAGTCTCTTATATCAACATCTTCTATCGTAGAGCCTACTTTTAGGGCTTCTATATTACTTGTGCTTCCTTGGGTGATTAGTTGATTGTAGAGTGATTGCAGGTTTTCGTTTGCGAATTTTCCTTCAGGCAATTTTTGATATGGAATATTATATTTTATCAACAAATTTTCTACTGCATTCATGTGAGATTGTTCGCTGTTTTTGATATTGGAGAATTCTTGCAAATTCCATTTTTGATATAAAAATAGGTAAGTGTCTCTTGCTAGTTTTTCTTCTTCGAACATAGAAGTAAGATCGTTTTTTTCCTCAGTAGTAATTGTAGGAAGATTTTGTAAATCCTCGTTATCACTGTTTCTAGAGCATTGATAAATGTTTATTAAGATAAAGGAAATGACCAGAGTTTTGATTAATGTTTTCATTTTTGTTGTTTTTAAGATTAAAATATATATTTTTAGTTCAGAAAATTTAATTTTTAAAATTTCTGTTTTTACCTTTTCTTATAGTAGCATTTTCATTTTTATTACAAGAAGAATTCAATGTTTTGCCACATTGTTCATGTTCATTATTAATAATCTTATTCCATTCTTCTTTAGAAATATATTGAGTTTTATAACTTGAGTTGTTCATATTCAATCCTCTGTTGAAGGCTCTTAAGTGATTTCTTGAGCCACATTCTAAAAAATCATAAGTACTCAAAATCTGTTGATTTTCGGTTTCTTTTTTGAGTCTTTTTAAGTCGAAAATATCTAAATCTTCTATCGTTGCCCCTACTTTTAGAGCTTCTATTTTGGAGATATTTCCTTTAGCAATTAATTCATAATATAATTTCTGAAGATTTTTGTTTTTAAATTTCCCTATTGGTAAAATTTCATATTGAATTTTGTTTTGTTCTAGTAGAGTTTTCACTTTTTCCATATGCATTTTTTCACTCTCTTTGATGTTTCCAAATTGCCTAGTTTCCCATTTTTCATACAGTTGAGTATAAACATCGTGTGCTAGTTTTTCTTCTTCTAACATAAAGAGAAGAGATTCTTGGTCGTTTTTAGAAAAATTAGTTTTAGTGTAATTGGTGAAAATTACCAATCCTAAAATAAGGAAAGTGATAATTTTTAAAGATGAGTTTTTCATAACTTTTGAATTTTAAAATTAGATTTAAAAGCTTATGTTAAGTTAAAATGAAAAACTTTATTAAAATGCATATATTATGATAATTAATAAAAATTACCACAAATGAAAGATTTATTACCAAATCAAGAAAGGAATTCTTAATCGTATTTTAAACCACAAGAATTTACGGCTCCGTTTACAGTATTTTTAAATTGTTTACCAGTAAGAAATTGGTTTTTATAATCGCCATTTTTTTCTTTCAAGGCTCTGTAAAACACAAAAAGATGATTTTTTGTTCCGCATTCTATGCCATTGGCAGCTTCTCTGATGCCAGATTTCCCGCTGTTTCTTCTTACCAAATAAATATCATTAATGTTGAGCTCTTCAATTTGTAAAGCAGTTTTTAGTGCAGAAATTTCGTCAGTGCCTTCAGATATGAATTGATTTTTAAGATTTTCTGTTTCGGTTACCGCATCATTTTCATTAACAGAAATATTTTGTTTAGATAAAATTTCTTTCCAAATGTCAATATGTTTTTGCTTTCTTTTGGCAATATTACCGAAGAGGTTGTTTTGATATTGCTGATAAAAATTTTCATACACCTCTTTTGCAATTTTTTCCTTTCCTATGAGTTGAGTGATGGTGGTGATTTCTTTCTCATTCAGAAGGTTAGAATTTCTCACAGATTTTGGTTGCATCAAAACGCAAGAAATTAAAAAAAGTGAAACTAAAAAAGCGTATAGAATTTTCATTAATTTATAATTGGTCTAACAAATCTACTAAATTTTTGGTCAAATTTTTTCTAGAAAATTGTTCTATGTTTTTTGCATTGGTTTCTAAGTTTCCAGATTTCCAAAGGTGGTAAGTTTCTAAGATGAATTGCTTCAAATGATCTTTTTCATCATAACCAAAATGTTTTCCAGCTTTTGTTTCATTCAGAATTTTTTCTACATCTGCATCTTTTGGTCCGAAGGAAAGAATGGTTTTTCCTGTGGCGAGATATTCAAAAATTTTCCCAGGAATAATTCCTTTTGATGATTCTTTCGGGAAATTCGTCATCAATAAGACTGAAGAATTTTGCATTTCTGATAAAGCTACATTATGCGTTTGATAACCCAAATTGGTTAATTTGTTTTTTAACGAAGAGTTTTCAATTTTTTTCAAAATTTTATCATCTAATCTGCCCACAAATTTCAACTCAAAATCTTTGGCAAATTCGTCATTTTCTTGAACCAAATTATCTAGCGTTTCCCAAAGAATTTCAGGGTCTCTTAATTGCTCCAAAACTCCAACATAGCTCAAAGTGAATTTTTCTGTTAAATAGTTAAGTTGTAAAGTTGTAAAATCGTTTTCATCTTGCGACTTGATGGTTTTAGGACTTTGTAAATCATCGGTCTCACGATTTTGCAGCTTTACAGTTTTACGATTTTGCGGTTTTACTTCCAAATCAAATCCATTCGTAATACAGAAAGCATTCGCTCCTTTTTTTCTAAAATTTTCAGCATCGGTGTAGCTTGTAGCTAACGTAATATCTGCATTTTTGAAGACTTCAGCTTCTAATTTTCTATGTTTTTTATCGGCAAATTTTGTCAGTTTCAGATGTTTGTAATATGAAATTTCCGTCCAAGGATCACGGAAATCTGCAATCCATTTTAAATTAGGCATTTTTTTCTTTAAACCTAGACCTATTAAATGCAAAGAATGGGGAGGTCCGGTAGTAACCAAAGCATCATAATGATTGGTTCTAAGATACTTTTCTAAAAACTCTACCGAAGGTTTTACCCAAAAAACTCTAGCATCTGGAATAAAAAAATTTCCTCTCACAAAAATAGAAAGTTTGGCTTTCCAAGACTGATTTTCGCCTACATCAAACTGTCCAGCTTTGAATTTTTTATTGTCTTTCCCAAATTTTTCTGCCAATTGATAAGGTTCCCAAATTTTGGTTTTTATCATTTTAAGATTTACGGGAACATCTTTTTGCAAGGTTTCATCTATGATAGGATAGCTCGGGTTTTCTGGAATAAAAACCGTAGGTTCCCAACCGAATTCGGGCAAATATTTTACAAATTTTAGCCAACGTTGAACACCTGGTCCACCAGCTGGAGGCCAATAATAGGAAATGATGAGTATTTTTTTTTGTTCCAAGTTTATATTTTTTAAACCGCAAAATTATTTATTACTTCTAAGTAATAAATCTTAAAATAATTTAAAGAATAAATATATAATTAAAATGATAATGAAAGAAACAATTATTGACTGATTTGATTTTCCATTTTTATTTTCATATTTCGTAAGATTTCTAGTGTGATAATTAACCTTTGTAAGTTCAAGGAAAAAACCTTTGTGAAATGGAAAATTAGGCAATGATAGTGCGTATAATTTTCCGTTTATAGTATGCTTGTATATGTCATAAATAATGTTTCTATAATTGATAGAATTTTCAAAAATTAACTCATCATTTTTAAAAAAATGATTAAACTGAATGTAAAAACTTTGAAATTCAGTTTCATTATTAAATCTAAATGTTTCTAAGTTTTCAATTTTCATAAAATTGTATGATTTTGAATTTTTTATAATAATCCAATTGTAACATAAAGTTTGTCATTCTGAAAGAATCTATATTTTTTATTTTACATAATTTAGATTCCTTCGGAATGACCAAAAAAGTAAAAATTTCTTTTATGATGAGGGATATATGATCAAATATTTTTTAATTGAGCAATAATTTTTCTCTTTTATTCTTATATATCCAAAACATCCCAACCAAAGAAAGCAATACAAACAAACCAAAAGCAATCATAGAAATTGTTTTTCCTTTTGCAATGACTTCTGGTTCAAAAATCATTTTTACGGTATGATTTCCTGCTGGTACATAAACTGCTCTCAATAAATAATCTGCTTTTATATAAGGAACTTCCTTGTCATCCAAGAACATTTTCCAACCTTTTGGATAGTAGATTTCTGAGATAACTGCCAATTGAGGTGTTTTAGATTGGGTTTTAAATTCTAATTCATTGGCTTGATATTTCGTTAAATCCATGGTTGCCGTAGAATCTGTTGCTAGATTTTTTCCCTCGAAATATTTTTTATCTTCTATATTGATAATCGCTGTTTTTTTGGTGTCTGCGGTTCCTATTTGGTCTATTTCTTCGTTTGGAGTATTTACAAATTTAATGTCAGAAACTAGCCAAGCATTACCATTGGCTTTTGGATTTATCTGAACCTGAGGTTGTTCTACGCTTCCACCAAGTACATATTTTGTGTTGAACAAGCTCAAAATATTAGGAATTTGTGCAGATTTTGTAGAATCTTCACTGTAAAAGTAATGATTGATAAGGTCGTCATATCTTCTCAATTTCACTGCGTGATAGCCTCCAACTGAAGATTTGTAATAAGAAGTATTGGTTTCACTAAAAGGACCAATAATTTGGTTAAAAATTCTGTAATGGGTTTTGTCTTTATCTGAAATTTCTTGCAAAACTTTGTTCATATTCGCTCTAGAAAGCAATTCATTTAGTTGAGGATTTTCTCCTGCTTTTCCAGATAAATAATCAGAATTTTCGGTTACAAATGGCGTTTGAGCAAAAGTTTTATCTACAAAATTATCATTGTTCAAATAACGTTTATTTACCGACCATAAATCAAATAAACTTACCAAACCGATAATGATTAAAGCAATATTTTGAGAAAGTTTTTTCTTAAGACTTAAAAATAAAACACCAAAAGTAATGAGAACATAGATGAATGCTTTTATGGCATCTATTCTCAGCATTCTGGCTCTTTCGTCTTTAATAACAGTCATTATAAAATCAGGAATTTTTCCTGTTTCGGTTGCACCTTCAAAACCAAATAAACTTTTGGCAAAAAGGATGATAAGAAGTGTAATTCCTAAAACGCCTCCACCAACGTATAATAATATTTTTTGTTTGTATTCTTCGGTTAGTTTTTCATCATTATAAAATCTGTATAATCCAATAATCGCAATCAATGGGAATAATAATTCTACCACCACTAGAATAGAAGATGGCGCTCTAAATTTATTATAAAGCGGAATGTAATCTATAAACAAATCAGAAAGTGGTAAAAAATTGCTTCCCCAAGCTAAAAGAATTGTTAAAATAGAAGCTCCTAAAATCCAATAACGGTATTTTTTCCAAGCAAAGAAAAATCCTAAAATGGCTAAAAATACTACAATTGCACCTTGATAAGCTGGGCCAGAAGTTCCGGGTTGGTCTCCCCAATACATCGGGACACCATTGGCTACTTGGTCAAAAACAGCCTGAATTTGCTCTTCGTCATTGGTTTGACTTTCTAGTGATGCCCTTAATTCTTTTTTGAAATCATCAGAAACTTCTTCGGTAGAACTACCTCCTAATAATCTTGGAATGAATAAGTTAAGTGTTTCTAATTTTCCGTAGCTCCAGTTGAGGATTTCTTGTTTTTTCATTCCGTCATCATCCTTAGAATTATGTTCGGATTTCAAAATTTGTTTTCCTCTGATGGTTTCTTTTACATATTCAGAATTGGCCAAAAGTCTTTGTGAATTCATTCCTACGCCCAGAATTAATGCTAAGCCTAGAACTCCCGAAGAAATAAGGAAATGTTTCCAAGGTGTTTTTCCTGTTGCCGCTCTTATCAATTCAGATAAAAATAAAAATCCGAGTGCTAGGAAAAGGTAATACGTCATTTGTGGATGGTTGGCACAAATTTGCAATCCCATAAAAAGTGAGGTAACGATAAATCCTAGAATATATTTTTTACGAATGTAAACCAATAAAATTCCTGCGAGAAGTGGTGCAAAATAAACTAAAGTGGCTACTTTACCATTATGACCAGCTGCAATGATAATGTAGAAATAGGTGGAAAGTCCGAAAAAAGTAGCTCCTAACAGTGCGTATTTCCAATTTTTGGTAGCAACATAACCTAGCAGGAAAAATCCTGCAAAAAGTAGAAAAATAAAATTAGCTGGTTTTGGTAAAAAATTGAATACATCATCTATTTTTTTGATGATATCACCACGGAACTGAGCTCCACTTTGGTAAGTAGGCATACCACCGAACATGGCATCGCTCCAATAAGTTTCTTTACCTGTGTTGGCTCTGTAATCTAGTAATTCTTTAGCACCACCTTTGTATTGCACAATATCGTGCTGCAGTAATTGTTTACCAGAAATTACGGGATTATTGTACACCAAGGCTAAAACCACAAAAATCGCCAAAGAAATGACGATATATAGCATATTATTATTTTTCAGCATATTTTGATTATTTTTTCTCGGAATAAATTCCGAGGTTATAATTTCGTTCGTTGCTCTGCAACTTCTAATTTTCTATTTATTTTTCTTCTTTCACTTCTTCGTAATCTACCGTTTCTGCGTCCCAATTCACTTTTTCTTTGATGGTTTTGTTTTGGGGATTGGGTCTTTTGTTTTGTTGGTTCTTAGGATTAAACTGAGGGAAGTTTTTATAAAAAGCATTAAAAAATATTCTCTTCAATATATTCCATACGAAGAAAATAATAATGGTTGCTAAAACAATTTCAATTAAATATTTGATAACAGACATTTTTCTTAAAATTTATAACTTGGGTTGATAGAAACTAAAGAATTTGAGGTTTTACTCAATGTTTGACTTTGTTTTCCATCAGAAAGACTTTCTTTTTCTGTAGTATTTAGTTTAAGATTAGAACCCAGAATCCAGCCTGTGTTAGCATCTATTCTAATAGTTCCGTTTTGGTTTCCTTCTAGACTTATAGAGTGCGACATTCCGTTTTTAGATTCGGACTTTGCTTTTCTTGGAATTCCTCCTTTTACCGCAATTTCTGCAATTCCGTTTTCTACTTTGGTAAGGGTATATGTGGTAGAAATTTTGATGCTACCATCTGGTGTTACATTTTCTGTTTCAGTCCAGCTTTGTCCTATTTTAGCACCTTTTACTGGGAATATTGAAATGTTTTTACCAAATTGTTCTTTCAGGGATTTTTCATTAAAACTTTGTTTGAAACTATCCATGAAATTTTTAGATTGCGCAACATCTTTTATAGTGGCAGCCGCCGCTTTGCTTATTTTTTGATAAACAGGTTCGAAACCGCTAATAGAAGTAATTTTTCCTGTTTTATCCATTTTCATTTTCAGCCCGTTTCCTACCTGTGCTTTTTGGATTTCCCACATAAATTTTTGCTGAGGATCAGTTGGTGCACTTCCTTTAGTATCAATACTTTGGGTTTTTCCTTGTGACGAAGCAGACAATCTTTTTCCTACCAAATTCATGGTAATATCGTAGTTTCCTTTTTCATCTATACTATTTACTGTAAATGTCATTTCATCGGTAGATTCATTGGTTCCAGTCATAGATTTACTCCCGTTAGACATTGTTTGTGTATCCCTTTGGTAAGTAGTAAAAGGATATGTTTTGCCTTTTTCTAGTTTAAAAGTAGAATAGTACACTCCTAGAGAATCTTTAATCGCAGGATTTTCCACTTTTGCCGTTTCTTTTTCTTCTACAGGAACTTCTACAGTGATGGATTTTCCGGTTTTAGGGTCAACTTTAGTTACCGTTTGAGTTTCTTTTTTACAAGAAATAATTGCTATTGAAAGCAGCGCAATTGCCGTTATTTTTTTCATTAAATTAATTTTAAATTTTATTGTTTTTGTGAGGAACGAAGCAATCTATTTTTAGAAGCACCCGTTTTCTCTATTTTTTACTTTCAGACCTGCTTTCCGTTACAATCTGTCATTGCGAAGACGTTAGTAAAACGTTTGAAGCAATCCATTAATTGAAACATATTGCTTTGCTACAAAAGTTTCGCTCGCAATAACAGGATTTCCACTTCAATCAGGGCTATTATTTACTTTTCAGTTTTTCTATTGAATTGTTATTTTTTTTACTTTTTTATAAACTTCTAATAAATATTTTACTCCCTCTTTGTTTTCATTATAGTTATAGCTAAACAAAATAAGTTCATTTTCTGAAACTTTATGAATTTTAAAATAATTTGTTCCTTTATTGCACTCATCTTCATCTAAAGAGACACGTATAATTCTTCTTGTGTTTGGAAGATAAACTAGTTTTTTACTTTCTTTTGTTTCTGGAAAATTACTTTTAGGAATATTTAATATACTAGTAATTATATTATTTTTAACAATATAACTAGTTTGCATATCATAATGAGATTCATAAAAATCATTACTTCCCACAAATTTTTCATGTAATATATTTCTCTCTATTCCTTTGTCATCAATGTTTTTTTCAAATTTCCATTCACCTTGTAATAAATTTAAAATTTCATCAAATGATTTAGTTGTAGTTAAAGAATCTTCAATTACTTCTCTTTCTTCAACTTTACAAATATATTTTTGTGAAGAGTGAAAATTAAATAGGAGACTTATGAATAAAATTAAGATGTTTTTCATGGAATTGATAATTGTATTATAGTATTTAAATAACAATCTTCTGTCTCACCGCTTCATAAAGAATCGCTCCACAAGCTACAGAAACGTTCAGAGATTGTGTTTTTCCAGTGATGGGTAATTTTATTTTTTCGTCTGCGTGGTGCATTACTTCTTTAGAAATTCCTGTTTCTTCATTTCCCATTACGATGGCGCAAGGTTCAGAAAAATTGGCGTCATAAATTAGTTTATCCGCTTTTTCAGTCGCTGCAAAAACTGTAACACCAGATTGTTGAAGAAAATCTACCACGTGAGCCAGATTGTTTTCTTTACAAATTTTCACATTATACAATGCTCCAGCAGAGGTTTTAATCGCATCAGAATTGATAGGAGCAGCCCCTTTATCAGGAATTACAATGGCATCTATTCCTACACACTCTGCGGTTCTGGCAATCGCTCCAAAATTTCTTACATCTGTCAATCTGTCTAAAATCAGAAGAAACGGAACTTTGCCTTCCTCAAAAATCTGTGGCAATAAATCTTCAATCTTATAAAACGGAATTTCTGAAATAAATGCTACAACACCTTGGTGATTTTTTCTGGTAAAGCGGTTTAGTTTTTCTATAGGAACGGTATTGGGTCTTATGTTATGCTTTTTCAGTAATTTTTTTAAATCAGCATAAATGTCACCTTGCAAACCACCTTGCACAAAAATTTTGTCGATGGTTTTTCCAGCTTCTATCGCTTCCATTACAGGTCTTAAACCAAAAATGAAATCTTCCGTTTTGTGTTCCGAGTTTTCTTGGTCTCGTTCAAAATTTCTTGGTTTATCAAAACGTGGTTTTCTATCGAAATTTTTTGGTGCAAAATTTCTTTTCTCTCCCGAATTATATTTTTTATTGAATTCTCCCAATTTTTTAATTCTTAATTTTTAATTCTTATTTAAAACTGTTCTCCAGCCAAAGCTCTTTTTTGTGCCATTGCATAGCCGAAATGTAAACTTTCGTGCATATTATTGAAGATGATAGCATCTTGAATATTCTTTAAATCAATTCCAAAACTGGTAGAATATGCTGTATAATCTGTAAAAAAATCATCATCATAATCTTTCATCAATATTTTAGAAGTTTCTATCAAAAGAAATCCTAAATCCTCAATTTCAGATTCCGAAACGTTTAAGTTGGGTAAAGTTCCTTTTTTATAAGTATCTACCCAGTATTTATCTATTCTAAAGGCATTTCCGCTAAGGTAATAGCAAAGCAATTGTTGAGTAGCTACGCAGTGTGCTATGTTCCAATAGATATTATTGTTAAAACCATCTGGTATGGTCATTAAATCTTTGTGTGATGTGCCTTGTAATATTTTTAATAAGTTTTTTCTTACCGCTCTATGATTTTGAAAATGAGTATTCATTTTAATTTTAATTTTAATCTCCAAAAATACTGAAATTGTATGGAAGTTGGAAGTTGGAAGTCGGAAGATTTTTATAAATTATTCTTAAAGTTTTTGAAAGGATTCAATTTGATGATTTTCAATGTTTTAACGCTGCGTTTTAATACTGATTTTAACATCATTTTTTTAACTTCTGACTTCCGACTTCCGACTTCCCGCTTTTTTTAACAAACTTTAACCAAAAATTGGCATTAATTGTGTTGCAAATTCCTTGAAAATCGTGAAATTTACAGTCTAATTTTTCTAAAATTATGCAAGAACTTAATCAAGCGGAAGATATTAAACAGCTTACAGAAAAAGTAAAAGAACAGAACATTTACTTTTCTTTATTAAAAAAGGAAATCAACAGAGCAATTATCGGGCAAGAATATATGGTAGATAGACTTTTGATAGGTCTATTAGGAAACGGGCATGTTTTGCTAGAAGGAGTGCCAGGTTTGGCAAAAACATTGGCGATAAAAACCCTTTCGGAAGCTGTACACGGAGCGTTTTCTAGAATTCAGTTTACACCAGATTTATTACCTGCAGATGTAGTAGGAACTCAAATTTATAACGTAAAAGAAAATGATTTTTCCATCAAAAAAGGACCTGTTTTTGCAAATTTTGTTTTGGCAGACGAAATTAATCGTGCTCCTGCAAAAGTGCAATCTGCACTTCTAGAAGTAATGCAAGAAAAACAAGTTACCATTGGTGATGAAACGATGAAATTGCCAACTCCTTTCTTGGTTTTGGCAACACAAAATCCTATAGATCAGGAAGGAACGTATCTTTTGCCAGAAGCACAAACCGATCGTTTTATGCTGAAATGTAAAATTGATTATCCTGAATTTGAAGATGAAAGACAAGTGATGAGAATGGTTTCTACTTCTGAAATTCCACAAATAAAACCTGTGATTTCTTTGGAGCAAATTGTAGAAGCCAAGAAAATCATCAATCAAATTTATTTAGACGAAAAAATTGAGAAATATATTCTCGATATGGTTTTCGCGACTAGATTTCCTGAAAAATATGGACTCTCAGAACTGAAAAATTACATCAGTTTCGGTGCGTCTCCTAGAGCTTCTATTAATTTGGCGATTGCTTCCAGAGCTTATGCTTTTTTGAAAGGAAGAGCATTTGTAATTCCAGAAGATGTGAAAGCGATTGCAAAAGATGTTCTTCGTCACAGAATTGGTTTAAGTTTCGAAGCGGAAGCAGAAGATGTAGATTCAGACGCAATTGTGGATAAGATTTTGGGGAAAGTTTCTGCTCCGTAAAGTAAATCTATTATGGGACAAGATATAAGTTTAATTGTTACTAGAGATCATATTAAAGACATATCGGAAAATATATCTCACTTATATAGAAACGGATTTTTAATAATAAATTTAAAAAAATCTGAATTTGACTATTTTGTTTATCGAGTTTTGAGGTCATACAAAACAGAAATAAATGATTATTTAGATGAAAATTTTGATTTTATAAATGTTATTAAAGAGTTAGGGATAAAAAATTTTTTAGCTATTCATGAAGCAGATTGGGGAGGTATTCCTTCAAGTGATACCAATTTTGCTGTAATCGATGAAAACGTTATTATTGAATCAATATCAGTTATTGATTTTGAAATTTATGAAGATGACTTATTTATTGAAATTCCTGAAAATACAATAGATGCAATGAAGGTCTTAAATTATAGGGATGATTTTGAATCTTTTCAAAATTACTTTGATTTTGTAAGGATTTTTGAGGATAAATAATTAGTGTGATGCAAATAAAAGATATTGTAAAAAAAGTAAAACAAATAGAAATCCGAACTAGGAAGAGAACGGAAAACACTTTGATGGGGCAATATCACAGCGCTTTTAAAGGTCAAGGTATGACTTTTTCTGAGGTTCGTCCGTATCAATTTGGTGATGATATCCGTAGAATTGATTGGAATAAAACGGCGCGTTTTAAGGAACCTTATGTAAAAGTAATGGAAGAAGAACGCGAACTGACGATGATGCTTTTGGTAGATATTTCCGCTTCTATGAATTATGGAACAAAAGTGCAACTGAAACGTGAATTGGTAGCAGAAATTTCGGCAAGTTTAGGATTTTCGGCGGCAGGAAATAACGATAAAGTTGGGCTGATTTTGTTTGCAGATAAAGTATATAAAGTAATTCCCCCGCAAAAAGGGAGAAAACATATTTTGGCAATTATTTCTACGGTTTTGACGGTAGATTATGTGGAAGCCGAAGCCAATATTGATGTAGCTTTAGAATATATGATGCACGTTTTTAAGAAAAAATCTTTGGCGTTTTTGTTCTCTGATTTTGCAGATGATTTTGATGATAAATTACTAAAAATTGCTTCTAAAAAACATCAATTGTTGGGAATGAGAATTTTTGATGATAAAGACAATGAAATTCCTGATGTTGGTTATGCTTTCTTCCGAGATGTAGAAACGGGGAAACAAATTTGGGTAAATACTTCTAATAAAAGATGGCGATACAATTATACCGAAGCGAAAAAAATAAAGGTTAAAGAAATTAAAGATGCTTTTGAGAAGAGTTCTGCAAGTTTTGTAGAGGTAAAAGCTGAAGATGATTATACCAAATTACTGTATAATTATTTTCAGAAAAAATAAATTGATATGATGATGAAATGATGTGGTAATGTGATAATTAATGTAAAGTAATGAATTTGATTTCAAAAAAAATAAAAATATTTTTCTTTTTCTTATTAAGTGTTTTGGCTTTTGCGCAGACCCTTTCGTCTAATCTTTCTAAAGACAAAATTGCTTTAGGAGAGAAGGTTACGTTTAGAGTATCTGTAAATAATCTAAAAGGTAGAGATGTAATTTCTATGCCCAAAAACCAGTTGATGCCATTCCATTTTGAGGAAACTAAAGATGATATTACGAAGACTTTTGATAATTACAGCAGAACAATAGAGTTTCAAATATTTGATGAAGGTAAATATACTATTCCGCCTTTAGAATTTTCAATAGATGGCGAAGTACTGAAAACCATTCCTTATGAAATTACGGTCTATAATCCTGTAAATGCAGATGAACAGATTAGTGATATTATGAATAACAAGCAAGTAGAACTAGGCTGGAAGGATTATTGGGAAATGTATAAATGGTATGTTTTGGGTACTTTTATTGTTATAGCTTTATTATTTGTATTCTTAGGAATGTTTAAAAATGGAGTCTTTAGGAAAAATAATAAAGAAAAACCTCTTGTTCATAAAACACTCTTAGATTTAAAAAATCTCGAGAAAAAGAAATATGCAGAGAATGGTAATTTTAGAATGTTTTATGTAGAATTAATAGACATTACCAGAGAGTTTTTGACCAAGCAGTATCATATTCCGGCAGATGTATTATTAACAGATGATTTGATAGATTTAATGAAACATACCAATAAAATTTCAATAGAAAACGAAAAAGTAGTAGAAGAAATATTTCTGAGAGGTGATTTGGTAAAATTTGCCAAAACTTTTCCTACCAAAGAATTGATGCAGAAAGATTTCGGTGAGATTTATGATTTTGTAGAGCGCTCTACGGTAGATATAGAAGCAGAACATTTAAGAGAGGTACATTAAGATGAATTTTGAATTCCATAATCCCTATTTTTTAGCACTTTTTTTGCTTTTTATTCCTTTGATTGTTAAGGATTTTGCAAAGAAGAAAAAGTCAGGAATTAATGTTCCCACTACCAAAAATATGTTGGTAAGTGGTAGATTTAGCTTGATTCAGAGATTTTTAAAAATTACCAAGTATATTATTTTGTCGGGGCTCATTTTAGCATTGGCTAGACCTAGAACTTTTACCGTAACAGATGACAGAGACGAGAGCCAAGGTATAGATATTTTCTTGGCAGTAGATGTTTCACCTAGTATGTTAGCAAAAGATTTAGAACCTGATAGAATTACTGCACTTAAAAAAATAGCTACTGATTTTGTTAAAAAAAGATCTGGAGATAGGCTAGGATTGGTAGAATATTGGGGAGAAGCCATCACCAAAGTGCCACTTACTACAGACCATCAGGTTATTTTGGATGAAATCAAGGAAATGAACCCGAGTTTAGATTTATCTGGAACTGCAATAGGAGAAGGGCTTTCTGTGGCGGTAAATCACCTGAAAAATAGCAAGGCAAAGAGTAAAATTATTATTTTGATGACAGACGGTGTAAATACCGTTCCTAATGCTATGCCACCACAAATTGCGGGTGAACTAGCCAAAAATTATGGAATTAAAGTTTATACCATTGGAATTGGGACTAATGGATACGCGCTTTTCCCAGTGATTGATGTTTTTGGAATTAGTTTTGAAGAACAAAAGGTAGAGATAGACGAAGCCACATTGTCTGAAATTGCCCATATTACAGGCGGAAAATACTACAGAGCAACGTCTAATGAAAGTTTGATGAGCGTTTATAACGAAATAGATTCCTTAGAAAAATCAAAAATTAAAAGCAATAAAATTTATAATTACGATGAATATTTCAGAGTTTTTCTTTGGCTCTCTGTTGTTTTTTTGATGATTGATGCCTTACTAAGATGGAAAATTTTTAGAATATTTAATTAAATAAGAGAATGGATTTTAGTTTAGGAAATTATTGGTATCTCTTACTGTTACTGCTTTTACCAGTAGTAGCAATTTTGGTTTTTGGATTTAAGAAATGGAAGAAACAGAGAAAAAATATTTTTGCTGATGCTAAGTTTCACCAAGAACTCTATCCCAAAGGAAATGTTTTTTCTAAGATTTTCCCAATGTTGTATTTATTGGGGTTTTTGTTTCTCATTTTAGCAATGGTCGATTTTTTGAGTGGTAAAGAAGAAATGAAAATTCAGCAAAAAGTAAATTCAGTAATTTTTGTATTAGATGTTTCTAATTCTATGAACGCAGAAGATGTAGCACCCTATAGACTTCAGCAGGCCAAAAACATTTTGAAAAATTGTCTTCAGCAGATGCATGATGATAAAGTAGGTATTGTAGTTTTTGCTGGTGAAGCACAGTCTATAATGCCATTAACATCTGACTATACTGCGGCAGAAACATACATAGACGCTATAGAGACCAATGTGATAAGAAGACAAGGAACAGATTTTCTGAAAGCGGTAGAAGTGGCGACTGATAAATTTAAAAATATACCAAAAGGTTCTAGAAAGATAGTATTAATAAGTGACGGTGAAGATAATGAAGGAAATGAAAAAGCAGCAATAAAAGAAGCTAAAAATCAAGGAATTATCATTAATTCTATTGGTGTTGGTACAGATGAAGGAGCTCCTATTCCGGTGTATGTGTATGGTCAGTTAATGGGCTATAAAACAGATATGAATGATGAAACCGTTATTACCAAAAGACAAACAGAAGCTCTGATGTCTCTAGCTTACGATACTGGAGGCGAGTATATAGATGGTAATAATTTAGCGGATTCTGTTTCTAAAATCTTGACAGCTTTGCAAACCCAAAAAGGTAATTCGCAAACAATGATTGATACCCAATCTGCAGTACATTATTATCAATGGTTTTTGAGTGTTTCTATACTTTTCTTTGTTTTGATATTTCTATTTAATCCTAAAAATGATTTTAATATTTAGAGAATTTTTTTTGGATTTATTACTTTAATAAATAAGAAATTGTATTTTATTTCGTTATAAGTTGATTTTTATCATTTATTTAACATTTAGAAATATCATTTTTAACATTTAAAGCAATATTTTTGTAGAACAAATGTTGAAAAAGTATCTTACATATATTCTATTCTTTTTTTTAGGCGTATGGAGCGTGTATGCCCAAGAAAGTTTTAATACCTTAATCTATAAAGGTAACCGCAGCTTCGACAAGAAAAAGTATGACGAGGCATCTTCTGTATTTATGGATGCGGTGAAAAAAAAGAATAATGATTTCGGGGCGCATTATAATCTTGGTAATTCTCTTTACAAGAAAAAAATGTATGACCAAGCTGCTGCAGAATACCAAAAAGCACAAAGACTTACTAAGAATTCCGACGAAAAAGCTGCCTCATTCTATAATTTAGGAAATACATATCTGCAAAATGGTGATGCAGAAAAAGCAGTCAATTCTTATAAAAATGCTTTGAAATATGATCCTGATAACAAAGCAATTATGAAGAATCTTCAGATTGCTAAAAAGAAAAAAGATCAAAAACAAAACAATCAGCAACAAAATAATCAAAACCAAAAGAATAATAACAACCAAAATAACCAAGGTAACCAAAATAAGGAAGGCGATAAAAATAAAGACGAAAAGAATAACAATTCTAAAAATCAAGAAAACGGAAACCAAGGCGACCAAAATAAAGGACAAGGAAACCAAGGTAAATTGCCTAATCCTAATGATAAAAATAATCAACAGCAAAATCAGGAAAGTAAAATTCCTAAAGATTTGCAAAAATTAATCTTAGAAAGAAGTGCTAATCAGGAAAAGGAAACAGCAAGAAAGTTACTTAACAAAAACGCCTATTCAATCCCTGAAAGCAACGAAAAAGATTGGTAACTAATGAAGAATTTACACAACATATTTTTTCTTCTTTTCTCTGTAATTTCTTACGGACAGGTTACCGTTTTGACCGATGTTAATACCAAAGAAGGAAAACTTAATGAACCTATAATTCTTACCATTATACAAGAAGTAGCTGGTGATGATCTCGTACAGCAATCTCCATTGCAATTAATGGATTTATCTAAATTTGATATTATAGGAACAGCATCAGAAAGAAATACATTTATAGACCAAAGAAAAGGGATTAGAATCAACCAATTGGTTTACCAAATGTACTTACAGCCAAAAGTTCAAGGTAAGATTAAAATAGGTTCTGCTTTGGTTACCGTAAACGGAAAAATCTATAAATCTGAACCTTTTGATATTTCTGTAAAAGATGGTGGTTCTAGAAATTCTGATGCAGAATATTTGACTAAAGATGTCTATCTAAATCTAGAAATATCTGATAAAAATGTCTATGAAAACCAGCCAACGGTTGCTGTTCTTAGAGCCTATAGCAAAAACTTTGATAATTTTAGAAAACTAGACAATATTAAAGTAACAGAGCAATCTGATGCTACCATAAAACCAATTAGCTTTAAAAAACAGGAAATAGAAACTAAAGATGATAGTGAGTATTCTTCTCAGGTAATTGCTACTTTTATTATTTTTCCAGAAAAGTCTGGAAATGTAGAAATAGAACCGGTTTCTGCTTTAGTGAAAAACCCAGAACTTAATAAATTGGTTTCTAATAAAGTAAAGATTAATGTAAAAACTTTACCAGAAGGTTCACCTGAAAATTTCAAAAATACGGTAGGTCATTTTAATGTAAGTATAGAAGCGATAGATGCTCCTAAAAATATAGAAATTAATAAGCCAATTAATGTTATGGTTAAAATTGCAGGGCAAGGAAATCTAGATGCTAATAAATTACCAGAAATTATACAATCTGATGATTACACTTTTTTCAAACCAAAAATTACTTCTAAACTATCTACCAATAAAGATGGTGTAAAAGGAGTAATAGCCGCTACTTATGTTTTAATTCCTAAGAAGCAAGGTAAAATTTCTATCAATACAGAGCGTTTTTCTTTCTTTGATCCAAATCTTAAAAAGTATGTGGATATTGGTGTTAAATCATTGGCTTTAGATGTGTTAACTGCACAGCAAATTGCAGCCCAAAAAACTGCACTAGATGTGGTAGATGATTATACCAAAAACGTAATAGAAACCGTTCCGCTGTCTGTAGTAGAGAAAAAAAATAGTTCTTCTTACTATTCGTTTAATTGGCAAAATATTTTATTAAATTTAGCTTTACTTTTTGGTGCAGGTTCACTATTTTATTATTTTATAAATAGAAGAAAAGAAAAACCTGTACTAGAAACTCAGCCTTTTAAACCAATTACTACCATTGCTGAGGAAGAGGAAAAGCTTAGAAGCCAGATAAAACCAGATTTCCATACCTATTTTGAATATTTGAAAAATTTAAAAAACGGCAATAATTTTTCAGAATTCTTCAAAACCTACGAAGAGCTAAATCAAGAGGTAGAAACTTACATGGAAAACAACAAAGGAATTTCACTCAAAAATTTCTTGCAAAATAGCAAAGGAAGACAGTTTTTTGAAGATTTCAAAGACTTACAAAGATTGATGTCAATAGAAAAATATGCTCCAATTCACGATCAAGACCACGTAGATGAGTTGTATGAAAGTATTATTAAGATTTATTCTGAAATTGTGAATTAATAAATTATTATTTATATTTTTGCAGAATTAATAAAAAAATCCCTTATGCTTGAAGCTTTTTCTATAAAAGAAACAATGACTTGTTTTATGGTTCTCTTTGCCGTAATTGATATTCTGGGTTCTGTACCTATTATCGTAAGTTTGCGAAAGCAATTCGGGCATATAGATTCTGAAAGAGCCTCTATTGTTTCTGGTGGATTAATGATTGTATTTCTTTTTTTAGGAGATAAAATGTTGAAATTCATAGGTATAGATGTTAATTCATTTGCGATTGCAGGTGCATTGGTTATTTTTATTATAGCGCTAGAAATGATTTTGGGAATAGAAATACATAAAGTAGAAAATGTAAAGGCTGCATCTATTGTACCAATCGCGTTTCCACTGGTAGCTGGTGCTGGTACTTTGACGACCACATTATCTCTCAGAGCAGAGTTTCACGTTGTTAATATTATTCTAGGAATTTTACTCAATACCATATTAGTGTATGTGGTTTTGAAATCTGCTAATTTTATCGAAGAAAAAATAGGGGATGCTACTTTAATGATTCTAAAAAAAGTTTTCGGAATTATTCTATTAGCCATTTCTATTAAATTATTTACTGCTAACTTTGCACAGTTATTTTCTAACTATGTTCATTTTTAAAAGTTATAAAATTTCAAATCCTAAATCGTAAATCTCAAATCATTATGACTACCTTTTATAAAGTTTTTTTAGTACTGTTTATTGTTTTTATTGCGGTTAATTTGTATGCAGTAGATTGGCAATTAGGTATTTTACATCAAGAAAACAACAAATTTTTGTTCTCTATTGTAGCCGCAATTTTGGGCGTTTTGGTCACATTGGTAATGAATACTTGGAGAAAATTAGCTGAAAAAAAATAAATTTTTCTAGTTTTTAAGTTGAAATATTCTTACGAATGAAATTTTAGGTGATTAAGAATTGCCTGAGATTTTAGTTCGGTTTCTTGCCATTCTTTTTCTGGATTACTTTTTGGGGTGATACCACCACCAGCAAAAGCTACAATTTTATTTTTGAATACCTTAGCACACCTTAAATTCACGAAATAATAGATTTCTTCTTCTGTTTCGATTTTGATATATCCAGCGTAGAATTCCCTATTGTAGTTTTCGATTTCTAGAATTTTTTCTTTGCAAAAATCTTTCGGAATACCACATACAGCAGGTGTTGGGTGTAGTTTTGAGATTAAATTTTCAAGATTTTCTGGCTTTATGGTTGCTGTGAAATCATTTCTAAGATGTTTTATATTTCCACTAATATGGGTGTAGGTTTCAGACACTTTTACATTGTTAGAAAAAGCGTTTATTTTTGATAAAATATATTGGCTTACAGGTTTTTGTTCTTCTATTTCTTTATCACTCCATTCTTCTTCCAGAGGTAGCGTACCAGCGAGACTCATCGTGAAAAATTCTTGTGTATTTTTATTGAATTTTCCTAAAATTTCAGGAGTAGCGCCCATCCAAATTTCATTTTTTGTGATGAAGAGATAACGCAGCGTATTTTTATATTTTTCACCAATGTTCTTAAAGGTTTCTATCAAATCTAAGTTCTGTAAATCTTTTTTGATAGGTCTAGAAATCACCAGTTTCTGAAGGTTATTTTCATTAATAACGTCTATAGCTTTGCCTACTTCTTTTAGATAATTATCATGACTAGGAAAAGTTTCTGAGTTCAATAATTCTGGAAATTTATATGATTCTTCTAGGATTTTTTCTAAATCTTCTTCATTGCAATATTCAATAGAATGGCTTTTTATCTCTATTTTTTTGTCTCCTGTAAAACTTGAAAATTCTACCCAGTTTTTTCCAGAATTATGATGAGATACCGAAAGAAAATCTTCGGCAAAAGGTAATTTAAAAATAAATTTCATTATTTGTTAATCTGTCTGTTGATGACCATATTCGTCATAGTACAATGGCAAAGTAGGCTGCCATTTTCGTCTGTAATTTCTATTTCCAAAAAGTGTAAAGTTTGCCCTTTTCTAATGATTTTTGCAGTGCCAGTTACTACACCATCTGTCTTACTTTTGAGGTGATTAGAGTTAATGGAAGTTCCTACCGCAGCTTTACCTTCAGGTATTACCAAAACATTAGAAAGACAAGAACCTAGACTCTCTGCAAATGCAATATTGGCACCACCGTGTAGCATTCCTAACGGTTGATGTACCCTAGAATTTACGGGCATAGTTCCTACTAAATAATCATTACCCAATTCTGTGAAAACAATTTCTAAAGTTTCCATTAAGGTGTTTTTATTCCATTGATTAAGTAAACCCAATTTTTCTTGGTTCATCATTTCTTTTTGTTTGAAATAGTTTGAATTGGTTTGATGTTGTTTGAAATAGTTTGAATTTAATCATTCAACATTCAACATCCAACAATTTTAATAAATTTTAGGATTCCATTTTTCGGGATATTTCGGAGTAATGGTTTTGTAATAGTCTTCTAATTCTTGCATTATGCTTTCAAAACTCCTTGTTTCTAAATCCTGTACAGAGATTTGTTTTCCTAGGTGTATTGTTTTATTTTTAAAATCACCAGCAGCTATTACTATAGGAACTTTGGCTTCTATTGCCATATTATAAAATCCTTTTCTCCATTTTGGCACCCAACTTCTGGTTCCTTCTGGTGTAATAACTAGAGAGAAATTATCTTTTTTAAATTCATCTACTACAAATTTCACCAAATTATTTCTCTGTGAGCGGTCTATGCCAATTCCGCCTAATCCTTTTACGATAAATCCGTACCAAGCTTTGGTATGAGCATCTTTTATAATAACTTTTAATTTTTTGTCTAAAACCCAATATGCTAGATTTCCTAGGATGTATTCGTCATTAGCAGTATGTGGTGCCACTACTAATATACAACGTTCTAGATTGCTTGCAGGGCCTTCCATTACGATTTTCCAACCCCATACCGAAAGAATAAACTGAGCAATAATTTTTTTGATAAATTTCATAATTTTTTTGATTTATAAACAAAACAAGTAACCTTACAAAAAGGTTACTTGCAAATATAATTAATATTGTTTAAAAATTCTTTTAAAAAAGATTGCTTATGAAATCCATTATTTTGATAACGATTTCTAGTACGAATTGTATCATGGCTTTTTCTTTTGTGTTTGGTAGTTTTTTATTCTTATAACTACACTGCTAAATTATGAATTTATTTTAAAATCTCTAAAATAGAAGTGTTAAATTTTTCTAAATTTATTATTATTTTCATCTATTAAACATCATATTTAGATGAATATTTTTATACAATCCATTGATTGGGTTAAAATTTAGAAAAATGATTCTCTTGTTGTTTGTATTATCCTAAAGTCTTTAGATAAAGGCCACCGAATTTAGAATTTTCATCTGGCATCGGTAGCCATTCTAAACTAGAACTATTTATTTGTTTTAATCTTAATTTTAGAACCATTTTCGTCTATTGATATATCTAGATTTTTAAGGTCTTTTATATCCTTTAGTTCTTTTATATTTTTAAGATCTTTTTTTATGATGCTGTCTGCTGTAGATTTTGGATATTTTTTTCCGTTGATAATTACGCTATCGGCATCATCAGAATTATATTCTATAGAAGTACCATTAATGTTGATTTTACCGTTTTCTATGTTTACCTCGTTATCATTATCATCATTATTATCTTTTTCATTATCTCCGTAGGTGTTTACTTTGTCTTTAGGATCTAGAACTACTATTTTATTAGGTACTACCAATTCATATTCTATTCTGTAATCTCTAAATCTCTGTGCATAAGGATAGCTAATGAAATTTGGTAAGAAAATCTTGTTTCCTTGTACTTCTACAGGCGCTACCATATTAAGTGGTTGGTTGTAACCATCTGCAGACTTTTTGATGATGAGGTAAGGTGTTTTCACATCGTCTCTTCTAGTAATTTCTACATCTGGATAATCTTCATCATATACTGTTTTTTTGTCAGAGAAAATATCATTGTTGTAAGCAGTAAAATTAGAAGGAATTGCCACTTGTTTTTGATCAAGGATGATGGTATCAGAAGTTGTATTGATGGCAATTTCTTCTGTTTCTTCTTTGTTGCCTTGATATATCATTTTATTTTTTGCAAAACTTACTCCAAAGAAAGTAACTAGCCCAATCCAAAGCAATGTAAGTACCCCAATTACGTATCCGAAGTTTCTCAATTTGGTTTTTGGAGAGAATAATTTTATACTAATTAAAGTAAAAATAATGGCAGGAATTAATATTGTTAGTATAGAAATAATGATTAAAATATTGCTCATTCCACCTTCATCAAAAAAGTAATTAAACATCGTAGCACCAGGGAATGATGGATTACCAAACAATCCGAATAATGCGAAAGTTCCTATAATAAAACTAAACGCCATCAATGCAAATATTCCGCCAAAAACTACTCTCAAGAATGTTGCAAAACCGTTTCCTGCATCTGCTACATAATGTTTGTTTTCTTGGTAAAGTTGTCCCACTCTTTGTGTAGATTCATTGGCAAATTGTACAATCTTGTTAGATTCATTTTTTAAGTTGTCAAAATTGGCAGGTTTTCCTTTCATTTTTAAGAAATCACTTGCAGAGTTTGCTACGGGAATTACCAACCAAAGGATAGGGTAGAGTAATAATCCAAAACCTTTTGCAAAAATTAAGATGATAAAAATAAGTCTTACCCAAACTTTGTCTATCCCAAAATAGTGTCCTAATCCACCAGATACTCCTCCTAAAATTTTTCCTTCAGGATCACGGAATAGTTGTTTCTGACCAGAGAAAGCTCTTGGTCTTTCTGTTTTTTCAGAATAGTAAGCTTGTTCTTGTTCTTCTATTACTTCTGGTTTACCAATTTGTGCAATAACTTTTTCTACATCTTCATCATTTACTACATCTCGTTTTGCCATAGTTTCTCTTAGAATTTCTACAATTCTAATTTCGATATCGTGCATTACTTCTTCTGCTTCGGTAGCATCTAGTGAATTGCGTAATGCGCTGAGGTAATCACTCAGTTTTATATAAGCGTGTTCTTCTATTACGAAAGAAAAACCGGCTAGTCCTATTGATAATGTCTTGTTCATAGTTTAGTTTTAAGAATTTTTGGTGATTTGGTTTACGGATTCTGTGAGTTCATTCCAAGTGTTAATTAATTCTGCTAGAAATGTCTTACCTTTTTCTGTAATTTGATAGTATTTTCTGGGCGGTCCGCTGGTAGATTCTTCCCATCTGTAGGCTAAGAATTCTCCATTTTTAAGTCTGGTAAGTAAAGGGTAGAGTGTTCCTTCTACTACATCTAGTTTTCCTTTTTTAAGTTCGTCTATCAAGTCAGAAACATACATTTCTCTATTGTTGATAAGACTTAAAATGCAGAACTCTAGAATTCCTTTTCGCATTTGCGCTTTGGTGTTTTCGGTGTTCATTTGTCTTAATATTTTTTTTAATTTGGTTAAAAAGTAATTTTCTACGACTAAGATTTTTAATCTTAAATTTTATAATTCTACATTGCAAAGATATGTATAATTTTTAGTATTATGCAATACAAAGTAGTAAAATAAATTTTTTTATTGCTTTTTAGATTCAGAATGATAGATAATGGTACCTTTAGGAATAATTAACCATAAGATAAAATAAACCATTACTACCATAAAGGTCGAAATTCCTGCAGAAAATATTCCAAAGAATGCTAGGAAAAACCAAACCACTCTTATTAAAGAAGTATCTAGCCCGAAATATCTTCCCAATCCTGCACATACACCAGCTATTCTTCTGTTGTCTGCATCACGAAACAATCTTGATCTGCAACCAGTGTAATATTGATTTCCGTTTTCTTGATAAGTTTTCATATTGTATATTTTTAAATTTGTTATACAAAGATATATATTTATTTTAGTATTATGCAATACAAAGTACCAAAAAATTTGCAAATTTTATTTAAGTTATTGATAATCAATGATAAAAAATTCATTCAAAAAAATTGATATGTTTTATATCAGTTCTATTTTGTAACAACTGTTACTGTACAGGTGGTAAAAGCCGATTAATTTTGCATCATAAAATTTCAAACAATGAAGATATTAATAGTAGGAGGTGTAGCAGGCGGTGCAACAGCGGCAACCAGATTAAGAAGGCTCTCCGAAGAAAACGAAGTTATTATATTTGAAAAAGGACAATATGTAAGCTTTGCCAATTGTGGTTTACCTTATCACATCAGCGGAACGATTGACAAAAGAGACGCTCTTTTACTACAAACCCCAGAAAGTTTGAAAGAAAGATATAATCTCGATGTAAGAGTTTTTTCGGAAGTTTTGTCTATTAACAAAGAAGAAAAAACAATTTCTGTAAAAAATCTTCAAACCGAAGAAATCTATACCGAAAGTTATGACAAACTTTTGCTTTCACCAGGTGCAGAACCTATAAAACCTCCTTTTGAAGGGATTAATTCAGAGAAAATTTATACTTTGAGGAATATTCCTGATATGGATAAAATTGTAACAAAGACCAAAAACGCACAGAATTTTGTAGTTGTAGGTGGTGGTTTCATTGGTCTTGAAGTGGCGGAAAATCTAATTGAAGCAGGAAAATCTGTAAAATTGGTAGAACTGGGCAATCAAGTAATGGCGCCAGTAGATTTTGATATTGCAAGTTTCGTTCACGAAAAAGCAAAACAAAAAGGTCTTGAACTTTTATTAAACGTTGGCGTAGAAAAATTTAACGATAAAGGTGAAACCATAGAAGTTTTCCTCAACAACGGAACTTTTTTGGAAACCGATGCTGTAATTCTTGCCATCGGTGTAAAACCAGAAATCAAATTAGCAGTAGAAGCTGGCTTGGAAATCGGAGAAACTCGTGGAATTTTAGTCAATGAATTTCTACAAACTTCTAATCCTGATATTTATGCAGTAGGAGATGCAATAGAAGTGGCACATTACATCAATAATAAAAAAGTATTGATTCCTTTAGCTTGGCCAGCAAATAGACAAGGAAGAATTGTGGCAGACAACATTGTTTTAGGAAATCAATACAAATATACAGGAAGTCTTGGTTCATCAATTTTGAAATTTTTTGAGCTTTCTGTAGCATCAACTGGTCTCAATGAGAAGACTTTAAAAAAATTCGGAATTCCTTATAAAACTGCGATTGTAACTAGAGGTCATCACGCTGGTTACTATCCTGGCGCTAAAAATATGGTTTTAAAATTGATTTTTGATGGAAACGGGAAAATATTCGGAGCTCAAGCTGTTGGCGAAGCTGGTGTTGATAAAAGAATAGATGTAATCGCAACAGCTATCAAAGGAAATCTCACGGTTTATGATTTACCAGAAATTGAAATTACATATGCTCCGCCATTTAACTCGGCGAAAGATCCTGTAAACATTGCAGGTTACACCGCCGAAAATATTTTAAAAGGAGATTTAGAAATGGTAAATTATGATGAATTTTGGGATTTTGTAAAAGAAAATAATGCCGTGATTCTTGACGTTCGAACTTCTAAAGAATTTTCTGGAGGAGCAATTGAAGGTGCAGTAAATATAAATGTAGATGATTTGCGAGAAAATCTACAAAATTTAGATGAAGAAAAGGTATATGCTATCTATTGTCAAGTTGGTCTTAGAGGATATTTAGCCAATAGAATTATGAGGAATAACGGTTTTAGAGCCGTTAACTTAAACGGAGGTTACAATCTCTGGTCAAAAGTAAATCAGTCATAGTTTTAGTTATATAATAGTAAAAAAAGCAGTTTGAATTTTCAAGTCGCTTTTTTAGTATTATTCTAAATAAAAATTAATAAAATATGACATAAATAGGATTTTTTAGTCTTATTTATTGTGCGTTAATTAATAAATTTGTTTTAAATTATTTTGAAATGAGTTTTATTAATACAGATTTAACCAAGATTGCTAATCTTTCTGAACACAGCACAGGTACTGGTTCTGTGAGGAAAAGCAGACCAGAATACGTTCACTTTTTTCCTCCTTGTAACAGCGCTTGTCCTGCTGGCGAAAATATCCAAGAATGGCTTTCTCTAGCTCAGGAAGGTAAAATAGAAGATGCTTGGAGAGCGCTAACCCAGCAAAATCCTTTGCCTGCAATTCACGGTAGAGTTTGTTATCATCCTTGCGAAAATTCTTGCAACAGAAAAGATTTAGATTCTTCGGTAAGTATTCATGCAGTAGAAAGATTTTTAGGAGACGAAGCCCTTAAAAATGATTGGCAATATACTCCAGTTACATTTTCAAGTGGTAAAAAAATTATGATTGTGGGAGCTGGTCCTTCAGGACTTTCCGCAGCATACCATCTCAGAAAATTAGGGCACGAAGTGACTATTTTTGAAGCAGGTCCAGTTGCAGGTGGAATGATGAATTTTGGGATTCCAGCATATAGAATGCCAAGAAATATTCTTCAAGCAGAAATTAAAAGAATTGAAAATTTTGGAGTAAAAATTGTCTTAAATTACAAAGTTGAAGATATTCTCAAAGAAAAAGAAAATGGTGGTTTCGATGCGGTTTTTGTAGCAATCGGAGCTCATTTAGCTAAAAAAGTAAATATTCCTGCTCAAGAAGCCAGTAAAATTTTAGATGCAGTTTCTTTCTTAAAAGAAGCTGATGAAAATAGTGACAACAAACCACTTCTCGGTAGAAGAGTTGCTATTTATGGTGGAGGAAATACTGCAATGGATGCAGCCAGAACTGCTAAAAGATTGGGTGCAGACGAAGCTATGATTATCTACAGAAGAGATAGAGAACATATGCCTGCTCACGAATTTGAAGCTGATGAAGCGCTAAGTGAAGGCGTAAAAATCCATTGGTTGAGTTCTATTAAAAATATGGAAACTTCTTCTATCACCGTAGAAAAAATGCAAGTTGTTGACGGAAAAGCAGTTCCAACTGGTGAGTATGAAACGCTAGAAGCAGATTCTTTAATTCTTGCTCTCGGACAAGAAGCAGACACCGATTTCTTGAAAAATATAGAAGGAATTACCTTCAAAGAAGACGGAACTACAGTTGAGGTAAATCCAGCAATGATGACGGGTTATCCTGGTATTTTTGCAGGTGGTGATATGGTTCCTAGTGAAAGAACGGTAACAATTGCAACGGGTCACGGTAAAAAAGCAGCTAAAAACATAGATGCTTGGCTTAGAAATACTAACTACGAAAAACCTGCCAATAATCCTTTAGTTAAAATTGATAAGTTACAAATTTGGTTCAAAACCAATGCAGAAGCCAGAGCTCAACAACATTTAGAAATTGAAAAAGCCGTAGAAACTTTTGACGAAATTGTAGCTGGTTATACCACCGAAGAAGCGGTTTACGAAGCGCAACGTTGTCTCTCTTGCGGAAATTGTTTCGAGTGTGATAGTTGCTATGGAGCGTGTCCAGAAGGTGCAATTTCCAAAAACGGAAAAGGAGAAGGCTACACTATCAATTACGATTTGTGTACAGGTTGTGGCGTTTGTGCAGAACAATGTCCTTGTCACGCTTTAGATATGGTTTTAGAACATTAATCAATTGAAAAAAATGAAAAATCAAAATAAAATAATAGCAACCATCGACGGCAACGAAGCTGCAGCATACATCGCATACAGAGTAAACGAAGTTTGTGCCATTTATCCTATTACGCCATCTTCTACTATGGCAGAATTAGCAGACGAATGGGCGTCTAAAGGAATTAAAAATATCTGGGGAAACGTTCCAGAAATTATAGAAATGCAAAGTGAAGGCGGTGCAGCTGGTACTGTTCACGGTTCACTTCAGGCAGGTGCTTTAACCACAACTTTCACCGCATCGCAAGGATTAATGCTAATGCTTCCAAATATGTACAAAATTGCGGGAGAGTTAACAAGTGCAGTTTTTCACGTGGCAGCACGTTCTTTGGCAGCACAAGCTTTGTCGATTTTTGGTGATCATCAAGATGTAATGGCAGCCAGAACTACTGGTTTTGCAATGCTTTCTTCTGCAAGTGTTCAAGAAGCACACGATATGGCGCTCATTGCACAAGCTACTACTTTGAGAGCGAGAATTCCTTTTATTCATTTTTTTGACGGTTTCAGAACTTCTCACGAAGTGAATAAGATTAATCTTTTAAATGATGAACAAATCCGTGCAATGATAGATGATGAATTGGTGATTGCACACAGAAATAGAAGTCTAAACCCTGATAAACCTTTCGTAAGAGGAACGGCTCAGAATCCTGATGTTTATTTCCAAGGAAGAGAAACTTCTAATCCTTTTTATGCTAAAATTCCTACCATTTTAAAGGAAGAAATGAAGAAATTCTCTGAAATTTCAGGTAGAAATTATGCACCAGTTTCTTATTTCGGGCATCCTGAAGCAGAAAACATCATTGTAATTATGGGTTCTGGAGTAGAAACGGTAATTCCAACTTCAGAATTTCTCAATAAAAATGGAGAAAAAACAGGTGTTCTTAAAATTTCATTGTTTAGACCATTCCCAAGTGAAGATTTTATCTCAGTTTTACCAAAATCAGTGAAAAAAATCGCTGTTTTAGACAGAACTAAAGAACCTGGAAGCAATGGTGAACCAATGTATCAAGATATTTTGGTGTGTCTTACAGAAGCACTCACCAATGGAACTTTAGAAAAAATGCCGAAAATTATTGGTGGTAGATACGGACTTTCTTCTAAAGAATTTACACCAGCAATGGTAAAAGCAGTTTATGATAATTTGAATTCTGAAAATTCTAAAAACCATTTTACAGTAGGGATTACAGATGATGTATCTTTCACGAGTATTGATGTAGATTATAACTTTAAATTAGATGAAAGTGTTTGGACTCAAGCTTTATTTTTCGGTTTGGGAGCAGATGGAACAGTTGGCGCGAATAAAAATTCCATTAAAATTATTGGTGAAAACACCGAACTTTCAGCGCAAGGTTATTTTGTTTATGATTCTAAAAAATCTGGAGCAAAAACCGTTTCTCACCTTCGTTTTGGTAACGAACCAATTGAAGCACCTTATTTAATTTCAAAAGCTGATTTCATCGCTTGTCATTTCTTTAAATTTTTAGAAAATGAAGATATGCTCAGTTTTGCAAAAAATGGAGCGAAATTTTTATTGAATTCACCTTATTCTAAAAACGAAGTTTGGGATAAATTACCACACCGAGTTCAAGAACAATTAATTGAAAAAAATATCAGATTTTTCGTGATTGATGCCAATGAAGTTGCCGACAAAACAGGAATGCGAGGTAGAATTAATACCATTATGCAAACTTGTTTCTTCAAACTTTCAGGAGTTTTGCCAGAGGAAGAAGCAATTAAGCAAATTAAGAAAGCAATTGAAAAGACTTACATCAAAAAAGGACAAGCAGTTGTAGATAAAAATTTCTTAGCGGTAGATCAAACGTTAGCCAATCTGTTTGAAGTTAAAATTCCAAATGCAGTAACCGCCGAAAAAGGAGAAGAGCAAACCATCGACGAAAATGCACCAGATTTTGTAAAAAATATTACCTACAAAATGATGATTGGCAAAGGCGATGAATTGCCTGTAAGTGCCATTCCTGCTGATGGAACATATCCTAACGGAACTACAAAATGGGAAAAACGCAACATTTCTGAAAAAGTAGCGCATTGGAACGCAGATATTTGCATACAGTGCGGAAATTGTAGTTTTGTGTGTCCTCATTCTGTCATTCGTTCTAAATTTTATCATAAAAATTTATTAACTGAAGTTCCTGAAGGTTTTCAATCTGCGCCAATTAATGCAAGAGGTTTTCCAGAAACTAAGTTTACACTTCAGGTTTACGAAGAAGATTGTACTGGTTGTAAATTGTGTTACGAAGCTTGCCCTGTAATAGACCAAGAAAACCCAGAATTACGCGCGATTAATATTTTACCAAAAAATCCAGAACTTAAAAAACATAGAAAAGTGATTTCTTATTTTGAGAAATTACCAATTCACGAAAAAAATATGGTGAATTATTCTACTGTTCACGGTGTACAATTCTTAGAGCCAATGTTCGAGTTTTCTGGAGCTTGCGCTGGTTGTGGAGAAACACCTTACATTAAAGTTTTGACTCAACTTTTCGGTGATAGATTAATGGTAGCTAATGCAACTGGTTGTTCATCTATTTTTGGAGGAAATTTACCTACCACACCTTGGAGTTCAAATTCTAAAGGAAAAGGACCCGCTTGGAGCAATTCTCTCTTCGAAGATAATGCCGAATTTGGTTTAGGAATGAGACTTTCTGCTGATAAACAGCTGCAATTAGCTCATTTTTATGCCGAAAAAATGAAACCAGAATTGGGCGAAGATTTCATCAATGAAATTATCAATGCGCCTCAAAAATTAGAAAGTGAAATCATCAAACAAAGAGAAAGAGTTGAAATTCTGAAAAACAGATTGCAAAATTCTGAAAATCCAGATGCGAAACATCTCTATTCTTTGGCAGATCATTTGGTGCATCGTGCAGTTTGGTTAATTGGTGGTGATGGCTGGGCTTATGATATCGGAAGTGGAGGTCTAGACCACGCACTTTCTACAGGTAGAAATATCAATGTTTTGGTTTTAGATACTGAGGTTTATAGCAATACAGGTGGACAAAGTTCTAAAGCTACACCAACTGGTGCTTCTGCAAAATTTGCAACTGCAGGAAAACGTGTTGGCAAAAAAGATTTGGCTATGCAAGCCATTTCTTACGGAAATGTTTATGTAGCTACTGTTGCGATGGGAGCAAATCCTCAACAAACATTATTGGCAATGCGTGAAGCGGAAGCTTATGATGGACCTTCATTAATTTTGGCTTATAGTCATTGTATTGCACACGGAATTGATATGGAAAAAGGTCTGAATCAACAAAAAATGGCGGTTTCTAGTGGTTATTGGCCATTGATTAGGTTTAATCCTGTATTAAGAAAAAATAATAAAAATCCGTTTATTTTAGATTCAATTCGTCCGACGATTCCGTTTGAGGAATATGCCTATAACGAATTGCGTTACCGAGTTTTGAAACAAACGCAACCGCAAGATGCGGAACATCTGATGAAATTAGCACAGGAAATTGTGGATTTAAGATGGAAGACTTATGAAGATATGGCTTCTTTAGGAGCAGAAAACTTCCAACCGACATTTTAATTGAAAATTGAAAACCTCCAGAATTTGGGAGGTTTTCTTTATTTTGAAAATACAAATCCTCACCAATTTCTCGGTGAGGATTTGTAAATAAGACTATTTTGTTTTTTATGGTAAGAAAGAATACCCGTTTCTAAGTTTCCAAAGAAAATATTTTTCGAGTAAAACTTTGTTAACATCAAATAAAACATTAGGCATCATAATCGCAAATTTTCTCGGTTTAAAAAGAGTATCACTAAAGATAATGACTTCTTTTTTGCCAGCATCCATTATGCAAAGACCAGGTATTTTGCCCCAATTTTTCTCTTTAAGATCAGTTCTACCTTTGATGGTTCTTAGAATGTTTTCTGCTACTATTTTGCCTGTTTCGTCACTCGGATAGCCTGTTTTTGGAATAGTAAAAGGAATTTCTGTTCCAGAGAATGGTGGTTTTACATTGACCGCCAAACCTGCTCCCCAGATATTTTTAATTTTTTCGTGTCTGTAATTATCTAAAATTGGAATAAAATTATTAGGTGGAGTTTCCAATTTTGGTGAATTTGCCACAAAATCTACCCCTATAAAAGGAGGCATCAGCATTGTAAAACTAGACTGAATTTCTTCTCCTGTTGATAAGATTACTCTATCTTCTTGTACTTCTTTCACTGCGACACTGGTTCTGTACTTAATGTTGAACATTTCCATAAATTTCTTAAGCATAGCTTCACCTAGAGGCATTCCTTCAATTCCGAAGTGTCCTAAAAACGGTTCTGGAGTAATCCAATATAAATCTACTTTTTTACGGATTTTTTGTTCTCTCAACCATTTTTCTATATTGAATAAAAATTCGTAAGCTGCGCCCATACAACCTGCATTTTGTGTAGCTCCAATTACAATTGGGCCAGGATTTTTCTTAAATTCTTCTAATTTTTCACGAGTATGCATAGCACCAGGAGGCGTACCAATGTAACATGCATTTTCTTTAATTCCAGGAGCGATATCAAAATTTACTTTCGGCCCAGTTGCTATAATAAGATGGTCATACTCATAAGTTCCGTTTTCGCAATATACTTTGTTTTCGTCTGGTTCTACTTTTATAGCAGTGTCTAGTACAAATTTCACCCCTTTTTTTTCTAAAACTTCTTTTCTAGGGATTATAATTTCGCTTACTTCTCTTCTTTTAATAGGTACCCAAATTAAAGAAGGAATATAGACAAAGTTTTCGTTTCTATCAATAAGCGTCACTTCTACATTGTCTTTTAGTTTTCGTTTAAGCTCTAAAGCGGCAGTTGCACCAGCAAAGTTACCACCCACTACTAAGATTTTCATATCTTTATTATTTTATAATTATTTTTAAAATAAATTTTGTAAAATTATTTTCTGGAATTTTACATTACAAAATTAGTGATGGATAAATCGGATAATTGTAACTTTTATTACATAGCAACAATTATATTGATCAATATTCATACTTATAACACGAAAACTACCATTTTTACTGAGTTTTTTTCCTTATAGAAATTATGAAAAAAATTAAAATTTAATTTTTGAACAAATTTTAAGAGATTTTAAATTTTTGTCATCTGTTGTTTTATTATAAATTTGTCAAATGATTTTAGAAAAAGAAATAGAGTTTATCCTCGCGATTGATGCACTGAAAAACGTAAACCGAAGAAATTTCAACCTAGATAATTCTCGAAGAGAAAACACCGCCGAACACAGTTGGCAAGTGGTAGTTTTTGCACAAATTCTCTATCCTTATGCTAGAAATAAAGAAAAAATAGATTTGCCTAAAGTTCTGAAAATGCTTTCCATTCACGATGTGGTAGAAATTGATGCAGGCGATACTTTTTTCTATGACGAAAAAGCTAACGAAGGTAAATTTGAAAGAGAATTAGCTTCAGCAAAAAGAATTTTTGGGATTTTAAGCGAACCATTGCAATCAGAATTTCTTAATCTTTGGTTAGAATTTGAGGAAGGTAAAACTGAAGAAGCCATTTTTGCCAATGCAGTAGATCGAATGATTCCTTTTACGCTCAATTGCTATAATAATGGTAAAAGTTGGACGGAAGCTGGTGTAGCATTAGAAAAAGTAAAACAATTGCTTCGCCTGAAAATCAATGAAGCTTCCGAAGAAATGGCAGAAGCTTTTGACATTTTAATTAAAAAAGCTTTTGAAGAGGGGAAGTTAATTTAGAATTTTTTCTTAATCATTTCTCAATTTTGCTTTCAATTCATTTTTAAGAATAATTTGTCGAAGTTCGTGAATTTGTTCTTTAGTGAAATTTTTCTTTGGAACAATATTCATAACATTCATACTTTGGTATATTAGAAACCAGTCTTTTAATTCTTTTAACTTAAAGATTGATTTCCAGGTAAATTCGCTTTCAAAACTTTCACCTTTAACATGGATTTTTTCTTCGTTAAAAGTATAAACTATATTTTCTTGAATTTTTTTGTTAGAATAAAATACTTTTTTTATTGTTTTGTAATGACGATATGGAAAATAAATAAATATAAAAATTAAGAGAATAATTAAATAAATTAAATTATTATTTTGAAACGTATCTTCGAAAATCTTATAAAAATATATTGATAGTACAATCGGAACTAAAAATATAATTAGTAGTGATACTACATTTTTGGGAAAGTTATTTAAATGAAGATTCCAATAATCTTTAAATATAATTTTTGTTTGTATTTCCATTATTTCCAATTTTCAATGTTTAAATTCTTTCCAATTCATTTCCATCAATCTGCGTTTTAAACGTTCCGTAATTTACCGAAACTTTTCCGTTTTTCAGAATTTCGTCAATTGTTCCTACAGAAGTAGAACCCGCAATTCTTACACGTTGACCAACTTTCATCCAAACTGCACGTTCTTTTTGCGTTTTTTCTTCTATTTTTTGGTTGGTTTCCGCAATTTGAACTTGGATATTTTCTTTTTTCAGTTGTTGTTCTACTTTTCGTTTGGTGACTTTCAGTTTCTCAGATTCAGTTTTGTCTGAACCCAATTTTCGGAATTTTTCTTGCTCCAAAATTTTTACAAAATCCTTTACAATGTCTTTTCTAGATTTACCTCGTAAATAACCATCGATAAAGGTTTCTATCTTATTTCCGAACTGTAATTTTCGGTGTTCTTCTTCATACAATTTCTGAAAATTATACAGTTTTTGTTGAAGCTGTTCGTTCAGTTTTTGTAGATTTTCTCGCTTATCTTCTACCGATTCTTTTTGTTCGGCAAGATTGGTTTTTAATTTTTCAACTTCAAATTTTTCTTGTTGAAGTTTCACGATGGTTTTATCCAAATTCACCACATCTTTTTCCACTTTTGCACGAGCATTTTTAATGATAAATCTAGGAATTCTGTTTTTTTCTGCCACTTCAAAAGTGAAAGAACTACCAGCTTGTCCTACCTCCAATTTATACAAAGGTTCGAGTGAATATTCATCAAAAAGCATCGCCGCATTTGTAGCATTTGGTAATTGTTCTACCACCAATTTTATGTTGGTGTAATGCGTAGTAATAATTGCAAAAGATTTTTTTTCGTAGAAAAATTCTAGAAAACTTTCGGCAAGAGCGCCACCTAATTCAGGATCAGAACCTGTTCCAAATTCATCAATTAAAAGCAAAGTATTTTCATCTGCTTCGCGAATAATTCCAGACATTTTTTTAAGGCGAGAACTGTACGTAGAAAGATGATTTTCAATCGATTGGTTGTCGCCAATATCGGTTCTTATTTTCTCAAAAAAGAACATTTCTGATTTTGGATGAACAGGCACTAAAATTCCGCTCTGAATCATCAATTGAAGCAAACCAACGGTTTTCAACGTGATGGATTTTCCACCAGCATTTGGTCCAGAAATACAGAGAATTCGGTTGTGTTCCGTCAAAGTTAAAGTTTGCGGATAAATTTCCTTTTGTTCTTCTTTATTTCGAAGCAAAAGTAATGGGTGAAAAGCATTCACCAATCTCATCGTTTTATGACGATTGATTTTTGGTAAAACACCGCCAATTTTTTCTGCAAATTTGGCTTTTGCTCGGGTAATATCTAGGTCGAAAATATAAGTTTGATATTCTTCTAATTCAGGAGCGAAAATGGCAATTTCTGCGGTGAGTTTTCGCAAAATTTTATCTACTTCTTTCTTCTCTTCTTCTTCTGCTTCACGTAATTTAAACTGATGTTTTGAGACGCTTTCTGGTTGAATATACGTAATAGAACCCGTTTTAGAAACACCTAAAATTCTACCAGGAACTCTTTTTTTGAAACTCGATTTCACCGCCAAAACTCTTTGGTCGTCAATCACGGTTTCTTTGATTTCATCTAAGAAATCTGTGGAAGAAAGGTGAGAAAGTGTTTTACTGAAATTCTCTTGAATATGTTTTTTGGCGTGTTGAATTTCAGTTCTTAAAGATTTCAAAACTGGAGAAGCTTCAGATTTTACTTCGCCAAAGCGATTGAAAACTTTGTCGATTTTTTCTACTATTTCTTTTTTGAAATCCAATTTTTGAACTTCTTCCAATAAAATAGGGAAGGTTTCGGCAAGTGTAGGGAAGAATTTTTGCAATTTCCCGATTTGTTCCGTAAGGTTTTTAATTTTGATAAAAGCAGCATTTTCTAACCTGAAATTTTCGATGTGTATTACTTTTAATTCTGCTTCTATGTCTTCGTATTCGCTGAAAGGAATGGCATTTGAACTCTCGAAACTGGTGAGAAATTCTGCGGTTTTTTTCAACGTAATTTCGGCTTCATCTATTTTTAAAAGTTTGAGATGAAGAATTTTTTCTGCCACTTTCGGCGAATACGCATACGGTGAAATTTCCCCAAGTAATTTTGGGAATTCTAATTCTTGTAAATTTTCTTTGGTTACTTGCACGGTGCAAATTTAATGATTTTTGTTTTAGAATCGTAGAGTGGGAGAATTGTAGAGAGTAGAGTTTTTTTAGTCATTGCGAGGAACGAAGCAATCTGTTTAAATTGTTTCTGAATTTTTGTAAATTTGAGGAAATGAATTTTATGAAAAAACTAATAGCGATTTTTTTGGTTTTAGGATTGGTTTCTTGTGCAATTTCGTCTAAAAATGATGCTGGATTTGAAAAAATAGATAAAGAAAATATTTCTGAAATTTACATTAAAAAAGGATTGTATGATTCAGTGAAATTTGCTTTTAATGATAATGAAAAGAAGATTTTTTTAGATTTAATAAATGAAAAAGCTCAATTGAATTTATTAAAAGCGAAACCTAAATATTGGATTTTTGTAAAATTTAAAAATGGAGATGAACGTAAATTTAAAGTAATTGATGATTACATTGGAGAAAATGATTGGTATTTAAAAACTAAAAAAGCTAAATTATTTCAAGAGATAAATATTAAAAATTAAAAACATTAATAACTTAATAATGAAAAAACTAATAGCGATTTTTGTGGTTTTAAGTTTCATTTCTTGTAAAAAAGAAGTCTCTAAAATTGAAATAAACAAAGAAAAAGTATCAGAAACAAAAGTTTGGGTAAGTAAAAATCAATTTTTTTTAGATAAATTTAAAACAATTGAATTTGATACTTTGCAAGTCTATTCAACAGATGATATCAATAAAAATAAGAACTATAAATTCAAGGGCGATTCATTAAAGGAAAATGAAATAAAACCAGTTTTATTTTTTCTTTCACATGAAGAAATTGAAGGTTTTGAAAAAGCAGATTTTCATGCTGTTAATAAATTTGATTTAGAAAATAGTGAACTAGGTTTAATAGCGAGAACTATGGGAGAATATTGGGCTTCTTCTATTAAATTATATTCTTATAACAAACGAAAAGAAAAAATAGTAAATTTTATTGAATTAGCCGAAAAATCTGGAGACGCAGGAGATTTTTTTGATAAACGGTCTTGGATTTTAAAAGATAAAAATAAAAACTATAAAATTTTTATTTGGACTCATTTTGAACATGATAACACAGTAGAAGAGGAGCCAAAAACTCCA
>APMI01009896.1_pt1 | contig 73573 bp, 37 predicted proteins | sample 667938 | NCBI WGS metagenome assembly APMI01 (sample SAMN01084076, study PRJNA167559) | wastewater metagenome | biome: Wastewater | place: Denmark: Ejby Moelle, Odense | collected 2011-11-28 | reverse complement strand
GCAATATCGCCAACGTCTCCGATCCCGATGCGGTGAAGACGGCAGTGGACTGCGCGGTCGAGACATTCGGCGGGCTGCATTTCGCCGTGAACAATGCCGGCATCGGCGGCGATTCCGGTCCCGCCGGCGAACTGTCGCGGGAGGCCTGGCAGCGCGTCATCGACGTCAACCTCAGCGGCGTGGCGTACGGCCTGCGCTACCAGATCCCGGCCATCCGCGCCGCCGGCGGCGGCGCCATCGTCAACATGTCCTCCATCCTCGGGCTGGTCGGCGACGCCGGCAACCCGGCCTACGTCGCCTCCAAGCACGGGGTCACCGGACTGACCCGGTCCGCGGCGCTGGCCCACTCGGCCCAGGGCATCCGCATCAACTCGATCCACCCCGGCTACGTGGAGACGCCGATCCTCGCCAACCTCGACGCCGAAGCGCGCGCGGCGGCAGTCGGCCTGCACCCGATCGGCCGGCTCGGCAAGCCCGAGGAAATCGCCCACGCCATCGCCTTCCTGCTCTCCGACGGCGCCAGCTTCATCACCGGCGCCACGCTGGTCGCCGACGGCGGCTACACCGCGCGCTGACCCACGCTGCAGGAGTCGCCCCAGATGCCCGCCATCACGACCGACGGACTGATCCTGGTGCTGAACTGCGGATCGTCCAGCATCAAGTTCGCCGTGTTCGACGCCGCGGCCGACCCCTTGCCGCGTCGGCCGCTGTGGAATGGCAAGGTGCAGGGCATCGGCGGGCCGACAGGTGCAGGGCATCGGCGGGCCGAACCCCGATTTCGGCGAAACCGGCGTCGCGCCGTTCCCGATCGAGCTCGACCCCGAGCACCCCTATCGCGGCGCCCTGCGGGTGATCCGCAAACGCCTGGCGGCGCGCATGGAAGGACGCCGCGTCGCCGCCGTCGCGCACCGCGTGGTCCACGGCGGCAGCAAGTATTCCCAGTCCGTGCAGGTCGACCAGGAAGTGCTGGACGACCTCAGGAGCTACGTGCCCCTGGCGCCGCTGCACCAGCCTTTCGCACTGGAGGCCATCGAGATCCTGCTGCGCGATCGCCCGGACATCCCGCAGGTCGCCTGCTTCGATACCGGCTTCCACCACACGATCCCGAAGGTCGAACGGCTCCTGCCGCTGCCCTACGCGGCCTGGCAGCACGGCCTGCGCCGCTACGGCTTCCATGGCCTGTCGTACGCGTACATGGCGACCGCGCTGGCCGAACGTCACGGCGACGCCGCGCGCGGGCGCACCATCGTCGCCCATCTCGGCAGCGGCGCCAGCCTGTGCGCGATGCGCAACCTGGAAAGCGTGGCGACCACGATGGGCTTCTCCGCCCTCGACGGCCTGATGATGGGCACCCGCACCGGCGCACTCGATCCCGGCGCGCTGCTGTACCTGCTGGAGGTCCAGAAGCTATCGCCGGAGGAGGTCGGCCAGGTGCTGTATCGACGCTCCGGCCTGCTCGGGATCTCCGGCATCTCCTCCGAACCCCGCGTGATCGTGCAGCACGAACAGGACGAAGGCGAAGCCGGGGAACGCGCACGCCTGGCGCTCGATCTCTACGTGCGCCGCATCGTGCGCGAGATCGGCGCACTCGCCGCGGTGCTGGACGGCCTGGACATGCTGGCGTTCACCGCCGGCGTTGGCGAGCACAACGATTTCATCCGCGGACGGGTCTGCGCCGGCTTGGGCTTCCTCGGCATTCGGCCCGAGCCGGACGCGAATGCCGCGAATGCCGCGGTCATCTCGTCCGGCGACAGCCGCGTGCTGGTGGCGGTGGAGCCGACCAACGAGGAATGGGTCGCCGCACTCGAGGCGCGCGCGAAGCTCAATCGCCGGACCGCCGCATGACGGCTGGGACAACGGCACTGGAGGACGACAATGTTGCTTGGACTGGATGCTTCGGTCTGGAAACTGCTGCTGGTGGTGCTGCTGGTTCCGATCATCGCGGTGTGGCTGCTGAACCTGATCTTCCGCAAGCGCGGCGGCATCGATGCCGGCTGGGGAGGCGTACTGGTGGTGATATTGGCCGGCCTCATGGCGCTGCTGGTGATCTTCGACAAGGTTCGCCTCTGAACGCGCTTCGCCGCGGCACCATCGCCGGCATGCTGTGCTGGCTCTCGATGGCCCTGGCGACATCCGCGCACGCGGGCGACGTCTGTAGATCCGATACGACCCGTCTGGGCACGCACGCCACCGTCAACCTGCGCATCGACAACGACATGTTCGGCGGCATGGGACAGGACCAGGGCTATTCCAACGGCTTCCTGGTCAGCATGGTGTCCCCCAACCTGGCCAACTACACCGACGACCCCTGCCTGCCCCGCCCTGCCCGCCGCCTGAATCGCTACCTGGCATGGCTGCAGCCCGACGGCTTCGACGAGCAGAACATGATCGCCGGCTTCGGCCAGTTGCTGTACACGCCGACCGACAGGGCGCGAACGGACCTGATCGCCGACGATCGTCCCTACGCCGCCGCGCTGCTGCTGAGCCTGGGTTACAACGCACGCAAGGGCGAGCAGCTGCGCACGACGCAACTCCGGATCGGCATGGTCGGCCCGTCGGCGCACGGGGAACAGGTTCAGAACTGGTGGCACGGCGTGATCGGTGCCGATCGATTCGATGGCTGGGATCATCAACTGCGCGACGAACCGGTGCTACAGCTGATCCACGAGCGCCGCAAGCGGCTGCACCGGCACGATGGCGACGGCGCGTGGGGCTGGGATCTCACTCGCCACTGGGGGGCGAGCCTGGGCAACTTCGCCACCTACGCCAACGTCGGCGGCGAATGGCGTTTCGGGATCCGCCTTCCCGACGACTTCGGCACCGCCCCCTTGCGCCCGGCCGGCGAAAACACCTCGCCGGTGCGTGCGGTCGCCGGCCGTGGCTGGAACGGCCACCTCTTCGTAGCGGCCGATGCGCGTTGGGTCCTGCACGACATCACCCTGGACGGCAACAGCTTCAAGTCCAGCCACAGCGTCGACAAGAGAACGCTCGTCGCCGACATCGGCTACGGCATCGCGGTGACCCGCGGCAGCTGGCGGTTCGCACTGGCGCGATACCACCGCTCGCGCGAGTTCGAGGGACAGGATCAAGTGCCGGTCTACGGCACATTTACGATCGGCAAGCGCTTTTGAGCACGGTACGGCGGGCGCTCGCAAACACCTGAAAGCTGGGCTTTCCTCTTCTGAAAAATACTGCCCGACGCTTGGCCCGAAGCAGCCCTGGTCAGCGCATCTTCGGCCTCTCCCAGCGGCCCAAAGCGCCTTCTCGCACCAATGGGCGCCGGAACTTCCCGGTCATCGCCTTGACGGCACTTACTATCGGTTCTCGACTCTCTTGAACTGAAGAGTGGTTTAGTGAGACTGCGAAAGGAGTACCGAGGTGGTCAGCTGGCTCTCACCTCTGCAGCAACCCTCCTGATAGCGATATCTTGGCCGAAACGCCGGGGTTATGGCAGGACATCCCTCATACGCGTCCGCACACTGTTCGTCCCATTCAATCCCGCGTTGAGGATGCCCATGCTCCGACTTTCAGCGGAAGCGGTAAGGTTGGACACGAATCTAGCGACAACGTCGTCATCGACGAACGGTTATCCTGCGACTGAAGTCGCCGGTATTGAACGACATGCCCCGACTACTGCACAAAGCAAGAATGTTGTCGCGCTCCGTGTCCAGCCCCGCCCCCTTAATCGCATCGCACAAGCGCACGCCGCACTGGGGGACTTTCTCCATCATGTGCGCCGACGCTGGTATCTGTATCCGCCACTGCTGCTGATCTGGACGCTGGCCTACGTGCGCGTGTTCTTCGAGCCGACGCCGAGAGTGCCGCTGCTGTTCAACTGGACACCCAGCCTACCCTACCACGTCGCGTTGCTGCGCCCGCTGTCCGATCCGCCTGGGCGGGGAACCTACATCCTCTATCGGTTTGATGGTAGGGCGATCGAACGATATCCGGGGCTGCGCGGGCAACCGATCTTCAAGCAAGTAGTCGGCGTGCCTGGTGACGCAGTGACCGTCGAGGAGCACCGCGTGTATATCAACGGAGTTTCCGTGGGGCATGCGAAGCCACGCACCTTCGACGGCTGGCCACTGGCGACGATCACGCCGACCGTGATCCCGGAAGGACGCTACTATGTCCGCGGCACCGATCCGGATTCGTTCGATTCCCGCTATCGGGCAAGCGGACTTGTTCGCAACGACCAAATCATTGGCAGTGTCGAGCCATTGTTCTAGGCACCGCCATGCACATTTCGGTTCGAGCAATTGCATTGTTGGCCTCGGGACTGCTCGTCGCCGCGACCCACTCGCAGACTTCGCCAACATTTGGGCCAGCGATGCCTCCTGGGTTGCCGCAGGCCGATATCCCGCTGGAGGACTACTTGGCGCTGCTCGAGCAGATTGCTCCTGCCGCCAGACACGGCGCACAAGCGTATCTTGATGCGTTCCGTCGGCGTTGCGGCCGTGCGTTGACGGCGGAGGAGCTGCGGCGCGCCGTCGCCGACCGGGATGGCGACCCGATCCTGATGCAGATGATCCGCGCCAGCGCCCTCGACGATCTCTCCACGCTCACCCGTCTTGCTGGACAGGTGCCATGCCGACCAAGCGCGCAGCGATCGGGGGCGACACCCTGAGCTTGCCGGCGGCGTGAAGGGGCACCACTCGCTCACCCTGATCGTGAAATGGCCGAAAACATGCGCCGTTTCCGGCGGGACGCACCGACCAGCGAGCGGCATTGTGCGTGTCTTCAATACGAGCGACTCCCCGGAGACATATCGATGTCGGGCCTACCCGCGTACTCGCTTCCCTGCCAGTCGGAACGTGCGACGCTGGTTTCCGCGCTGTTGCTCCTGCTGTCCTGGCTGGCAACACCTGCGCTGGCGCAGGATCTCGGTACGATCGGGCCAACCTATGCGATCGCCGAGCCGCATCTGCTGCGCGACCTGCAGCACAGACTGCAGGCGAAGCAGGCCAGCGGCGAACTGGACACGCTGATGGCGCGCAGCCGCGAGCGCGCGATCGCCTCGGTACGCGACCCGCAGCCCATCGAGGGTGTCGCGGCGACCCGCACCCCGCGCACCTTCTACTACGACCCGACGTTCACGCTGGACCGCAACGTGCTCGATGCCCAAGGGCAGCTACTGTTCGCGGCGGGAACGCGCCTGAACCCGCTGGACGTGGTGTCCCTGTCCTCGCACCTGCTGTTCTTCGATGGCAGGGACTCACGTCAGCGGGACCAGGCACGACGGCTGATCGCGCACTACGAGGGGCGCGTGAAGCCGATCCTCGTCGCCGGCGCCTACCTCGATCTGATGCAGGCCTGGCGGCGGCCGGTCTACTTCGACCAGCACGGCCGGCTGACCCGCCAGTTCGGCGTCACCCAGGTGCCGGCACTGGTATCGCAGGACGGCGCGCGGCTGCGCATCGACGAGTTGGAGACTACGCAATGAAACTGGCATTCCACGTCCGGAGGTCGCGCCACGCCGCCACTGGGAAGTCCGCGAGCACGGCAAGTCCGTAGCCGCCAGCTGACAAAGGCGGCTAGCCGCCTTTGCTGACCCTCTCGCGGAAGATGATCGTGCCGAACAGGCCCTTCTTGCGTTGTTCGACATCTGCAACGTGGGCAAAGGCTACGAGCGACCTTGTTTGCGCTGCCATGTGACCTCCAAGGCACAACAGGTGCCTGGGTGAAGCAGTGCCGGGAAGCGACGTCGCATCGGCTACATCGATCTATGCGAACTACTTGGAAACGCAGCCCTTCACCGCATTGGCAAAGGCACTGTAGGTGATTTTGCCGGAGGCATCTGCCGGCAACCGCGTATGTACCCGCGCCTTGAGAACGGCAAGATCCTCGGGCGCCATCGCCGCGAGCGTCGAGCCAACGCTCGGCGCCCCAACGGCCGTCTCCCAAAAGTCGCCGAAGTCGTCGAATGTCCGGCTCACGGTGATCTCCCGCGTCTCGATCGCCTCCAGGCCCGCACCAGCCCGACGTCCCCCCTGTTTTGAGTAGCGCGACGATTTGGAGTCCAATCCCCAACGAGAAGGAGATTGGACTTGAAGAAGCGCTTTTCCGAAGAACAGATCATCGGCTTCCTGCGTGAGGCCGAAGCCGGCGTGGCAGTGAAGGAGCTGTGCCGGCGGCACGGGTTCAGCGAGGCGTCCTACTACCTGTGGCGCAGCAAGTTTGGCGGCATGAGCATGCCGGAGGCCAAGCGGTTGAAGGAGCTGGAGGCAGAGAACACGCGGCTGAAGAAGTTGCTGGCCGAGCAGTTGTTCGAGAACGATGTCATCAAGGACGCGCTGCGAAAAAAGTGCTGACCGCACCGGCGCGCAGGACGCTGGTGCGGTATTTGATGGAACGCGGGCTCACTGAGCGGCGGGCGCTTGCCGTGGTGCGGATGAGCGCCAGTTCGCTGCGCTATGTGCGGCGACCGGATCGCAACGTCGAACTGCGCGAGCGGATCCTGGCGCTGGCACAGCGGCACAAGCGCTACGGGGTCGGGATGATCTACCTGAATCTGCGGCAGGAGCAGTGGCCGGTGAACTACAAGCGGGTGGAACGGCTGTATCAGGAGGCCAGGTTGCAGGTGCTCAAGGCGCTGACCATCGTGGACGATGCCACGCACGAGGCGGTGGCGATCGAAGTGGAGCGGGCCATCTCGGGCCACGGCGTGGCACGGGTGCTGGACCGGCTGGCGCTGATCCGTGGCCTGCCGCAGGTGATCCGGACCGACAACGGCAAGGAGTTCTGCGGCAAGACGATGGTGACGTGGGCCCACGAGCGCGGTGTGCAGCTACGTTTGATCCAGCCAGGCAAGCCGAACCAGAACGCCTACATCGAAAGTTTCAACGGCCGCCTGCGCGACGAATGCCTCAACGAGCACTGGTTCCCGACGCTGCTGCACGCCCGCACCGAGATCGAGACCTGGCGCAGGGAATACAACGAGGAGCGACCAAAGAAGACCCTGGGTGGCCTGACCCCGGCCGCTTACGCCGAACAACTGGCGGCCAAAGCCGCTACGATGAGCCCGGACTCTAAAGAGCCCCGCTACTGAAAGCGGGGGAACGTCGCCGGCCGCAGACGTCAATCGATACGTAGCTTGCAAGTACTACGAATTGCTGCGCTCAAAGGATCGGGAGTCGGAACTGGAGTACCAGTTGCTCCGACCAGACTATGGAACGGAAGCGATCGCCGCGCCGTTAAGTGAAGCGAGGCGTCTGTTGTCCGACGGCGCTGTCATCCTGCCTCGCGCGCGCACCTTTCACCGCAGCCCACACGGTCTGCTGGGATTGAGTGCTGATGATGACGACTGATGAGTCGTGCACGCATGCGATACACCGCCTATGCACACTCTTATGATCAGCCGCGCTGAGATCAGGCAAGGTATTTGACGTATGGCCCGAACGATGCGAGTGAGCCGCGGTACTTCACTGCGTTGAGATCGCCTGAGAGTAGTGCAAGCGGGGAACCTGGATCAGTCAGAACCATCGACTCAAACCATGGCGCTCGGCTGCCACGCGGAGGATGCCAGTACCCTAGCTCATGCCGAAGCCCGAGTGCCTCCCGCGCCTGCACTGGCCTGAGCGCCTTGGGGGGCCGAAATGCCGCCGGTACGTCCTAAACAAGCACCGATACTGCCGTGATGAGACGAATTGAGGGCTTTTGGACTGGACCAGCCGATCGCGCGCACGCCGCGGCTACTTGATCATCGTTGCATTAAGGCATGAGTGTGCTTTCGCACCCTCATTTAGATCATCCCTAACTAGAAGGCCTGATGACGTTGCCGCCCCGTCCAACAGTGCTCTCGTCACAGCACCAATATTCGCCCGCAACCGCGGTGAGGGAAGGCCCGTTGAACCTTCCCGAAGCAGGCGAACGCCAGGCGTGCATAGAGCGCCTAGCCGACGTGGCCGCCGCCTCCTTGACCACCGATGAGCAGGACCTGTCGTGACGCACGTCTGGGCGAAGAAGCCAGTCTAGCTGTCACCGGTCGTGCCCGCAGGCCGTGCATGGCAATGGCGCGACGATTACCCGGCGACGGTCTAGTCGAAATCCGTTCGCCAGCTACGGCCCGGTCCGCGGTGGGTTGGATGAAAGATCCAATCGCCCTTCATCGGCGCGAACGGACGCTGCTGGGCAAATTGTCGCGAGGCCCAGGACGCTTCGCGGTTGACGATTTTCCAGCCATCGGGCGACCGCACCGCGGCCGAGCGGAGCTGGCGGCGCAGGCGGGCCTGGTACGGTAGAGCCCCTGGGCAGGCCATGTCCTGAATTAGGGCATCCGCATTGAATTGCAGGTAGTGGACGCCGTCGCCCACCGTCGGCCACTGATTCCCCGAGTCGCGATAGGACGACCATGTGTCATCCCAGCACTGTGCCAGTTCGAACAAGGGCTGCATCATCGGGCCCCAGTTCTCCGCCTCGGTGCCCCAGTAAGCCTGCTGGCACTGCCGGGCCACGTAGATGAAGTAATGCAGCTGACTCTTGGCCAGCACGTACAGCAACAGGTCTGCGTTGCGAGGGAAAGTACCGGCCGGCAGTTGTCGGTGGAAGCGCGAAGACCTGTCATTTTCGGCCCAGGACACATACATGCGGTGACACGCGATTCGCCAGAGCCAAAAGCCAGTGGCAACGGGGCAGCAATCCAGCAATTCGAAGGGATGAGTTTCGTACTCCTTTAGCCCTGCGCCAAACATTCGAAAAGGAGTATCCAGGCACTCCGAGTGCTGGGCGCCCAATTGCCTTATAAACCGGGCCGCCACGCGCTGCACGGCCTGCCGGAACCGCCCTGCTCGAAGGGGAAGGCCCTCCGCGCTTTCATACAGTTCTCGGTCATGGCTCCATTCGTCAGGGAGTATGCGCAAGACGTCGACGCTGCCGGCAGATATCGACGCCGACGGCTGACACCGCACATCGAGCCGTCGCAGGGTCATGCTGACGTCCGGGAGTTCCTGGCGCTCAACCCAAGTCGGCGGCGGTTGCGCCGTCCGGCACACCGCTTCCAGCATCATGTGGGGCCGGGTCAGGCCAAGCAGGGACTCGGCGTCTCGATCCAAGGCACCCACACCGCAGGCCAGATAGCCACCGAGATTTATGGGCATCAGCCACGCGACGGCCTGCTGGGCGACTTCAGCAAGCAGGGTTCGAAAGTCAATTGAATGATCTACGGCAATGTTCCCGTTGACCAGGAGCGATCGCTCGCACGCAGCGCACGCGAATGCCATCTGCCCTTTGACATAGGCATGTTCAAGCGGCTTGCCACAGTCGCGGCAGTGCGCGCGCAATGGCGTATCGTGCACGGGACAGCGAGCCACGGCCAGGTGCTGGTGGAGACGCAAGTGCACCCCGACCCCAATGCAGTGATCGCAGACCCGCAGCTCGTGCGAAAGCCAGCGCCTGCCTATGTCTTCTTTGGTTTGTTTGTCGAGGCTACGCAGGTGCTCCACGAGGCTAAACCCGTGGATGCTAGGCATCATCGCCGGGTTCTCGAGGTAGTCATGCCACTGGTTGGGACCATTGAAATCCACGCGGATCGGCCCAGCAGGCTTGACGCCTTCGCGCGGCAAACGGCAGGCGCGAACGACTCCCGTTGGCGGACTGGCCTGAAACCAGGTCCACTTGCTGATCAACGCATAGCACGATTCCTCTGGCAATAGGCACTCATCCCGCCAAGGCACAAAAAAAACGGAGTGCATCAGAGGTCAAATCCCTGTTTGACGGCCTTGGCGATAGTCGCTTCAGAGACGGCCATGGAGGGACCGTCGAGATCTTTGAGCAGCAGCATCAATGAAGCCAACGTGGCGGCAATGACTTCCATGGGCAACCCGTTGGCCAGGTTCTTTGGCGACACCCGCTCCCGGATGGCCTCCCACAGCCGTGGGACTAGATCGACGAACCGAAACCCCGCCGTGTACGCTTTGGGAAACAATAGCTGGGTGAACGTCCATCCGGTGTCCGCCGGATACGACGAGCGTTGATCGATGGCCTCACACATGATCTGCAGGTCGATCTGCTCACGGCAGCCCTTGAACTCAAAGAGCTTCTTCATGAACCGTTCGCCCAGATCGGCCCGGTGGGTCTCATAGAGCTCCTGGCGTCGTTCCTTTAGCTTTTCCTGGCCGAAGATCACGGTGGTTACCTTAATTTCGGCGTTGGTCATGCCGTTGATGACGTGTTTGAGCCAAGCGAACTCGGCGACGGTGAACTCCTGGGCCTCGTCGAGCAGGATGAACAAATGCTTGGCCGGGCCGGCCATCGCGATCAGGGCGCGGCAGACCTGGTCACGCTTACCCGCCACGGTACGGTCGATCTTGGGTGCGTACTTTATGGCTCGCAGGATTTGCTCCAGCAGGCGGCCTTCGGCCTGCTGGCGGTCCTCCACCGTTTCCAGTTCCAGCACGCCGCACCCTGGAAAGCGTTGCTGGACGCCATACTTGATGGCGCGCAGGCAGGAGGACTTGCCCGTAACCGGAGCAGCCCAGAAGGCGATCGATGCACGCTTCTTCCGGGATAGCGCCAGCACGCGGGCGAGCGCATTCTGTACGGGGCGGGTGGGCAGGATGGCCGATTCGGTGATGATCGGGTGGTCATCCCACAGTCGTTCGCGTTCGGCAATCAGGGCATTCAGACAGGTCATGGTGAGACTCCGTTGAGGGCGGTCAGGCCGTCGAGAACCCAGTCGGCATCGTCTGCCAGGTCAGGCTCTGGCGTACGGCTCTGCTCCAGTACCTGATCGAGGCATTGAGTGGCCGTGACACCTGCAGACCCGGCCCGGATGCGTTGCTCTTCGGCCAGCGAAGACAGGTTTTGTTGGAGCCCGTGGTCGGCCTTCTTGCGCCGGCGACCCAGTCGCTCAGAAATGACAGACAGGTGCGCCACCACCGGATCCTGGTCGTACTCGACCCGAAGATAGCCGTCGCGGATGAGCTTGTTGATGTGGCGCCGGATGTCTCGCGAGTGCGGCGAATGACGCCATCGCCCGCGCACGGTCACGATGTCCACCAGGACGCCCACTTCTGAGACCAGTCGCAAGCTGCGGATATCGCTGCGGTCCACATGGGCAAGGACCTGCTTTCCGATCAGCCCCCACGCCTGTGCGAGTTCGCTGCCAAGGTACTCCTCTTCTTCGAAATAGACATGGGGGCGCACACCGCGGGCTTGATCGCCGCGGATCGTCAAGGGCTCCACGGCCGTTCCGAGGTCGGGCACGCCCACCGGCAGCGGCGGCAGTTCCGGGAACAGCATGCCCAATCCGTCATCGTCGTCCAGCAGCGACTGCAACCGCTGTAGCGGACTGTGCCCAAAGTTGCGCTTCCCTTGTTTGCCGTTGTGGTCGCCAACGACTGCCTCGATCAGGTCGAGCGCTTCGTTCAGCGTGAGGCGAGTCTTGATCGCCGCGTCCTCGGCATCCTGCCGCAAAGGATCGTGAGGCCCCTTACCAGTTGTGGAGGGAAGACGGTGGAAGCCCGCCACCTCCAGCGCGCTGAAGACACCTTCTACCACTGGGCGCCGCTCAAAACGCCGAACGGGCCCATAGTTGATGTCGAAGCCGATCAGATCACGTGCCCGTCCCAGCACCGGCCGTGCGAAGTGGATCAGCGCGTTGTCCACTAGCAACTGGTTGAATCCACACCAGGTGAAGGGGATACCCAAGCTGCTGGGATAGCCTCCCCGAGCCACTGGACGCATCCCGCTGGCATAGGGGTGCACACGATGCTTGCCGGTCGCGGCGTCCAGCACCTCTAGCACGTCTTCGCTGTCGGCCTCACGCCTGAAAATGGCTTTGTAGGCCAGCACAGTACCGTAGGCCCGGTCGACGGCCATGATGAGTGAGATTCGTTGCATGGGCAGCCAACGGATCCCTTCCGGCGTGGGAATCCCGATGGATCCCACAAAATGACATTTGTGTTCGTCCAGTTCGACGATGTCCAGGGTGCGCATCGCACTCAAACGGCTTGACGTGCCCGTGCCCGTATTGGACTTGGCCTTGGCGCGCCCCCCGTACTGGGTAGCGACAATGTCGTCGTATCGGGCTTGAATGAACCGCTCCACATAGCTGCGCACCGCCCCGCGACCGAGCTTGTCGGTATTGAACGGCCACTGGTCGCCGCTCATACCAGCGTCGCGGCACAGCTGTACAAATTTCAGATGGGCCGACCGATGACGGATGCGGCTCTCAAATCCCGGCTGGCGTTTAGCTGAGTTCAATAGGTACTGGTCGAACTCGGCTTGTAGTGGACGATGTGAGTCCAGAAGCTGTTGCATCGCCCCACTGAACCCACCTCGGCCGCTGCGACCACTCTTGACCAATGGCTTCCGGCGACGGGGTGGCCTAACGCGCAGACCTGGCAGTAGTCCGCGCCAGCCCCACTGCCGCCCCTGAACATCAAAAGCAAGACAGCGGTTGAAGGCCCGCAAGAAGGCCATTCGGGTTATGCCATTCTGGTTGAGATAGTCGCCCACGGATTCCCCAGCGACATAGCTGAGAATGGCCTCCGACAGCGCCAAGATGCGCTTTTGTGCGACACTTGGCAGGTGGTCAGTATTGATCGGCGCCCACTCCTGAGTGTGCAGCCAGTCCCGCGGCGCATTCTTGCGGGTGTACCAGCCGCTCATGGTGCACTCCTCAACAGAGTGTTGAGCGACCACGGCCTGGAATCGCAATCGGATCTGAGTTCGCGCCGCCGCAGAAGCGTGGCGATCGCCCCGACGACTAGTGCCGCCGGGCAAGGGGTAAGCACGTTGCGCAAATAACGGATACTGCGCTGCTCGCCATCGCGCAATGCAAGTAGGAGTTGACGCTCCACCGTCGCTATGGGGTGCCGCCGAACGCGACGAATGCAAGGAACGATGCGCCGCCAGTTCTCGATGCGCTGGCGATAGGCGTCGAGCTCCGGAATCCCGATGACCATCGCCGACGTCTCTTCTGTCGTTACCGTGCCCTTCCCACTCTGCCCCATCCGCGACATGAACACCTCTCTGGTCTGCCCCTCGGCGTCCACTACGCGGGCGAAGGCCAATGCAGAGTCTGAGTTGGCGAGCCGCTTCCCGTCGATTTGTTGCAACGGGGCGTAACTGATCTGGATGAATCGAGCATCGCCCTCCAAGTAGTAGAACAACTCGAAAGCAGAATCGGACGTCAGCAAAACATCGTCGTCATCGAACGGCGGGCGAGCCACCCAAATGTTGTAGGGGCTCTCGCCCCGCTCGCGGATAACTTCAGCCAAAGAGTTGCGCCGCGCCTGGGCAGGCGTGGAACTTTTTTTCTGTGCCATGCACCTTGCTCCTTAGGTTCAGGAGCAGGCAGCGGTGGCGTTCGCGGGGATCGCTGTACCTTGAGGCGAGCGGACCCGTTGACGCATCCCGGTCGAGCGCTCTATAGTCGGTTGGCAACAGCAAAGGGTGCGAACCCAGCCTCAAATAGCCGCCCCCTGCCAGGGTCGGCTATTTTTTTGCCTGCAGGTTGTGGTGGATCGGTCTATAGGTGTTGTCAGGTTCAGATGCCCCCGATAAAGGACGCCTGAATCCTAGTCAGATATGGCGACAACTGTCCGCGACGGTTATTTTTTTAACCGTCGTGTTTGGCTATTGGGATAACCGCATGGGTCGCCTCTCAAAGGATGAAGGCCATCGGCTCGGCCCCAAGCTCTGGCCCCGCTTTTTGCTATGGCACTTCAACTGCCATGACCTGGGGGTACTGAACGCGCAATTGCCCCTCCCCATCGAGGCCGGTGAGAAGTTTGTTTTCGGGGAAATCCCGAAGCCTATCCTGAGGCGCACCGCACCCAAACTGCTGGAGCAAGCCTACTACTTGGGTCGGAACCCCGACGGCCGTTACACGCCTGAGTTCCACGACGAAACGGTGCGCTTCAACCTCTATGAGCGCGTCGTGCAACGCGTGCCTGAATCGAGGCACTGGCTCCTGAAGGATCTCGCCCCATTCCTCGCCGGCGATTGCCCGCACATCGATTCCAGTGCGGATGCGTCCGCCCGACTCCTGGCCGAACTAGGTGTCGTCTTCGTCCGAGAGCAGTCGCTTCAATCGTGGGCCGAAGTGGATCCAGCTGGGTTGGAGCGAGCTGAAATGGCGAGCTTTGACGCATTGACTGTTTCCACCCAGCCCGAATGCCTGGCGCTGCTTTTTGTGCTGAGTCATCAAGCAACTTGGCAGCAGCCTGAGACGCAAGTGAGTGAACACCTGGCCAAGGCGTGTTGGGATGGAGCTCAGACCTTTGCCCATTCCTTCGAAATCCGGGGCTTCGAAGATGGGTGGTCCCTTGGCTTGAGGCTAATGTCCCGCCTCGAATCGGCCAAAGAGTCAATCCGAAAACGAGGCCACCGCTCCTTGCCCACCCGACCCGAATGGGAACTTCTCCGAGTGCCTTCCCGCTTGGTGGTGCTGCCTAATACACCCACTTACAACGCAGCGATGGATTGTCTTCATGCCGGAAGCGATTGGTCCTGGGAGTTGCTGTCCCCCCTAGCTGGAGCTGCGATCCATCCTGATCCGACCGGAGATGAGCTTCTGAGTGCCGCCATTGTGCTTGGTGATGGCGCAGCAGAGTTCAACCGGATGATGATGAGTCGTGCGGTCAGGAGTGCTCATCAGGGATCAAATGACTCCAGCGCCAATCCCTCTCCGGATAAAGTCACATCGCGACCGACCCAATAGAATATGTATCACTAGCACTGGCTTACTTGAGTTAGTGAATCCGGTATTTACAGAAACACTTCAATGCTAACTTATTGATTATTCAGTATTCCTGATGTATCGAAGGCAGTAATCCCGGCTGCGGCAAATCCTGCCATGCATGAGCGGTCTTCGTGTGGGGCCGGCAACTTTGGGGCGACTTGGAGGGTAGCGTCTTCCAATCGGCGCAATTGCTGTTCCAGCGCATCGGCACGTGCCCGCTGCGCGGTCGCGTCCTGTTGGTGAGATGTGGTCTCCCGCATCGCCCGTTCCCGGGCCTCGCCGAGCTCACGCTCGTTCTGACGCGATTCCTGCTCTCGCTTGGCCAACTGGCTTTGCAGGATCTTGGCGTCTTGGCGGGCACGATCGACTTCCTGATGCGCACGATCTTCGACGGCTCGCGCATGTCGTGCAAGCGCCTCCCGCTCGGCGGACGCTTCATCGATCTGGCGGGCCAGCCGTTCCGCGAGTTCCGCACGGTCGCGCTCCAGAGCCTCAATGCGCAGGCGCGCCGCATTGCGTTCGTGCGTCAGATCCTCGATTTGGGCAGCTTGATGCTGTACCAGTTGCTGCGCTTCGCCCTGCCTGGCTTCCGCCAGTAGCCGGGCCTGATCCGCTATCTGGGCGGCGTTCTCCAATGCCTGAGCGCGGTCATCCAACACCTGGCGATCGGCCTCGAGCTGGGTCGCTCGCGCGGCGATTTCATCCATCAGGGCGGAACAGGAGCGGCTTGCTTCGGCTTGCGCTGCTTCGAGGGCGGCATCCCACAACTGGGTCGTCAGGACGGCCACCGAATCAGGCACGCCGGGCAGTGCAACCCTCGCCTGCTGGGCGGTCAAGCGGGTGCCCAGCGATTGCCACCAGATCTCCAGCATCCGCGTAACCGTGTTCGGCGAACCGGTGCCGAGGAATGCACGGATCCGCTCCACCGTCGGCCGTTCACCGGCGACGACCAGCGCGTCTGCAGCGGTGTCGACCTGCGCCTGGGTGATGCCTTTGGCCATGGTTGCCGCCCTCCGACGCGGCCGTCCTACTCTGTTGATTCCGTACTGACGATAACGTTCGCGGTTATCGTCTGGACCAGACAGGCCGGAACATTCTGAGGCGACGGCGGCCGGTCTCCCAAAGGATCGGCCGCCGCTTCGTCGGGCATGCGACAGACTTATCCTTCGAGCGCGCGGGCTGCAACAAGGATTAGCGTGGCTAGTTGGGGTGCTACAGAGTTTTCCGGGGCCGGGACGGCGGATACGGGGCCCCTACGTGCTCGGCAGCGCCAATGATTTCAGCGGGTTACGATTTGCATCCTTTGCCGCGGCAGACAGCTGCGCGGCTGGGCACCGCTGTCTGCCGCGGCAAATCCTGCCATGCATGCGCGGTCTTTGTTCTTTGTAGAGAATTTAGGGTCGCCAAGGCAGAGATGCTGCATTTCGGCGTAAAGAATCCTGACCTATCGTGCGCCCATGCAGAATTGTTTGAATCATGGTTCGCATACAGCAGAACTTCTTGGGTACCGCAGAGTTAGATGCCCTAGTACTGCACTCCAGATGCGCCAATACTGCATAGACGGGGGCGCCAAGTTTCCTGATCGCAGAGTTGCATGAGCCAAATGATCGCCACAGAACCTCTTGGGCCTTCGCGGTGGACGTTCCATTCAGTCGTTTTGGACGGCAGGTCACTTAGCCGTCGCAGGCCCTGAGGCCAGAAGCTCACGAGCCCACCTCGTTACTTCGTGGTGCGACGTCCCCCCACTTTTGAGTAGCACGGCGATCTGGAGTCCAATCCCCCCCCAGACTAGGAGATTGGACGTGAAGAAGCGCTTTTCCGAAGAGCAGATCATCGGCTTCCTGCGCGAGGCCGACGCCGGCATGCCGGTCAAGGACCTGTGCCGGCAGCACGGATTCAGTGAGTCGTCGAAGAGATCAGGGGAACTCAGGCCGTCAACAAATACCCCACTTCCAGGCCGGTCGAATCGACATTCGGGCTGGTGGTGTCCTTTGCGGTGACTGCGTATCCCGCATCGTGAAAGATGCTTTCCCATTCACTCGGGGTCAACAATTTCTGGTTCGTGAAGTAATGCAGTAGGTAATAAGGGTTGTAGTAGGCCTTCGCGAGGCCGTGCTGCATGACCCCGGGCGTCGCGATCTGATCGTCGACCTCGATCACTGCGATAGCCGATTTCGGGCAGCTCGTGCGAATGGTCGAGAGGAAACGGACCACCTCTTCCCTGCCCCGCTGACCCATGATTTCGTGCAGGACGAAACCGAGGATGAAAAGATCGGGCTTGTTCTCGGAAGGCCTCGTGACCCACTCCGCCGCGTCCGCACAAATGATCTCCACGCGATCACTCATGTTGCGGGATGCAATGTATTCCCGGGCGACCACGCAACTGCTTTCATTGGGTTCGATACCGATGGTCTTGATGCCGGCGAAGTATTCACAGAACTCGATGAGGTACATGCCATTACCGCAGCCCATGTCGCAGATTGTCGCGGGAGGCGAACTCATTTTCTGGATCAACTTCTTGGTGAGTGGAAAAGCGTCGTAGTGGCTGATGCCACAGCTTCCTACTCCGACACTGACGATTTCTCGTCCCGCCACTCCGGAGCCGGACTTCAGCTTGTCTCCGATCTCGAGAAAGGTGCCGCCGTAGCCGCCGATGAGCATCGTGTACCAGGCTCGGAACTGCTCCAGATTCCTGCCCTTGTCGCTCAGCTCGAAAAGCTCGCCTTCCTGGGCCAGGATGTTCTCGTTGACGAGGTACATCAGGAATCCGTAAACCCTCGCCCGGTCCAGCCCGATCTGATCGGAAATTTCATTGACGGACGATTTCCCGGAGCGCAGCACATCGTAGATCCCGCTCGAGAAGAGATGGTGGATGCCGCTTGCCAGGACGAACTGTCGGATGGGCTGGATTCCATCGACCAGCTTCGATTCGAAATCGCTCGTGATCATGTTCGTGTACCTCAGAATGGTTGCTGTATTGATGGATGGGCGGACTCCACGCGGGGCCGATTCTGACGGTTCCCGGCTTCGAACGCGTTGTGAATCCTCGCGATGGCGGAGATCAGCCGATCGTTCTGGCTCTCGAGGCCGATGGAAACCCGTAGATGGTCCGGCAAGCCGAGTGGCCCGGCATCCTTCACCAGGATGTTTTCCTGTTGAAGTCTTTTCTGATAGGGGCTGCCGTTTGTCTTGATCAGGAGGAAATTCGTTTCCGTGTTCCTGACACCGATGCCGATGGCTTCGAGCTCTCGAAACACCCGGTTCCTTTCCTTCACGTCGGCACAGGCGCGCTCCACGAAGAAAGTCTCGTTCCTGAGGGCGCTTTCGATGAGCGCCAACGATACGGTGCCCAGTGCGCAGTAGCCGCCCAACTTTCGCAGTTCGCCGATCTCGTGCTTGGGTCCCACCACGACTCCCAGCCTGAATCCGGCAAGCCCATAAGCCTTCGACAGTGAATGATATGTGAGCTGATTATTCTCCAACGGGAACAGGTTCTTCCGTTGGGAGTAGTGCCGGTAGGTGCGGTCGAGGAACAGGATTCCGCACGCGTTACGAATTTCTTCCAGATCGCGCTCACCCAAAGAATTTCCCGTCGGGTTGGATGGATTCGCAATCATCACCACATCGGACTTGCATAATTTCTTGATATCGTCACGATCAATCGTGAAATCTTCGGTGCGCAATGTGATGCTCAACATATTGGCCGCGAACAAATTGAGCCGCTGCCAATACCCATCGAAACCGGGCTTCATGTAAATGAAGCGCATATGCCTGAAACAGTACGCCATCCGATCGACGCAATCATCGACTCCGTTCGTGAAAAGAACGTTCTCGGGTTCTACACCGTAAAAGTTCGCCGCGAACGCCGTGACTTGTTGCTCGTAGCCGATCGGGTATCGGGAGCTCGCGGCCAACGCATCCTGAATGTCATCGAGCAGAAATCGTGGCATCTCGTGCGGAGATTCATTCAGGTGATGCCGAGAAGCGGAATCCATGAACGTCATCATTTTCCTTCTCCAACCCTCTTTCGCCTTCGCGAGTCATTCGTAGCGCAACGATTCGATCGGATTCAGGCGCGATGCTTTTCGCGCCGGTATCACGCCGAACGTCAGGCCGACGAGACTGCAGAAAATCATTCCGTAAAAAGCCCAGGCCAACGGCACCGTGGCCTTGAGCGAGGTGACCAACGCCAGAACATATCCGAGACCGAATCCGATGGCGATACCGATCACACCGCCGATATTGCAGAGCACCGCCGCTTCGAACAGGAACTGTCGCAGCACATCCTTGCGCTTGGCGCCGAGGGCCATGCGGATGCCGATTTCCCGGGTACGCTCGGTCACCGACACCAACATGATGTTCATGATCCCGACGCCGGCGACCAGCAGCGAGACGGTGCCGATGACGAACGCGCCGATCTTGAGCCCGAAGGTAATCTTGTTGAAGTTTTCGATGGCGCTTTGATTGGTGAAGTAATAGAAATTATCGTCGTCTTGTGGCTTCAAATGACGAAGACGTCGCAGGGTCATTCGCGCTTCCTCGATTGCATCCGGGAGCACTTCCGGACTGCTGGCGTGCAGAGTGACATTGACCGAGCGCGGCACACCCTGCGAGTCATAGTTGCCGTAGACGCTGGTGAACGCCGATATCGGAATCAGCGCCATGGCCTCGAAGCGGCTGCTGAACGCCGACACCTTTTCCGTGAAGACGCCGATGACTTCGTACTTCTGCCCGTCCATCAAGATTTTCTTTCCGATGGGATCGACGTAGGGAAAGAGTTCCTTCGCGAGCGCGTGACCCAGCACCACGACTTTTCGTCCAGCCATCATGTCGACGCGGGAAAGATTGCGACCCGACTCGATCGCATGCGCGTTGACGTCGGAATATTCCGGTGTCCCACCGCAGATGAACACACTGGCTTCCGCGGAGCTTCCATTGTAGGAAGCGCTACTGCCGTCCTCCCACAGTTCGACGCCGACGGCGTCGATCAGTTTGGCATTCTCACGAATGGCCTGCGCTTCGGATTGCGTGACGGCGGGCCAGTATTTGGAGGCGGCCAACTGCTCTTCGCTCGCAAAACCCTTCGGCAATCTTTGCAGTCGGAATGTTTGCGCTCCGAAAACCGTCAACTCCGACTCGATGGATCTCTGGATCGCGGCAACGGCCGTCATCACCGCGATGATCGAGGCGACGCCCAGGATGACGCCAACCAACGTCAGCGATGAGCGCAGCTTGTTGTCACGGATCGCATTCAGCGCCATGAACAGTGCCTCAGAAATTTCCACTAGTCAGCTCCGCGAAGTTCATTCGTAGCGCAATGCCTCGATTGGATTCAAACGTGCTCCCTGTATCGCTGGCACCAACCCGGAGAAGACGCCGACCAGGATGGCGATGAGCAAGGAAGCGAGAAAGACCGCAGGCGACAAACTCACGGGCATGGTGGGTTCATCGGCCAGCTGGGCAATGACCCAGGAAAATCCTGTGCCGATCAATCCACCGAACAAGCAGATCAATGCCGACTCGAAGAGGAACTGCAGCAATATGCTGCGCCGCTTCGCGCCGATGGATTTGCGGATGCCGATTTCCCTGGTGCGTTCCTTCACCGAGACGAACATGATGTTCATCACGCCGACTCCGCCAACGAACAACGCGATGCCAGTGATGAGCGACCCCACCAGAACGACGACACCGATCGTGTCGTTGTACGACGTGAGGAGCGAGTCCAATGTGCTGATGGAAAAGTCATCCGGCTGACCCGGGCGCAGGCCCCGAATCCTTCGCATCGCATCAGTCAATTCGTACTGAAAATCATCGATCGATTCAAGTGATGGCGCCTTGACGGCGATGTCGACGTTTGCGCGACCGGACGGATTGCCGAACACTTTTCCGAACGTGGTGATCGGTATGTAGATCTGCCGGTCGAAGTCCGGTCCGTCGAAGAAGTCGTTGGTCCGCTTGCCCATGACGCCGATGACGCGGAAATGCTTTTCGCCAATCTGAAAGGTTTTGCCGAGGGGATCTAGATTTCCGAACAATCCTTCGGCCACGGTGGCGCCCAGTACCGCGACGTCGAACTTGTTCTGCTCGTCGAACGGCAGGAGAAAACGTCCGTGCTCCGGTATCAGATCGGAGAGCTGGCTCTCCTTGTCCGTCGTGCCGATGACCGTGATTCCGGTCATCCTGCTGGACAGAAAACGGGCGGGTTGATCGATGCTGATACTCGGCACCACGATGGCCTTGCCCTGGAGACGAGTCGCCAGCGCGCGGCTCTGATACAGGTCCAGATTTCGCCGGGTTCGATATTGCGCGCCAGAACTCAGATCGACCCAGGGAGTCCTGGATACGTAAACAACGTCGGCACCGCCGGAAGCGAACGACTGCCGGAACACGTTCTGCATGGTATTGGCCGCAATCATCGTCGTGGTGACGGCCACGATGCCGATGATGACGCCCAACGCAGTCAACGCGCCGCGCAACTTGTTGGCGATGACCGCGCCCCACGCGATTCTGGCGGCCTCTGCGATGTCGATTTGTATCTTCACGATGGCGCCCGCCTGCGGTCGCTTTCGATCAACCCGTCCTTCAGACGCACCACGCGCTGGGCGTGCGCGGCGATGTCCTCTTCGTGGGTAACGAGCACGATGGTGTTTCCCTGGCGGTGCAAGGCATCGAACAGCGCCATGATTTCTTCGCTGGTCGTGCTGTCCAGATTACCCGTCGGCTCATCCGCCAGAATCAGTGACGGTTTGCACACGAGCGCCCGTGCGATCGCCACGCGTTGCCGCTGACCGCCGGATAGTTCGTTCGGCTTGTGCTTCATCCGGTCGCGAAGACCGACTGACTCGATCGCGCTTTCCGCGAGCAACCGTCGCTCCGCTTTGGACACGCCCTTGTAGATGAGCGGCAGTTCGACATTCTTGAAGACGGAAATTCTCGGCACGAGATTGAAGGTCTGGAATACGAAGCCGATCTTCCTGTTGCGGATTTCAGCCAGCGCATCATCGTTCAACTTGCCTACCATCTGCCCATCCAGCTGGTAGGTGCCCGACGTCGGCACATCCAGGCAGCCGATCATGTTCATGAGCGTGGATTTTCCGGAACCGGACGAGCCCATGATGGCGACGTACTCGTTGTTGCTGATGTGCAGCGAGACACCGCGCAGCGCCTGGACGGTCTCATCGCCCAGTTGATACGACTTGGTGATATTGTCGATCTGCAGCAGCGCCTGCCGTGCGTCTACCATGTTGGCATCCGTAGTCATCTGCATGGTTTCAGGAACCCGTCACTGGGCCTTTCCCGCCGACCTCGACGGCATCGCCGTCATTCAAGTCACGAGAGATCGCGCGGTAGCTTCCGGAAACCACACTCTCACCTTCTTTCAACCCGTCGAGAATCTCGACTCGATCCTCGTTCTGGATGCCGATCTTCACCTGACGAGCGACGGCCTTGCCGTTTTCCACGACATACACGAGTTGCACGTAGCCGTCCTGGTCGACGATGGGTTTGCTGGTCGCGGATTCGCTGGTGGCCCGCCGCCATTGCGCCACCGGCCGCAAGGTCACAGACTGAATCGGCACGCTCAACGCTGACTGCCGCGTATCGGTCAGAATGTTGGCGCTGACCGTCATTCCCGGTCGCACCTGATCACCGCCCTGGGTAATCGCCACCTTCACTCGGAATTCCGTCTTCTGCAGCACTTCGCCTTGATCCGCCTGGCGCGCGCTGGATGCGACTTCCGATACGCGACCCACGATCGCGACTCCCGGCAGCGCATCGACCGACAGCGTGGCGAGCTGACCAATCTTCACCTTCTTGATGTCGTTCTCGTCGACGTTCACCGTGGCTTCCATCTGCCCCAGATCGGCGATGATCATGATGACGTCTTCCTGGAACTGGGAACCGATCACGATCTCCCCCGCCTCTCGCTTCAGCACGCTGACAGTGCCTGAAATAGGCGAAAAGATGCGCGTCTGGGATAGGTCGTACCTGGTTTGCTCGAGTTCACCCGCCGCCTTCCTGATCTGCTCCACGGCGGACGAATAGCTGGCCGATTCGACTTCGTAGGCGCTCGTAGAGGCATCCAGGGAATCGCGGGATACCAACTGGCGCGCGAACAGACGCTTGTCGCGTTCAAGTCGACTCTCGGCGAGCTTCTTCTTTGCCAGAGCGAGTCTGGCTTCATCCTGGGCGGCGTTCACCAACGCTTCCTGGCTCCCCAGACTGGCCGCACGTCGCGTGCCGTCCAGCTCGACCAGCAGCTGCCCCTTCTCCACCTGATCGCCTTCCTTGACGTACAGGCGCGTGATCTTTGCGCTGATGTCGGCGCTGATCTTCACTTGAGTGGATGGCTGGATCTTTCCCGTCGCACGAACCCTCTGCTCGATGGTCGCCCGATGAGCCTGCTCCACCTGAACCGGAAGCGCATCTTCTTTGTTGATGCCTTTCATCAACACAATCAGGCTGACGCCGACGACCAAGACAACTGCAGCGATGACTAGCTTCTTCATGGTGAGCACATCGGTAATTGGGAGACGTCGTTCATGGCAAAGACCCTTGTTTCAAGTCACATGGGATCAGTCGGGGATGTTGAAACGTGGCGAGGGCCCAGCGGGTTGCGCGGCTCGTCCCATGAGTTCATGGCCGGCTCTCCACGCTATCGGCATCGATGGAACGCGCCATGCCCACCAGCACTTGCCGATCGCCGACGAACGAATCGCGGCCGTGCGAATATAGCATGTTGTCCAGCAGCAACAGATCGTTTCGCTGCCAGTCGAAGCGGATGGCGTGACGCTGGTAGATGTTCCGGATGAGCGCCAGGTCCGCAGTCGCGATTGGCTCGCCGTCTCCGTAATAGGTGTTGCGTGGCAAATCCGCTTCGTCCACCGTATCGAGCAGAATCCTCTGCAGTTCTTCCTCCAGATTGGACACGTGGAACAAGTGCGCCTGGTTGAACCAGACCTGCGCGCCGGTGACCGGGTGGCGGATGCTGGCCTGATTGATCTGCCGGGTGCGCAGCCGATTGCCGTGCAGCCACTCATGGCTGATCTGGTTGGCCTGACAGAATCGCTCGACCTCATCGCGCTCCTCGGTCTGGAAGACGTCGTTCCAGTGGACGTCGATATCGGAATAGTTGCGGACGTACATCACGCCATCCCGTTCGAAGCGATCGCGAATCGCATCCGGAATCTGCTGGTACACGAGTTCGCTGTTGCAGATCGGCGTTGCGCCCCCCTGCTCCGACGGCACGGTGCACAGGAAACCGAGGCGCATCGCCCAACGATTGCCGTAGGCATTTTCGTTGTGCTGGGGAATCTGCAACGAAGGATGATATTCCGTGGCCGTGTAGACGTTCCCCCGCAATTGCGTTCTGGGCGTCGACCGGTACACGTATTCCAGCAGCTCTGCGCCGAACAAGGTCGCGAGCACGGTTCCGAATTGCTGGCTTCCGGCGAACCTCAGTCCGCGGATGAGGAGTGCGCCGTTGGCCTGCAGCAATCGCTCCACGTGCGCGTGGTTCTCCGTCGCCCACTCGGCCACCCGGGCGGAACCCTGATCGACGTGCAGCAGCAAGCGTGTGCCCTGAATCGAATCCAGATCGTCGACGGACACGTCGGACAAGTCGGTGATCGTTTTAGTCATGGACTTCTTCCGCTGCCTTTCCAACCCGGATACCGAACTGTCGCAATTGAGTCAGGAAGTCGGTGCGGAGCTCGCGCATCCGCTCCGCACTGAAATGTCGGCGATCGAATTCGATGCTGCCGTCGATGCCGTCGCCATCGCCGCCGGACATCGCCAGCTTGACGGCGTAGGCGAATCGATCGGATGCGTAACGAATCCTGAGTTCGCCTGCCGCCTCCTCCTCCCGCGATTTGCCGACGCCGGATTTCGCGTTGTGGAAATCCACGTAGTTGAATGCCGCGTAGGTCATCGATTTGGCGCCGACGAGCTTGAGCACGTGGTCGGCGGGGAACAGGGAATGCGCGTCCATGGTCAGCAGTCTTCGTGCGGTCGCGGCGATTGCTCCCGCGTCGTCCCGATGTGCCGACAACCGAGTGCAGATGGGCAGCAGACTCCAGAACAGGCCGATCGCTCCCAACGGATCGCTGAGGCGCGGAGAACGACCGCTGCACACGACGTCCACGGTCACCGTGTCGACCATCAACAGCTTCCCGAGTGCTCGCTGGTAGGCCAGCAGCAGCAGGGCTTTCAACGTCACGCCCTGCTGCTGTGCCTGACGCTTGAGCCCGCTGGCCAGTGCGGCGTCGACGTGCAGATCCAGCGCGTTGCTCTCGTTCGCATCCGTCGCGATCGAATCCAGCGCGGGCATTGGCTGGTAGTCCCTCGTGAGTTCACGCCAGGCCTGTTGGTGATCGGCCAAGGTTTGCGCTTCACGTTCCAACGCAACGTGTTCCTTGAACACGTTGCCCGTCGCGGGTGGGTGCAGAATCGCTCGTTCCGGACCCAACGCCTGGTACAGCGACATCAGCTCGTTGCGCAGCTCCACCAGCGCCCAACCATCGATGATCGCGTGGTGGGTGGAGATGAAGAGGCCGTGGCGCCGTTTGCCATAGACGAGCAACGTGAAGCGGATGCCCGTCTCGCCCAGCACGAACGGCCGGTCCTGTTCGATCAGGTCCGCGATCGCCCTTTCCTGCGCCACGGAATCCAGCTCGGACAGGTCGACCACCGGCAGGTGGAAGTCGACGCCTTTCAGCACCATCTGGACGTGCTCGCCGCTTTCCATGCGATGGAATCGGGTACGCAGTACGGGGTGCTTCTGGAGCAGACGGCGCAACGCGGCTTCCAGGCGTGCCGGTTCCAGCGCGATGCCGTCGATGTCGTAGATGACACGCGGCTGATAGACCGCCTGTTCCAGGCCGTGCGTCCCGTGTTGTTCCAGCATACGCTGCTGCATGGCCGTCACCGGATAGCAATCTTCCACGGTCTCGTCGATGAAAGGCGATGCGTCGAATGCGTCCGTCAGCAAGTGCAGGGGCGCCGGTTCGGCGAGCGCTCGCGGTCCGCGCTGGATTGCAGCCAGCTCGGCGATGGTCTGATGGAAGAAGATGTCCTTCACATCGAGCCCGATTCCGACGGCCTGTGCCCGCTTCACGATCTGCACGACCCGGATCGAATCGCCACCCACGGCGAAGAAGTTGTCTCGAATGCCGATTCTTTCGACCCCCAGCACGTCCTGCCAGACTGCGCAGAGCTGCGTCTCCGCCGGCGTCGTCGGCGCGACGTATTCCGCGCGTGCCACGCGTGTCACCGCCATCGAGAGCAAGGCGTTCCGGTCGATCTTGCCGTTCTCGGTCAGCGGAATGCGCTCGAGGACGACGAAGATCGAAGGCACCATGTACGGCGCCAGCACCGAGAGCAGATGTTCGCGCAATGCATTCGGCAAATGTTCGTCGTCCCGGTTCGGCACGACGTAGGCGACCAGTTGCTGTTCGCCCCCGCGACCACCATCGAGCAGCACCACGCACTCCTTCACGTGACCGCTGTTGAGCAGTTCATGCTCGATCTCGCCCAGCTCGATGCGGAAACCGCGCAACTTGGCCTGATGATCGATGCGGCCGAGGTATTCCAGCTCTCCTGCGGTGGTCCAGCGCACCAGGTCGCCGGTGCGGTAGAGACGCTGCCCCGGTCCGCCGAACGGGCTGTCGATGAAGCGCTCGCGATTGAGTTCCGGACGATTCAAGTAGCCTCGAGACACGCCACCACCGCCCACGAACAGCTCGCCAGGCACGCCGATGGGTTGCAACGACATCGCATCGTTGCACACATGGCAGAGCAGGTCACGAAGCGGCACGCCGATGACGCTCGAAGGCTTGCCCACGTCAGCAGTCCGGATCCGTCGATAGGTGACGTGCACGGTCGTTTCGGTGATGCCGTACATGTTGATGAGCTGTGGCTGCTCATCTCCGTAAGACGTGAGCCACGGCCGCAGTCGAGGCGGATCCAGCGCTTCCCCGCCGAAGACGACATAGCGCAGGTGATCCAGTTCGCCAGCTTGCTGAACCTGCTCGATGAGCAGATAGAACGCCGAAGGCGTCTGATTCAGCACCGTCACCCGTTGTTCTTTCAGCAGGCGATGGAAATCGGGCGCGGAGCGGGAGATTGCATAGGGCACGACGACGAGACGGCCACCGTACAACAGCGCGCCCCAGATCTCCCAGACGGAGAAATCAAAAGCATAGGAATGGAACAGGGTCCAACAGTCGTTGTGATCGAAGCTGAAATGCTCGGTACTGCTGTCGAACAGGCGTACGACGTGGCCGTGCTCGACCACGACGCCCTTGGGCTTGCCGGTGGAACCAGAGGTGTAGATCACGTACGTCGCGTGCGTGCTCGTGACCGCGGTGTCCTGAAGGTCGATCGCCGAACACCGGGCAATGCCTTCCGCGTGCCCGGGTGCATCCAGGTGCAGTACCTGTGCAGAGGTGGATGGCAACCGGGACTCGAGATCCTGATGCGTGATGATCCAGGTGGCGCCTGAGTCATCCAGCATGTGCCGTGTGCGAGCAGCAGGATTGTATGTATCCATCGGCACATACGCGGCGCCGGCCTTGAGGACGGCGAGAATACTGACGACCATGTCGGCCGAGCGTTCGACGAAGAGGCCGACGAAGTCGCCCGTCCGCACACCGGACATCCGCAAGTAGTTCGCCAGCCGGTTTGCGCGTTCGTTCAGCTCGCGATAACTCAGCCGAGTGTCTTCATGGATCAACGCGACGTTGTCCGGCCTGTGCGCTGCTTGCTGCTCGAAGAGCCGATGCAGGCAAACGACCGGCGCCGACCCGGTCACCGCCCGCTTCGCTTGCGCGGCGAAGAAACGCTGGTCGCGTTCTGTCACCAAGGGCAGCTGGCCAAGCGGCTTTTCCGGGGCTTCGACTACAGCCTCCAGCAGGCGCACATAGTGCTCCGCCAGGCTGGCAACCGTTTCTGCGTCGAAGATATCGGTGCTGTAACTCCACTCGACTTCATGGCCGTCGACGCCCGGCCCAACCTGCACCGATAATTCGAACTTCGCCAACGATTGCTCGCGCGCCACGCCAAAGACCTGGACTCCAGGCAAGGATAGCTCGCTCGGCATCTGGTCTTGCAGCGAGAACAGTATCTGGAACAACGGCGAGTGATTGAAGTTGCGCTCCGGACAGAAACGATCGACCAGCATCTCGAACGGCACATCCTGGTGTTCGAAAGCCTCCAGCACCGTGATCCGTGACGCCTGCAGGAATTCGGCGAACGACTGTTCCGTGTTCAACCGGCTGCGCAACACCAGGTTGTTGACGAAGAAGCCGATCAGCGGAGCCAGTTCCTTGCGAGTGCGACCCGCGATGGGCGTGCCGACCACGATGTCGTTCTCGCGACTCCAGCGTCCCAACAGCACGGCGAACGCAGCGTGCAACACCATGAAGAGCGTGGCGCCCTGTGTCTGGCCCAATTCATTCAACTGTTGCACCAGCGCCGAATCGAGCGGCACCGTGAGCGCCTTGCCGACGAAGCTCGGCTGCAGCGCACGCGGCCGATCCAGGCTCAGGCCATGCACGGGCGGAATGCCGGCGAGCTGCTTTTGCCAGTAGTTCAACTGTTCTTCGAGGTAGGCGCCTCGAATGTGCGAACGCTGCCAAGCGGCGAAGTCGGCGTACTGGATTGCGAGTGGCGACAGCGGACTCGGTTGGCCCTGGACGAACGCTGCGTACAACTGGACGAGCTCTTCGATGAGCACGCTCATGGACCAGCCGTCGGAAGCGATGTGATGCATGTTGAACAGCAGCACATGCGTCTTCGCGTCCAGGGCGATGAGGCTGACGCGCACCATCAGGTCCTGATCGAGGCGGAAAGGCGTGAGGGCATCTGTCTCGGCAAGACGCAGGACTTCCGCATCTCGTTCTGCTTCCGGAATTACAGACAGATCAAAGCGCGCCAGCGGCAGCGCGTCGACCGGCAAGATCCGTTGGCTCGCTTCACCGGTCGCCGAGGTGGCGTAGATCGTACGCAACACTTCATGTCGTCGCACGATCTCGCTGAAGGCCGCTTGCAAGGCCTCGGCGTGCAGATCACCTTCCAGTCTTAGCGCGATCGGCATGTTGTATTGCGCGCTGCCCTGTGCCAGCTGATCGATGAACCACAGTCGCTGTTGCGCAAAGGACAACGCCAGAGGCTGACCATCTCGAACCACGGCACTCACGACGGGAAGCGCCGCCAGTCGCTCTCTCGTCGCGATCAGACCGGCCTGCGCGGCCAATCCGGAATATTCGAACAACTCTCGAACCGACAAGTCGATCGAAAAATGTTCCTGGATCGAAAATGCCAGGCGCACTGCGCTCAGGGAGCTGCCACCCAACGCGAAGAAATTGTCACGACGGCCGACGCGCGGGACACTCAGAAGTTCGATCCACAGAGTCGACAGTGCGGTTTCGATGTCGCCCTGCGGCGCTTCGTAGACTGGCGACACGCGGCCGCTTTCCCCGAGTGCCGGCAACGCAGGATCCTGCGCGAGCCGCTGTGCGCGTGTGCCGAGCGCCGACACCGGCAAGCTCTGGATCGGGCACTCCGGATCCGCGACCAGTGCAGCCAACAGTTGCGCAAACGCGTCCGCCATATGGGCGATGGTCTGTGCGCCGAAAAATTCCGTGCAGTACTCCCAACTGGCCCTGAGGCCATCCGGACCGTCGTGCAACGCCAGCGTCATATCGAACTTCGCGGTGTGCTGTTCCGCATCGAGCACCTGCATGCTCAAACCAGGCAGTTCCAGTTTCGACTGATCCTGGCCACTTTGCAGCGTGAACATGATCTGGAACAGCGGGCTGTGGCTGAAGCTGCGTTCCGGCTGTAGCTTTTCAACCAGCATTTCGAATGGAATGTGCTGGTGTTCGAAAGCCGCCAGCGCCATGATCTTGTTTCGTTGCAGCAGCGTGGCGAAAGAAGGATCGCCGGACAGGTCGCTGCGCAGCACCAGCGTGTTGACGAAAAATCCGATCAACGACGCGAGCTCGGGTTGCGCGCGATTCGCGATGGCCGTGCCCATGACGATGTCGGTCTCGCCGCTGTAGTGTGCGAGCAGCGTCGCGAAGGCCGTCTGCAAGGTCATGAACAGCGTCGTGCCCTGAGCCACGCTCAATGCGTGCAGTCGTTCGCTCAGCGATCGGTCGAACTGCTGATCGTGCATCGCCCCGGCAAACCGTTGCACGGCCGGCCGCGGGAAATCGGTTGGTACCCGATGCACTTGCGGCAGGGCCGCCAAGTGTCGCAGCCAGTAGTCCAACTGCCGGTCCAGCACTTGTCCTTGCAGCCAACCCCGTTGCCACTGAGCAAAATCGGCGTATTGCACCGGAAGGGGCGGCAGCGCCAGCGGCTGTCCATCCTTGAATGCCCGATACAGGGTCACGAACTCGTTGACGAGTACATTCTGGGACCAACCGTCGGAAGCGATGTGATGCATCGTGAACAGCAACACATGCTCTTCGGAACCCAACACGAGCACCGCGATCCGGAGCATGGCATCCTGCCGCAGATCGAAGGGCTTGTTGGCTTCCGCTTCCGCAAGCTCGTGCACACGCGCGGCCCGCGACGCGTGCGGAATGTCGCGCAGATCGACGGTCGAGAACGGAATGGACGAAAGCTCGCGAATGCGCTGGCAGGGCTCGCCGGACTCCGAAATCTCGTAAACCGTTCGAAGCACTTCATGTCGGGCGACGATTGCATCCAGCGCTTTCTTCAGCGCCTCGACGTCCAACTCGCCCGTCAACTGCAATGCCAGCGGCATGTTGTATTGCGTGCCGCCGGGCGCGATCTGGTCGATGAGCCACAAACGCTGCTGCGCGAACGACAATGCCAGCGGCTGGCCATCGCGCGCCGCCTTTTCGATCCGCGGTAGTTCGACTTGCCGATCTTTCGTGGCGATGAGTTCCGCCTGCGCGGCGAGTTCCGCATGCTCGAACAACTCCCGGAATGTCAGCTCGATGCCGAAGTGCTCCCGGATCGCGAACTCCAGACGCACGGCACTCAGGGAATTGCCGCCCAGCGCGAAAAACTGGTGACGACGGCCGACGGCAGGAACGCTCAGCACGTCTTCCCAGAGTGCCGCCAGCCGCATCTCGAACTCGCCCATCGGAGCTTCGTATGCGGGGCCTTCCGCTTCAATTTCCTTTTCGGCCTGCGCGTCGATCTTTCCGAGGTACTCGAGCTTGCCACCCGGCAGCCAACGAGCCCGATCGCCGGATCGGAGCAGTGACACCCCGGGATCATCGGAAAACGGATGCAGTACGAGACGCTGCGCCAGCTCCGGGGCATCAGAACCGGGTTGCGCGAGCCCGGTGACCGCAATGTGCAGCTCTCCCGGAACGCCGATGGGCAGCAATTGCCGGTCTTGATCCAGCACGTAGAATCGGGTGTCCGCGACTGTCCCCGCCCCTGCCCCCGACAACGCGTGGATGAATGCGTCTTCCGGATGCTCTGCGGGTGCATCAGCGAATTCTTCCAACTGCCGATGCCGTGACCTCGCGGAGACGAGTGGCAACGAATGGATCGGCCTGTTCGGCTCCGCCACGATGCCGGCCAGCAACTCTTCGAAGGCCTCGGCCAGGCTCGCGATGCTCGTCGCATGGAACAGCTCGGCGCAGTACTCCCAATTCATCCGGATGCCGTCATCGGTTTCGCGCAGCGCAAGCGTCAGATCGAACTTGGCCGTGTGCTGTTCCTCCTCCAGCGCCTGCATGCTCAAGCCGGGCAGCGTCAGTGCGCCCTGCTCGCCCGTCTGCAGCGTGAACATGATCTGGAACAGAGGGCTCTGATGGAAACTGCGCTCGGGCTGCAGTTTGTCGACCAGCATCTCGAAGGGGATGTGCTGGTGCTCGTAGGCCTCGAGTGCCGTTTTTCTGGTGCGCTGCAGGAGATCGTTGAACGATGGATTTCCCGAAAGATCGCTGCGCAACACCAGCGTGTTCACGAAGAATCCGATGAGGGGCGACAACTCTGCCTGCGTGCGGTTGGCGATGGGCGTACCCATCACGATGTCGGTCTCGCCACTGCAGCGCGCCAGGAGTACGGCGAATGCTGCCTGCAGTGTCATGAACAGCGTTGCGTCTCTTTCCAGGCTCAGTTTCCGCAGACGCTCGCTCAGGGGCTGGTCCAGATACTGCGAATGGAGCGCGCCCGCAAAACGTTGTATCGCCGCGCGGGGGAAATCCAGATGAAGGCCGTGCACGTCTGGTAGGCCATTCAGTTGATTCAGCCAGTAGTCCAGTTGCTGCGTCAGTACTTCCCCTTGCAGCCACTGGCGTTGCCAGTGGGCGAAGTCCGCATACTGGATCGGCAAATCCGGCAGAGGTTGATCTGCACCTCTCGAAAACGCGTCGTACAGCGTGGCGAATTCCGTCGTCAACACGCCTGTCGACCAGCCATCCGAGGCAACGTGATGCATGTTGAACAGCAGCACGTGTTCCTGCCCGGACAATGCCAGCAGACTCGCTCTCAACATCAGGTCGTTGCCCAGATCGAATGGCCGCGTGGCATCGGCTGACGCCAACGCACGAACGCGTTCTTCTCGCGCAGCCACGTCGAGGTGCGTCAGATCGATGACCGTCACCGGTACCGAAGAGACCGCCTGCACGACGACGAAAGCCTCGCCGTCGTCACGGGTGCGAAAGACGCTGCGCAGGACTTCATGCCGCGCGACGATCGTATCCAGCGCACGCTGCAATGCGTCCCGATCCAGGACGCCGTGCAGCCGGAAGGCGAACGGCATGTTGTACTGACTACTGCCTGCCAGCCTGTCGATGAGCCACAGGCGCTGCTGCGCGAACGACAAGGGCAGCACCGCCTCCCGCGACACGCGTGGAATCCGAACGATCGAGCCCGTGGTCGCCGAGTCGATCAAGCCCGCCAGCGCCCGGATCGTCGGGTGCGAAAAGACATCGGCGATCTTCAGACTTGCCGCGAACTCCTGATTGGCGGTGCCGACCAGGCGGGTGACCAGAAGGGAATGTCCGCCCAGTTCGAAGAACGATGCCGTGACGTCGTCACACGGGACCTGGAGCAAATTGCTCCACAGTGCAACCAAACGGCGCTCGGTCGCGGTCTCTGGCGGCAACTTCGCCTGTACCGAATCAAGCCCGGGTTCCGGCAGACGGCGCCTGTCCACTTTTCCGTTGGCGGACAGCGGCAGCTCCTCCAGCAAGACGATGCTGGAAGGCACCATGTAGTCAGGCAGCTCCTGACGGAGCGCGTCTCGCAACTGCGTCGCCAACTGTTCATGGTCGGATTCCCCGGCAGGCACGACATATGCCACGAGGCGCTTACCGCCATCGATATCTTCATGGGCAACCAGGATGGCCTGAGCGACCCGGGAATCGCTGCGCAGGTGGTGCTCGATTTCCTGCAGTTCGACGCGGAACCCACGGATCTTCACCTGGTCGTCGCACCGCCCCAGGAATTCGAGCGTGCCCTCGGGCAACCAGCGCACCAGGTCGCCGCTCTGGTAGAGCCGTTCGGCGTGCGCATCACCAAAAGGATTCCGGATGAATTTTTCGGCGGTGAGATCGGACCGATTGAGGTAGCCCTTCGCCAGCCCCTGCCCGCCGATGTACAGCTCGCCACTGACACCCGCAGGCACCAACTCCCGTGCCGCGTTGAGCACATACAACACGGTGTTATCCATCGGACGGCCGATGGGAATGATTTTCTCCAGACGGTCCAGTTGCGCCGTGACGTCGAAGATCGCGCAACCGACGGTTGCCTCGGTGGGCCCGTAGTGATTGAAGATCTGGCTGCGCGGAAAACGCGATTGCAGTTCGCGCGCGAGCTCCGGCGGGAAGCCGGCGCCGCCGATGACGAACACGTGTGCCACAGCCAGGCGGGTGGTGCGCGGCAGCAAGTCAAGCAACGCCTGCGCATGCAGCGGCGTCATGCGCAGGAGGTAACGCTCCTGCGCGGAAGCCAGGCGCGTCGCCAACGCCTCCAGCTCTCCTTGCGGTGGCATGAACTCGACGCAGCCTCCAGCCAGCAGAGGCAGAAACAGACTGGGCACGGTGATGTCGAACGCATGCGACGTCACCACCAGCGAACCGGCGAGTCCCGGTGCGTAGTAGCGGCCAAGGGCATAACCGCAGTAGTCCGCCAGATTGGCGTGCGCGATCTCGACACCCTTGGGCACCCCGGTCGAGCCCGAGGTATAGATGATGTAGGCGCTGCCGTCAGGACTGACTTCCGTCCCGTGCACACCGGGATTGTGGTCCGGGTATTCCGCGAACCATGTCTCGGCCAGAACATCGTCCAGCCCGAGCACGTCGATGCCGGACACGGGGACCTTGGCACGCAGCACGGACTGCGCCACCACGAGCTCGATGCCTGCATCCTCGATCACGACCGCCAGTCGTTTCGGGGTGCTGTTCGGATCGAACGGAACATAGGCGGCGCGGCATTTCCAGACTGCCAGCAACGCCACCATCAGCTCTGGCGAACGTGTGGCGTGCACGCCGACCACGGCACCCGGCTCGACGCCCGCCTCCATGAGGCAATGTGCCAGGCGGTTGGCCTTTCGATTGAGCTCGGCGTAACTCAGCAGCGCGTCTCCGCTCCGCACGGCAGCGGCGCTCGGCGTCCGCGCGGCCTGGTCCTCGAAGCGCCTCGGCACGATGCAGTCGCGCAAATCGCCTGCGACTTTTCCATTCCACTCGACCGTGATCCTGTGTCGTTCCGCGCTGCCGAGCATCGGAAGATTCAGGATCGGCGTGTCCGGCGCCGCCACAATGCTTCGCAACAGCGCTTCCAGATGTCCGGACATGCGTTCGATCGTGGCGGGCGTGAACAGCGCGGAACAATAAGTCCAGGTTGCCTGCAATCCGTCCGGGAACTCTTCCATGCCCAGATGGATGTCGTACTTGGCCGAGACATGCCCGGTGTCGACCTGGGAGAGGGTCAACTCAGGCAAGCGTAGTTCGCCCTGCTCGTTGTTCTGGAGCACGAACATGATCTGGTACAGCGCGCCATGTCGGGCGCTGCGCTCGGGGCGCAGCCGATCCACCAGTAGCTCGAAGGGAATGTGCTGGTGATCGTACGCCTGCAGCGCCATCTGCTTGTTCTTCTGCAACAGCGCACTGAAGCGCGGGTTGCCGGACAAGTCGCTGCGCAGGATCAGCGTGTTCACGAAGAAGCCGATCAACGGCGACAGCTCGGCCCGGGTGCGATTGGCAATGGGCATTCCCATCACGATGTCGGTTTCGTTGCTGTAGCGGGACAGCAGCACCGCGAACGCGGTCTGCAATGTCATGAACAGCGTGGTGCCTTGCGCCAGGCTCAGTGCCTTGAGCTGATCGCTCAACGACATGTCAAGCACATGGACGTGGCTGCTCCCTTCGAAGCTCTGCGCGGCCGGCCGCGGGAAATCCAGCGGCAGACTGTGGGCCTGCGGCAGGTCCGCGAGCTGGTGCTCCCAGAAATCGAGGTGCTCCTCGAGTACGTCGCCTTGCAGCCAGTTTCGTTGCCACCAGGCGAAATCACCGTACTGTACCGGCAGCGGCGGCAACGGATCCGCCGCGCCGTTCGAATACGCGTCGTACAAGGCGACGAATTCCTGTGTCAGCACGCCCATCGACCAGCCGTCCGACGCGATGTGATGCATCGTGAACAGCAGGACGTGTTCGTGCCCGCCCAGTACCACCAGGCTCGCGCGAAGCATCAGGTCGCGTCGCAAATCGAACGGCTTCTTCGCCTCGGCAAGCGCCAATGAGCGCACCTGTTCCTCACGCTCCGCGGCATCCAGGTGCGAGAGATCGACAGCGGCGATGGCCACCGGCATCGCATCCATCGTTCGAACGCCCGCCTCGCCATCGCCCAGCGTGTAGTACACGCTGCGCAGGATTTCGTGACGCGCGACGATTTGATCCAGCGCCCGTTGCAACGCCTCCCGATTCAGCTGCCCCGTCAGGCGCAAGGCGTACGGCATGTTGTACTGGGTACTCACGCCGCCATCGAGCTGATCGATGAACCACAGTCGCTGCTGCGCGAATGACAGTACCGGCGGGACATCGGCGGGGCGAGCACGCAGCTGCGAAACCTTTGCCTTCTTTCGGGCCTCGACGAAGTCGATGATGTTCTGCTTGTTGGACTTGATGAGCGACTTGACGTCTTCGCTCAGCGCTTGCCAGTTGCCTTCGATGAGCAATTTGTCTTGCGACACGCCGAGCTTGACCCCTTGCTTGATGAGGGATCGCAGCAAATCTCTAATTTCCGTCGTGCTTTGCACTCTGTCTCTTCCTCTTCAGGCAGCTGGGCTGCCTCCGGCAATCGTTCTTGTCGCTCTTCGTTACGGCGCTATTGGCCGTCCCGTCTCACAGCCTCTGCAAGACCCAGAACAACGGCTGAAAGGCGAAGTACTGCCATTGCGGTATCCGATGGCTGGCGAAAACCGGTTCCAATTCAGCGTTGCAAGCCGCGCTCAGGTGCTGCCTGAGATGCACCCACTTCCGACCCAGCTTGGTCAACACGAATCTTCCGAGAAACCCGAGGTCCAGACACTGATCGAGTGTATTCGCGTACTCCATGTGCAGGAGCGCGACCCACTCATGCTGTTCGATGGGCGTGTGTCTGGCGACTTCACGGAAGCGGATGGTCTGTGGCGCTCCACTTTCGAACATGCTGATGCGGCGAATGGAGCAGAACAGATAAACCAATCGCTCGGCCTCTTCGCCGATCAACGCGCGAACCTCGTGCCTGTCATCCAACGTCAGCGCATTTCGCTTGAAGCCGTCGGTGCCATACATGCTGTGGAACAGCCCGGCGTAACACACCGGCTCGGGCAATCCCCAACGATCAAGCAAACGGTAGGTTCCTTCCAGATGATCGAGGAAGTGCCGTCCGGAGTGGAGCAGCTTGTCGGCGCCCAACCCGATCAGGTACTGGCGGCAAGACTCGAATTTCTCATCGGTCGTGTGATGTGCCGTCTCGCTCATGCGATCTCTCCAGTTTTCGCGAATTCCATGTGCATGTTGATTGCCGGAACGTCGACTACGCTGTCTGGCTTTGCGTCTGGGGTTGCGTCAGCCACTGCCTCAGCAGCAATGGTGTGATGACCGTGGTCACCATCCCAACCAGCAACAGCGCGGAATACAGCCCCTGATCGACCAGCCCGGCGTGATAGGCGATGCTGGCCACCACCATCTCCATCACTCCGCGCGCATTCATGATGGCGCCCACACCGAGGGCCTCATGATGTGGCATGTTCCTCAACCGCGCCATCACGTAGCCGCCCAGCAGCTTGGATGAAATCGCGACCAGCACCAGGCCCACCACCAGCGATGCGTTGTCCAGCGCACCCAGCTGGAACTGGACTCCCTGGTAAGCAAGGAACAATGGCCCGAACAGGCTGACAGTGATGACTTCGCAGCTTCGCTCCAATTTCTCGAAGTGCGCATCGCCGATCAGATCGCGCGTGACCATGAGTCCGGCGAAGAACACGCCGATCACGAAGTGGAATCCGAGCAGCTCGCTGAGCGCGCCGAACGCGAACGTGAACATCAAGGTCGCGATCAACACGGCATCGGAATATTCCGAGCTGACCTTGCGGGCCGCCCGCAGCGCACTCAGACGCAGGCATGCGACGTGACAGACCCCGACGAATGCGAGGAGTGCCACCAACTTGGCCATCGAAATGCCCGCTGCCGGCAACCAACTCCCGTCTGATGGCGTGACAAGCGAGAGCGCGATGCCAAGCACCACCAGCACGATGACATCGGACAACAGCGCACTCGCGATCGCCACCCTCGCGATGTTCGTGTCGAGCATGCGGAAGCTGCTCAGGATGCGCAGTGCGACCGGCAGTGCCGTGACCGACAGGCACAAGGTCAAGACGAGCCCGGGGATCAACGCCATCCCCATGAGCCAGGCGAACGCGCCGGCCGCGACGGTCGGAATGGCGAACCCTGCCAGCAGGGCAAAGGAGCGCTTGCCGCGAAAGACATCCAGCACATGCCGCATACCCATTTCGAGCCCGGCGGCAAGCACGACGAACAGCACGGAAAAGTCGGAGATCGCGGAAAACGTCGGGCCCGCTTGCATCCAGTCCAGCACGGAAGGCCCGAGCAGGATGCCCGCCACCATGTGGCCGACCAGGGCGGGCTGTCCCAGCCGTTCGGCCACCCAGCCGAACAGATGAGCGCCGATGAGCATGAGACACAAAGCTTCGATGAGCGTCATGGGGAATTCAAGACCGTTCTGCTTGTAATCGTTCTGGGATGCGAAACCGTGAGTCGATGGACGGATTCAAATCAGCCAGAAGCTTCCAGAAGATCCGCGGTCGCACGCCCAGCCGGCAACCCGCCTAGGATCTTGCCGACTCTTTCGAGAACCAGCGGCTGCTGCGAATGAATGAAGAAGTGGTCGCCAGAGAACTCCGCGAACTCGATATCCCCGGTTTCGAACTCGGCACGCCATGCCTGGATCTCCGCCTCCGGGATATCCGTATCACGCCGCCCCCAGAAAATGCACGCCGGCGTTTTCAGCTTGATGTCGTCGCAGTACTTGCTGGTCTCACTTACCTTGAAATCGGCACGCAGGATCGGCACGAACAAGTTCATCAGATCGCTGTTGTTGAGCAACTCTTCAGGCGTGCCATTGATGGAGCGCAGCTCTTCGATGAAGGCATCGTGCGGGAGGTCGTGGGTATTCGGATGCACACGGGGCAAATGCGGCGCGCGCCTGCCGGACAGGATGATGTGCTGCAAGCCACCGATGCCGCGTCTCTGCAACTCTCTGGCCAACTCGAAGCAAATCAGCGCGCCGTTGCTGTGCCCGAAGAAAACGAAAGGCAAATCATCGAGGCCACGCAGTTCGACGATGAGGTGAGCGACGATCTCGGTCAGCGAATCGAGCGGCTTCTCGTTGATCCGATTGCTGCGACCCGGCAACTGCACGCCAACGACGTCGACACCCTCGAATGCCCTTCCCCAGGGCTCGAACAGGCCGGCGCTGCCACCAGCGTAGGGAAAGCAGAACAGGCGCAGCTTTGCCTGATGGTTGCGATTGAAGCGCATGAACCAGGGACTCTGCCTGGATTCGGACTGAAGGATTTTCATCACAGCTCCCAAACCTCGGCGGACGAATGCCGGTCTTCCTTGCTTTCCAGGTTTTTGCCGACACCATCCAGACCACGCGCCAACTCGCTCTCCTCGTCGATGTATGCGCTCAACTCGAACACCGTTTGCAAGTTGAAGACTTCTCGCAGCGGGATCTCGAGATCGAATTGCTGACGCAGCGCCGAGACCATGCGCGTCGCCAGCAATGAGTGGCCGCCCAGCTCGAAGAAGTTGTCGTGAACGCCGACACGATCCAGTTTCAGCAACTCTTGCCAGAGGGCGCAGACCCGGGCCTCTGTTGGAGTGCCCGGCGCCGTGTATTTCTCGCCAGCGGCGTGCTGTGTACCGACATCCGGAAGTGCCTTGAGGTTCTGCTTTCCATTCGGCAACAGCGGAATGGCATCGAGCACGACGAACGCCGAGGGCACCATGAACTCGGGAAGCTGACTGCGAAGGTGGACACGCCATTCGCTGACCAAGCCTTCGCGCTGGTCCGCCACCACGTACGCCACCAGCTGGGCGGGCTCACCACGAGCGACCACGATGACGTCTCTCACCTCCGAATGACGACGCAACACGGCCTCGACTTCACCCGTTTCCACTCTGAATCCACGCACCTTCACCTGGTGGTCGATCCGGCCCACGTATTCCAGTTCACCATCCCTGCTCCAGCGCACCAGGTCGCCCGTCCGGTACAGACGCTCTTCGGCAGCGTTCGGGAATGTGTGCTGGATGAATCGCTGGGCAGTCAGCTCAGGCCGGTTGAAATATCCCGCGCCCACGGCGGGCCCACCGATGTGCAGTTCACCCACTTCGCCAATGGCCGCCAGTTGGCGACGGGCGTTCAACACGTACGTACGCACATGACGGGTCGGGCGTCCGATGGGCACGTTGGTGTACCCCTCCATGGACCTCTCGACGTCGAACCAGCTGGCGGTGACCGTACATTCGGTCGGGCCGTACGTGTTGAGCACGCGCACCCTCGGTGAAACGACGGATTGCCATTGACGCACGGCGGCCTTCGACATCGCCTCGCCGCCGATGATCAACAGGCGGACATCGCTTTCGTTCAAGGCTTCCAGCCCCGCCGGGCTGAAACACAGCTCATGCCAGAAGGCGGTCGACAGGCTCGCGACGGAGATTCGATGCTCTTTCATGAACCGGCAGAAAGCCCGGGGGCCTGCCAGAACTTCTTCGTCTCTCAGCACGAGCGCGCCGCCCGTGAGCAACGAATTGCAGAAATCGTCCATGAACATGTCGAATGACAGCGTCGAGAACTGCAACACGCGATCGTCTGCCTTTGCTCCGTAATCGTGTCTCGCCACGTCGCAGTACGCGACCACGTTGTCGTGCGTGATCAACGCACCTTTGGGCTCACCCGTCGAGCCGGAGGTGTAGATCATGTACGCGATGTTGCGGGACGTGAGCCCCCGATCGCGCGGTTGCGGATTCTCCCGCGAATTCCTCGCCACGGCCTCGGGCGGCGCATCCAGGAACAGCCGCAGCGCGTTCGAGTCACTCAGCTTGTCTTCCATGAATGTCTGCGTCAGCAGGCATTGCACGCCCGAGTCCTTCAGCATGAAGTCGAGACGCTGCCGGGGGTAGTTCGGATCCAGCGGCACATACCCGCCGCCGGCTTTCATCACCGCCATGATCCCGACGATGGCATCGAGTGAACGCTCGACGCAGATGCCGACCAGAACGTCCGGACCAACGCCCTGCTCCGCAAGATGGTGCGCCCACTGGTTCGCACGCTGGTTCAGCTCGCCATACGTCAGGGACTGTTGGCCATCGGTCACCGCCAGCGCGTCGGGCTGGACGCGGGCGAGTTCTTCGAACACTTCATGGGCGCAGCGACCCGACGCATCGGCCGTGACCTGCCCGCACCACGTCGTCAACATCGCTTCCTGTTGTGTCGCGGTGAGCAGCTGCACGTCGCCTACAGGCTGCTCGGGCCGGGCCACGATCGCGTGCAACAGCAGTTCGAAGCTCTCGGCCAGGCGTGCAATGGTGTCGGCCTCGAACAGATCGACGCAGTATTCCCAACTGCTCAGCAAGCCATCCGTGGTCGTGTCGATGGTCAGACTCAAATCGAACTTGGCGACCTGGTAGCCGGTGTCCACGGTTTCGACGCGCAAGCCCGGGAGGGCGAGTTCGGCATCGACATTCTCCTGCAACGCGAACATCACCTGGAACACCGGGCTGTGACTGAGGCTTCGTTCTGGCTGCAACGCCGACACCAGCATCTCGAACGGCACATCCTGGTGTTCGTAGGCGTCCAGTGCAAGCTTGCGGGTTTGCTCGAGCAACGAAGCGAACGATGTCTCCATCGTCACTTCATTGCGCAACACCAGCGTGTTGACGAACAAGCCGATGGCGGACGCCAGCGCGGGATGCGCCCGGTTGGCGATGGGCGTACCGATGAGGATGTCGGTCTCGTTGCTGTACCGCGCCAGCAGTGCGGCAAACGCCGCTTGCAACGTCATGAACAGCGTCGCGCCATGCGCCTGACTCAGCACCTGCAGTTGCGTGCGCAAGGTCTGGTCGATCGAGCGCCGAAGCGTCGCGCCGGCGAAGCTTTGCGAAGCCGGTCGCGGCTTGTCGGTCGGCAGGCTGTGCAGGGACGGAATACCCGTCAGTTGTCGGGTCCAGTACGATACTTGCCGCTCGAGCGTTTCGCCTTGCAGCCAACCGTGCTGCCAGTGCGCGAAATCAGCGTATTGCACCGACAGCGGCGGCAGCGGGTTGCCGTCACCGCGGGCGAACGCACCGTAGAGTTGCACGAACTCGTCGATGAGGACACCCATCGAGGTGCCATCGGACGCGATGTGGTGCATCGTCATCAGTAGCACGTGCTCAGTGTCGCTCATACGCAGGACGCTGGCGCGAAGCATCCGGCCGGAACCCAGATCGAACGGCTTCATGGCCTCCGCCGCCACCTGCGCGCGGGCGCCCTCCTCGGTCGAACTCCCCGGCAGTACGTCGATCTGCAACGAGGTCGGCGCATGGATGACTTGATGGGGCTCGCCGCTTTCCGTGACCTGATAGCTCGTTCGCAGAATCTCGTGCCGGCCGACGATGGCATCCAGCGTTGCCTGGAGCGCGTCGAAATCCAGGCGCCCGTGCAGACGGATCGCCAGCGGCATGTTGTATTCGCTGCTGCCGCGATCCATCTGATCGATGAACCACAAGCGCTGCTGCGCGAACGACAGGGGCAGTGGCCGCTGGTCGCGGGGCACCCGCTCGATGGCCGACTGTCGCATCTGCTTTTCTTTTGCCGCGATGACGAGTGCCTGGGCGCGCAGTTCGGCGTTCTCGAACAGCTCTCGCAGGGTGACCTCGACGCCGAATTTCTCCTGGATCGCGAACTCGAGCCGCACGACGGTCAGCGAGTTGCCACCCAACGCGAAGACGCTGTCCAGCGCGCTGATTCGGGGGCGCTCCAGCAATTCCTGCCAGATGACAGCGAGCGCTCGTTCGGTCGGCGTCTCTGGCGTCACGTACGCCAACGTCTCCAGCCAATGAGGCTCTGGCAACCGTTGGACATCGACCTGGCCATCCGGCAGCCGTGGCAACGCCGGGAGCATCTTGAATCCGGCTGGCACCATCGCATCCGGCAGATGGTCCTGCAGATACCGACGCAGGAGCTGAAGCGCATCCAGTTCGCGTTCGGGCATCTGCTCCGGAACCAGCCAGGCGACCAGACGGGCACTGTCTTCGTCGCTGTTGCAAAGCACGCAGGTCTCGCGCATTCCCGGCCAGGCTTGCAGTTGTCGGCGTACCTGCGCCAATCCAAAGGTTTGTCCCTGAATGCAGACCTGGTCGCGCACCTGCCCGAGCAATTCGAGGCGACCGGCTGACCACCGCGCCAACTCCCCGGTGCGTTCGAGACGGCCGTCCTGTTGCGTGGAATACAGCTCGCCAGCGACGCCGGGCGGCACATGACGCAGCTTCGCATCCAGCACGTACACCGGTCTTTCGTGAAGCGCTGCCAACAAGGCCTCGGTGCCCTCGTCCGCGTCTTGCGCGTCCGGGCGAGTCGCAGTCGTCAGGCGTCGCGCGCTTGCCTGCTCTTCCTCGGCGCGAGTCAACAGCGGCAACTGCGATACCGTGTTGCCGTGTGCATTGGCGATGCCGCTCAGGATTTCCCGGAAATGCCCGAGCAAGGTGCTGAGCATCGCGGAAGCATATTGATCCGAACGGTAGGTCAGGCGGAAGGTCAGATCCTCCAGCAACTGTGCGCTCAACGTGAGGCCGTAGTTCGTCTGCTCATCACCCTGCATCGCCTCGACGTGCAGGTCTTGTTCGGTAATCGCCCCATCGGGTTCCGGCAGATTGTTGAAGGCCAGCAGCGTTTCGAAGAGCGGCTGGCCACGCGGGAGATCGCTCAGCGCCTGGATTTCCAGCAGTGGCAGATAGGCGAACGATTCTCGCTCGACACTCTCCAGATGCAGACGCTGCAACCACGTCACGACATCCACGTCCGCCGCGAAGTCCATGCGTACCGGCAGCGTGTTGATGAACAAGCCGACCATGTGTTCGACGCCCGGCAACGTCGCCGGACGACCCGAGATGGTTTCACCGAACAGGATGCAATCGCGGCCGCTGTAGCGATGGACGAGATAACCCCATGCCCCCTGGATCAGGACATGCATCGTCACGTGATGGCTCTTGGCGAATTCCTGCAGTTCCCGCGTCAGCTCGACACCGAGGTGCAAGCGCAACTCGTCGTACTCTGCCGCGGTCGGATGCGCGGATGCGCCGGCCAGGCCCAACTCGGTAGTGGAGCGGACGTCGCCGACACGCTGTTCCCAATACCGGTTGGCAGCCGCTCGATCCTGATTCGCCAACCATGCGACGTAGCTTGAATACGGAACCGGTGCCGGCAGTTCGGGCGCGCGCTTGTTCATGAGCGCCCGGTAGACATGCATGAGCTCGTCGAACAACACCATCTGCGACCATGCATCCATCAGCGCATGGTGATAGGACACGAGCAGCCGGGTTCTCGTATCGGTGAGGCGCATGGCCGACAGGCGCAACAACGGCGCCTGGGCGAGATCGAAGCCAAGCTTCTTGTCCGCCCGACTGTGTTGCAGGAATTTTTCGGCCTGCTGCTCGACGTCGAGGTCGCGCCAGTCGAACGTCTGCCAATTCACGGCCGCATGCGCGCGCACCAGCTGAACGAGGCGATCGCCGACGAAGATCGTGCGGAAGATGTCGTGCCGTTCGATGATCTGTTGCCAGGCGCTGCGGAACACATCCTGATCGAGCACACCGATCAGCGACAGATCGAGCTGTGTGACGTAGGCGCCGCCCGCGACAAGCTCGTGGAAAATCAGGCCTTGCTGCATCGCCGTGGAGGCATAAAGTGCTTGCAGATCCGGATACGTCTGCTGCCACTGCTGCACTTGCGCCAGCGTGACCTGCGCCAGGGGGAAATCGCTGGGTGTGTAATGAGCGTTCGGCATTTCGCGACAGTGCGCGATGATGTCCTTCAATGCCGAATGGATGTCTTCCAGCAACGCCTGCATGCGCGCGACGTCCTGCTCCAGGCCATTGAAGCCCATGGCGAACGACAGGCGACCGGCGCTGATCAACGCCGTGATCTCCGCACCGTGCTCGCGCCGGCGACGCGGACTTACCGCATGTCCTGCGAATTCCGTGGCGAAAGCGATGCCATCCGTCTCGGATTGATCGAACTGCCCCAGGTAGTTGAACAGGATGTCGTTGCGGGGCGTCGATGGCGCCAGGGCGTCTACCCCCGCCAGATGCCGCAGCAGACCGTAGCCGATGCCTTTCGCGGGCACGGCACGCCTCTGTTCCTTGACGTGCATGATCAGGTCACCCACGGACGACGTCGTCGGTGCCCGCAGCGCGAGCGGGTACAGGCTGGTCAGCCAACCCACCGTCTCGCTGTGATCGATGCCATCACTCAAGGGTTCGCGGCCATGACCTTCCATGCTGAACAGCAGCGTCGACACATCGCTCCAGCGCTGGAACCCGCGCAGGACGGCTGCCAGCAGCAGATCCGGCGTTTCCGTGCTGTACGCGCGATGGCAGGCCTTCAGCAACGCATCGGTGTCGTCCGCATCGAGTTCGAAGGACACGACGCACGTCGTCGCATGGCTCTGGTCGACCGCTCCGACCGCGGCGATTGGCAGTGACGGCACCGCCAACTGCGCCTGCCAATAGCCCAATTCGCTCTGGACGCTTTCACTCCGGGCGTGCTGCTCGAGAAAGCGGCCCCACTCCTGCAGTGAGGACCGCTTCTTCGCCAAGGTCACCTCGCCGCGTCTCTGGCGCAATTGCCGGTAACCCTGCTCCAAATCCGACAGCAGCACGCGCCAGGAAATGCCGTCGATGATCAGGTGATGCGCGATCAGCAGCAGGCGACGGAACCCCGCATCCGCTTCGAACATCACCGCCCGGAACAACGGCCCATCGCTCAGCGACAAGCTGGCCTGCATGTGCTCGCCGATGCGCGCGATTTCCTCACGCCACGTCGCCTCACTCACGCCTCGCAAGTCCTCGAATGCGATGGACGCCCGCACCATCGCCGGATCGAAGTCGCGATACTCGCCGTGCCAAACGCCGTCACTCTCAGTGAAGCGCAGGCACAGGGCGTCATGACGCTGATGAAGCGCGGTCACCCACGAGGCCAACTGTGCCTCGTCCAGCGAATCCGTCACCTTCAGCAGCACCGACTGGTTGTAGTGATGGCGATCGACGGCGTCGTCGCTGTCCAGGAACCAGCGCTGGATCGGCAACAACACCTGGGCACCCGTGACCGCATTCTGCGATTGGATGACGCCCTGCCCTTGTCGCGCGTGAGGTGCCAGTTCACGAATCGTCTGGTGCTGGATCAATTGCTGCACCGTCACCAGGATGCCCTGCGAGGTGCAGCGGGCGATCAGGCGAATCGCGAGGATCGAGTCCCCACCGATGCTGAAGAAATTGTCCGTGACGCCCACTCGTTCGAGGCCCAGCACCGATTGCCAGATCGCGCACAGCTCCTCTTCCAGCAGGCTTTGCGGCGCGACGTAGTCGGCCAGCAGCGCGCCATCCATCTCGGGGTCCGGCAGTGCCTTGCGATCGATTTTCCCGTTGGGCGTCAGCGGCAACGCGGCCATCGTGACGATCGCCGATGGCACCATGATCTCCGGCAGATGCTGCCGCAGGTATGCCTTCAGCACGTCTGCTGCGACCGCCTGCGCCGAGGCCTTCGGCACCACATACGCAATCAGCTGTTTGGGCTCGCCGCGCGCGATCACCACGACCTGTGCGATGGCCGCATGCGAAGACAAGGTGCTCTCGATCTCGCCCAGCTCGATGCGATGACCGCGGATCTTCACCTGGTGGTCGATGCGCCCCACGTAGTGCAATCGACCATCGGCCGAGCGTCGCACCGAATCTCCCGTCCGGTAGACGCGCTCGCCGTGTTCCGGCATTTCGTCAAGGAAAGGATTGGCGAGGAATCGTTCCTGGGTCAGCGCTTCGCGCTCGAAGTAGCCACGTGCCACGCCGTCGCCGGCGATCAGCAATTCGCCGACCGCGCCCATTGGCGTGAGCTGCTGTCGACCGTTGACGATGTAGAGCTGGGTATTCGCCAGCGGCTCGCCCAGGTGCACCTCTCCGCCTGAAACGTCCGCGACCGACGACCAGATCGTGGTCTCGGTCGGGCCGTACATGTTGAAGATCCGGCCCGGCACCACGGCCTCGAGTGCGTTCGCGAGCTCGGGGGGCAAGGCTTCGCCGCCAACCAGCAATTGCTGCAATCCGCCGAGTGCCCGGCGCCCGTCTTCGTCGATGACGAGTTCGCGCGCATAGGAAGGCGTGCATTGCATGTGAGTGACGCGATGCCGCTGGATCAGCTCGAACGACGTAGTCGATTTCTCCAGCCGCTTCGCCAGCAAGCGCTGTTGCGCGCTCTGCTGGCGAAGGCGCGACTGCACCTGCTTCAACAGCGGCAGATGTGCGACGACGTCGGCATGCTCGATACCGAAATCGATCAGGCACGCGATTTCATCGATGCCCAGCCGGCGGAGTTCCTGCGCTCGTCGGCCACAGGATTCGACGGTGCCGAACAATCCGCTGCGCGCGAAATGATGCTCGAAGCCAAGCGCCAGCAATGCATCGACATCGGTGCGTGCATCGAGTCCGGCCTGTTCCGCCAGTGGCTTGAGCAGATCCAGCGACTGGCGCAGGTAATTCTTCAGCGGCTGCTCGACGACCCGCTTGACCGACTCGGCATCGTCTCCGACGAAGGCATGCAGCATCAGCGCGATGCGGCCTGCATCGAAGCCCGCGTCCGCGCGTGCCTGCCGATAGATCGCGATCTTCTCGCCGAGTGCTTCTTCGCTCTGCCCCAGCAAGTGCGTCAGCAGATTGGCGCCGATGGAACCGGCATAGCGGAACGTTTCCGGACTGCCACCCGCCGTGATCCAGATCGGCAGTTCGGCCTGGATCGGCTTCGGACGCAGATGCACCGTCACCGGGTTTCCAACGCCGTTGGGGCGCTCGATGCCCTCCCCGCGCCAGAACCGACACAAGGTGTCGACGCCTTCCTTCATCACCTCGTAGCGTTTCGCGTAATTCTGCGGAGCGAAGACGAAATCGTTCGGGTGCCACCCCGAAGCGATGGAGAGCTCCACGCGACCGTCGGACAGGTTGTCGACCATCGACCACTCTTCCGCGACCCGGATCGGATCGTGCAGCGGCAGCACCACACTGCCGGAGCGGATCGGAACGTTGCGGGTGACCGCAGCGATGGCGGCGGCGGCGATCGACGGATTCGGGAAGGGATCGCCGAAGTTGGCGAAATGCCGTTCGGGCACCCACACGCCGGCGAGACCGTGGCTGTCGGCGAACCGCGCGCCATCCAGCAGCAACTGGTACTTGTTGGTAGAGCGACTGTCTTCGGCCGCGAAATAGAGCAAGCTGAAATCGATCTCGTCGGTCTCCGCGACCGGCATCGGACGTTCCGCCTGCAGCACCGCATGGTGGCCCCGCGACAGCGTCCAGAACAACTCGAGTACAGAAATGTCGAAACTGATGCTGGTGACGGCCAGCCACGTCTGCGCAGCGGCCGGCACACCCAGACGTTGATCGAGCCCCGTGAAGAAATTGATCACGTTCCGGTGTTCGATCATGACGCCCTTGGGCTTGCCGGTGGAGCCCGAGGTGTAGATCAGATAGGCCAGATTCGCCGGGCCGAGGGTGGGCACCGCGGGAGCTTCGCTTGCAGGCAGTGTCGACAGCGTGGCCCAGAGCGCCGGCTCGTCCAGGCACAAGGTCTGGCATTGCGCAGGAACCGAGAACATCGGCACGACGTCGCCCTGCGTGAGCAGCCACGAAGCACCCGAATCGTGCAGCATGTAGTGCAGGCGTTCGAGCGGGTAGCCGGGATCGAGCGGCACGTATGCGGCGCCGGCCTTGAGCGCGGCCAGCAACGCAATGACCATTTCCGGCGAACGCTCGATGCACACGCCTACCCGCGCTTCCACCTGCAGGCCGCGATCGCGCAGGTACTGTGCCAGCTGATTGGCGCGCTCGTCCAGCTCGCGGTAGCTCAGGCTGCCGGTCTCGCTGCTGATGGCAGGCGCGTCGGGCGTGCGCCGCGCCTGCAGCTCGAATGCCTCATGCACGAGTTGTGTGCGCGGATAATCGCAGGCGCTGTCGTTCCAGGCTCGCAGCAGGATCTGGCGCTCGGCAGCGCCCAGCAGGGCCAGCTCGTCGATCGGTGTCTCCGGCGCCGCGGCGATCGCCTGCAGCAACACCGAAAAGTTTTCCGCCAGGCGCAGGATCGTGTCGCGTTCGAACAGATCCGTGCAGTACTCCCAGTCGATGCGGATGCCGTCCTCGTGTTCGGCGATGCTCAGGCTGAGATCGTATTTCGCGATGCCGCGGTCGAAGTCGAGCGTCCGGACATTCAGATCCGGCAAGGTCAAGTCGACGGCGTCGTTGTTCTGCACCGTGATCATGATCTGGAACAACGGCGTGTGACTGATCGTTCGTTCTGGCCGCAGCGCGTCCACCAGCATCTCGAACGGGAGATGCTGGTGCTCGTAGGCGCCCAACACCATGTCCTTGCTGCGTGCGAGTAGTGTCGTGAAGCCAGGATTGCCCGACAGATCGTTGCGCAGCACCAGCGTGTTCAGGAAAAAGCCGATCATCGGCGCCAGCTCGGCGCCCGGCCGATTCGCGACGGGCGTGCCGACGACGATGTCCGACTCGCCGCTGTAACGCCCCAGCAGGACCGAGAACGCGGCCTGCATGAGCATGAACAGCGTGCAATCCTGGCGACGACCGAGCGCGATCAAGCCATCGCCAAGCGTCTTGTCGAGCGACTGGCTGACCAGTGCTCCCGCCACGCTCTGTTTCTCGGGTCGCTTCTTGTCGAGCGGAAAACTGTGCACGACCGGCAGACCGGCCAGCTGCTGCGTCCAATACGCCAGCATGCGCTGCAAAGCGTCGCCGCAGAGTTGCCGCCGCTGCCATTGGGCGAAGTCCGCGTACTGGACGGGCAACGCCGGCAATGTCGACGAAGCATCGCCGCTGTGCACGGCATAGAGCGCCATGAATTCGCGTGCCAGCACCGCCAGCGACCACCCATCGCCCGCGATGTGATGCAGATTCAGCAGGAGCACGTGGTGGTTGTCATCGAGGCGAACCAGCGTCGCCCTGAGCATCGGATCGCGCGTCAGGTCGAACACTTTCGCGCCATCGGCGAGGGCCAGCGCGTGCACGCGCTGCTCCTGCTCTTCCTGCGAAACCCGGGGCAGCTCGATCACGGGGACTTCAAGCTCGCGCGCTGCCTCGATGATCTGCACACCTTCGCCGGACGAGTCGTTGGCGTACACCGTGCGAAGAATCTCATGGCGATCGACGATGCCGCTCAACGCCAGCGTCAGTGCCTTCTGATCGAGCTTGCCCCGCAGGCGCAAAGCCATGGGGATATTGTATTGACTGCGGAATTCGTGGTTGTCGCGATCCAGTTGATCGATGACCCACAGTCGTCGCTGCGCGAACGACAAGGGCAGCGGACGACCATTACGCTGCGTCGGCACCACCGATTCCAAGGCGCTGCGCGGCGCCCGCTCGATGGCGGCAGCCAGCTCGCGGATCGTGGGACGCTCGAAGACCGACCGCAGCGCCAGTTCGGCACCCAGTCTGGAACGCAGCTCGGCAACGAGCCGGGCCGCCAGCAGTGAGTGGCCTCCGAGCTCGAAGAAATTATCGTGACGACCGACGCGCACAACTCCCAGTAGTTGCTGCCAGATTTCCGCGATCGCGACTTCGTCGCTGGTGTGCGGTGCTTCGTATTCACCTCGATCCGAAGCATCGCTGTCCGGCATCGGCAGCGCATGGCGATCCAGCTTGCCGTTCGAGGTCAAGGCGAAGGCATCGAGCATCACGAACACGCCCGGCACCATGTAGTCCGGCAACTGCGCTTTCAGCTCCGACCGTAAGGCTTCCATGGGCACGTGCATGCCGGGCAGGGCCGTGAAATAGGCCACCAGCCTCTTGTCGCCGGGCATATCCTCGCGCGCCAGCACCGCCGCTTCGCGCACGCCGGCGCATGCGGCGAGCTTGGCTTCGATCTCGCCCAGCTCGATGCGGAAGCCGCGGATCTTGACCTGGAAATCGTTGCGACCCAGGTATTCGATGTTGCCGTCCGGCAGCCAACGCACCACGTCGCCGGTCTTGTACATGCGCGCGGACGGCGCATCCGAAAACGGATCCTTCAGGAAACGCGCCGCGGTCAAGTCCGCGCGATTCAGATAACCGCGCGCGACACCGACACCGCCGATGTGGAGTTCTCCCGCGACGCCGACGGGCACCGGAGCGCCCTGCGGATCCAGGATGTACATCTTCGTGTTTGCGATCGGGCGGCCAATCGGCACCGCGCTCGCCAATGCGGGCGTGTCGCCGGCATGACTGGCGTACATCGTGCAGCCGACGGTTGCTTCGGTCGGTCCGTACTCGTTGACGATGACTGCGTGGGACAGCACACGCTCGCGGAATTTTTCCACGCAGCGCCAGGTGAGCTGCTCGCCACCCACCACGATCATGTGCGGCGTGGACTGCGACGGCATTGCCGCCATTCCGGCGAGCGCTTCCAGATGCGCGGGTGTCACCTTGAGCAACCACGGGGTCGATTGCTGACAGTACGCCAACAGTTGCGTCAGGCTGTGATGGTTTTCGTCCGCCAGCAACACCACCTGCTTGCCACGCAGCAATGGCGTGACCAATGTGGTCACCGTGGCGTCGAAGCTGAATGGCGTCGACACCAGCGCGCCGGCCATGTCGTCGAGCAGATAGGTTCGCGACGCGTGATCAAGATAGTTGAGCGCGGCCTCATGGTGAACCATGACGCCCTTGGGCAACCCGGTGGAGCCCGATGTGTAGATGACATAGGCAAGATGATGCGCCGCGAGTCCGCGGCCGCGAGAATCCGGATTGTGTTCCGGCTGCGCGGACAACGCATCGCTGGAGGCGTCCAGCACCAGCGTCGGGATCGAATCGGACGAAACGCGTTCGCGCTGGGCCAGCTGGATCAGCAGCGCCTTCGGCGCGCTGTCCGTCAGCAGATATTGCAGACGCTCGATCGGATACGACGGATCGATCGGGACATAGGCTGCACCGGCTTTCAGCACGCCGAGCATGGCGATGACCAATTCCGGTGTTCGCTGCGTGCAGATGGCGACCCGGTCGTCCGCCTGCACGCCGTGGGCGATCAGGTAATGCGCGACCTGGTTGGCACGCGCATTGAGCTCGGCGTAGCTGAGCGATTGCGACCCGAAGACCACCGCTGTGGCACCCGGGTCGGCCGCGACGCAGGCTTCGAATTGCTCGTGGATGAACGCGTCGCTCGGCCTTTCAGCCGGGACGTCATTGAAATCCATGAGCACGCGATCTTGCTCCGCTTGCGTCAGCAGCGGCAGCGTGGCGACACGCGCGGCATCGTCCGCCGTCATGCCCTCGAGCAGCGTCAGGAAATGTGCCGCGAAACGCTCGATGGTTGCACGATCGAACAAGTCGCAGGCGTACTCCAGCTCGCCGGTGAGTCCCGAGTTGTCATCGCTCAGCAACAACGACAAATCGAAATGCGCCGTGGTGTGCGGCGTCGCGAGGGGCGTCAAGGTCAGACCGGGCAACGCCAGACCGCCTTGCAAGGCAAGCTCGCTGTCCGGCGTGTTGTCCATCGCGAGCATGGCCTGGAAAAGCGGGCTGTAGCTCAGGCTGCGCACCGGGTGCAACGCTTCCACGACCTGGTCGAACGGTAGTTCCTGGTGACTGAATGCCGCGAGGGCGCTCGCCTTCACCTGTGCCAGCAAGTCGGGAATGCTCGGGTTGTCGTCCAGACGCACGCGCAGCGCGAGCGTGTTGACGAAGAATCCGATCACGCTCTCCATTTCGCGGCGCTGACGGTTGGCCACCGGCGTGCCGATGACCACATCTTGCTGGCCGCTCAGTCGCGCCAGCAACACCGACCAACCCGCCATCAGCGTCATGAACAGCGTCACGCCGTGACGCTGCGACAATGCCCGCAGGCGGGCAGCAAGCTCCGGCGAAATATCCAGCCGCACCATGCCCCCCTGGTAACTGGGCATCGACGGACGTGGACGATCGGTCGGCAGCGTGAGCAACGGCGGCGCGCCGCACAGGTGTCCGCGCCAGAAATCGATCTGTCGCTCGAGTTCTTCGCCCTGCAACCACTGGCGCTGCCATGCAGCATAATCGGCGTATTGAAACGCCAGCGCCGCCATCGGGTCCGCTTTGCCCGTACTGTATGCGGCATACAGCGTCGCCACTTCACGCACCATCACCCCCACCGACCAACCGTCAGTGACGAGGTGATGCTGGGCGATCAGGAGGACGTGCTCCTCCTGCGACAGACGCAATAGGCGTCCGCGGATGAGCGGGCCCGTCGACAGGTCGAATGGCGCGCCCGCCGATTCGGCGGCTTCCGCCGCGACGGCTTGTTCACACTCTGCGTGCGAAAGATGACTCAGATCCTTTTCAGTCAGGGCGAAACCGACATCCTCCGGCGCCATCATCTGGTACGGCACGCCGTCCACGATGACGAAGCGCACGCGCAGTGCTTCCTGCCGCGCCATCACGCGGTCCAGCGCGGCCTGAAGCACGCTCCGATCGAGCTTGCCCGTCAGGCGCAGTGCCGCGGGCATGTGGTAGGCCACGCTCGCCACCGGATCCATCTGCGCAATGAACCACAGGCGTTGCTGCGCGAATGACAGCGGTAGTGGCCGACCGTCGCGCGGTGCGGGCGTGAGCGGCGGAAGCGCGGCCTGCCCTCGCTTTCCCGCGATGTGCTGCGCCATCACGTCCAGTTCCGCGTGCTCGAACAACTCGCGCAGCGGCACCTCGATGCCCAACCGATCCTCGATGAGGAAGGCGAGCTGCACGGTCAGCAGCGAATGTCCACCCATCTGGAAGAAGTGATCGTGACGTCCCACGGATTCGGCGCCGAGCAGTTTCTGCCAGATCGCGGCGAGGGCCTCCTCGGTCTCGCCTTGCGGAGCCACGTAGTGCCGACGCGCCAGCGCGTTGTCTTCGGGGGCCGGCAACGCCTGGCGATCCAGCTTGCCATTGGGCGTCAACGGAAAGGCGTCGAGCACGACGAACGCGCTCGGCACCATGTAATCCGGCAATTGCGCAGCCAACTCCTCGCGCAGGTTCGAGGCCGACAGGATGGCGCCGGCCCGGGCCGACAGATAGGCAACGAGACGCTTGTTGCCCTGCGCATCCTCGCGCGCGAGCACCGCGGCTTCGCCGACGCCTGCACACTTCGCGAGCTTCGCTTCGATCTCGCCAAGCTCGACGCGGAAACCACGGATCTTGACCTGGAAGTCGTTGCGGCTGACGAACTCGAGGTTGCCATCCGGCAGCCAGCGCACGATGTCGCCGGTCTTGTACATGCGAGTACCGGGAACATCCGAGAACGGATCGTCCAGGAAGCGTTCGGCCGTCAGTTCCGGACGGTTGAGGAAGCCTCGTGCGATGCCCACGCCCGCCGCGTACAGTTCGCCGGCGACACCGATCGGCGTGAGAACGCCATGGGTGTTCAGCACGTACGCCTTCATGTTCACGACCGGGCGGCCAATCGGCACGCCATCGCCATTCGATGCGGCCCGGCCCTTGTTGCAGTCGAACATCGTGCACGCGACCGACGTTTCCGTCGGGCCGTACTCGTTGAAGACGATCGCGTTGGGCAGAACGCGCTCGCGGAATTTCTGGAGCCCTCTCCACGTGAGCAGCTCGCCGCCCATCGCCAGCACGTGCGGGGTCAGGCTCGGCGATTCGGACGTCATCTCGACCAGCGCATCCAGATGCGCCGGCGCGATGCTGAACAGCCAGGGCGTGGACTGGTGGCAGTACACATGCAGTTGCGTCAGGCAGTGATGATTTTCGTCCGGCAGCAGCACCAGTTGCTTGCCGCACAGCAGCGGCGTGATCAACGTGGTGATGGACGAATCGAAATTGAAGGGCGTCGTCACCACGGCACCCGCCGTACCTTCCGGGAGGTAGTGCTGCAACGCATGGTGGAAGTAATTCAGCACACCCCGGTGCAGCGCCGCGACGCCCTTCGGCATGCCGGTCGAGCCCGACGTGTAGATCACGTAGATCAGGTGTTCCGGCGCGAGCCCACGGCTCCGGGCATCCGGGTTCGTCGTCGGCTGGGCCGCCAGTACTACGCCTTCCGCGGCATCCAGGGCCAGGGTCGGTATCGAATGGGACGGCAGTCGCGCCTGGACTGCCTGCTGGATCAGCAGCATCTTCGGCGCGCTGTCCTCCAGCACGTATCCGAGTCGTTCGCGCGGATAGGTCGGGTCCAGCGGGACGTAGGCGCCGCCCGCCTTCAGCACCCCGAGGATCCCCACCATCATGTCCAGCGATCGCTCAAGGCAGATCGCCACGCACACATCCGGTCCCACGCCCTGCGAAATCAGGTAATGCGCCAGCCGGTTCGCACGCGTATTGAGTTCTGCGTAGCTCAGCGACTGGTTTTCGTACGTCGCCGCAATCGCATCCGGCCGTGCCGCGACCTGCGCCTCGAATTGCTCGTGGACGAACGCGTCGTCCGGAAGGACCAGCGCAGTGTCATTGAAATCCACGAGCAGTTGCCGTTCCTGCTCAGCGGTGAGCAGTGGCAGCGCCGCCACTGCGGCGTCATCGCTCGCGACCATGCCCTCGATCAGCGTGACGAAATGACCCGCGAAGCGTTCCATCGTCGCGCGATCGAACAGGTCGGTGGCGTACTCGATCTCGCCCGAATAGCCCTCTCCGCCATCGCTCAGCGCGAGGGACACGTCGAAATGCGCGGATGCGCGCGGCACATCCATGGGCGTCAATACCAGGCCCGGCAATGTCAACGTCCGTTCCACTGCCACCTTGTCGAAGATGAACACGGACTGGAACAGCGGGCTGTAGCTCAGGCTGCGCGTCGGTTGCACCGCTTCGACGACCTGATCGAAGGGCAGCTCCTGATGGCCGAACGCCGTGAGCGCGGTGCCCTTCACCTGTGCCAGCAGCTCACGCACGCTTGGATTGTCTTCCAGCCGCACGCGCAGTGCCAGCGTGTTGACGAAGAATCCGATGAGGCCTTCCACTTCTCGTCGCTGGCGATTCGCCACGGGTGTGCCGATGACCACCTCGTTCTGATCGCTCAACCGCGCCATCAATACCGACCACGCCGCCAGCAGCGCCATGAAGTCGGTGACGCCATGGCGCTGCGCCAACGAGCGCAATCCGGCACTGAGTTCCTTCGAGATTCGGACCGGCACCTGCGCGCCGGAATAGCTGGGTACAGCGGGGCGCGCACGATCGGCCGGGAGCGTGAGCAAGGCCGGTGCGCCGGTCAAATGCTCGCGCCAGAACCCGAGCTGGCGTTGCAATTCCTCACCCTGCAGCCAATCACGCTGCCAGACGGCATAGTCGGCGTACTGGATGTCCAATGCAGGCCGTGAATCCGCCTCGCCCTGGCTGAAGGCTCCATACAGCGCGGCGACTTCACGGATCAACACACCGATGGACCAACCGTCACTGATGAGATGGTGCTGGGTGACGAGCAGCACGTGCTCGTCTTCCGCCAACCGCAGCAGGCGTCCGCGGATCATCGGTCCCGCCGCGAGATCGAATGGCGCACGCGCCTCATCGATACACTCTGCCTTCACCGCCTGCTCGCACAGATCCTCCGCGAGATGCGTCAAGTCGGTTTCGATCAGGGCGAAGCCAACGCCGTCCGGCGCGATGACTTGATGAGGCACACCATCGAGCAGTACGAAACGCGTGCGCAACCCTTCCTGGCGTGCCACCAGACGATCGAGCGCGGCGCGCAACGCCGCGCGATCCAGCTTGCCGGTCAGGCGCAATGCCGCGGAGATGTGATAGGCCTCGCTCGCAGCGGAATCGAGTTGCGCCATGAACCACAGGCGTTGCTGGGCAAAGGACAAGGGCAACGGACGATTACGATCCACCCTGGGAATGACATCGCGCGTGTTTCGGTCGCCGCGCGCGCCCGCCTCTGTCTGGATTTTCTTCCGCAAGGCGGCCCGCAGCAGTTCTTCGCGCGTGGGTTGTTGGACAGACACTGCTTCAATCCTTGAGATAGGCGAGAAGATCTTCGTCAGACATGGAGGCGAGCTCGGCCTCCATCTCTTCCACTTCTTTCTCGCTGAACAGGTTTTCTTGCGCGTTGACGATCAACTCACTCATGGACATCAGGCTCGCGGCGCCGAACAGCGCCTCCAGCGTCAGCCGGACCTTGAATTTTTCGAGGATGCGAACAGACAAGGTGATCGCCAGGAGTGAATGCCCACCGATTGCGCTGAAATTGTCGTGGCGACCAACGCGCGGAAGGTGCAAGAGCTCCTGCCAGATTTCCGCGAGCGCTTCCTCGGTATGCCCCTGGGGCGGCTCATATTCGACCGCGACGGCATCTCCTTCGGGCGCGGGCAATGCCTTGCGATCCAGCTTGCCGTTGGGCGTCAACGGAAACGCATCGAGCACGACGAACGCGCTCGGCAGCATGTAGTCCGGCAACTGCGAGGCCAACTGCGTCCGGAGCTCCGCGGCGAAGAAGGAAGTCTCGTCGTGGCACGTGAGATACGCCACCAGCCGCTGGTCGCCCGGTACGTCCTCGCGCAGCAGGACCAGTGCCTCCCGCACATTCGGGTGCGCGGCGAGCTTGCTTTCGATTTCTCCGAGCTCGATGCGGAAGCCGCGGAGTTTGATCTGGGAGTCGCGGCGCCCCAGGAATTCCAATGTGCCGTCGGGCAACCATCGCACCAGGTCGCCGGTCCTGTACATGCGCGCGCTCGCATCGCTTACGCCGAGCTCACGTGCGAACGGATCGACCAGGAAACGCTCGGCGCTGAGCTCGTCCCGGTTGAGATAGCCCCGCGCCACGCCACCACCCGCCACGAAGAGTTCGCCTGGCACTCCGACTGGAACCGGTTGCAGGTTGGGTGTCAACACATAAAGACGCGTATCCGCGAAACCTCGGCCAATCGGAACAGTGTGGGTCTCGACGAACCGTTCAGTCGTCACCGGATACCAGGCACAGAACGTCGTGGTCTCGGTCGGGCCATAGCCATTGAGCAGACGTCCCGGCATGCCATGGTCAACGACGCAGGCAACTGCAGCCGGCGAGACCACATCGCCGCCAAACACCAGTGTTCCCAATGCGGCGAAACAATCCGGTTTGCTTTGCGCGTGGTGATTGAACAAGGCGGCGGTCACGAAGAGCACATTGATGCCGTCTTCGCGGATCTGGGCCGCTAACCGCTCGGCATCGATCAGCGTGTCTTTCTCGACCACGACCAGGCGACCGCCATTGAGAAACGCGCCCCAGATTTCGAAGGTCACGGCATCGAACGAAGTATTCGAGGCCTGCGCCATGACCGTGGTGCTGTCGAACTGCACGTAGTCCCGGGTAGTGACCAGACGCACCACGCTGTGGTGCTCGACCATCACGCCCTTGGGCTCTCCGGTCGAACCCGAGGTGTAGATGACATACGCCAGGTGGGCATCATTCAGATCGGGAGACTTGACCGGATCGTGCGTGGGCTGGGACTTGAGAATCCCGCGATCGGAAGGCGCGTCCAGCACCAGGGTCGGCAACGCATGCCTGCCCACTCGCTCCGTCAGCGAAAGTTGCGTCAGCAACGCCACGGGAGCGCTGTCGGACAGCATGTACTGGATGCGATCCTGTGGATAGTTGGCGTCCAGCGGCACATAGCAGCCACCGGCCTTCAGCACGGCCAGCAGGCTGATCACCATGTCCACGCCCTGCCTGAGGCATACAGCGACCCGGTCGTCCGGCTTCACGCCCAGCGACCTCAGGTAGTGCGCCAACCGGTTCGCGCGCGCATTGAGCGTGGCGTAGTCCAGCACTTCACCTCGATGCACCAGTGCCACGGATTCGGGACGCGCGTGAACCTGCGCCTCGAACAGCTCGTGCACGAGCGCGGTCCGTGTGTAGTCGGAGGTAGCCTCGTTGAAGCCCGCGAGCAGTTGCTGTCGCTCGCCCGGGGGCAGGATGTCCAGGGTCAGCGCGTCTTCGCAGTTCTCGTCTTCCAGTGCGCGGGTCAGGTTCTCGATCGCGGAACGGAAATAGCCGGTGATGCGTTCCGCGTCCAGTCCATCGGCACAAATCGCACCCAGCGTGAATTCATCGCCATGGTCATCCACTTGCACCGCGACGGGATAGTTGGCCGACTCTTCCGTGCGCAGCACCCGCACGCCCGCGAATGTCAGTGGCAGAGATTCACCATGTTCCTGCGGCGCGCTGTGCCGATAGTTCAGCAGCGACGTGAACAATGGCAAAGGGGACGGCACGCCACTGCACTGCAAAGCCAGACTGAGCGGAGCCCGTTCGTGGGCCAACAACGATGCCAGTCGGTCCCGGCATTCCAGCACCGCATGCCTGATCGGGAGCCGCGCCAACGAAATACGCACCGGCAAGGTGTTGATCAGCAAACCCATGGCGTGGGCGAAACCTGCATCGCCCTGCAGACGACCGGACAACACGGTTCCGAACACCACGTCAGTGCGCCCGGTGCAGCGCGCCAGTACCAGCGCCCAGGCGGCATGGAACAAGGCCGACGAGGGAACCCCGAGACGGCGAGCGCAATCCTGGATGCGCCGGGACCATGCCGGAGAGACAGGGCACTGCGCGGTCGTGCTCGTCGAGCCCGTCATCCGGAGGTTCGATACGCCAAACGGCGCCGTCGGTTCTTCGATATCCGCCAGCGTCTGGCGGAAGTAGATCTCGTGCGATTCGAGCGGCATATTGCGCACATGCGCCACGATGTTCCGGAACGGAACGCTGGCCGGCAGGAGATCTTCCGTGCCGTTCATCAGGCACTGCACCTCCGCCATGATCAGCGCCAGAGATTCATGATCGAAGGCGATGTGGTGAGCCGCGAGCTCAAGCACCCACGCCCCGGATGTATGCTCCTGGTGGAAACGCGCACCGATCAACGGCGCATGACGCACGTCCAGGTGGAACCGATGCGGCACGATTCGACCCGATGGATCCCTCGCCGCGTCCATCGCAGCCATTTCGGTTGCGACCAGCGTGACCTGCCGGAGTACGACCTGCACGGGCTGGGACAATCCTTCCCACAACACGACGGTACGCAGGGCGTCGTGCCTCGCGATCACGCGGTTCAACGCCGACAGGAAATCGTCCAGTCGATCCCTGCGGTCAAACTCCAGGACGGTTCGCAAGACGTACGCGTCGTGCTCCGCCTGCATCAGGTGATGGAACAGCATGCCTTCCTGCAAAGGCAGTAGTGGATAGATGTCCTGGATGTTGGCCACGCCCTCGGGAATTGCCGCGGTGATTACCGCGATCTCCGGCAGTGTCAAGTTCACCAGTGGCAACATCTCCGGCAGGATGACCTGTGTACCGGGCAAGAGGCCATTCACTGGGATGACGGCAGGCTCGACCGAGATCGGGACGAGCGCGGCAGCACAGTCGAAGAGCAACGGGGTCATGAAAACGGCCCTGGCTTCCGCCTTGAACCCCCGCGCGCGGAGCGACTCCACAAGCCGCATCGCCAGCATCGAGTGTCCACCGAGCTCGAAGAAGTGATCGTGGCGACCAACTCGGTCGATGCCGAGCAGCGTTTGCCAGATCTCCGCCAGTACCACTTCGGCTTCCGTCCGCGGCGCTTCGTATTCGCGACGCACCACGGCGGATCCATCGGGAGCGGGCAATGCCATGCGATCCAGCTTGCCGTTGGCCGTCTGCGGCAAGGCATCCAGCACGACGAACGCGCCGGGGACCATGTACTCGGGCAACTGCAACAGCAACTGCTGACGCAGCACCGCGACCGACAGACTGTCGCCCTCGCCGGCCACGAGATAGGCCACCAGCCGCTTGTCGCCCGGCAGGTCCTCGCGCGCCAGCACCGCGACTTCGCTCACACCGGGGCATGCCGCCAGCCGCGATTCGATTTCGCCGAGCTCGATGCGGAATCCATGGATCTTGACCTGGAAATCGTTGCGGCCCAGGTACTCGATGGTGCCGTCCGGCAGCCAGCGCGCGAGATCACCGGTCTTGTACATGCGCGCGGACGGCGCATCCGAAAACGGATCCTTCAGGAAACGCTCCGCCGTCAACTCCGCGCGATTCAGATAGCCACGCGCGACACCGGCACCGCCAATGTGGAGTTCTCCCGCGACGCCGATGGGCACCGGAATACCCTGCTGGTCCATGATGTAGATGCGGGTGTTGGCGATCGGGTGGCCGATGATCGGCAATTCACCTGCATCGGGCAGAGCGCACTCGGTGGCATACACCGTGGCTTCCGTCGGACCGTATGCATTGATGAAGCGAATCGACCGCGACGCCCGCAATGCCTTCCACATTGCACCGTTGATGGCTTCGCCGGCGACGACCGCCAACTTCAAGCTGGTATCGTCGCCCTGCTCGAGAAGCCCGGCTTTGAGCAGCGCATCGAGCTGCATCGGCGTGCAATCGAATGCTTCGATGCGGTGCTGACGGGCGTAGCGCAAGAACAGATTCGGATCGAGGCGCGCGGTTTGGGGAATGACGACGACCGTTCGCCCGGACAGGAGCTGGACCAGGCCCTGCAAGGAGACGTCGAAAGTGATGGGCGCGTTTTGCGCGACTCGTGCGTCCGATGGCAGGTCGTGGAAAATCGTTCTTTCCAGGCTTGCCCACAAGTTGATCACCGACGCGTGTTCGACCATCACGCCTTTTGGTTGCCCGGTGGATCCCGATGTGTAGATCACGTAGGCGAGATGCCTCGGCGTAACCCCGAGGTCACGGGCCACCGGATTTTGCGTGGAGTATGGCTCGAGCTCTTCGCGTGCTCCATCCAGCATCAGGGTGGGCAAAGCGTTGCCGCGCACGCGATCGTGTAGTGCCCGCTGCGTCAACAGGACCTTGGGCGCGCTGTCGGCGAGCATGAAGGCCTGTCGCTCGGGAGGATGGGCGGGATCGAGCGGCGCGTAGCCAGCCCCGGACTTCAAGATGCCCAACAACCCGACGATCATGTCCAGGCCGCGCTCGACGCAGATGGCCACGCAGTCATCGGGTCGCACGCCTTGCGCAACCAGGTAGTGCGCCAGCCGGTTCGCGCGCTCGTTGAGCTCGGCGTACGTGAGCGAACCATCTTCGTAGACGACCGCGATTGCCTGCGGCCGCGCCGCGGCCTGCGCTTCGAACAACTCGTGGATGAGTGAGTCGCTCGGATAGTCGCTCGTCGTTGCATTGAACGTGGTCAGCAGCAGCGCGCGTTCTTCCTCGGGAAGAACGTCGGGCAACGCGAGCGCCTTGTCGGGATTCGACGTCATCAGGTTCAGCAAATGAACCAGTCGATTGCCGAGAAGTCTCGCGTCCGACTCGTCGAAATAGCTGCGATTGCAATCCAGCTTGATTTCGATCGATCCACCGCATTCCCACGCCGTCACCAGCAAGGGCGTCGTTTCGTGGTTGTGGCTGACGTAGACCAGCTTGGACAGGTTCCCGTCGAACTCGACATCGTCTTCGAAATTCAGATAGCTGAATCCGATGTCGTAGATCTTCTGCGCTCCTCCCGAAAGACCGAGATCGCGGACGATGTCGCCGATGGGATATCGCTGATGACGGAAGTTCGCCTTCTGCTTTTCGGCGATGTGCCGGGCGACCTCCGAAAAGCGCTGGCCCGAATTCACCGACAGACGCATCGGGCTGACGCTGGTGAAGACGCTGATGGCCTTCTTTTGCGCCTCCCCGCGCCGATTGTGGATGGGTAATCCGACCACCAGATCCGACTGACCGTGAGCGAGCCCCATGCTGGACGCCAGGACAGCCAGCAGCACGTGCGAGACGCCGACCCCGATATCCGTCGCCGTCTGCCGCAAGCGACCCAGTTCTTCTGCGCCGAGGTTGACGACATGACGCAAGCTGCCGAGGACCACCTGCTCGGCGCCGGCGCCGGTGCGAGGGGACAGGCGCCGCTCCGGCAAGGCTTTGAGCTCACCGCCCCAGTAGTCGCGGTCACGTGCATAACGTTCGCTGGCCTGGTAACTCTCGTCATTCGCCACGATGTCACGCCAGCACAAGACGCCTTGATCCTGCGCCCCTTGCTTGTAGTGAGCCGCCAGCGCATGCGCCAGATTGATGAATCCCCAGCCATCGCACATCAGGTGATGCGCGATGACCACGTACCAGTATTCAGACTCACTCAGCTTGAGAAGCAACGCCTCGAACAATTCCGTATCTTCGAAGGGCATCCGAGCTTCGAACAGGCGAGTGACTATCTCCCTGGCTGCTTCGACAGGCGTGGGTTGGTCCGAAAGATCGATCATGGGCAGCCCGAGCGTGCGCTCGTCTTCGCCCACGATGCGCTGATGGACGCCACGCTCCGAAGAGACGATGCGAATTCCGAACGCATCGTGTGCACGAACCAGCATTGCATGTGCGTGCTGCACGCGGGCCGCGTCCACCGCGCCCAGCTTCAGGTAGCCTCCGATATTGTAGATAGGCGCACCGGGGTGGCAGATCTGATCTAAATAGATGTCTCGCTGAGTCAGCGTCAGCGGAAATTCCGGGGCGACGGCGGCGTTCATCGTCTGAAGATCACATCAACGTGACGTCGAAGCCGATCGTCGACCGATACCCGCTCCTGGTCTTGTCGATCGCGGTGATGGGCGTGACCTCGTGCCAGAGCTCCGTTCCGAGATCCGCTTGGAAGATGCCCTGCCCGGCCTGCAGCTCGACCTGCAGCAGCTTCGTGCGCTTGTCTCTTCCGTAGATGATGCTTTTCCCACCGCTGATGTTGTTCCTCTCGACGACCAGCGCGGAAACGATGAACTCCACACCGTCCTGATGAATGCCCTCGGGCGAGTTCGTCACGAGCTGCTGCGGATGGCAGTAGACGACCGTATTGTGAACACTGACGTTGAGCTTCTGGATCGAGTGCTTGGTCTCCCGGACCATGTCTGCGACGCCAACCAGCAGCGCGCGCAGATTGCTGTCGAACAGCTCGTCGGGGAGCTCCTTGAACTTCCTTTGCGACTGCCGGTAGTCGATTTCCCCATCGGAAGCGATCAGCGCCTTCGTTTGCGAAACAAGGCTGCTGGGAATGCGCTCGATATTCCATTTCCCGTTCCAGTGCATCAAGTATTCGGACATGCACCGCTTCCGGGTGGGCACCAGCGCCTCGATCCTCGATTTGTCGCTCGACGAAAGGTCCGGGAAGACCATGTAGAGCTCGGGGTTCTGTATGACACCGGTATAGATGTCATACCAGGTGTCACTCGAAATGCGCGCCAGCGACTCCCGCGGAAGGATTTCCTTGATGAGGGATATCTTGTTCTGCTGCAGCAGGTACGAGTCCCATTCGAACTCCGAGTACGCTTCGCGCATCTGGCGCTGGAATGCGTCCACGCTCACGCCATACTGGCCTAAGTTCAATACCGTGATGGGTGTGTCGAGTTTTTCTAGCAACATTGCCAATCCTTGAATGATTCCTGGTCTTCGGCGCAAAGAGCGCGGGTCAGCACCTGAGCTCCGGCGCGCGCTCCTTCATTGAGTCGCGGCCCAAGTGGGTCACCTTGTCGAGCAGCCCCGGAACGGGCATCTCCCGCGCCATACCGCTTTCCATCACGTAGATGCGATCGGCCACATCGAAGTAGCGGTCATCGTGACTGATGACCACCACCGCCTTGTTCCTGGATTTCAGGTACGGCAGCACGTCGTGATAGAAAGCCTTCTTGAATTCGGGGTCCTGATCCGCCGCCCACTCGTCGAACAGATAGATCGATTTGTCTTCCAGAAGCGCGACCACCAGAGCCAACCGCTTGCGCTGTCCGTCGGAGAGGGAGAGCGTCGAGATAGCGCCATTCGTCAGGGTCAGCTTGTGGTCGAGCTGCATCCACTCGAGATATTTCTGGATCGTTGCCTCATCCGCGTGCTTCGCCGCGCCGAACAGCCGATCGAACAGATAGAAATCCATGGATATCATCGACAACTGATTCCGGTACGTCGTGATCCATTCCTGGTCAATGACCTGCTGATCCAGGCTAACGGTTCCCGCTTCGGGGAAGTAGTGCGCGCTGATGAGCTTGCCGACGGTGGATTTTCCCGAACCGTTGCCACCCACGATGAAGGTGGTCTCTCCCCTGTGGATCTCGAAGTCGATCGGGCCCACGCCGAAGCCACCTCGTTCTCCGTCGACGTGATACCGATACGACACGTCCCGCAGGTGCAGCGTTTGCCACGGCGGCAGCACCTGCAACGTTTGCGAGATGTCTTCTTGCGGCATCTCGGAGAAGAGTTTGTCCACGGTCTTCAGGGAAACATTGGCCGACACGAGGTCCGGAATCGAGCTGAGGACGACGCTGATCGGGGCGCTTATGTACAGCAGCACCATGATGGCCCCGGTCAGTTCTTCGGAGGAGACGGAATGGCGGTTGACGAAAATGAACGCCGAGAACCCGATAACGAACAGGCTGATCATGTCGCCGTAGTTCATGGCGGATCGCAGGATGGTCAGCCCGCGCTTGTTGGCCCTGCGCACGTCGTCTTCGGAGCGGAGCAGCACGTCGTTCATGTAGTCGCGGCGTTTTTCCGAGCACAACTTCAACTCTTTCACACCCTGGATGTTGCCCCGGATTCCTTCGTGCAACGTGTCGACCTTGTGGCGCGCACGACCGAAGAAACGACTCGCCAGCAGCAGCGGAATCTGGAAGGTGATCGCGCCGAAGACGATCGCCTTGCAGACGAACCAGAACAAATTCGTGTTGAGGTACATCAGGAACAGGAGCATGCCGAGCGCGGTGACTCCGCTGATCAGCAGATCCGGCAAATGCTGGGCGCCCTGTATCACCGTCTTCACGTCGGTGGTGATGGAGGCGATCAGGCGTGGACCGCCTACCTTCTCCAGCTTTTCGAGCGGCGCGTGCAGGATCGTGTCGTAGTACTTCCGGCGCAGCTGCGAGGTGACATCGATGGCCACCCACGAAAGCAACAGCTGCGAGTAGGTTCTCGCCACGATGATCACGATGCACGAGAGGAAGAACAGGGCCGCGAATCGAAAATGACTGACCTCGAAGGAAAAGAACCAGACATTGCCCTGGTTCAGCGCTGGAAAGTCGCCACTGGTTTCGAGGCTGCTCATGACGAGCGGGATCAACAACGCGTAGCCAATGCCCGTCAGGATCCCGAGCAGCAACGACAGCACCACCTTGAGTGGTGCCTCGTCGATCAGGATGTTGAATAGTTTCACGCGGGTCCTAGTTGGCAGGAGCGGTGGGCTTCAGGATGAGCATGTGGTCGGTCGTAGAAGCTGATGGCCAAGCCTCGTACTTTCCGGCCGCGAATTTCTCCAACATGTCGTCGTAGTGTTCGCTCATGACATTCCCCGACTGCCCGGTTGAATTCATCATCCAGTGCTGTCCGGGTGCCGACGCCGAACCGAGCTGCATGATTTGCCGGAATGCGGGTCCGGTCATTTGCACGTACCCGTCTTTTTCGCTGTAGCTGAAACCGGAAAGATTGACGGTGTTCGGCGAACCGGCGGCGGGCACCCGGCGTTCAAAGAGGAAATCGAGCCCCTTCACATCACTGAATGGCGTGTGGCGGAAGATGGCTTTGTGCGCGCTGCTCCAATGCCAGTCATCCATGTCCGAGCCCAGCAGGCGAGTCAGCTCCCGCGCGGCGTCGGACAGCGCTTCGAGTTTGATGGTCTCGCAGGACTCGTGCTCCGGCGTGTCCCGGTGGTCACACCAGTCGAACTCCGTATCGTGAAGTGCCTGCCGAACGGACTTGGGTTCCATGTCGGCGACGATCTGGTTCATCCGGCGCTGCAGACGGACGTTCCCCCAGAAGCTTTTCAGCTTTTCGGAGAGCAATTCCGACCGCAGATGACGCATCGTGGAATAGAAGATGGTCGCCCCGATGCTTTCCGAACTGGCGTTGCCATCCCACTTGCGCAGGTACTCCAGCATTCGTGCCGTCTCGTCATCGTCGGGTTTCACCGCGGTGAGCTCGGACAACATCGCTTTCGCTTCCAGATCGAGCGTGTCCATCTGGAAGACTTCGTGATCCTTGATCGAAATCGGTTGTCCGCTGGCGATCTTCTTCCGGATGAGTTGCTCGATGCGTTTCGCGCGCTCGGGTTGGGCGAAATCTCCCGAGACGAAATAAGGATAGTCGGCGGCCATCATGCGATTGTTGGCCGAAACGATGTAGCCGGACTCCGGGTTGAAACTCTGCGGCATCTGTTCATAGGGGATGAAACCCCGCCAACCGGCGGACTCGTCCCAGGCGGGCACGGGCGTCATGCCCTCGCCGCGGCCGCGCAGCGGGATCTTTCCGACACCGAGGTATCCGATGTTTTGCCGGTCGTCGATGTACAGCAGATTGAGCGTTGGCGAGAGCAGGCTCCGCATGGCAGTGCTCACTGCTTTCGAGTCACCGGCGTAGTTCAGCTTGAAAAAGCCTTCGTAAGAGGTGTCCTGCGTGGAGTCACCCACCCAGCCGAGTGACAACGGTTGCCCGGAAGTACCGGTGACATCCGAGATGACCGGCCCCTTGTCCGTGCGACGCACCAGGATCTTCACGGGCGCGAGGGCTTCGCGCAGTACGGCCGGGAAATCCGCTTTCACCTGGATCGTTTCGACATGGCTGTCGAACTTTTTCCAGGCATCACCTCGGCGATACAGAGTGCTGTCCTCCGGGTTCACATCCTCGAAATACAGATCCATCGTGTCGGCCATCATGTTGGTCGCACCCCAGGCAACGTGCTCGTTCCGGCCGAGCATGATCACGGGCAAACCGACCAGGCTCATGCCGGACGCGCGCAAGCGCGCGCCGTGGATTTTCACCGCGTACCACAGCGAGGGCATATCGAGTCCCATGTGCGGATCATTGGCGATCGTGGCGAGACCGTTCGGCGAAAATTTCGCCGCGACGACCCATGCGTTGCTGCCAATCTGCTTGCCGCCCACACGCCAGCGGGTTTCGGCTTCGGTAAAGACTTCGCCGAGCGCCGCCATCTGTGTCTGGAGAAATGGCGTGGCTGCCACGCTGCTCTCCGGTGGCGATTCGTGCTGGCCAAACAGTGTTTCGTACTGTTTTTGAGGCAGGTTCTGCGCCACGAGATATCGATTGAGGTCCTGCTGATAGCTACCCGACAAACTGAGCGCGAACAGTTTGACCACCGCCAGCGAATCCGCAGGGCGCCACTGCTCGGGTTTGATCCCGAGCAAACGGAACTCGACGGGCAAAGGATGCCCTTCCGACAACCACGCGTTGACACCCGCGGCATACGCCGACAATGACTCCCGGCTGGGTTCAGACAGCGCGGCAACGGAGGCATCGGCATTGCGGTAGAGGCCCAGGGTGCGCATGTAGATGTCGATCGGGACCGCACTCTTGCCGAAGGCCTCGGCCAACTTGCCCTGCGCCATCCGTCTCTGCCGCTCCATCTGCCACAGGCGATCCTGCGCATGCAGGTAGCCCATGGCGAAGAAGGCGTCACGATCGTTGTCGGCCGTGATGGAAGGCACGCCGCTTTCATCGCGGGCGATGCGCACTTCGGAGTGGATTCCAGCCAACAGCCGGCTGCCTTGCAATTCCGGCAGCGTTGCCGCGAGCGAACGGTGAACCTGATAGAGCCCGAATGAGACCGGGACGATCACGATCGCCGCGAACAAGTACAGCACTGCATGGGATCGAAAGATCCGATGAAGACGCTGCACGAGATTGATCGAAGGTCCCTGCTCCACCACGCCACTTCCTCTTTCCGACTTGCTCGATGGCAGCCTGCAAGGAAGGCGGCCTCATCTTTTTAGCTCCGCACGTCGCAGACATGCCGTGCACCGGAAGCCTCTGGCCACACAAGTCCGTGTGTGTGGAGACGCGGCAAGTCGCCGCAGCGGGGGGAAGAGATCGGTCTGCGCTTTCACGCAGACCGGATCTTTCCCAAACGCGTGAGCTTCGCCGACTACAACTGGGCGAACTTGAGCCCGCGACGATTCTGCGTGACCACCCGGTTGTGGGAAGAAGGGTCATCGCCGGAGACCACGACCACCCCGAAGTTATCGAGGGAGATGCGGCTGCCGTACTCTTCCACGTGGTCGGAGTCCGGGTAGACCTGCACTGAAGCAGGAACGTAACGGGCAGCGAAGCCCAAGCGAGTCTTGTCCGTCGTGGAATTCGGGTGGGACGCATGCATGCAGGTCGACCAGAAGATCACGAACTGACCCGCGCGCATCACCATCGACGCCGCCTTCGACTCATCCGGACGCCAATCCGGATCTTTCTGGAGATTGCGGTAGTCATAGCCGAAGAAGCCTCGCTTGATGCCGTCCTTCTCGAGCTTGTTGACGTTCTCCGGCTCGTACTTCATGCCCTTGGACTCGTCGTAGAACATCTCTTCATGAGTGCCGGGCATGAAGCGCAGGCAGCCCATCTCTTCGGTCGCATCGGTCAACGCCGTCCAGACGGTGATCGCGCCACCGAACCGATCATTCTGCGGCCAGATGATCTGCGGCTTGCCCGAGGCATGCGCGAATGTGTCGGCCTGGTGCCAATCGGTTCCTTCGTCACCCGGATACTTGGGAAAGAGTTCGGAACGCCAGCAAATCAAGTCGGGGCCGAGGATGTCGCTTACCTTGTCGACGATTTCGCGACGCATGATGTGCTCGCTCAAATCGTTGACATCCAGGTGACGGTCATAGCCTGCAATGACGCTCTTGTTGTCCAGTTCATAGGCGGCATGCGAGCGATCGAACAGTTCCGCGCGAATGCGCTTGTACTTGGCTTTGATCTCTTCTGCGTCGTACAGATCGAATGGGCCGGCAAAACCGTTCGCTCTGAAGCTCGCCTGTTGTTCCTGCGTCAAACCAAATTTCTTGCTCATGTGAATCCGCCACTCCATTCAATTGCGCGTAGATGTGAGATCAGCCAACCGCGGCGACCTTGGCCGCGGATTTGGCTTCGATATAGGCCGCGACCCATCCATCCATCATCGGATTGGCCATGAGGTGCGAAGTCGGAACAGTCACGCCCAACTTCTCCTCGATCTGCAGCTGCATGTCGATCACGGTGAGTGACGACACGCCCGCTTCAAAGAAATCCTGGTCGCCAAGCAGATGTTGCAAGTTCGGCTTCGATTGGATCACGCCCAGGACAATGGTGCGCACATCAGCGTCTGACATTTTTCTCTCCTAAAACGATTTGCATTCATTTGCTTGTTAGGTGCATCAACCAGTTGAAACAGAGGACTCCCTGATCCGCTGTCGATCGATCTTGCCATTCATGTTGATCGGCAGATGGGTACTCAAACGAATCAGATCGGGAACCATGTGGGCCGGCAATTCTTCGGCCAGTGTCCGCTTCACTTCGGCCACCGTGGTCGCGCCTTCCGCATCCAGCAACAAGTCGGCAATCAGGTGCTGATCGCCGTTGTCGTACTTCTCCACCGTCACGGCGGCGTCCACCACGTGGTCCAATTTCAGCAGGCTGGCCTGCACTTCTTCCAGGGCCACCCGGTAGCCGCGAATCTTCACCTGATTGTCGCGGCGCCCCCGGAATTCGATTTCATCGTTCGAATTGCGAAGCACCAGATCGCCGGTGCGGTAGATCAGGCCTTCCGCGATGGACGGATTGCGGAAGAATGCAGTGCTGCGTCCGTCATCATTCAGATAGCCCAATGCCACGCCTGCGCCGGAAGCGTACAACTCGCCGATCTCACCGTCCGCGACCGGCTGCAGCGCCTCATCGAGGATGTGCACCTGGGTTCCGGATATCGCCGTGCCGATGGGCACGCACTCGGTCGGGCGATTTGCCGTCGTCATGCGGTGGCAGCAGGTGAACGTGGTGTTCTCCGTCGGTCCGTAGCCGTTGATGAGCACCAACTCCGGCATTGCATCCAGGACTTGGTTGACCACTTTCGGGTAGAGAACATCACCACCGGCCAACAGCACCTTGATTCCCTGCAGCGAGGCGAGGAAGCGAGTGGCAATCAAGTGGAACAGCGCGGCGGTCAACCACAGGATCGTGACCCGCTGCTCGCGGATTTCCCTGGCGAACAGACTGGGGTCGAACGTCGCGCCCGAATACAACACGAGCGTGCCGCCATTCAGCAGCGCGCCCCAGATCTCGAAGGTGGAGGCGTCGAACGAGATCGGCGCGAATTGCAGGATGCTGTCGTGTTCCGTGACTTCGATGTAGCTGGATTGCTTGACCAGGCGAATGACAGCGCGATGGGGAACCACGACGCCCTTCGGCTGACCCGTCGAACCCGACGTGAACATCACGTAGCAACGATCGTCAGGTTCGCCTTCGATCTCGAGGTTGTCGGAATTCTCCGCGGAGAAAAGATCTGCCGAGCGACTGTCGACGATGTGTCTGTCCAGCGCCAACGATTCATGGATCTCGTGATCCACGATCACCACGCTGACTCGAGCGGCATCCAGGCACTTCGAGTTACGCGCCACGGGATTGTTGCCGTCCAGGGGCAGATAGGCACCACCGCACTTGAGGACGGCCAGAATCGCGATTACTTGCTCCGGAGAACGCGACATCATCACGGCCACCACGTCGCCCCGGGCGACTCCGCACGCGGACAGGTGAGATGCGATCTGATTGGCGCGGGCGTTGAGCTCCGCATAAGTGAGTGCGACGCTGGCGCATCTCAGGGCAATGGCCCGCGGGCGCCGGGAAGCTTCGGCTTCGAATATGCGCGTGATCGACGCGTGCTGATTGTTCTCATGCGACACGTTCGTACGCTCCGGCCAAGAAATCACGAGTGACCCCCATGACTCGAGTAGCGTCACGCAACAGTTCGTAGTGATCTCCATCGGGCTCGATGACGATCGACGCGTTCTTCATGTGCTTCTGGATGTGCATCGAGCTGCTGACGTTGGTCTGCAAATCCTGCTCACAAGCGATGAGGAGCGTGCGGTTGTTGACCGTCGATGCAAGCTCCTGAAAGTTCGTGGAGCGGTACGACAGGTAGTTGAGCGCGTAGCGATGAAAGAAGTGGGCCTGGGAAAACGGCAATTTGATGCCGTCGGGGACCGGGCGCGCACCCTGCAGTTTGTGTTGGTCCGGCAGACGCTCGAGAATGAACTTCGCCATCTTGAGGTCTTTCGAAGCCATCGGCAGCAGGCTGTCGATGTCGCGACCGAACTGCGTGACACAAGCGGATTGGTTCAGCAAGGCATAGTCGCCGCTGACCAGCACCAACTCGCCGAATCGATCCGGGTTGGCGTTCACCGCAGCCAAGGCAATCCCGGCGCCCGAGCAGTAGCCCACGATGTGCGCCTGCTCGACTTCGCAGGCATCCAGGATGGCAAACAAGTCGGCGACATGGTGCTCGACCGTGAGCTCCGTTCCATTCACCGGATGTTCCTCTGGCGCGAGGATCAACCTCGCCTCCCAGCAGATCACGCGGAATGAATCCTTGAAGTGGTCGATGAATGGCTGCGCGATGTCGAGCTTGAGACCGAACGGAATGACGAACAGGAGAGCCGGTTTCGCGGACGAAGAATCACTACAGGAGTAGCGTATCCGTACGCCATCGCGGGTCGCCGTCAGGTGTTCCAAGATCACCATTCCCTTGCTCTAGTTGGTGAATCGTTTTCCGTGCACTACGATGAGCAACTGAGTGCTGCATCACAAACTTTGCAATACAACCGTACTATCCTTAAAAAGAAATTTCAATAGCCCCTGAATCACGCATGAATCACTGCGGCGTGCGGACGATGACCCTCGCATGAACGCGTTGATTTGCGAACCGACCCGGGCTTTGACCCATCCGCGATCGCCGGGGATGACTCCGTTTGCAGCAATCGTCTGGACTAGGCAGCCCGGAACATCCTGAGGCGACGGCGGCCAGTCTCCGAAAGAATCGGCGGTCACTTCGTCGGGCGTGCAACACGTCCGTCCATTGAGCGCGCGGCTTGCCACAAGGATCGGCGCGGCACATCGGGGTGCGGCAGACTTTTGCGGGACTCGGACGGCGGAAGCAGGGCCCGGGGCGCTCCGCAGCACCAATCATTTCAGCGGGTTACGATTCACATGCCTCACGGCGGCAGACAGCTGGCCTGAAACGAACGATCGTGCTATCAAGGCGGCCATGGTTCCCCAGCCCGCCACCAGCAAAGGCGCCGCGACCCGTGAGGCGATCCTCGACCGGGCCTACATGATCGCCGCCTCGGCGGGGCTGGAAGGCCTGTCGATCGGCCCGCTGGCCGACGCCGTGGACATGTCGAAAAGCGGTGTGTTCGCCCATTTCGGTTCGCGCGAGGAATTGCAGCTGGCGGTACTCGATCTCGCAGCCGAGCGCTTCGGCGAACACACGCTGCTCCCGGCACTGGCGTTTCCGCGCGGGCTTCCGCGGCTGCGGGCGCTGCTGGCGAACTGGCTGGAGTGGCTGCGCCGGGATCGTGGCGGCTGTCTTGTGCTGACCGCGGCCAGCGAATACGACGATCGCCCCGGGCCGCTGCGTGATCGCATGATCCATCACCACCAGCGGTTGCGGCAGATGCTAGCGCGGGCCGTGAGCATGGCGGTCGAGACCGGCGAGCTGCGCAATGATCTCGATCCCGACCAGGCGGCCTTCGAGCTGAGCACCATCGCCTTGTCCGTCCAGCACGACATGGCGATCAGCGATCTCGGCAACGCCACCCAGCGCGGCCAGCGGATGCTGGAACACCTGCTCGACTACTACACGCCCCACCCCGCCGCACCTCGCGGCGCCTGAGCGTCCTCCCCCCACAGGAGCCTGCCGATGCCTCGTCCCACGCCCAGAATTAGCACGACCGTTCGTAATATCTCGAAGCTCTACACCATGCGTCTGACGTTCCTGCTCGCGGCGCTGTTCTCGCCGGAACGGACAGTGACGGCCGCAGCGCGCCTGTTCTGCACGCCGTTCGCCTCCAGTCGCCAACGCGCCGCAACCGCACCGGATGCCGGAGCCATCGAAGATCGTCTGTCCGTCGATGGGGTTGACCTCGCGCTCTATTGCTGGGGCGATCCGCAGCACGAGCCCTACGTGCTCTTCAGCCACGGCTGGTCCAGCCACGGCACCCGGATCGCACCGTGGGTGGCATCGCTGCGCGAGGCCGGGTACGCGGTCGTCGCCTTCGATCAGGCGGGTCACGGCAAGAGTGGCGGCGTGCGCACCACCCTGCCCGACTTCGCCTGCCACCTGATGGCCGTCGCCCATCGCTTCGGCCCGGCGGCGGCGGTGATCGGCCATTCCCTGGGCGGCGCGGCGACCGCGGTCGCCCTGGCGCGTGGGATGGCGGCCGAACG
>APMI01002336.1_pt1 | contig 73725 bp, 60 predicted proteins | sample 667938 | NCBI WGS metagenome assembly APMI01 (sample SAMN01084076, study PRJNA167559) | wastewater metagenome | biome: Wastewater | place: Denmark: Ejby Moelle, Odense | collected 2011-11-28 | reverse complement strand
ATCACCGTGCGCATGTTGTCAAAATCCGTCAGCGCATTCTGCAGCGCCTGCGGCCTCTCGGGGTCCGCCAGCAGCAGCGCGTCTTCAAAGGTCTTGATGCCAAAGACCGTGATGCCCACCAGCGGGGCCGGGCCCTGCTGCACCAGGATGTCTGACACCGCGACCTCGTTTTTCACCGGCACTCCCACCAGCTTGCAGTCGCCTTTGGTGGCTCCGCGTATCTTGGCCGCCACCCCGCCGATGGGCTGCACGCTGCCGTCCGCGTTCATGTCTCCGGTGACTGCAAAGGCTGGGTCCCACTTTTTGCCGGTGACGATGGCCTCCAGCAGCAGAGCGCAGGCCACGGCGGCGGAGGGGCCGTCCTTGCCGATGTATTTGTCCTCAAAGCCGATCTCCAGCGAATACCCCACCGGCCAGGCGCCATGCCGCAGCTGCGAAAACTTGGTGACCTCATTGAGCGCCTTGCTCATGCTGTTTCCCACCTCCTGGTTGAACTTGATCATGGACGGGGACTGCCCCAGCGAAGGCAGGGCGGAGAGGTTCATGCGCGTGACCTGACCGGCCTCGCCGCCGGAGGAGAGCTGGGAAATGAGCAGGCCGTTCATCTGGCTGAGGCGCGACTTGAAGGCCGTCGTCCCTTCCGCTCCGCCTGTGTGCTGTGCCGCCATGACGGCGGGATCGACATTGACGGACACCACATCGGCCACTTCCGAGAGGTTCCTGCCAAAGATGGTCGTCGTGGCCATGACTGGCGCCCCCGCTGTGGTCCCGGCGTTTTCCAGCGTCTCTGCCGCATTCACCGTCTGGAAGGCCACCATGCCGACCCTCTCAGGCAGCTTGGTGGGAAAGAGGCCCCACCAGGACACCAGCACCAGGACCGGCTTGGGCAGGTACATGGCAAAGTCCTGCGGGATCTCCGAGGTCAGCTCGCAGTTTTTAAAGAAGCATTTGTTCGTGCAGACGATGAACTCGGGGGCGTAGAGCTTGCAGTCGGAAAAGGCGCAGTCGCCAAAGCTGGACACCTGGTTTTTCGCATCCTTGTCTGTGGCATACAGGTCGCTGTGCATGGTGCGGCAGTTCGTGGCCGCCACGCCCACGGCCGAGGGTGACTCCACCGTGCAGCGGCTGAGGGTGCAGTCCTTCAGCCTCACGTACGGCGCCGCCTGACCGGCCTCCGGACTGGCCCCGGCGGCAAAGTAAACCTGCATCATGGAGCAGTTTTCAAACTGGACCACCCCGCCCGGCTGGCATGTCACCGCCACCTGATTGAGCTGGCACTCGCGGAAGACCAGCCGCCCCCCCGCACCCACCTCAAACGTCACCGCCGTGATGTGCGCGCCATTGCTGAAGGACATCTCCAGCGTCGCCGGCTTGGACTCCACCTGCGCGGGACTGATGATGACCCTGCCCCCCGCCTGGGAATAATTGTCCGGAGACGTGACCGAGAAGTTTTTCTGCAGCCTCACCTCCCCAGTAAGCGATTGATACCATGAGGGTGGCGCAGCGCCGAGGGTGGACACCGCAAGAAGGACAGTCGATACCAAGAAAAATTGATACCTCGCTTTGGTAAGAAAAATCATCTTTTGTAGAGATAGCGTTGAAAGGATTTTCGTGTCAACCGCAGATAATACCTGGCGCAAGCCAACATTTTTCAAAGCACTTGTCATTCCAGGACATCCCCCCTTATTTGGTGGCCCCTATGTCCATCGAGCAAGACCGCGAAGAACTCCGCCAGATCCTCAAAGCCAAGTCCGTCAAGACCGGCAAATTCACCCTCGCCTCCGGCCAGGAGAGCGACCTGTACGTGGACTGCCGCGTGACCACGCTGGACGCACGCGGCGCCGTCCTCGTGGGCCGGGTGCTGCATGACCTGCTGCGCAAAGAGGAGACGAAACGCGGCCTCAGCATCGGCTCCCTCGGCGGCCTCACCATGGGGGCGGATCCCCTCACCCTCGCCGTCGCCATGAGCTCCAGCATCGCCGGAGACACCCCGCCTGTGCAGGCCTTTGTGGTGCGCAAGGAAGCCAAAGGCCACGGCCGTGGCAAGCGCATCGAGGGCAATTTCATCACCGAGCAGCCCGTCGTCGTCGTCGATGACGTCATCACCACCGGCGGCTCCACGCTCAAGGCCATCGAAGCCATCGAAGCCGAAGGCGGCAAGGTGGCCTTCGCCCTCATCCTGGTGGACCGCTCCGAAGGCGGCCGCGCCGCCATCGAAGACAAAGGCTACCCCGTGGTGGCCGCGTTCACCCGTGCGGATCTGGTGTGATGAAAGTGATGCAGGCACTCCTGCCTGCAAGACGAGCGGCCTGCATCATTCATTCCTCTCACGGTTCCCGTCTGGAAGTGCGACCCACAAGAAGCTTCCTGTTCAGACCATGTTTGAAATTTCCCCTGGTGCATGGCTCTGCGCCGTCCTGCTTCTCTGCACCACCTCCTGCCTCCACCGGCGCAGGGTGGTCTTTGAGCACGACACCCTCACGGGCCGCGATACCATGACCTACCGTGGAAAGGCCATCTCCCCCGAGGAGCTGTATGAGCTGGGGGAAAAGGCCGGCTTTGGCAAGATCGACCTCATCCTGAAAAACGACGGCACCACGCAGAAGCTCGACTTCAAAACCTGGCACACCGGCATGCGCCTGATCCCGGAGGCGATGCAGGGAGATGCGCTGGAGTGAGGTGATTTTGCAAACACTACCCACCCTTGCGCCTCGCGCACTCTGGCGCAGCATCTCCACCGGTATGCACTTCACTGAATTCAAAGCTGCCATCCAGCAGTGGTTGTCATGTTCTCATCGATGGAGTCCACTCATTGCAGCATGGTGTGCTTGCTTGCTGGCGGGCTGCTCCACGGGCTCCAAGCCACCTGCTCACAGCATCCATTCTGCCTGCAGTGAAGCGATGCGAAAAGCCCAGCGCAATCTGGGAGCACGTTCGGCCAAAGCAGACATCAAACGCGGTGCTCTGGCGTGGGAGACTCAGGACGGCGGAGAGTGGGAGCGCTGGCGCATCCTCTGGTGCTTCCGCAAGATTCTGGCGGAAAAGCATGGCATTGAGTATCGCATGCGCGGTCATTTCGTGCCCGCCGACAACGAGGCCCGGATCTCAGGCTATCAGTCAGTCATGAATCCATATCTCAGCGCCAGGTTGGGAACAGACTGGAAGTCCCGCATCTTTGCGGAGGCGGAGGCTTTTTACCACACCCGCTGGCACGAGGTGGAACGGCAGTACTACATTGATGAACCGCATGATGCTGGTTACGATAGCTATGCACGCCGCCGCCCGATCAGCGCGGAGGAAAAAGGGAAGCGCAATTCCCTGGGCAAGTTCTACGACTACCGGGATGAAGATCCCAAAAGAAAGGTTCCGAGTGCTCGCTCCTTTCGTGGTCTGACCATGTGGGAAACCATCACCGTACTTCTCAGCAGCAGGTCCTGAACGGCCGCCCCTTTCCGACCTGCCCCGCTCAAACTCCCCCCTTGCACCGCGCGCACTCTGGCTCAGCATTTGTTCCGACTATGCGCGACTTCGAATCCAAAGCTACCGTGCGGCATGGCATTTTAAGCAAAGAACCATGAAGCTCCGCATCCTCGTCCTCGCAGGTCTCGCGCTGCTCACGGCGTTCACCGCCTATGCCGGCGGGCGGTGGGCAGTCTTGTTCCTCATTCCGCCTGTGTTCATTCCGGCCTTTCTTTGGCTTTTGGCAGCGCTGTGGGTGCTGCTGCCCTGCAGGGATGGCGGCCCCTTCTGGAAGCGGTGGCTGCTCCGCCTGGCCGCCCTGGCGGGCTGCTTGGTTTTTCTGTGGTTGCCCTTTTTCATGGGGGACGGCTACTATGAGATGGGGCTTCGCGCACACATCCGGTCCTTGTTCACTCCTGAATTGATCGCCGAGCTTCGCGGAACCGTCTCAAAGTTTTCCGCCACGAAAGATGAGCACGGCTATGTGCGCCTGAAAGCCACCGACCTCCCACCGGATGTCTGCGCCACAGCGTGGGGGGCACCGGGCGGCGCCTCCTGCTCTTTCGATGAGAAAGGCGGGCTGAAGTCGGTGCAGCTGACCTGGGGCTCAGCGCTCATCGCCCACCACGGGCTGGTCATCTCAGATGAGCCGATTCCCTTTCGTGGCACCGGCTTTCATGGAGGCGACCAGGACATGGTGTACTACACGGAGTGGTACTACCCGCTCTACCCGGGGTCCTACATCTATATCGACGAGAACTGATCTGCCTCATATCATCGCGGAACCGGCCATGACCTACCTCGAATTCAAAGCCGCCATCCAGCAGCACCTTCAGCGCAGCCGCACCGGAGCCACGTGGGTGGAGCTGCGGGACAAGCTGGGCCTGCCCTACGAGCGCCCCTGCCCGGAATGGACACGGCGGCTGGAGGAGGACATCGGCCTGGAGCGGCGCAAGGGCACAGGCCGCGCGCTGGTGTGGGGGCTGGGGAGGCGCTGAGCGTTGCAGCGCCTGACCTCGGCAGATTTTGGCTGGACGGGACGAGCCGCCGCCTGCTATTTTGGCCTAATGACATGGCTGATCCTCATCCTGGTGGGCGTGGTGCCCTTTGTGTTCTTCATCCATGGCAGGCGGCTGCTGGGGAGCCAGACGCATCCTGCCGCGCTTTTCATCCTGGCATGGATGGCGGCAGCCTTTCTGCTGAGTGCCGCAGAAATGCCGCAGCTGCCCGTGGGGGCCGTGTCCTTTGCCTGGGTGCTGCTCTGCTCCGGCGTGCTGGCACTGGTGCAGAAGCTCCGTTCCAAAGCAGGCAAGGCTTAGCGCACCACCGGCACCCTCTCCCCCAACCTACCACATCCTACCAGACTCTAGCGCCATGAATCTTCTTCGAGAAACCGGCCTGCTCCTGCGAAACACACTGCTCGTCACGGCGGCGGTCGTGCTGGGGTTTGTGCTCGGCGGCGCCCTGGGCGTGCCGGTGTGGCTGCAGGGGTTCTTCCTCATTCCAGCGGCCCTGCTTTTTCACCGGCTCTCCGGCGGCGGCGCCTTTGCCTGGGGAAAGGTGCTGTGCTTTCTGGTCGTCCTCACAGGCATCACCTTCGTCTTTACCGTGGCCTTTCCCCACCTGCCGCGTGGCCTCCAGTCTCTTGCCGTGATCTTGCTGGTGATGCTGGCGCCCGTCTCCCGGATGGCAGGATGGCTGGAACGCCGCTTTGGCAAAGCACCGCTGGCGGCTGCCGACGACACCACCGGACCCGTGCGTTGAGCTCCAGCCCCCGCATTCGGGCGTTCATTTGCGGCTCGCGTCACAGTGCCTCGTGCGGCACGGTGTCTGCATGTCCACATTCTCCAAACACCCGCTGCTTTCCGGTCTCGTGCTCGGGATCGTGCTCTCGGTGCTGTTGGCGGTGTGCTGCCCGGCAGAGGAGCTGAGACCGGCGGATTCGCGCGTGATGGTGGCTGCGGTGGCCCTGCTCATCCTGGTGCCTCTGGGCGTCCTCACAGCCTATGCGCTGCGCGCGGCTTTGCGGCTCTTGCAGGAGATGCCCCGCATGCGCCGGGCATGGCTGTGCCTGGTGGTGGGGATGACCCTTTGCATTGCGGGTGAGTCGTGGTCGGCATGGCAGAACGCGCGCCGCCACCACATGGAAGGGCGCAGCGTGATGGGCAGGATCATCGAAACCCATCCGGAAGACCACGACACGCTCGTGGTGGCCTACACGGTGTCGGGGGCGGATTTCCGTGTGCGCACGCAGGGGCCGCGTGTGGCGCGCAGCTATCGGCCGGGAGATGCCATCCAGGTTTACCACCCGGCCTCGGCACCTGCTGAGGGTGTGTGCAGAGAGCCGCGCTGGCGGCCCGGCATGGTGGTGGTGACCTGGCTCTTGGGCGCAGGCCTGCTGCCGGTGTGGATGGCGGGGCTTTTCAGCGCGCTCATAAGGTGCCTGCGGCGGGAGGCTCCTGCCTCGTAGCAGCACGGCCCCTGGCGGCCCGTGGCTGGTATGGAATACCAGCATCCCACATTTACTGGGATTATTTTCACTTTCTCCGCATCCGGCGTTGACATTCTGAAAAGCGTCCCAACGACATTGTTGTTCGTGAGGGATGGCTGTCGTGAAGAACGCAGCCACCGGCAGCGGATGACAGCGCAGCCGGGGCCCTGAGCCACGGCGGTGCACCTGCAGAAAGGCGCCCGGGCCGCCAGCCGGCCCCGGCACCGGACATACAAACTCAAAGCCGCGCCCGCCCGGCATCATCATGCTGGCGGCGCATTAACAGGATACCACATTATACCATGAAAAACGACACTGAAGAACAGAAGAACAGCCAGCCCGAAAACCAGCCCCACGCCGTGACCCCGCCCGCCGCCAAACCCCGGCCACCCCTCGCGCCCTACGTCCTCACGGCGGCCCAGCTCGCCGCGATCACACCGGAGGAATTCCGCCGCCGCAATGCCGGCCGCCGCCGCCCTGTGTGGCGCCACTGGTACGACCCCTCTGCCCGCCCGCCCGTGGCGCAGACGGTGGAGGAGGCCCTGGCCCGCGCGGCCAAGGCCAAGCCCGGCACCGTGCCTGAGGTGGAGATGCTCACCTCCGAGGAGCTCCAGCAGCGCATGGAGATGATCCGCGCCCGCCAGAAGGCGGACTCGACAGCCAGCACCACCACCTCCGCCAAACGCTGAACCCCTTCCACCTCAAAACCCTCCTTTTTCACTTTTATGAATCCATCTGATCCCACTCCTGACACCCCTGAGGCAGAGCCCGAGAGCACTGCCCTCCCACCCGCATCTCAGCCGCTGCCAGAGCCGCCTGATCTGCCCAACCCCATCATACCCTTTGTGCCCACGGAGGAAGATCTGGCCCGCTACCATGCCATGCGATCTCATGGTAGCTGGACGCGCCATCTGCGCCCTGTGGACTCCCCAGCCCCAGACTGGGCCACGCCGCCCGCTGCGCCACCTGAGGCGAACACGCCGGAGGCTGGCACCCCACCCGCCGCCGATCCTGTGCCCGAGGAACCGGCACCCCCTGCGGTCCACACGCCGGAGACTGCACCGGCCTCCCACTCGGCAGACACCGCCGCGCTGATGGCCCTGCCCGCCTTCCGCCCCTCCGCCGACTGGTCCCACCTGCGCGCCCGCTCCGCCGCCGCACCCCGGCAGGAAGCGGCAGATGCGGAACCTTCTGCACCTTCTGCACCTTCTGCGTCAGAGGCGGCATCTTCAGGGCCTGCGGACGGAGATACTTCGGCAAATTCAGTAAATTCCTCGGGGGGGTATATGCGCGAGCATCCCATCCCGGAGGATTCCATCCTGGCTGAGTACCGGGATTTTGTACGCCAGGTGTCAGAGCTGCCAGACGGCCTCATCATCGCGCCCGTGCTGGCGCTGTGCGGCAGGCTGCTCACGCCCAATCTCATGCTGGACTTTGGCGGTCTCAAGCCGCTGACGATCTACAACTTTGTCACCACGCCCTCCGGGCTGCGCAAGAGCACCACCTTTGCCCCGGCGGAAAAGATCGCCCGCCTTATCCTTGGCAGCGACGATCTGATCCACGGCAACTCCAGCGACTCCGCGCTCTTTGACACCTTTGAGGAGCAGCCCCACCGGCTGCAGTTTGAGGATGAGGGAAACACCATCCTGCGCACCTGGGAGACCAGCTCTCATGGGCGCGAGGTGTCTGCCAGATACCTGAAGCTCTACGATGGCGCACCCTGGTGCCAGAACTACCTGCGGGAACGCAAGCTGCACGACGATGATGAAGCCCAGCGCAGCATCCCGAAGGCCACGCTGAGCCTCTGCATCGGCAGCACCTTTGGGGTGGCACGGCTGGACCAGCTGGAGGCTGGCAGCGGCCTGCGGCGGCGCTTTGGCTTCTACCTGTCCACACACAGGGCACGCTACATCGACTGGCCGGAAACACTGGACGGTGTGGAGATCAACCACCTGGCCCACCTCTTCAACGACCTCAAACGCCTCAAAGGAGTGATCGGCAGAAAGAGCTTCACCCCCGAGGCCTGGGAGTACTGGCTCGACCTGCAGTGCCGCAACCGCGAGCGCTGCGAGGAAATACCAGGATACACCAGTGGAGACGAGAGCCTGCTCTCCAGCCTGAATGAAAGCCCCGCCCGCTGTCTCAAGCTGGCCGTCATCTTCCAGGCCTGCCGCTGGGTCAGGGGCAGCATCGCAGACCCATACACCCTCACACCCGACGTGCTGGAGCTGGCAGAGGTGCACCAAAACGCCTGCTTGGACTCCCTGGTGGAGCTGGAGGCCGCCGCCCGCCGCAGCCAGGTGGAAGACAGCGCCGAGTGGCTGCTGGCGCAGATCAGCGGAGACCACCCAGGGCAGAAGAGTGCGGACTACACCCGCAGCGAGCTCACCCGCCGCTTTGCCCACAGCCCTGGTCGCAATGGTGCCCTGACGGCCTCCCGTCTCTACGGCGAGATCCTCCCCCGGCTCATGGACAAAGGCCACTGCCGCATCCGCTCCAAGGTGGGCAAGTGCATCACCTACACCTTCACCTGGGACTGATGCCCACCCCGCACGCACCGCAGGTCGCGGTGCGTGCGTATATACCCCCCCGAGGAATTTACTGAATTTGCGGTGGTTTCTCCAGGGTGGCGGTGTGATTTGCCGCTGGCATCCGCCTCATCTGAGAAGAAGATTCACCTCCATGCGCTGGTTCTCCATCCTCCGTTCATGGCTGCGGCGGCCCCCCCCGGCGGAGGTGCCGCTGCATGAGCTCTATGACTACAGCCAGCTGGTGAAGCATCGGACACCTGAGATCGTGCTGTACATGGTCGGCTACTGGAGTTACCACCTGGACTCGCCGTCATGGATCCACCCCGCCCGGCTCATCTCCCCGGAGTGGGAGGTGGCAGACCGGGAGCGCATCATCAGCTACCTGCGGGGCGGCATGGAGCACATGTCCTGCCTCGGCTTTGCGACCTGCCGCTTCCCCGATGGCCCGCCCGCCAGCGAGATGGGCTGCAGCGATCTCACCGACGGCTTCTGGGTGTGGCCGGAGGGGCTGTGGATCTACGTGGGCCGCTACCACGTGCGCCTGCCGGATGAATTCATCGCCCACATGCGCGCAGCGGGCTTTGACCCCACACCACCCGAGGAAAAACTGGCCGCCGCCGGGTACACGGCACGCCAGAATGACCCCCGCCTGACCGGCCGCACCCTCCCACGCACAGAGGTGACCCGCAGCCAGCGCTTCTGGAATGCCTGGACCGAAAAGGAACGCCGCAGAGCGGAGGTGGAGGAAGGGGTGAGAGAAGATGCCGGATGAGGATAGCTTGCTGAAGTAAAGCTCTCTATATATGGTGTTCTTTAGAACAAATCTAAGCATTGCGCCCGAGCTTCAACGGCATTATTAGAAACAGGATGATTTCAGCACTTGATGCCACGCTTCCAAGTCTGTTCGACCCTGCCGTGTTGATGGCAGGTGCGGTCGAGCGTCTGGCGCTGAGCTCAGGTGCGGAACGAGGCGCGGTCTTTACGCGAAAGGAAGTGGTGGATTTCATGCTGGATCTTGTCGGCTACACTACAGATAAAGATCTTTGCAGCATGCGGGTGCTGGAGCCCTCTTTTGGGCACGGCGACTTCCTGGAAGTTGTGATCTCACGCCTGCTGGAATCCTGGAACAGGAATCATGAAGACGACACCAGTCTGCTCGAAAATGCCATTGTGGGGATTGAGGTGCACCGCGATACGTTTCGCGCCACGATGCAGAGACTCAGAGCATTTCTGGTGGTCAAAGGTATCGAGACTGCAACTGCAGACAGTCTTTTGAAAACATGGCTGCACCAGGACGACTTTCTTCTCAAAAGAATCCAGGGCCGCTTTGATGTGGTGGCCGGAAATCCTCCGTATGTAAGGCAGGAGATGATCCCCAATGAACTGCTCTTTGAATATCGTCAGCAGTTCTCCACGATGTATGATCGTGCCGATCTCTACGTGCCCTTCATCGAAAAGGCGCTGACGCTGCTGAACGAAGGCGGCTCCCTGGCCTTCATCTGTTCAGACCGCTGGATGAAGAACAAATATGGCGGGCCACTCAGGGAGATGGTCAGCCGCGACTTTCATCTGCGGTATTATGTAGACATGGTGGACACTCCTGCCTTCACCACTGAGGTAACGGCTTATCCTGCCATAACAGTCATCACAAGGGAGAGAGGTGTCCTCACACGGATTGCGCACAAGCCGGAGATCAATGCAGAGAAGCTGAAGCTGCTGGCAGGCAAACTGAAAGGCACGGGAGCAGAGCTCAATGGGGCCGTGAAGGAGGTGCCTGCGGTGGTGGGTGGTGCAGAGCCGTGGGTTCTCGAAGAGGACTCGCTGGAGGGGCTCGGTCTGGTCCGTCGTCTGGAAGCTGAGTTCCCTACACTTGAAGAAGCTGGATGCAAAGTGGGCATCGGCGTGGCCACAGGTGCAGACCGCGTCTTTATCGGCAGGATGGAGGAGCTGGATGTGGAGTCCTCCCGCAAGCTGCCTTTGGTGATGACGCGAGACATCGACTCCGGGCATGTGTCCTGGCGTGGTCTGGGCGTGGTCAATCCTTTTGGCGATGATGGCAAGATCGTTGACCTGGAGCAGTTCCCGCTGCTGAAGAGCTACTTTGAAAAGCACGGTGCCGATCTGAGGAAGCGCCACGTCGCGCAGAAAAGCGGTGGCTGCTGGTATCGCACGATCGACAAGATCACCCCGAGTCTGGCGCGAACACCCAAGCTCTTGATCCCCGACATCAAGGGCCGGGCGCATGTGGTATTTGAGGAGGGCCGCCTCTACCCTCATCACAACCTGTACTTCATCACGTCAGACGAATGGAATCTCAAGGCACTGCAGGCCGTGCTGATGTCAGGTCTGGCGCGGCTGTTTGTGGCCACATACTCAACCAAGATGCGTGGTGGCTGCCTGCGTTTTCAGGCGCAGTATCTTCGCCGTATCCGCATCCCTAGATGGTCGGATCTATCTGCATCTATGCGGGGTGCACTGATCGCCGCAGCGGAGTCCGGCGATGAAACTGCCTGCAATGAAATCGTGGCCGAAATGTTTGGCCTCACGGCTGAGGAACGGCAACTGATAGCAAGAAACTAAACAGGGGCTTTCAATGGCACTCGATCTGGCAAACTACGAAAAGAAGGCGCGTCTGGCGATAAAGGCCTTTTGGGGCGGTCGTGAATCAGCGGCACAGAAGCAGCTGGTTTCAGGCAAAGCGGATCAGGGTAGCCGTGGTGCTGTGACCGGTGGCAAAAACATGGATGGTTTCGTCCAGATCATCACAGACCTGGTACATGCCAATGGATTCTCTCAAGCTGAGATTCACCTGGAACGCAAGGTCCTCACACTTCCCGGCTATTTCAGACCCACCAAGCTGTGGGATCTCTTGATTCTGAACCGTGGGAGGCTGATTGCCGCTCTGGAGTTCAAATCACAGGTGGGGCCATCCTTTGGAAACAACTTCAACAATCGCACTGAAGAGGCCATCGGCACGGCGCATGATTTTTGGACCGCGTATCGTGAGGGAGCGTTTGGAGAGGTGGCCAGGCCGTTCGTAGGGTGGCTCATGCTTGTCGAAGATGCACCGGAGTCACGCGCGCCTGTGCGGGATGCATCTCCCCATTTCGCCGTTTTCCCAGAATTCCAAAAGGCCTCCTATCTCGACCGCTACAACATCCTTTGTAAAAAGCTGGTTCAGGAGCAGCTCTATACAAGCGCAGCCGTTCTAGCCTCGCCCAGATCAGCAGCTCGCGACGGTTCATTCAAGGAGTTGAGCGAGATGACCAGCCTCGGAAGTTTCATCACCAGCTTTGCCGGCCATATTGCAGGTGCAGCGGCGGGGAATGCGAGGGTTTGATGATTGGGTGGATCATGCAGGCTAGTAGTTGCCAAGCAGCATGCCATTCATGCCGGACATTTTTGATTGCTGTGTTCCGTGCATGGGCTGAGCATGAAACTTGAAGCCAATGGAGAACATCTTTCATTTTTCTGGAGACCGTGACGCGGACTGGGAGGTGATCTGCCGCAGGTGGAAGGAATGCGAGCAGGTGATGTCAGGCGCCGTGGGGCCAAAATGGGAAATGCCACCTCAGCACAAAGTCTGCCTCGAGTTTGCGGAGCGTTATCCGGATTCGAAGAAGTTCCTTATTTCACATCTGTCTGATCCTGACCCGCGCATCGCAGCATATGCATTCAAGATCCTGATCCGGATCGGAGATTTGCAAGAGGCGGATCTTCCGTCCCGCGTCATCCAGCGAGAGGAGGAGATTGAGGTTCTGGTGCACAGCCACGCGAATCGGAAGACGCTTCGCGAATTTTTCCTTGGATACTTTGGCTCAGAAGACAGTGAATCCGTGGCCGAAGCCGACGAGCGTGAGATCAGCTGGCAGGACAACGAGCTGGCAGAATATCTGCGGGCCACGCAAAATGCGGGCGGTGGAGAGCAAGGTCCGACCTTGAAGGAATAAATTTCCAGTTATTAATCCGGCACAGAGATAGAACATCAAGCAGCATACTTGGTAGAAGCTGACGCGAAGAAGGAACGGACACGCTCAGGCCTCTTCTGGCAGGAGCGCAGGGGGCCGACGATTTGCTTTTGCAGGATGTTTTCGTCCTTGGCCGCAGGGAGCTGGCCCAGCTGGCTTTTGAGCGAGCGGTTGAGGTGCTCGTCAGGGTTGAGTTCCGGGCTGTAGCTGGGAAGGTGATGAACCGTGATCTGCGCGCGATGTTCCTCCAGCCACGCTTTCACCGGCTTGCTATGATGCACACGCAGGTTGTCGAGAATGAGACATGCCTTGCGTCCCTTCATCGCTCGCACCAGCCGCTCCAAAAAGCGGATGAGAAGCCTGGCGTCCAGCGCTCCTTGGTAAACCATCCAGCGTGCGCTGCCACGGTTGCTCACCGCGCTCATCACCGAGCGCCCGAAGCGCTTGGACATCTGTCTGACCACCGGCGTCTGCCCACGTGGCGCGTAGCCCCTGGGTGTGTTTGGCTGGTTGTTGACCCCGGTCTGATCGCCCCAGTAGATCTCCGCACCCTCCGCCCTGGCTTGCGCCGCAATCCGTGGATACTCCTGCTTCAGCCACGCCTGCACCTTGCCGGGGTTCTGCTCATAGGCCTTCTTCAGCGGCTTCTGCGGCGTGAACCCCCAGCGCTTCAAATACAGCCCCATGGTGCGCACCGGCAGCTTGATGCCGTAGCGCTGCTCCAAAAGCCCGGCCACGGCCTTGCGCGTCCACAGGGCGAAGGACAGCTTCAGCTGGTCGGGCAGCTTGTCAGTGATGAGCTTCTGCACTTCCTGCTCCTGCGAGACGGTGAGCTTGCGTCCCTCCCCTGGCTGCCTCCCACGTTCATCGCGCAGCAGGGCTTCGCCGCCGTGATCCCTCTGATGCTGCTTCCACTGCCGCACGGTGCGCTCATGCACCCCCACCGCCTCGGCTATGTCCGCCTCATGCCTGCCCCTCTTGAGCAGAAGCATGGCCCGTCGGCGTGCCTCCACCTGCTGTTGTTTGCCCATTCTTCGACCGTCTTCTTTCATGCGGTCTCACTCATTGCATACTCCGCATTCATGCGCTATCTATTTGCCGGATTAATAGCAATACTGCCTATAAAGCCATTGAGGCCAAGGTGCAGATGTATCTTGGCCGCCACCTTGCGCCTGTGACACCTTGCCGAGTTCATGCAGTTGGCCACCAGTGTGGGTTGGTTTCGACATCACAATTCTAATCAAGTTGCTTCCACCCCCCATTCAGCGTACTTCCCTCAACAAAAACTCATCCACATAGGAACAGCTATAAAAAGTGTAAATCACTCTTATTTGTTATATGTTTAACGATCAGGCTATTTTCTCAATTCGACGAGTTTTCTGAATAATTTCTTGGTAGACTCTTATATATTCATTGGTCAACCCAAGTTCCTTAAACATAAGAATCCTGGCCTTAGCCTTCTCGAGCAGCTTACATTTCAAGCTTTCATCAAAGATCAAGCATCGCATTTTATCAGCTAAATCTGTAGCATCACCGTTCTTGAAACAGATACCGGCATCCCCAACGCATTCAGCCATCCCCCCCCGCTCTGATACAATGACACACCTTCCTGCAGCCAGTAGTTCTAGTGCAACGCCCCCCATCGGCTCTTCGTAAATCGAAGGAACAATGCCAATCGGAGCTGAGCGGATGACACGACTTAATTCATCCCCTTGCAATACTCCAAGAAACTCTATATTTTCTCGGACTTCAAGTGTATTCACCAATTTTTCCAATTTTTCTCGCAGTGCTCCGTCCCCAACCAACGCTAGCTTTAAATGATGGAGTTCGTACTCATCGCGCAAAATTTTTACAGCTTGAATTAATGTTTCCACACCTTTTTCGTTCACCATTCTGCCAACAAAAACAAAATCAAATTTTAGTTCTATTTTAGCCTCATAACAGCAAAATCGATCTAGGGGATAAGGCGTGTATGACACCCACAGACTCTTCAATCTCAATCTTTTTGCCACCCATTTGGTAGCAGCAATGTTATGAGCATAGAACAACGCGGTCAGTCTGCGAACTGCAAGTTTGACTCCTTCAATAACACCTTTGACGATACCCAATCTTTTCAAGTGATGCTGAAATGACAACCATGGTGTCAACGGTGTTGGCCCATTGTCATCCCACCCCAAACCGTCAATGCATGTGATCTGATAACCATTGTGAGTCCAGGCAAATGGCACTCCAGATAATAATGCATATGGCACCATGCCTAAGCTTGCACCATTGGAGTGGATAATGTCTGCAGAACGCGCTAGGCGCAACCGTTCGCGGATCGACGGACATCTGACAACTTCAAATGAAAACGGCATTGTAGATTCACCTGGCGTTTCTGTGACAACCACAACACTATGCCCTAAACTGATTAGCTGCTCAGCCAATGTGGCGGATATTGTTTCCACGCCGCCAACCGCAGGGTGAAACGTATGTGAATGCAATAGTATATGCATCAATTTTTTTGGAGAATCTTTAATCAATGGGATGAATCAGTATAATAATGTGCCAAATGCAGCCCTCATCTGCTGGCGAAATCTCTTGGGCGTGAATTGACCTGCAAAAAGGCGACAATTGAGTGAGTCTTCCAAGACTATTTCACTTCGTTCTATGTAATGATGAATTCGTTCGGCCAATGCTTGGCTATTCATGGCAGGAACTTTCCACGCTGGGTCAGGGACAGGAGCGCCGCAATTTTCGGTCAGAATCACGGGTATGCCACAGGCCATGGCTTCAACCGCCACCCAGCCGAAGGCATCTGCCACTGAAGGTAGCACCATGAAATCGCTCTGGGCATACAGATCACGAAGCCGATGCTTGGTAACAGGTCCGACAACCTTCACCTTGGCTCTTCCCAGCTGATCAGGAATGGGAAACTGACCGGTCGGGCGCCCTGCCAGAGTCAAATTCACAGGTGCGTTAAGAAGCTTCAATGCCTCAAATAGAAACGGCAACCCTTTGCGAAAAGAAAGCTCTCCTACAAAAAGAAGCTCCAAATTTGCGTTCATGGGCTTAGAACTCCGCTCAGTGACTGGATGCCAGAAGTCCACATCCACCCACAATGGATTCACAAACAGCCCGCTCGCAGGAATACCTTGAGAGATGAAACTATCCTTCTGAATCTCTGAATAGACCATCAGCTGCTCAGCCAACGCAAATTCCTCAAGCTTTCGTTCCATCATTTCAGGCCCGTCAGCAAAGCCCTGCCACACGACTCCGGCACGATCAGCTGCCTCACTCATCAAACGATCCAGTGTGACCGGATGAAATTGCGGGCAGTCGTGCAAAGTGCGAGTGCCCAAAATTTTCGCCACTTTAAGTGATTCCAAAGCGCAACGTTCCGTGGTTACTAGAACTCTAGGTGGAGATCTTCGTAACTGGCTGGCATAGTACCGGTCAAAGTCCACAAACATCTCTATCGACTCAAGCCCCCCGCCGAATCGCTGACGCAGTGTGTTTTTAAGCCACGGCCAGGGGTTTTCATGCACTCGTCGGACCTCCAGCCCCGCAATTCTCCGATTGCGCAAACGTTCAGAGCCCAGCAGGCGGCTGGCAACGCCCCCCCAGCAGCCAGGAGCATCGTAAGTTGAACAATGAAACTCCCGCAGCAACCCCATTTCCTGAGCCGCCAGGGCACACTCGTAAGCCGTGTGAACGCCCGAGTAAACAACATCAATCATTGGCGCCAGAAGATGAGGTACCTCGAATAAGTTTCACAAAAAAATGAGTCGTTGCGCTAAGACTGTGCCTTTCATACCACTGCAATAATGAGTGCTGCAAGGCATCCGGGCTGGCAAGATCAGACAAAATCCCTGCTCTCGCATAGTGCACACCGGCACGGAGATCATCCAAAAGAGAGGAGGTTGATATTGGAACGAGGGGGATTACGCCATGAGCAGCGAAGGCGGCGAAGACGCCAGACTTGGCGAAAAGATTAGGCCCAACAAAAACGAAACCGAAGGCAGATTCTGCAAGCAGCAGGGAAACTTGATCTGCTTTTAAAAAGCCCGTGTGTAGGACTGGTATCTTAAAATTTGAAGGCGGTGAAGCGCTTTTGCCAACGAGAACAACTCGGCAAGCCCCAACATGCGAGGCGGCAATTTCCAGTTCCTGCCAAAGCGCGTGGTAGCCATGCTGAGCAGAGAGATTAGAGGTGAAGAGGACTATCTGAAGGGAGCGTTTGGAAGAAAGTCGCGTCATGCCCGGCTCACCGAAGTTAGAAAAAACCGGCAATACGGGCACTGAAGCCCGAGGTTGACGCGTGGCACGCAAAAGTTCACATCGGTTGAATTCGCAGTTCGTAAGAACAGAATCAGAGTAAATGAAAAGGCGACGAGCCACAAGATGCTGAAACGGACGGAGCCAGAAGGCGCTGTGCCGTGGCGAACTGGAAGCTGCCACTTCATGAAACATTATCACCCGCCGCATTGGCAGTGGCTTCCGGGCCAAGACAGCCCAGACGCGGGCAAGCCAAAGTGCGACACCACGTTTTTGAAATCCATAAGGGGAGAAGTGCAGAAGCAGACAGGTTGTGCTTTCATGATGTCTATCGAGTGCAGTCAGCAGCGCAGATGAAGTCGTTTGTGAGAGAACCTCGAAGGGAAACTCGGTTTTAGCGGCATCGGGCAGCGCGTCATCATGATAAACACCAAGAAAAAGACTCTCGATGCCTTCTTCCCTCCGGAGTTTTCTGGCTAGAGCCAGTGCATAATCAGCCACGCCACATGCTGCAGGGGGGACACGAGGAAGAATGTGTATGACTTGAACGGCTGACGAAGTCATGTGCAACTCACACTGGAAGCTCAAGCGAATTTATTGATACGTGAAGCCAAGTCCAAGACACGAAATTTGTCCACTGGGATTACTTAACTAAAAAATTAATCTGAGCAGATGCAAAAATCGCGCTGAATTAGAGATTTACTTAAATTACACGGTCTTTTGCTTATTTAAAATTTGGGTTCACCGCTTGTAGAATGCCGAAGTCCGACCCTTGATAAAAGCACTTTTTAATCTGCCAGTGCATCGCACCAAGACGTGTCTTCAAAGCTTCAAGAGTATAGCCAGCCCACAGATGAAATTCCATGGTCAGAAAGCGAACTCGTTTCCACGACGTATCGTCTTGAAGGATGTCCCATTCAGCGCCCTCACAATCCAGTTTCACAAGATCGACCCTCCCACCGATCCGATGGACAGCTTCACCAAACGAAACTTGCGGTATATTGCCCGAAGCAACTGTTTCAGACCGCGCATGGACGCTATCGCTCGACTCATGAATGGAAACGAATCCTGGCATCATTCCCACAGCTTCGGGATAAACTGTGTATCCAAAGTTGTCGGCCTGTCGCTTCCAATACGGGCCCATTTGAGGGTTGGGTTCATAGCCGTGAATCACTGCATCCGGCCAAGTCAGTCTGGCGTGTGCTGCAAACAGGCCTGCATGGCATCCTATGTCCATAACGGTTGAAACTGATCGCGGAAGCCGATGAAGGCCATAGACGTCATCGAGAAGAATATCAATAAAAGTCCCACGTGTCCCCGCATCAGCCGGAAGGTGCAATTCGGTCACCATTCCGCTTCGATCTATTATTTGCCGCGGAGTGCAAAAGCTAGCAGCACGTTGAAATGACAACCCAAGTCGATTAGCAGCGATTCGTCTTTGAATTAAAGTTTTAAGTCGTGAGAGCACAAAAATCGAATTTTATGTGTTTGAATTTAGCAGGCTAACAGGAGGAGCACATCGCTTAGGATCTGCTCAATTCTCGAGCGCCCGCCATTACTGCGCGCTTCCACCTGCGCAGACGTCCCCGCAAGCTTCGCTCTATGGCCTTCGTCTTTTCAGACCGACTCCTTATTTCTTGTCTCCATGCATCGAGTTCTTCAGGCAGCAGAAAATCTTCCATCAGCCGATCAATGGGGCGTGCTTTCGACATGTCACAGCCAGCCCAGTGGATGAGGTAGGGCTTACGTTGATTGTCTACCCAGAAACGTTCAAAATGGGCGTCAATGTAATCACCTGCCCAAGTGGATTCCATCCTCAGCGGAGGTAGAGTCACATTGTTTATGACTACGTCGCTTGTGTTTACAAGTAAATTGATGCCAGGCTGCTCATGATGAGGAAAGGTCAGGCAAGTATTTCTGAAGCCTTCGGCTTCACAGCGCTCACGAAGTTGCTCAAATGAATAGAGACGTCTGTCACAAGCCCACTGCCCAGTATTAAAGATGCTCAACTGCCAGTTGGAGGACTTTTGAGACACAAGACTGGCAGACTCTGCCGTGAGAGTTTCGTTGGGATATTTCCAATGTCCGCATGAAGTGATAAAGCCATCGTATGAAGCCAATGCCTCGCGGGGATTGCGAAGAAAAATCACGTCAGAATCCACAAATTGAAAGTTTTTCTCCAAGAGACACTGGTACTTGCGCATCGTTGGATGCGCCTTCCACTGCATCAGCCAGTCGCAAAGCTTTGCATCTTGCCACCATTCTGCATTTAGGGGAAGATCAAAACGACCCTCATGGTAGGGGATGACACGCAGTGGCAGATCACAGCCCACAGCGCGCAAAGATCGCTCCATGGCAAGAAAACGAAGGCGCACCTCAGGACTTGCTAGTGTGGCTATAAATTCCAGTTTCATGATTTAACTACCGCCAAAACTTCACCTTAGGCCCGGTGCAAGCCAGCGCAGTTGCCATACTTCAGGCGGCGGCGCAGACATGCGGCCAATGTTCGCCAATGCCGCGGAGCGCAAAGCGGAAGCATATCCCTTATTTGTTCTCGTCGCGTTATGGGTATTTGAACGAGTTCAAAGGCACGCTTGAAAAGCCCCTCCAAGGCACGTTGTGGAGAGAAGTTTTCCATCCAAACTTCACGCGCTCTTTTTCCCATCTCCAATGCACGGTGCTTTTGCTGTTCCAACAACTGCGGAATCTGGCTGACCTGGGCTTCAGGCACAAAAAGCGCAAACTCTTCCCATTTGATGCCGGAAACAGGCAGCCAGTCATCACTGATGATCACCGGGGCGCGACCGAGTTGCATAACCTCAAACAAACGCATTGAGGCAGGCCCGATCCCCCGTGGACACAAAACAAACTCCGAGTCGAGAATGGTTTGGAGATAGCCTTTCTGAAACGGTTCCCGCTCATCAAGGCCCATCTGCGTGGCGGAAGAACCTGTAACAGCATTCAGCAGCGCTCTGGGATGATTCAAAGCCAGCAAGTTTTGCCTAACCGGGTGCGTCTTAGGATCCCCAACGAAAGAAAATAGGTAACGACGCTCCTTTAAAAAGATTTGAGACTCCGGAATCTCATCCAAGTAAGGATTGTCATGTACTCGCACCAGATAGCTGAACGAACGCCGAGTGTGGGCGTTTGGATGATTCTTGTCGATAGATGGCGATATGGTGCGGCACAATGTCTGCGTCATATCACTGATGTGATATAGCACACATTTCTGCCGATAGGCTCGATAAACAGGATGTCTTAGAACATCAAAAAAGTAAGGATCTAAACCCGCATAGACTTCTGCAAAAAGGATTAGATCTGCATCTGCAGGACTTGGCACCAGATGATGTCCGGCAAAACATCCGCACTTCTCCAGCCATGCAGAAAGAGATGCTTCTCTTTGGGCAGAGTATGCACTAACCAGGTGAATTTTCATCCAAAATAAGGCACGAAAGCCACATCAAATATTTTCGTGCGGTGTCAAATACAGCCACTGCATGATCACCGGACGTCCTTCAGCAAATGCCAGTTCCTTGGCTTCAAAGTCTAGAGAATCCACAGCACTGCATTTGTAAGTGCGTGCTTTTTGCAAGTCATCAATGCTGTGCACCAGATGCACTCGGTGGGTCTTAGAAAACAAACCACTAATTCTATTGCAGAGCCCAGCCTCGATAAAGTCATGAGTTTCGATCAGCAGGTCGGACATGATATAAGCAGCAACCGTATCCCCTGTAAACAGACTGCCTTCAAAGCCTTCACAATCACAGATCACCAGGGCTCGACGTCCTCTGACGGTGGCAGCTAATTGCTCGGCATTCACTCCCCCGCCCACCTCCACACGGCCACTGACACCGTTCAAGCTTGCATTGTCTCTGCATAAACGCTGCGCACGAGGATCAATATCGAAGGCATAAATTTGGCTTGAGGAAAATCTTCGTGCTAGTCCGACTGCATAGTAGCCCTCAGCACATCCTACATCTGCAATGATATCGTAGCTGCGTTTAAAAACAGATTCAAAAACTTCATCTAGCTCGGTTTCATAGGTGCCTAAAAGCTTGGGAAAAATGGCGCTGCAGGCAGCCTCAATGGACGCGTAACGCATTCCGGCGAACTTCCCTTGCAATACTTCAGAGTGGTTTTTCAACCCCTTCAGCAGTTGTTGAATCTGCACATCTGTTCTACGACGCCGAAGCCCTCGCACCAAACGAATCAAGCTGGCTTCGATCGGCCGCCAAATCCAGTCCACTGCTAGACAGCGATCCAGAGGAACAAGAACTTTATCAATAATTGGATGCATGCGGGAAGAAGCTGATCTTTGCTATTCACATGTTTGCCGAAAATTTTGCCGAAATCTTTTTCGCTAGACTTGGATGCCGGTCGTACTGGTGCACGATCCTGACAGCTCTGCCGTTTGCAGCAAGAACACATCCTTCTTCATTGATCGTAAATTCACTCAGATCACTGGTTCCAACCGTGGCAATTTCTTCCTGCCCGTTGAGCACCAGATTTGCATGCTTGATTCGCCCAGCCCGCAGCACCCCTATGTGAACGCCCTGATCAAGGTAAGGGGTATGAATCATGCGGGGAAGCTTCTCCATAAATTCCGCGCAAACGTTCTCCAAATAAGCCATTATCGAAGCCGTATCCCCCAACGTGACTCCGGAGCAGATAACCTTCTGATTAAGCACACTTTCCATCGGAAAGCTCGAGTCATCACCGTATAGCAAGCGGAGCCACCCCTCATTGCCTGACTGCTCTTTGACAAGGACACTTTCAAGTCCAGTGGTCACCCCATGAGGAAGCGAGTCAAAGGGATCCCTCTGAAAAACCACGTCACGACTGTCTGCTAGCATGACATGATCGTATTGAGTTTGCGATTGCAGCAAAAATTGGCGGGCCAGAAAATAGCGCGAACAAGTGATATTGAGCAAGTAGGCTGCTTTATGCTCAATCAAAGGCCGTCTTTCGGGTCTCTTCCGCCATGTTGCACGCAATTGCGTGGCCACCATTCGCGCAAAAGGACGAAAGGTGTTGGCAAGACGCCTGAATACACGGTACCGCTGTTTTGGTATCGGCACCCAGATGCGTGAGCCTGGCAAAAGTCTTTCAAGGCGCTCTTGCTCAGCTTGGCTACCGTGATTTGCTATAAGAACGACCTCTGAGTTGGCGGCTGTAGATGCTAGACTCCGGAGAAATGTCACTGGAAGTTCCAAGTTATTTCCCGCGTAGTTGGCAGTTAAAATGAGCGAACGAGACATTTTTTCAAGAACTGACAGGAAATAAAACACTATCACGAATCGATTCCCAGCGCCTGCGAGCCTGAACTTGTGTCAGCCGGCTCCGCACATGCGCAAGATCATTTTCAATACTCTGACTTCTCAATTCCCGGCTATTTATCACATTAAAGGCCTGTTTGACTGTAGAAAGATTCACATCAGAAACACAGAGCCCTAAATCATGTGTTTTAAAATAACGAATCATAGCAGCATGCTCGGGACCAATTGCCAGTGTCACGGTGCCGCTGCCGAGACATTCAGCCATCTTGGTGGCAATGTTGAAGTTTGTGTAGCTGGCAGTGGCGGAGGAAAAGCCGATTGGCAGCAGCACGGCATCATACTCTCTCATTTTACTCTGCACCTCCGCCGAGGGTAAAGGCTGCATCTTGCACACATGAGAATGTTGCAGATTAGAAGGAAGCGAATGATGACTAAAAATGTCTAGGGTGTAGCCTAGCTCAGGGAGTAACGGCACTAACCTAGCCAACGCATCACCAGGCCAGATGCTCAATGTTCCAAAATAGGCCAGTTTTCGGCTTGGTGTAAAGTCCGTAGGCGCACAAATGCCATCATTAGGCGATGGGGCAAATAGCACTTCAAAATCGATACCGAAAAATTTTTGATAGTGTTCTCCCATCTGCTGACTTATTGTCACTACTTTGGCTGCCTGCCTGAGGTGCCTATCCAGAAGAGGGGCCACATTGCGAGGGTAATTCCACTCGCCATTACGTGGATTTTTAGCCACCCAGTTGTCATCCATGATCCAGGTCACATAACTCAAAGTGCGCAACTTCTGAAGTTGTTCCATGGTGCGAATGGCGAGAGTCGTCTGTGGCGAGGTCAGAAAAAGCGGCCTTGGCCCACTCACAGGGAGCAAGCCGTGGATGCGTTTGGCACACTGGCGGGCATGCCACTTTTCGGCCCATACTTGTCGAAAGCACCACTCGCTTAAGCGACAGCCAAGTATGCGCCGACTAAAATCCGAGCGAAAAAACGGCATCCACTTGATGCTACGCTCACGTAGATGAGGCGCTATCTCATGAAAGTCCGACAAGCAAAACAAGCCATCAAATTCATCCATGTTGCGCCCCAACGTCCGACACAGGGTGACGCCTCCCCCATGCTGCTCGGAAACCGCCATTTCAGCCAGAAACCAGATCGCTTCTGCTTGCCCCGCATTCTTCATCAGTTTCTCTGCTCGGTGGCGACAGGCCTCAGAACAAGACGCTCATCTGACACAAGACCGCAGATTTCTTCGCTTCCAGCAAGCCTCCCGTCAAAATGAACCGCTTCGTAATTCCATCTCTCAACCATGGAGACAAGCGACTCCATGGTGTCTTGCTCCTGCCGGATTCTTCCAGGATGAATCTCTAAAAAAATCATAGGTTGCGAAGCAAGGATGATGTGCTCCAATCCTTTCAGGACTTTAATTTCGTGCCCTTCGACGTCAATTTTGATCACGTCAGGAGCAAAGGAAAGGCTGCCGCACAAGTCATCTCCGCGCTTGCTTATCACACTCAGCGCTCCCGCGGCTCCGGCTTCATCAGCACCGGCGGCCACAGCATGCTCCCATTCATAATGCATCTGCACTATTCCATTCTGAGAGGATAGCGCACACTCGACCGGTATCACCTTCCCTGCCGCATTATGATGAACGTTGTAGAGCAGCCTGGCGAAGGCAATGGGTGATGCATCCACTGCCACCACCTGGCGAGCAGGCTCACTTCCGGCAAAGGCGAGCGAAAACACGCCATGCAAAGCCCCCACATCCAGCAAACGCAGCCTGCCAGCTGTTAATCTGAGGAAGGCATCCATCTCGTCGACCATGGGTGGATAAAGGTAACAAAAAGCAAGAAAGGGCTCAATAGACTCAGGGTGAATTTTAAATCTGAGCTGGTCTCGGAGAACAATTTCTGGCAAATTCACGCCCGAGTTTAACCGCTCGTGAACCTCTTTAAGAGGGTACCTATCCGTATCAGGCCGGCAAAATCTTGAGTATATCTTCCCGCTGCTCTGAACCAGTTTTTTGAGAGAAATCCAAAGGATCGGTGGCAGCAATAGTTTGATAAATCGACGCATTATGATTTTTGACGCTAAAATGTCCTGATTTGCACGCTGCAATGCTCACTTGCTCAAGCAGCAGCCTGAATAGCGGCTTGATTGACAAAAAGAGCATCAGCCCATTTGGCTTCTTTTGTCTCGTCTGCGTGCGCGACATCGTACAATTTGACCAGTTTAAAGCCCTTGCCGTGCAGCCACCCGTAAATTTCATCAAACCACCCCTGCCCTTCATAAAGCGGAACAAAAAGCACCTCGACCAGCACAGCACATACTTTGAGTCCATCCATCATTTGCTCCCCGCCTTTGAGGACGTTGATGTCAGCGCCCTGCGTATCGACCTTTAAAAGGTGTATTCTTGATATTGAACTTCTTTGGCAGACAGAATCCAGGGTGTCCAGTTTCACCTTGATCGATCCCATCGGAACAGCGTAATTACTGGGCTGGTACTTATCTGCGTCGGATGCATTAGGCAGCAGTGAATTTGTCACCGACTGCGAATTGATAAAAAACTCCTTCTCCCCCGGGGCATCACTCAATGCAAAATTATGCGCCTTGAGGACTCCAGCGTTTTTCTTTTCGAGCTGACTCAGCTCTTGAAAAGCCTCTGGAAAAGGCTCGAAAGCGTTTATCCGGGCCCATGGCGCACGACGGATCACACTTTCAGAAAACGCCCCGATGTTCGCACCCACGTCAAAGACCTCAATCTTTTCGCCCAGCTTCCCCATGATGCACAGCACGTCATCGATCGGATTTTGCCCAAATGAGTCTATGCGCACAATCTTTCGATTTGCCTTCGCCAGACAATAACTGAGGAACGATTTTATTTTCGCAAGCATATCGCGTTTAAACATCATTATTTGGAACGAACCGCCATGCCGTCTGAATAGGGGCCTCTATTGGAGGTTCTCACGACCTTGAATCCGGCATCTTCAAGAATTCTGGCGTGTTTAGACCAGCTGGCTTCTCCAAAGTGTGTTTCAAAGTAGAAAGCTGTCTGCGCGGGTAAAAGAGGTACAATTTTGGGAATCAGGTGCTCCTCCCCTCCCTCAATGTCCATCTTCAGAATCAGCCTGCTTGGTTTTTGCCGCTCTAGAATTTGACACAAGTCCACCACTTCCGTAGAAGCAGGCTCGGTGGAAGAACTCATGGATTGGCCGATTGATCCTGAACAACTGCAACCGGCACTGAATGAAGCATATCCGTTGAAATCCGAGACAGCCACAGGTCTGACTTCAACTTCAAGATGATTGGATTCAATTTGAGCCTTCAGATAAGGCAAATTTTCTGAATTAGGCTCAAACACCATCGCCCTGGTTCCAGGAAATTGGTTTTGAGACAGAAGCGTGAACAACCCAATATGACCTCCGCAGTCCATGATCAGGTCCGGCACAAATGGCAAACCTGAAAAATCATAGATGTTGTCCACGAATATCTCGGTGAAGATGATAAAGTGCGACGAGTCTGATGGATCGAGGAGAACTTTTTTTCCGTTCAGTTCCTTTACCTTGAGCGACAGATGCTTCATGAACAGAGGAAGCGGGCTCAGTTTTCTCAAAATCCTCTGAACAAAAGGAATGTTGAGAAACACCATCCACATCAGGGCCAGCTTTTGTGCTGATCTGTCAGCAGTACTGGCATAAGCCCACATTTTTTCAAAAGCATTCATAAACGATTATTATTGACCACCTGCCACAAGGCGATTTTCCTGGAAAGGCTCATGCCTCAAAGACCAGTCTCCAAACACGCGACGCAACACCATGGCTACGCTTTATCATGCCTGGCCGTGGCAATAAACCCATAAACCCCCACAGAAGACTGCACTGCAAGTGACACAGCCGCCGTGATCAAACCGAACAGAATGACGGACTGTGTTTTACTCAAATCCATGGCCCAAACGCACCATGCTTGTGTCAAAATAATCATAGGTATATACGTCATTGGGCTCCACCAGTATATCCACCGACGAGCTGCGTGCATGGTGTATAAAACCCCGCCGAGATAGCTCAGGCTGCCAGTGAGAACAACCCATCCGATCTCTGACTGCAAACCGGCGTAGTTTCGCCCAAGCAGCCAAAGCAACGGCTGCGGCAGCAGAAATCCAAACACACTGATGATGCCGGCCACCAAAACAGCAGCGCTCAGTATTTGAGCATAGCGACGGGCCAGTATCGAACGTGGAATCCCCGAGATGTAGGGACCCACCAGCACTGAATTGAAGGCCGCAAGCACAAGGAAAAGCTGCCCAATCCGCCCTAATGCGCTGACTTCGGCTATGTTACGCGCAGTGCCAAAAATTGAGCTTATGCCAATGAGTATCTGCCCCTGCAAAGCGGTGAATGCCACGCCAGGAATGAGCGGGGCCAAATATCGAAGCATCTCCGCATTGCGCTCCGGCTGGATCTGGACCGGCTCACGAACATAAGAACGTGCAGCATGTCTGTAATCCCAGCCGGTGCAGCCAAGGGCCAGCGCAGCAAGTGATGCGGCGACCCAGGCATTAAGCACGCCCATCGCATAAAAGCCTGCGGTCAGAACAAGGCGCAGAATCGCCGCCTTAATCTGAGGACGGTAAAATTTTTGCAACAGCCGATGCACTAGCAAGGGAACACCATACAAGCTCCACCCTTGGAAAAACACCCCCAGGGCAATCGTGCCAAACAGCAGGCATTTAGTCGATGATTCCCACGGCTGGGCCCATGTGACAAGCGGGAATGCAATCGCGGCAATGACCAGCACCACATTCTGCATTTTAGACCGCCAGTACCGCGCAGAATAAAGGTAGCCTCCAAGAACGTCTGGATCATGCCCACGTTCACCCGCCAGCGCCGTGATTGAGCCAGAGAAACCGAGATCGACCAGTTGTGATATCGTTGCTTGAAAAGCCACGACGATGCCAAACATGGCAAACTCATTGACATCAAGCCAGCGAATCAAAATGAAGCCGGTGATGAGATTCAAAAACTGAACCGCCGGCTGCCCGAGCAAAAATGCCAGAAGAGGCTTGCGCCAGCGATCAAATCGTGAACTCACAGAATTGTGTACCGAAGCTGAAGCATTTGAAGAGCTCTGCCCTTCTTTCTCGGTGCTTTTGCCAGTGATTATGCCTGTCACTACGGGTCGGTGTTCAGATTCTGATGCATTATCAGCTGACAGTGCATCGACGAATACCTTGTTTCAAGATTAACCGGCTTATTTGTAATACGCTTTCGAACGTATTATCAACCCTGCCTATTAATCAACATCGGCTGCTGCTTGTAATCCCCTCTGCTGAAATACTTCTCGATCCACACGTAGGCGACGATAAAAAAAGTAGCGACTTCCCATCTCGCGAATTTTGAGCTTGGCGGCGCCGGTGTGGCGGTTTCTCCAGGTGATAGGGGCTACAGTCCAAGTGTAGCCGCGCACGATCGCCTTGAGCGGCAGTTCAACAGTAAAGTTGAAATGCGGTGAGAGGAACGGCCGACAGCCTTCGATGACTGTTTTCCGATAGGCCTTGAAGGCGTTGGTCGTGTCATTGAGCTTGATGTTGAAGACTAGGCGGATCAGCAGGTTAGCCAGGCGATTGAGTCGAAGCTTGAGCCATGGGTAGTCGATGACGCCGCCCCCTTTGATGAACCTGCTGCCAAAGACACAGTCCCATCCTTCATTCAGCAGTTTCCAATACCTTACTACATCGCGCACGTCGTCCGACTCATCCGCCATCATGATGACCACCGCATCCCCGGAGATGGCGTCCATCCCTTTGGCTACCGCACAGCCAAACCCACACCTTCCCTGGTTCTGGATGGGGCGAAGCTCCGGCACTGAGGACTCAAGCTGCTTGAGCAGCGTCCAGGTAGAGTCGGTGCTGCCATCATCCACGACAATGATTTCATGTGGCACGTCATGCAGGTTTAGTTCCAGATTGAGATGCTTGACCGTTGAGACAATGCACCGCTCTTCATCCCGGGCCGGGATCACGACTGAAAGCTTGGCGAGCGCAGGTTTCATTCATGAACTCGCTTAGGCAGAAGCTGACCGCCAAAGTGACCGCGCAGCTGCTTTTGCATTTGGATGCGCTGCGCGGGTGTGGCAAAGAGTCCTTCTGAGATTTACAGCATGGACCCCACCACCGCCAACCTGACCCCGGACAACCTGCGGGTGCATGTCATTCACTACACGCGGTTGACGGAGCGCCGTCAGCACATGGAGCAGACGCTGCGGGAGCACGGGCTGGACCATTTCCCTGTATCTTGGGTGACGGCGCATGATCGTGAGGAGGTGCTGGCTGGCAAAGCGTACGAGCGCGGGGAATGGGGAGATCCGCAAATGATTGCGGCAGGCTCGATCTCGCTGATCCTGAAGCATCTGGCGGTTTACCGCGTTGTTGTGGCCGAGCCGAAGGCCTGGCATCTGATCCTGGAGGATGATGTTCTGATCCGCCCCGGTTTTCTGCCAGTGCTGGAGGGCTGTCTGGCGGAACTGCCCGAAGACTGGGATCTCTGCTTTGTGGGCCAAGGTTGCGATCTCCATGTGCCGTGGTGGCTGCGTCGTGCGGGTCAGAGGGTTTACTGGCGCGGCTGGAAGCGTGGGCTGCTGTGGGGGGGCGGTGGCTGCTCCCGCTGCACGGAGGCCTACCTGATCCATCCACGCTGTGCGGAGCGCATTTTGGGCAGCCAATTTGCTCGTCCACCGTTTGACCGGCCGATCGACTGGCATTTGAATGCAGCAGGCGTTGCTTTGCACATTCACTCGTACTGGACTGAACCTCCGCTGGTCACGCAGGGGGCGTTTGAAAGCTGGATGAAAGATCCGCATCTGAATCCTGCAGCAAAACATCACTCTTAGTTTAGTCTGGCAGCGTCTGTCATCACGCGCTCATAGGCATGCACGCAGGAGTCCAGATCATATCGGCGAGCGGCCACTTGGGCTCGGGCTGAGAGTTCGGCGCGCAGATCATCTTGGGTGATCAGGGCCGTCATCGCCTCTGCCAAGCTGGACACCCCTGCCCTGCCATCAGATTCCTGCTCCACAAAAATGCCTGCTGTTCCTAGCGGTGTAGCCAGCATTTCAGGAATGCCCCCCACGGGAGTGGCGATCACGGGCACACCTTGCGCAAGGTATTCGATGATCGAGTTTGGCAGGCTCTCTCCTGGCAGGTAGGTGGGCAGCAGACCGATGTCGAAATCCGCGATCCATTTTTCTGGCACGTCCTGATGCCCGGCGATCTCTATCCAGCGGCGATCTTCATCTGTGAGGCTCGTGGCGATCTCATCCACACATGGCCCCGCTCCCACAAACACCATCCGAAAGGGGCGCTCCACACGCTCCCGCACTAGGCGAGCCGCAGCCAGCGCCTCCTTCCAGCCCTTCCACATCACGCCACGAGCCACCAACCCCAGGGTGACGACGTCAGGCTGCGCAGGACGATCATGCGGAGGCACCTGCAGCTCATGGCCGTAGGGGATCACACAGCGCTGCAGCCTGTCATTCCAAGGAAAGCGCCGGCTAAATTCCAGATTGGCTCTCGAAGGGCAGACCAAAGCATTGAGGCGGTCAAAGATGGAGCGCGCCATTAGCATATCCTTGGCTTCGAGAAAGGAGTAATGCCCGTGATCAGACTCGATGATGGGCACAGCATCCTGTGCGAAGGTTTCGCAGCAGAAGCGCGTGGCGGAGAATAGATGTGTGTTCACCGCATCAAAAGACCAGCGTTCTCTCAGACGCCGCAGCATGGACGCATGCACACGCGCCTCGATGTCGATGGCTGGAAATCTGGCGATAGTCATCTGCCTGAGCTTGTAAAAAACCTTGTAGCCAAAGTCAGTGAAGAACGGCACCGAGAGCACCGGAATGCCAACCAGTCTCTGCTTCATCCCGGCATCCATCCCCTGCAGGCAGGGGATATAGCAGCGGAGTTCGTGCCGTGGTGCCAGCGCACGCGCCAGTGTGGTGAAAAACTTCTCCGCTCCACCAGCCGGCAGGCAGTGTATGGCCATCAGGATTCGCACTCAAAGTAGTCAGTGTGTCTAGCCGCAGTGGCAGAGAGGGGAAAGAGTCTCACGAAAGGAGTGCCTGGCAGCGTTTCAGCACCAGATCCACGCCCAGCCCTCTCATGCACTGCACCTGCTGCGGGCAATCGGTGCGCCAGTGCAGCGGACCATCCGCATGATGATGGCAGCCTATGCATGGCAGCGAAGTGTTGCTTAGCGCCCTGCTCAGACCGTCTGGCGGCAAGAAGCAAACAGGATCGGTGGGACCGAACAGTCCTATAGCTGGCACCCGAAGAGCATTGGCCAGATGCAGCAGACCCGAATCCACCCCGATGAAAAGCCTCGCCTGGGTGAGCAGCGCCGCAGTCTCTTCCAAACTCAGCCGATTGATCCAGTCGTGCGCTCCTGGAATGCGCGGCGCACGCGCCGTATCTCCAGAGTGGCTGTCCAGCCCCGCCTGCACTACGGTGACGCCACATTCGCCTTGCAGGCGCGCAGTCAGCTCCTGCCAGTGCTCCACGGGCCATTGTTTCACCAGCCACGTGGGCCCGCTGTGCACCACCACCAGCGGCCGGGCAGCCAGTCCTTCGTTTTGCAACAGGGTGCGCACATGCGCCTGCGCGCTTAGTGAGGCTGAAATCTGCGGATAGGCCAGCGACTGGCCAGCGCAGCCCAGCAGGCGCGCAAACTCCTCCATGAGATGAATGCGTGCACGCGGCAGCGGCGGCACCTGCTCGTCCGGCAGCTTCGCGTGGCAGTCCAATAATGGGCGCGCCTTTCTGCGCAGCCAGTCGATTCCCCGGGTGTCCGAGGCCAGCACCACGTCGGCCACGCGGGCCTGACTCACAAAGTCCACAAACACCTGGGATGTCAGCACCATAAGGCATGCTCCAGGATGCCGTTTGCGCAGGATTCCCAGAGCTGTAAAGAGACACAGAAGGTCTCCCAGACCTCCATTGCGCTCCACCACGATGAGGCGGCCACGCAGCACCCCGGGATGTAGAAACCTGAGCCATGCAGAAAATGCTTTCAGCCATGTCTTCACGCAATGATCCGGCCCGGCAGCACGGAGAGCTTCTCCCGCGGGCAGCCGAGCAGATTGAGCTGTGGAGGAAACATGAAACGGTTTTCCTCCGTGATGCGCATGAACTGCATCTGCGACCAGTCCACATCCTCACTATTTGCAGGCGGCGGGCTGCCGTAGTGATGTGGCAGGATGGCACCGCCATGCTTTACGCAGGCTGCAGGCATCAGCACCTCGTAGCCCTGGCTTTTCATCCAACGGATGGGCTGCAGTGTTTCCTCGGGTGCCTCTTGATGGAGGAAATTCTCCACGATCAACCACGGCCGTTGCTCGCGGATCATTCCCGCCGCGCCCAGCAGCACCGGCAGTTCCATACCTTCGACATCGATCTTGATCACTGAGACGTCAGCGATGGCCTCATCATCCAGCGTCGTCACCTGCACCTGAGCGCCACATCCGTCCTTGCTCAGCCGGGCCAGTCCGCTGAGCCCTTCGCTCTCATCCAGGAATAGCTGCCCGGCAGCCGACCCCAGCCCGAGGTTTTTAGCCACCACTCGCTGCTCCAGCCCCGCCTGTGTGATGCACTGTCGCAGATCCGCATAAGTCGCAGGACTGGGCTCATAGCAGAAGGTCGTGCCGCTAAAGGCTGGCAACGCCGAAGCAAACAGAGCGAAGCAGCCCCAGTTGCTGCCTGCATCCACAAAGGCACCCGCCCCCTTGAGCAGGGCGCAAAGCAGCACACAGGTCTCCAGTTCGTACCCAGCCTGATACTGCGCATCATACAGCGCGTGAAACTGCGAGTTGCGCCCGTCGAACTCGACCACCCGATCCCCTCTATAGCTAAAAGCCCCCACTTGAGGAACATAACTCCAGCTGGCAATGCGGCGTGCATAACGGCGCAGCAGCGGCACACGCCGCAGCAGACGCTCCAGACGGACATTGAACGGCAGACGAATCAGCGAGAAAGGATTCACGCAGGCAGCACCTCCAGCAGTTCTGTCTCAGGGATCGTGCTGGCACGGATGCTGTCTGCCCAGACCTTCGCAGAGGTTTCATTGGCCATGACGTCAAACATGAGCGCATTCTCCACTACATCTTCATCACCGCGCTGGGACTTGATCCCAAAGTTCACCGAATAACGTCCGGGAGCCAGACGCAGGTGCGGCACGGAGAAGCGCCCCCCCCTGCTCTGCTCAGGAAGCGCCACACGGGAGGAAGCCACCTCATGGCCGCCTGCACTGAAGATGGCCCAGCACAGATGGATCTGGGATGCCTCTCCAGGCCACGAAATGCGCACACGAAATATCAGGATCTCGGCAAAGGGCACGCCCGCGCCGTCGGCTTCCAGTTCCACATCATCAATAACCACCTGGCCGCGCAGAAAGGAAGCCCGCCGCAGCGTGCGGCAGTCCGCGCTGGTCCGCCCCGTGGCAAACGCCCGATGATACTCACGCGAGACCGCTTCCATCGTCCCCTCTGCCACCACACGGCCCTGGTGCAGCAGGATGCCGCGCTGGCACAGCCGCAGCAGCGCTTCCATCTGGTGGCTGACAAAGAGCACCGTCGTATGCTGCCTGCTGGAGAGCTCGCTCATGCGGCCCAGGCATTTTTGCTGAAACACCGCATCCCCCACCGCGAGCACTTCGTCCACGATGAGCACATCCGGCTGCACATGTGCCGCGATGGCAAAGGCCAGCCTCACATACATGCCGCTGCTGTAGCGTTTGACCGGTGTGTCGAGAAACTTGTCCACTTCCGCAAACGCCACGATCTCATCAAACTTGGATCGTATCTCACTCCGGTGCATCCCGAGCAGCGCCCCATTGAGAAAGATGTTTTCACGGCCGGTTAGTTCAGGATGGAAGCCGGTCCCCACCTCCAGCAGGGATGCGACCCGCCCTCTGAGCACCAGGCGTCCGGTCGTAGGTTCAGTGATGCGGCTGAGAATTTTCAGCAGCGTACTTTTCCCAGCGCCATTGCGGCCCACGATGCCGACAGACTCTCCCTGCTTCACATCAAAGGACACATCCTTCAGCGCCCAGAAGTCCTCGGCAGCAGGCCTACCGCCAGCAAGGGCTTTGACAGGATTGCGCATCCAGTGCAGCAGCGACTCGCTCAGCCGTTGGTAGCTCTGCTGTGGTGCCGCACCCAGCTGGTACTTCTTCCCCAGCCCGGAGACGGAGATGGCGCTCATAGAGCCGCCACCTGATGACTCCTCAGATTTCATGATTGAAGCGACTCGTAGAGCTCCATCGTCAGCTGCGCCACTCGTTCCCAGGAGAGAGACTCTGCATGCAGCCGGGAGGCAGCCGACATCCGCCGGACACGAACGGGATCGGCAAGAAACTGCTCAAGCGCCTGCACCAGCACCGGAAAATCTCCTGGCTCAGTCAGCACCGCGCATTCTTCCGTGAGATACTCGGGCACCCCACCCACTCGCTGGGCGATGACCGGCACGCCGCAGGACAGCGCCTCCACGAGTACGTTGTTGGCCGTGGCCTGGGTCGTCAGGTGCAGCAGGCAGTCCGCGCTACGGTAGCAGTTCAGCAGTTCTTCATCTGGAACACCCGAGCGGTAGGTGACATTGAGCATGCCAGCAAAAGCGTCCTTTTCATGCGCTGGACCGACAATGACAAAACGAACGTCCGGTCGCGGCTCGAAATGAGCCGCCACCTTCCGCAGCAGCGGAAAATTGCGCCCGGTGGCACCCACGGCCACCACCTGATGCACCCCGCGCATGGCATGCTCACCGCTGTCTGCCGCAGGAGAAAAGAAAGCAGTGTCCACTCCATGCTGAATCACATGCAGGCGCTTTTCTGGCACTCCATGCTGCAAAAACCAGTCTCGTTGAGTGCTGCTCATGAGAATGATGGCATCAAAGGCACGCAGTCCCTGTGGTCGGCGCACGAGCTCCCGCAGTTGATCCGGAGGGTGGTGAAAAGTGCCCACGAGACTGACTCCTGCCCTTTTCGGCACGCGGTCCAGGAATGCAAAATCACGGTCGCACCAGAGATAGTGAATGATGCCCTGAAAACCACTCCGCAGTTCCGCGCGCAGCCTGCGATCCACTGCCATGCTGCCGCCCATGCACCATCGGGAAAAGCACAAGCGGCGCATGAGCCGCGTGCGCCAGCGAGCCGCCAGCCCGGGAGGATCCCGGCGTGGTGCCACCACCTTTTCAGCGGGCAGGTAATCTGCGATGACATGGTAACCGGAGCGTTGAGCCAAAACCTCATCCTGAGTCCAAGCACAGAGCAGTCTTGGCAGAGACATTGAAGACGGATTCAGATGACGTCGGCGATGGTTCTCTCCACTCGCCGGAAGCAGCCCACCCCCGCCGCCAGCAGCAGAATGCCCAGAACAGATGAGAGCGCAAAACTCTGCCAGTGAAGCGGCACCGTGCCGCAAATGGCCCAGCGGAAGCCGTCGATCACACCCACGACGGGATTGAGCGCATTCAGCATACGCCCCCAATACCCCAGTCGCTCCTGCACGAGGCTGCTGCTGTAGAAAACCGGTGTCACATAGAGCCCGAACTGCACCACAAATGGCACGATGTAGCGGAAGTCGCGGTATTTGACATTCATCGCGGTGAAGAGCAGCCCGGGGCCCATGGCGCTGACCAGCCCCAGAAGAATAAAGGCAGGCAGCAGCAGCAGGCGCCACGTGGGCATCATCCCATGCCAGGCCATCAGGCCGGCCAAGATGACCAGTGAAATGGCAAAATCAACCAACGCCACCAGCATGGTGCTCAGCGGCAGAATCAAGCGCGGAAAGTAGATTTTGGTGATCAGACTGGCACTGCCCACCAGGCTGTTGGCTGACTCGCTCATGGCGCTGCTGAAAAAATACCACGGCAGCATGCCAGCACAGACCATGACAGCATAGGGTACACCGTCTGAAGGCAGCCTTGCCAGTCCACCAAAGATCCCGGCTCCCACCAGGATGGTTAGCAGCGGCCGGATGAGAGCCCATGCCACACCGATGGCGGTCTGCTTGTAGCGCACCAGCAGGTCGCGCCAGGCCAGAAAGGCCAGCAGGTCGCGGAAACGCCAGAGATCGCGCAAGTAGTTTGCCCTGGCACGCCCTGCTTCGATGACCAGTTCTTCCATCAGGCAGTCTGGGTTGCAGTCACAGTATTCACCCACTCCTGGTTCTGTAGGTACCAGACCACAGTTTCGCGCAGCCCTGTTTCCAGGCTGTGGGCGGGAGTCCAGCCGAGATCGAACTGGATCTTGGCCGCATTCATGGCGTAGCGCCGGTCATGTCCCGGGCGGTCGGTCACAAAGGTAATGAGGCTGCGCGAGTTGCCTCCCGCCGCCGGGTGCGATTCGTCAATGAGATCACAGATCACCTGCACCAGATGCAGATTGGCGCGTTCGTTGCAGCCGCCGATGTTATATATCTCCCCCGGGGTGCCTGCGGTGAGCACGGTCCACAGAGCCTCACAGTGGTCGCCCACATAGAGCCAGTCGCGCACATTCATGCCATCGCCGTACACAGGCACGGGCCGACGGGAGAGGACGCTCTGAATGACCACCGGGATGAGTTTCTCCGGAAACTGGCGTGGGCCGTAGTTGTTGGAGCAGCGGGTGATCACTGCCGGCAGGCCATAGGTGTGGTGGTAGCTGCGCACCAACATGTCTCCCCCCGCCTTGCTGGCAGAGTAGGGAGAGCTTGGCGCGCAGGCTGTGCTCTCAGTGAAAGCGGGATCGTGCAGACCGAGCGAGCCATAGACCTCATCCGTGCCGACATGGACAAACCGTGCAGAAGAGAGATGCGCAGCCGTCCATGCAGTGCGGCAGGCTTCCAGAAGATGGAAGGTGCCGTTGACATTGGTGGAGATGAAATCTGTGGGCGTGGCAATGCTGCGGTCCACATGCGACTCCGCCGCCAGATGCACCACATGCGTGATCTCGTGCTGTTGCACCACGCGGCCCACCTCCTCCATGTTGCGGAGATCCACCTGCTCAAAGACATAGCGCGGATGACTCCCATGAATGCCTTCGAGGCTGGCCAGATGACCGGCATAGGTGAGGCAGTCCAGATTGACCAGCTTTTTGATCTCCGGTCTGTCCATGACCAGCCGGATAAAATTGGAGCCGATGAAGCCGGCACCGCCTGTGACGAGGAGATTCATCACGCTTTGACAGCCGCGTATTCGCTGAAGATGCCCATCAGGGGAATGCGCTCGGCGTCCCTGAATCCAGCGGCCTTCAGAGCGGAGACAACGGCTTCCGGACGCACACAGGTGTCCATTGTTTCCCAGAAGTACACCATCATTTCCTCAGCCTTCCGACTTCTGGTGAACAAGCGGACGAAAAAGGGATAAATGACACCAAAGTAGAGCCTGAAGAGTGCTGAGCCGATTCTGCCCGCAGGCCGGGTGGCCTCCATGATCAGGACACGGCCGCCGGGCTTGAGCACACGATGAAATTCACGAAAGGTGGCCTCCAGATCGGCAAAGTGACGAAGCGCATAACCCACGGTGAGGAAGTCATAGGCCTCCCCCTCCACCGGCATGCTTTCCGCACGGCTCTGGACGAAGCGTGCATTCGGCAGTTTTTCTCTGGCCACGGCCAGCATTCCGTCACTAGGCTCCACGCAGGTGATCGTGCTGTCGCCTCCCAAAACTTGGCTGGCGGCCACAGCCACGAGTCCGGTTCCGCAGGCGACATCGAGATGCTGCATTCCAGGCTTCAAACCATGACGGCTCTGCGCCGTCCGCCGGTAGTGAGCACCCGTGCCCAGGAATCCCCAGCCCACCACGGGGTCGTAATGCTTTGCCCCTTGGTCGAAGAGTTCTTTGACATAGCCCTGCCGTTCTTCGGACCGGGCGTATCGATGTGATAGTACTGGATGGGGAATCATGAAAGGTTCAGGCGCTTTTGAGGCCCACACGGCGGACCTCGACAGCCACTTCGTAAAGGTAGTCGCGGTACTCACAGCGCGGCAGTCCGGCGATGAGCGTCTCAAATTGGTCCAGGGAAAGAAATCCACGGTAGAGTGCCGCCTCCTCCGGGCAGCCCAGTTTCATTCCCTGCCGCTTTTCGATGGTCTGCACATACGCAGATGCCTCGTGCAGACTGCTGCTGGTGCCAGCATCCAGCCAGGCGGTGCCACGGCTGAGGCGCTGCACACGCAGGCTGCCGCGGCGCAGGTATTCCTTGTTCACGTCGGTGATTTCCAGTTCACCACGGGCCGAGGGCTGAAGTGTTCCGGCGATGTTCACAGCCTCGTTGTCGTAGAGATAGACGCCCGGCACGGCGTAGTTGCTGCGCGGCTGAGCAGGCTTTTCCTCCAGAGACACCGCACGCCCTTCGGCATCAAACTCCACCACCCCATAGCGCTCGGGGTCATTCACATGATAGGCAAAGATGGTTGCCCCGGAGTGAAACTCCGCAAACGCACGTGGCAGTGCATCGCCACCGAAGAAAATGTTATCCCCTAGAATCAACGTCACGGAGTCTTTTCCAATGAACGAAGCAGCGATCTGCAGCGCCTGCGCAATGCCATCAGGCTGCGGCTGCTCGCGATACTCAATGATAATGCCCCACTGGGAGCCATCTCCCAGCAGTTGCCTGAAGCGCGGCAGATCGTGCGGCGTGGAGATGAGGCAGATCTCACGGATGCCCGACGCAATGAGCACTGTGAGCGGGTAGTACACCATCGGTTTGTCATAGACAGGTTGCAGCTGCTTGGATGTCACCTGTGTGAGCGGATACAAGCGCGAACCCGCGCCGCCTGCGAGAATGACACCTTTCATGCCCCCCTCCCCCCCGCCGCTCCAGAAGAAGCGTCCATCTCTACACCGGTCAAACTTTTCACCACATGCGCAGGGTTTCCTCTCACCAAAACGTGCGCAGGAACCGGACTCATGACGACACTGCCCGCACTGATCACGCTGCCATTGCCCACTTCGACACCAGGGCCGATGAATGACTGGGCCGCCACCCAGCAGCCATCACGAAGGGTGATACCACGAACAACCAGATCAAAAGTCCTCCTCTTGTGATCATGTGACCCCGTGCAAAGAAAAGCCCGCTGGGAAACACATACATTCGATCCTATTTCCACAGCTGCCAAGCTCAGAATCATGACTTCTTCCCCGATCCACACATGATCTCCAATGATCAGCCTCCAAGGGAAGGAAACGTTCACATTACCCCGGATGACCACCCCGCTGCCTATTTTGGCACCAAAGGCACGCAATATAGCCACCCGCAAAGCCGATGGCCAAGGCACCGTGGTCTGAAAAAAGAGCCGCTTTGCAGCCATCCAGACCGCCTCCTTCCAGCGCGGTGCCCCACGGTCAAAACCCGCAGAGGAGAAGGCGGAAAGGTCCATCATGGCTTGAAGTACTCCATAAGCACACGTCCAACCACGCTGCCGCCATTGGTCGCATGCTTGGCGGCCAGATGCATTGCCGGGGTTGGAGCGGCATTTTCCAGAAAAAGGAATGTGACTGTACCATGCTGATTCACAGCGCAAAGAATAAACTTCCAACGCGTGTTAACAGTTTGACACCAATCACTGCTGGAATGTGCCACTTTTCACCAGCAATGTCAGCTTATCATCTTGCCTGCATCACTGATTTTTCGGGTGAAGCAGAAGCTGTTACTCGTTATTTTCTCAGTTCCATGTGCACGTCTTCCACCACTCTATCAGCTTTTGCCTTCTGCCTCGTCGCCTGCATGACTGCCGCAGGGCAAAATGCCCCCCGGTCTGGTGGTGAAAATCAGCACGTCAGCAGCTTGGGAGCCAAATTTACCAGCATACCCGGCACCACGGTGCAGTTTGCCATCTGGGAGACCCGCCTTTCGGAGTGGAATGAGTTTCTTCGGCAGAAGAAATATCCATGGACGTATCAGCCTCACTTTGAACAGTCTCCGGAACACCCTGTGGTGGGGGCAAACCTGCAGGATGCCGTGGCCTTCTGCAACTGGCTCACGGAAACAGAACGCGAAAAGCGCCTGATTGATGGCTCCCAGAGCTACCGGCTCCCCACCCCTGAGGAGTGGGATGCTGCGGTAGGCCTGGCCCGCGGGAGGAAAAAAAACAACCTCACCGCTGAAGAGCGCCTCCTGGACGACCGCATCTACCCTTGGGGAGAGGACTGGCCGCCGAGCTCGAAAACGGCCAATCTCGCCGATGGGGAAATCCCTGGTTATAAGGACGGCTACACCTACACCGCTCCGGTCGGCAGCTTTCCTCCCAGTGCCGAGGGGCTTTTTGACCTCTCTGGCAATGTCTGGGAATGGACGCAGCCGCAAGAGGTGCGCGCCCAGCCTACTGGAGTCCTGCGTGGCGGATCCTGGGCCTACTTCCGTGCCGAATGCTTGACCTCAGCCTATCTCTATGTCGCCCCGGCAGACCTGCGCGCACCCACCATAGGGTTCCGTTGCGTCTTTGAGGACAAGCGCCGCACCGCCAGCCTGCTGGCGGCTTCAGATGCCGAGAAAAGGCAGGCTTTGGAAGAGCGCATGAAGGCCATGACCGAAAGCCGCAAGGTGGATGCCTCCGCCGTGGAAGCTCTGCGCAAAAAGATGCAAGGTAAGGGGGACGACGAGGGACTGCCAGATCCAGCCAGCCTCAAACCCGCCCTGGCGGATGGCAGCAGCTTTGTTAATGCCTTGGGAATGAAGTTTGTACCACTTCATGAAAAGGGTCCTGTGCTCATCTGCACCACTGAGACCAGCGTGCAGAACTATGAAAACTGGATGCGCGCCACAAACCGTGTCTGGAGCCAGAAACCCTCCTTCCTGCTCGGCGGCAATCACCCTGCCGCTGGTGTCTCCTGGGAAGATGCCACGGCCTTTTGTGTCTGGCTTACCGAACGCGACCGCGCCAGCAAGCTCATTCCCGCCACGGCCTCCTACCGCCTGCCACGGGACACCGAGTGGAGCCTTGCCGCCGGTCTTAAAAGCGAGGAGGGAGCAGACCCCGCCAAGCGCCACCTTTCCGACAAAACCCACTACCCCTGGACGCCCAAGGCAGACGACTGGAAGCCCCCGGCGCTCACCGCCAATCTGGATGCCACCAAAATCCCCGGCACGACTGACCCCTACTCCTACACCGCCCCGGTGGACAGCGCCCGCGCTAACTCTCTGGGCCTCCACGAAATCGGCGGCAACGTCTCCGAATGGTGTGAAGACGCCTGGCCCGGTGCTGCCGAAGAACGCGTAATCCGTGGCGGCAACTGGCTAAGCTACGACAAGGATGCCCTGCTGACTTCGGCTCGCAATCATGCCCCCAAGAGCGCTGCCCGCGCAGACCTTGGCTTCCGTTGCGTGCTGGATCTGGGTACACCCTGATCCATTGGCAGTCTTTCAAATGCAGATCAGACCAGCGCGGCGATTACTTCGATCTCCACGAGCGCACCGAGAGGCAGTCCTGCCACGGCAACGGTGGAGCGGGCAGGCTTATGCCCCGCAAAGGCGGCTTCGTAGAGCGGGTTCACCTTGGGGAAATCAGCCATGCTTTGCAGAAAGACGGTGGCCTTGATGACAGAGCTCATGCCCAGCCCTTGAGCCTCCAGCAGCGCACGGATGTTCGCCAGCACCTGGGTGGTCTGGCCTTCAACATCAGAGGCCACGATTTTTCCTGCCGCTGGATCAATCGGGATCTGGCCGGAGCAGAAGAGCAGGCCGCCCTGTTTCACCGCCTGGGAATAAGGACCGACAGCTGCTGGGACATTAGGAGTGTTGTTGACGAGTTCCATGAGCATCTCTTAACGAAGCGAGTCACCGATTCAAGCCCCGCATTCATTCATCATTCCTATCGTGTTTCCTTCAGCCCCCGCGCCTTGTCGATGAGCTGTAGAAACTCGCCACGATACCCCAGCTTGTCCGAGCCCTTGCCATCCAGGGCCAGGCGGCGCACCGTTTCCCAGCTCAGGGTGCCCTTGTAGCTGGAGTCCCGCAGCAGCAGCCCAAAACCAGCCACAGCGGCGCTGAATTTGTACTCCTCGCTGCTGGCGGTGAGCGTCTTCCCCTCATCCTTGACTGGTTTCTCGATGAGCTTGCTAAGGTCGCTGTCGGGCGCTTTGTAGCGCAGTTTCACGGTCATCACCTCGCCGCTCTTGGCAGCCTCGGCCAGCTGAGCAGGCGGAATGACCGGGGCCTGATACTTCAGGCTGTCCACCGCCCGGCGTGACTCCGCACCCGCAGGCAGATCGGCAGGCACCACCTCATACAGCGCCACCACGCTGTGCCCTGCGCCGATCTCTCCGGCGTCCTTGGTGTCATCGTTAAAGTCCTCTTTGGCCAGCAGTCGATTTTCATAGCCGATCAGCCGGTAGCTTCGCACTAGGGTGGGATTGAACTCCACCTGGATTTTGACGTCTTTCGCGATGGTGTCCAGCGTGCCGCTCATCTGCTCCACCAGCACCTTGCGGGCTTCGCTGAGACTGTCGATGTAGGCGTAGTTGCCATTGCCCTTGTCGGCCAGGGTTTCCATGGTGCGGTCCTGCAGGTTGCCGCTGCCAAAGCCCAGCACACTGAGAAAGACACCCGTCTTTGCCTTGTGTTTGATGAGCTTTTCCAGTTCTTCCGGCGAGCTGACCCCCACATTGAAATCCCCGTCTGTACAAAGGATGACACGGTTCACACCACCTTTGATAAATCCAGCCACGGCCTGCTCATACGCCAGCTTGATCCCCGCGCTGCCATGGGTGCTGCCCCCGGCGCTGAGGCGGTCGATCGCAGCCAGAATCTCGCTCTTTTTCTCGCCGCCAGTGGGCGGCAGCACCACGCCGCTGCTGCCTGAATAGACCACCATAGTCACATGGTCCCCTTCCCCCAGCTGCTCGGTGAGCATGCGCAGGGACTGCTGCACCAGCGGCAGCTTGGCGGGCTCGTTCATGGAGCCGGACACATCCACCAGGAAGACCAGATTGCTGGGCTTGCGGTCCTTGTCCATCTCACGTCCCTTGATGGCGATGCGGGCCAGTCGATGCGTCGGCTGCCAAGGGCACGGCGCCATCTCGATGCGCACGCCAAAGGGCTCCTTGGCATCGTGCGCCGGGCCTTCCTCGGATGTGGGAAAGTAATTGATCAGCTCCTCAATCCGCACCGCATCCGGCGGCGGCAGCATGTTCTGGTTCAGAAAACGCCGCACATTGGCATACGAAGCGGTATCCACATCAATCGAGAGTGTGGACAACGGCTCCCGCGCCACCTCCTTCAGCTCGTTTTCGACGATGCGAGTGTAGGATTCGCCAGAAGCATCGGCTCGACCGAGAGCCTTCAAGGCCTCCTGCTTTTGTGCTGCCGGCTGAATGGTTGGGATGTCTTTACTTGCTACGTCCCCGACAAGATAGCCCTTATCAAGTCCCAGATAGTGTGCATCTGGCGCAGGTTCCATCACAGCAGCCACGGACGATGGCTTGGCCGCAGGAACAGATGTCGGCGCATCATCCCTCCCACCGGAGGCAAATATCATCCCCCCCGCACGCGTAGACGGTGTCAGACTCAGAGTCCCGCCATTGATCGTCGTTCCACCAGTGAATGTGTTCACACCGCTCAAGGTAGTCGGCACGGACGGAGGATTATTCCCGAGACCTGCAGGCGTGGAGACAAGAAGTGATGACGACTCCACACCATCTGTCTTCATGCCGGGCACAGGGGTTGCAGGAATCGGCATCTGTCTCATGTCGCCAAAATTCAATCCATAGGCCGTCTGATCCTGCAGCATTTTCAATTCACTCACGTCACGGTCGGTCATCCCACCCTGATTCTTGGTCAAAGCTACAGAGCTAGAGACAGCCACTGTTTGCGGCGCTGCAGGCGGCGGCAGCTTGCCTGCCACAGCGGCCGTCTGCTTCTCCAGAGGAACGTTTTTTGCCGGCTGCCTTGTCGCAGTCTCCACATTGGAGTTCTTCTTTGCATCCACCGCCTTGGGCAGGCTGACTCTGACAGTCGGTTTGTCTGCGACGGCGATCTCCTGCGTTAAGCCCCCATGCCGACGAAACGCCGCCGACTGCCACGCCCAAAACCCGCCCAAAACAACACACGCCGCCACGGCCAGTCGCACAATAACACCTATGTTCCAACGCGTGAAGCGTGGGGCGGGCGATTTCAGAGCAGGTGTCCCGCCTGCAGAGGGCTGGCGAGATGATCGCCCCACGGGCTGCACCTTGAGCTGGCAGCGCTGCTCTTCGGTAAAGGCTAGCGAGTCATCGCGTAGCTCACTCAGCAGAAAGTCGCAGAAGGCCTTTGTCTCGTCGGCCTTGAGTTTATCCTGGGGATTTTCAAGCAGGGCCGCCTCCAGATGCTGACGTTCTTCGGGGCTGGCTTCATCCAGCGCCCAGGCGGTGATTTGTTCCGGTTTCATGATCAAAAAGCGAAAAGGGTTAGGCGAGGGCGGGTTTCAGTTTGGCGGGCTGCGGCTGCTCCAGGGCCTGCCATTTGGTTTTCAGAGCGGCGACACCGTGGTGGATCAGATAGCCCACGTTGCCGATGCTGGTCTGCATGGCGGCGCTGATCTGCTGGTAGTCGAGTCCGGCGATGAACTTGAGGCGCACCGCCTCGCGCTGTCGCACAGGCAGGGTCTCGATGAGCTCTCGCAGGGCCGTCGCGGTCTCGCGCTGCTCCAGGGCGTCGCTCGGCGCAGGGTCGGCGGCGGTTTCGAGGTCTAAAGTTTCTGTTTCCATGACGACAAGGCGGTTATGTTTGCGCTGGTGATCCAGCGCCCTGTTGCGGCACACGGTGAAGAGCCAGGGAGCCAGACGCTCTTTGTCGAGCGTGGCGATGTGCTGGCTGAGCTTCACAAACACGTCCTGCACGATGTCCCGCGCGTCTTCCAGGTCGCTCGTGTAACCATGCGCATAGCGGATGAGGGGCCGCTCATAGCGCTGCAGAGTTTCGAGGAAGAGATCGTGCGAATCGCTCATGTGGGTGTGTTCAGCGGGCATCACGGCTGAGTCCTCCCCATCTTGGAAAATATTTTCACCAAAGGCCAGCCGTATCGTGACGACACCCCTGAGGATGCCCTGGCACAGAACCACGCGCATGCACCAGCCGTGCATGCGACAACGCAAAAATCTACTCACGCGCACTCCGTGCGCAGCTAGGCGTGGTTTACTTCAGCTGCGACGCGATGTCGCGGAAGGCTTTGGAAGAGGCCGACTTCGCCGGATCTTCCAGCGCAATCGGGTGCCCCTGGTCGCCGCATTCACGCACCTGCATCTCGATTGGGATCTGCCCCAGGAGCGGAACGCCCAGGCGCTTCGCCTCATGCTCGCCGCCGCCTTTGCCAAAAATGTGGTAGATCTGCCCGTCGCTCGGGCAAAGGAAGTAGCTCATGTTTTCGATGATGCCTAGGATCGGCACGTTCACCTTCTGGAACATGCCCACAGCCTTGCGTGCATCGATCAGCGCCACCTCCTGCGGGGTCGTCACAATGACGGCTCCATCCACCGCCACGGTCTGCACAATGGTGAGCTGGATGTCTCCCGTGCCCGGCGGCAGGTCCAGCACGAGCACGTCCAGATCGTCCCACGCCACCTGCCGCAAAAACTGCTGCGTGTAACGCGTAGCCACGGGGCCGCGCACAATCACTGGAGAGCCATCATCCAGCAGGAAGCCCATGGAGATGAGTTGCACGCCGTATTTCTCCACCGGAATGATCTGCTGCTCGTCATTCTGGTAGGGACGCTCGTCTGTGCCAAACATGAGCGGGATGCTGGGGCCGTAGAGGTCACAATCGCAAAGCCCCACACGCAAACCACTCTGGCTGAGCGAGATGGCAAGATTAGACGCCACAGTGCTCTTGCCCACGCCGCCCTTGCCGGAGGCCACTGCGAGGATCTTCTTCACCCCGGGGATGCTCGATTTCCCGAGCTTTTCAGAGGCGGTGGTGCCTGCGCCGGGCGGGTCTTTGATGTCAAAATTAAGCTTCACCTCGCCCACGCCGGCCACCTTCTTCAGCACCTCCATGGCCTGCTCGTGGATCAGACGTGGGATGTTAGGGTCACGCGTGGTCACAGAGATCTCGACGGTGACATCACGCCCCTCAATCTGAATACCCTTCACCAGCCCAAAGGAGATGATGTCACGGCTGAAGCCTGGGTAGCGTACTTGGCCAAGGGCGGTGCGGATGTCTTGTTCGGTGGGCATGGGCGGGGTTGGGGATACGCCTGACGTAGCGTGGAAAGTCAAAAAGCGATAAGCAAAAAATGAAAAAGAGCGCCTGGGTGTGGCGCAAAAAAAACGCCGCCTGTTTCCAGGCGGCGTTCGTGGAGAGTTCAGAACTCTGAAGCCGATCAGGGCTTCGGAACTTCGGAGATCGTCTTGAGGATGCGGGAGGCGATCTGGTAAGGATTGCCCTGGCTGTTCGGACGACGGTCTTCCAGGTAGCCTTTCCAGCCGTTTTTCTTGAAGCTGTGCGGCACGCGGATGGAAGCACCACGGTCAGCGATACCCCAGGAGAACTTGTCGATGCTCTGGGTCTCATGCAGACCGGTGAGGCGCATGTGGTTGTCCGGACCATAGACGGCGATGTGCTCGGCGCAGTTCTTGTCGAACTGGGCCATGAGGGCGAGGAAGTAGGGCTCGCCGCCGGTTTCACGCATGTACTTGGTGGAGAAGTTGGCGTGCATGCCGGAGCCGTTCCAGTCAGTGGCGCCCAGGGGCTTGCAGTGGTACTCGACGTCCACGCAATACTTTTCACAAAGGCGGTTCAGCAGGTAGCGGGCCACCCACACCTGGTCGGCGCAGGTCTTGGAGCCCTTGCCGAAGATCTGGAATTCCCACTGGCCCTTGGCCACTTCGGCGTTGATGCCTTCGTGGTTGATGCCAGCGTCAAGGCAGAGGTCAAGGTGTTCCTCGACGATCTGACGGGCGATGTCGCCCACGTTCTTGTAGCCCACGCCCGTGTAGTAGGGGCCTTGGGGGGCGGGATAGCCGTTCTCGGGGAAACCGAGGGGGCGGCCGTCCTGATAGAGGAAGTACTCCTGCTCGAAGCCGAACCAGGCGTCCGGATCATCAAGGATCGTGGCACGGTCATTGGAGGCGTGGGGGGTGCCGTCGGCATTGTAAACTTCGCACATGACGAGCACGCCGTTCTTGCGGCTGCTGTCCGGATACACGGCCACAGGCTTCAGCACGCAGTCTGAGCTGCCGCCAGGGGCCTGTTGGGTGGAGGAACCGTCAAAGCCCCAATCGGGCAGTTCTTCCAGCTTGGGGAAGCTGGCGAAATCTTTGAGCTGGGTCTTGCTGCGGAGGTTGCGGACCGGCTGATAACCGTCCAGCCAGATGTATTCGAGTTTGTATTTGGCCATGGTTGCTTGTGTATATTTTTTGCCCCATCCAAGAAGCGGGAGAACCGCCGCCTGACGTCGGCGGGCACGAAATGAGCACTTCCCATGCCAGACGCGAGACAAATTTTCACCATCCCGCATTTTCCCCACCGGCTTCCCCCTCCTTTTTACCCGTTCTTCCCTGCCTTGAACGCACTTGCGCGTCAGTCGCCTGCACCGATGAGTGCGCCGCATCATGCAAGAAGCCAAAAACACCCAGCGCGCCCTCGTACGCATCGGCTACGACGGCCGCGTGCACAAATACTTCCGCGGCTCCAACGCTGCGGACCGCTTCGCCAACGAGGTGAAGGTGCTTCAGGTGCTGGAGGAGCGCGGCTGCGACTACGTCCCCCGTGTGCTGGAGGCCCACCCGGACCAACTTTACCTCGTGACAAGCAATTGCGGTGCTGTGGTGGAAAGGATCAGTGAAGCCAAGCTGAAGGACCTCTTTGGTGGCCTGGAGCGCGACTACGGCGTGCGCCATGACGACCCCTTCACCCGCAATGTGACCTACCGCCACAGCGACGGCCGGTTCTGCCTCATCGACTTCGAACTCGCCACCATCCTGGACGCCCCGTCTCCGAAACCTGCCGCATGAGCGACACCCCAGCCCCTACCAACCATCAGATCCACTGGTCCGGCATGACCCACCCCGGACGCGTGCGTCAGAACAATGAAGACACCTTCCTGGCCCTCAACTTTGATGCGCGGGAGATGCGCTACTTAGGCAAGGTAGGCGAATCCTGCCTGGACACGGGAGACTTCGTTTTTGCCGTGAGCGACGGCATGGGCGGGGCCAAGTCGGGGGAGTTTGCCAGCAAGATCGCTGCGGAAAAGATCACCCGCTTGCTGCCCAGGAGTTTCAAGCAGTCCGCCCAGCACATGACCGTGGGTTATGGAGACGTGCTGATCGAGCTCTTTCACGCCATCCAGAAAGACCTGCTGCACCTGGGTCGCCACTACGAGGAGTGCCGCGGCATGGGAGCCACCCTGAGCCTTGGCTGGTTCACTCCCGGCTGGATGCACTTTGCCCATGTGGGAGACAGCCGCATCTACTGGCTGCCCAAGGGCGGACAGATGAAACAGCTCACGCACGACCACACCTACGCTGGATGGCTGCTGCGCAAAGGCGAGATCAACGAGCGCCAGGCCCGCACACACCCGCGCAAGAGCGTGCTCATGCAGGTGCTGGGTGCCAGCAGCCAGAACCTGGACCCCCAGATTGGCTCCGTTCAATACGAAGCTGGAGACCGCTTTCTCTTCTGCACGGACGGCGTGATCGACGGCATCTGGGACCGCCGGCTGGGGGACATGCTGGTGAAGGATGATGCCAGGGCCATCGTGGACTACGCCGTGGCAGAATCCGGCAGGGACAATGCCAGCGCAGTCGTGGTGGAGATAGCTTGAGCAGCCTTCACCGCACAACATCCGGCCACCCATCCCCAAACGGCGCGGAGCAGCACCGGGACATCGACTGCATGTTTCATCACCAACCATGAAACGCAACGATCCCATCTCCCACATCATGTCCCGCAACGTGGTCACCGCACACCACGGCGATCCCATTTCCAAAGTACGCTCCCTCGTCCGCGAACACGGCGTCCATCACATCCCCGTCGTCAATGGCGACCAGCTCGTCGGCATCATCACGTGGACCGACATCCTCCGCGTCAGTTTTGGCGACGCCTTCCAAACCGATGAGCGCACTGTGGACGCCACGCTGGACCACACTCTCACGCTCGAGCAGGTCATGCAGAAAAACCCCGTCACCCTGGCGGAAACCGGCACTGTCCGAGAGGCGGCGGAGCTTCTTGCAGGCGGCAGCTTCCACTCCCTCCCCATCGTCTCTGGCGGCAAACTCGTCGGCATCGTGACCTCCACCGACATCATCAAGTATCTGCTCGATCAGTTTTAGGAAGCCGCATTCTTCTTTGCCGTGCGCCCAATGCTGAGATAGGGTGCCCCAGCATGCCCACGCCTCGGAGCCTATTCATCACCGCAGCCATCCTCGCGTTTCCCGCCGCACTCAGCGCGGCAGGGCTGTCTGAGACTTCCGACTATCTCTCAGCGCATCAGGCTTTGGCAGACGGCCTTCCGGGCGTCGCTGGTGTGAAGGCGGAGCGCCTGCTCAAGCAGAAGGGCTGGACTCGTGTGGAGACACGTGAGCTGGCGACCTTTGCCGCCGAGGCATGGACTCGTGCCGATGATGGCGCACGCGTCCTGGCTCTGGCAGACGCCTACGACCTCGACCACGAACCCTTCTGGCGCGGGCAGGCGCTAGCCCTCATGGGAGATCTGCCCGCTGCACGCGCCGCCCTTTCAGAGGAGGGCACTGCAGCCAGGCATCCGCGCAGTGATCTGCTGCTGGCGCAGATCCTCGCCGCTCTCGGGGAAAACGCCGAGGCACGCAGCGTGGCCTCCTCCTTGCTGCCCTCTTCAGATGCCTCGCTGCAATCGCGTGCACGACTGCTGCTCAGCGAGATCGACATCAATGAAGGCAGGCAGCCATCCGGCCTTTCAGCCAAGGACGAAAGCGGCCCTGCGCGCTTCCTGCGCGCCCGGGCGTTGCTGCAGAGCGGCCAGATTCCCCAGGCTGAAGAAATCCTCGAATCCGTCACAAACTCCCGGACTGGCGGAGAGCACATGCACCAGGCCGCCACACTCCTCCAGGTGGAGGCCCTGCTGAGGCAAAATCACGAGACAGAGGCTCAGGAGCAGTTGCTCAAATTTCTCGACACCACAGCTGACACGAGCCTGTGGGAGGAGGCCTTTGATCTGCTCAACCGGGTGCATCAGGCACTCACATCCCCCGCCCCGCTGCCGGAGGCGGTGCTGCGCTGGATCTCCTCTGGCAACACCGCCCAGCAGCAGCCAGACCCTCCCCCGGTTCTGGCCGCCGCCACAGCGGAGTTTCGTGGACATGCCATTTATCTGGCCGCGCAGTGGCTGGCCGCTCAAAAGAGAGATGACGAGGCGCTGGGCATGCTTGAGGCCCTGCTGCACATGAGCCCCTCTCATCCGCGCTGCAGGGAGGCCATGCACCTGGCCATGGATCTCTACGCCAGCCACCATGCAGATGATCGCGTGCTGGCGCTCGCAGTCATGTGGCGCCGGCAGTTTGGAGGCGCCACAGTCCCGGTTGATTTTGCCGTGGGCAGCATCCTCTTCAGGCGTGGTGAATCACGGCAGGCGCTGGAGCTTTTTCAAAACGCCGCCAACGTGGCCGCCACGCTCACTGAACGCCGCCGCGCACTTTTTAACGCCGCTGTGGCCGCTGTTTCAGCAAGTGACACCGCGCTCTACCAGAGCCTCCTTGGCCAGCTGGAGGTCGTGACCAACGGCAAGGACGGTGGAGACTCCGCCGCCACGCTGGAGCTTGAAAAGGCCCTGCATCTCGCCGCAAAGCGCAGCCCGGAGGCCGAGCAGGCTCTGCGCGCCTACATCCGTGCTTACCCCAAACACCCGCGCTACGCAGATGGCTGTATCGCTCTTGCAGAGTGGCTGCTGCTCGCAGCGCCTCCACGGATTGATGAGGCGCGCAAGGCGCTCGACAATGCCACCACCGCCGCTGAACTCTCCCCGGCGCAGCGCGAGCGCATCGGCTACAGCCGCCTGTGGCTGCGGGATGCCGCCGGAGAACTCAAGCCTCTCGTGACAGAAGGTGCTGATTTCATCAAAGCCTGGCCCAAAAGCCCCCTCCTCCCCGAGGTGCGCATGAAGATCGCCGGCGCCTACTACCGCCTGGAGGACTACGCCAACGCGCGCACCGAATTTGAAATCATTGCCAAAGAGTACCCGGACACAGCACACGCAGATACCGCACTCTACTTTGCCGCCATGTCCGCCTCCTCCGTCATGAGCACCGAGGGGCACGCGCGTGCCCTGGAGATCTGGGATGAGCTGGCGCAGAAAAACGGTCCGCTGGCCGTGGCTGCACGCCGCCAGCAGGCGCTTTCCGAGCGCCTGCAAGGCAATCACCTCGCCGCCCTCACCGCACTGGATCAGGTGCTGGCCATGAAGGCGCTCGATCAGGAGCAGCGCCGCATGACTCAATGCGAGAAGGCCGAGCTGCTCCTCCTGCTGGGCAAGACCGACCCCGCCCGTCTGGACGCCGCCGCCGACCTGCTGGATGCCTTTCTCTCCGACCATTCCCTGCCCTTCATGTGGAAGGCGCGTGCCGGTTTCACACTCGCTTCAGTGCATCATGATGCCCGCCGAGACACCGAGGCTCTGGAGGCCTGCTACAATGTCCTGCGCGCCGCCGAGATGACGCCCCCATCCAGTCCCGCCGACTACATCTGGTTTTCAAAGGCCGGCTTCTTCGGTGTGGATCTGCTGGAAGCCACCCGCCAGTGGGATGCCGCTGCACGACTGGCAGAGCAGATCTCCCAGCGCCCGGGAGACCGCGCCAATGAAGCCCGTGACCGCGCCACCAAGATCCGCCTGGAGCACTTCCTCTGGGATGGACCAGCCCCCACTCCCCCCAAAGTGCTGAAGATGGAAGCTCCGCCTTCAGACAAACCCGCCACCCCAGCAGCTTCTGACAAAACAGGAGCCAAAGGCACGAAGAAAAAAGCCAGGTAAAAAACAGGCGTGTGCTGGGGATCTGAGCCTGCGGAGTGCGCCTGCTCCTGCAGCATTCTTTAGCCCGGCCCGTGAAAAACATCTTGCATCCTGGCCCGGCATCTCGCACACTCCCATCCGTTCCAAGTTCTCTCAACTTGGTGAACACTTGGTGTTGTTCCCGGCAGGATTGCCGAAGTTTCCCAGCCTGGTGCTGATGAAACGCGACCCCGCAGCTGCTGCGTGGCCGTCATTCCTTCCGGTACACATCGCGGCGATGCCGCTTTCCCACGCCCCCCCTACATTTCCCAAACCCCACCGCACGGCAGGTCGGCTCATGCCCTCACACCTCCCGCTGCATTCCCAACCGACATCGTTTTCATCATGGCAGGCCACAACAAATGGTCCAAAATCAAGCGTGGCAAAGCCATCACGGATGCCAAGCGCGGCAATGCCTTCAGCAAGCTCGCCAAGGAAATCACCCTCGCGGCCAAGCATGGCGGAGGCAGCCCTGACATGAACGCACGCCTGCGCAGCGCCATCCTGGCGGCCCGCGCGGCCAACATGCCCAACGACAACATTGACCGCGCCGTCAAAAAAGGCACGGGAGAGCTCGGTGGCGCGCAGATCGAAGAAGTCGTCTATGAGGCCTACGCCCCCGGCGGCGTGGCCATGATGATCGAAGTCGTCACCGACAACCGCAACCGCAGCTTCAACGACATCCGCGTCCTGCTTTCCAAAAATCAGGGCACGCTGGCGGACTCCGGCAGTGTGGCCTACCTCTTCGCACGCCGTGGAGAGATCCGTCTGGATAAGGCCGCAGGCACTGAGGACCAGATCATGGAAGCAGCCCTGGAAGCAGGCGCCGAAGACATTCAGGAAGACGGAGATGACTGGATCGTTTACACCGCCACAGACCAGCTCTTCCAGGTGACCGGAGCTCTGCGCGAAAAAGGTCTGAACTCGCGCTCCCAGAAGCTCATCCAGCAGCCGCAGACCACCATCACCATCAGCGACGTGGCCATCGCCAAGGCGCTGGTAAACCTCTACGACGTTCTCGACGACTACGACGACACCCAGAACGTCCACGCCAATTTTGAAATCGACGACTCGATTGCCGAACAGCTCGATTAATCCCCCTTCCCCTCCCGTTTATGTCTGAAGAAAACATCGCCGAGCTCGAAGCCCCCAAGCCCAAGCGCAAAGCTCCGGCCAAAAAAGCTGCCGCCAAAAAGCCTGCTGCCAAGAAGGCAGCCAAAGTCAAAGCAGCTCCCGCAGTGGAAGAAGTGCTGGAAGAAACCGCTCCTGCGCCTGTTGTGAAAGCCAAGGCCAAGGTGGCACGCAAGACCACGCGGAAAAAAGCTCCTGAAGCAGAAGCCCCTGAGCTCAATCTCCAGGTTGCCGAACCCGCAGCGCCCGCACCAGCAGTTGCTGAAGCCGCACCTGCGCCAGCCATCGTGGCCGAAGCTCCCGCCGCTGTGGTGGAAGCACCCGCTGCACAGACAGCCGCCCCTGCCCCCACAGCGCCTGCGACACCAGCTGCGGCTGAAAGCGCCCCCGAGGCGGATGCCGATGATGACGAAGCTGAAGAAAGCACCAGCGGTGCCCCTGGAGCACCCGGCGGTGAAAACAACGGACTCTCCCGCTACACCGTTCTGGATGAAAACGGCCAGCCACGTCCGATGACGGCCAAGGAACGCCGCAAGGCCAAATTTGAGCGCTGGAAGCAGCGCCGTGCCGAGCGTGACGCCCAGCGCCGCTCCGGCCAGGGTGGGGCTCCCTATCAGGGGAATGGCGGTGGCAACCGCGACCGCGATGGCCAGCAGCAGGGCCAGGGCGGACACCACCACGAGCCCGAGCCACCGCAGCCGCTCGGACCGCCTGAGCCTGCCAACGGCATTCTCGAAATGTCCCCCAAAGGCTACGGCTTCCTGCGCCGTCGTGAGCTCTCCTTTGCCCAGCATCCGCAGGATGCCTTCATCGCCCCTGAGTTCATCCGCAAATACGGCCTTCGTGAAGGCATGCAGATCGCCGGCGTGCAGTGCAAAGGCGCACGCGGCCCGCAGATCACCGAAGTGACGGAGGTCAACGGCCGTGACCCCATGGCTATGCGCGAGCTGCCTCTCTTTGAAGAACTCAAAGCGGTGAATCCCAACAAGCGCTACCAGCTTGAGACCGTAAAGGACCGCCTGACCACGCGCGTGATCGACATGATGACCCCCGTGGGTCGCGGACAGCGCGGCCTCATCGTGGCCCCGCCCCGCGCCGGCAAGACCACCATCATGCAGCACATCGCAGAGGCCGTGCTGCAAAATCACCCCGGCACGCATCTCATGATCCTGCTGGTGGACGAGCGCCCTGAAGAAGTCACCGAATTCAAGCGCGTCCTTCCCAATGCGGAAATCTTCGCCAGCAACAACGACCAGGATGTGAAGAGCCACACCCGCATCTCCACCTTTGCCATCGAGCGCGCCAAGCGCCTCGTGGAGTGCGGAGAACACGTCTTCATGCTCATGGACTCCATCACCCGCATGGCTCGTGCCTTCAACAACATCGCCACCAAAGGCGCCACCGGCAGCGGTGGTCTGGCCGTGGGTGCGCTGGAGATCCCGCGCCGTCTCTTTGCCGCTGCTCGCAATACGCGCACCGCAGGCTCCCTCACCATTCTCGGCACCGCGCTGGTGGAAACCGGCGGCCGTCAGGACGACGTGATCTTCCAGGAGTTCAAGGGCACCGGCAACATGGAGCTGGTGCTGGATCGCAAGATCGCCGAGCAGTACATCTACCCCGCCGTGAACATCTTCAAATCCGGCACGCGTCGTGAGGAGCTGCTGCTGCAGCCCTTCCAGCTGGACAAGATCCACATGCTGCGCCGTGGTCTGGCCGGGCACAAGCCCGTCGAGGCCATCCAGCGCGTGATCTCCCTGCTGGAGCGCTACCCGAACAACGCCCAGATGCTCGTGGACCTGCCCAGCAAGGGCTAGACAGGCCCGGGGCATCCTCATACCACCGCACAGCGCAGCTGAGCTTCCTGCTCAGTTGCCAGTGGCGCACGTATCGGGTATGCAGTGCGCATGCCTGCCCCGACACCTGATCTCAAAGTGGACGAGGTTCTGCCGCCAGAGCAGATCAACCCCATCGCGGCAAAGCTCGCTGCCAGCTCTGATCCCAGCGACCGCGCCACGGCGCGTATTCTCGCCAAGTATCTGGATGAGCTTCTGCGCCTGCCCGGCACCAACGTAAGGATCGGACTGGACCCCATCCTGGCGCTCTTTCCCGGCGTGGGAGACACCGTTGCCTCAGGAGCGGGAATCATCATCCTGATCGAGGCGCTGCGCAGCGGCGTCTCCATCCCGGTCTTTCTGCGCATGTCGCTGAACATGGGCGTGAATTTCCTTCTCGGCCTCATTCCCGCAGCAGGCGCGCTGGCCTCCGTCTTTTTCAAATCCAATTCCCGCAACTTGCAGCTGCTGCACACCTGGCAGGCAGGCAACAGCGCGAAAGTGGAGCGCAGCACCCTGCGTTTCTATCTCGGCCTCCTCATCCTAGCTGGCATGATAGCCGCCTTCATCGTCATCGGCTGGGCCTTCTACGCCTGGCTCTTTTACTCTGCCGTGCAGGCGGTCCTGCACGCACTGGGCATGCGCTGACCCGCTGAGGCGCGTGTGGAAACGCGCAACACCGCAAGCCACCATGCTTTATCAAAACGCCGCCGCTCTCTCTGGCCTTATTGTCTGGTATGGCATGCTCGTGCTTCTGGCCGCCCCAGGCCGGATGCGGTGGCTGTGGCCCCTGGCACCTCTGGCGGCAGGATGGTGCAGCCATCGTGCTCTGGGCTGGTATCTCGGTGCGGTGCATCCCGCCTTGCTTCCTCTCCTGCAGCAATTTTCCGGTGGGCGCACATTGCAGCTTTTCATCCAGGACGTGGGCCTGCGCGAGGAGCTGATCAAGCTTCTCTTCGCCCTCCCCTGCATGCTCCGGCTGCCACCTCGCCGTGCCCCGACCACCGCCGCCTTTGTTGGCCTGGGCTTTGTCGCAGCGGAAAACCGCTGGCTCTTTGCGGGCCACGCGGAGCCCGCACTGCTCGTAGGCCGTGTCTTTTCCACCACCACACTGCACATGGCCACCACCGCGCTCTGCGGAGCCGCGCTCATGGCCGCCCGCAGCCGCACCCGCCCTTGGTCCTGGTTTTGGACTGTTTTTTTCTGCATTGTCATCACACGCGGACTCTATGACTGGGCCCCTGCTGTCACTTGGACCTCCTGGCTTTCCCAAGGTGTCGTCATAGCCCTCATGGCCGTCTTTTTCCGCACCTGTCATCAGCTGTCCCCAGCCAGCCCGAAACAGCTTCGCTCAGCCTTGCTGTGGTTCATCCTCGGCACAGCCATTCAGCACTCCCTCTCACTGGCTATCACCTGCCACCGCTGGGACACATCAGAAGCCGCGTGGGCCTACGCTCATGCTTTCATTCTCTCCGTTCCTGCAGCGGTATCCACAGCCCTGCTCATGATTACGTTTTCCCCCTCCAAAAGCCGGACATGACACGTCTGCAATGACATCGAAATTCAGAACCTCGCTCTTTGCCGCTGTTTGAGTTTCCGTATTCTTCCTTCCACCTTCCTTCATACACATTTCTCATGAGCAAGCCAGCCCTTCATTCCTCCGCCCCTGATTTCACCGCGCCCGTCATCGGAGGCAGCTACCAGAGCGGCGACACGATCACTCTCAGCCAGCTGCGCGGCCGTCCGGTGGTGTTGTATTTTTACCCGAAGGACGACACTCCCGGCTGCACCAAGCAGGCCTGCGCCCTGCGCGATGGCTGGCAGCAAATCTCCAGCAAGGCCCACATCTTCGGCGTCAGCATCGACTCCATCAAGCGCCACGCCAGATTCATCGACAAATACTCCTTGCCCTTTCCGCTCATAGCAGATGAAGACCAGCACATCGTCGAAGCCTACGGCGTCTGGGTGGAAAAAAGCATGTACGGCAGGACCTACATGGGCACAGAGCGCAGCACCTTCGTCATCGACAAAGTAGGAAAAATCTCAGCCATTTTGGAAAAAGTAAAGCCAGACGAGCACCTCGACTTGCTCCTCAGTGCGCTGGATTAGTCCGCCTGTCCAGCCTGACTTGACCATGGCTCAGCGCAGCGGAGCCGCTGCTGGCATCGGCATGACTGGAACTGCAGCCCCATGATTGGACACCCGCATGGGCTGCGCCCCTGCAGCCGGGCGCACGGGTGTTTTTCCCGGCAGCGAGGGCATGACAGCAGGTCGGCCACCAGCGGGAGTCACAGCAGCACCGCGCACAGGCTCGGCAGCCGACATCTGCGCCAGATAGTTCGCGTCATACTTGATCACCGCGCTCTCAGCCCCCAGAGTCACCTCCACCTGGCACTCGCTGCGTGGAGCATCCAGCTTCAAAGACTTCAACGAAATGCCCGACGCATTGGGCTGATCTCTGCGCAGCAGGATGCGCTCCCGGGTCTTGGTATTCACCAGCACCACGGTCGGATTGGACGCGGCACCATAGTAGGCACCGATGGCCAGATCTGCGGCGAACTGCCCCTTGGAAGCATTGGGTGCAACGGTCTTGAGGGTGAAGGGGTTCTTATTCCAGCCTGCCTCGTAACGATCCGCAGGGTATGCCTGCGGCGGCGTGAAGGCAGCAGGCTCCTCCCCCCGTGCCACCATGGAAAGATGGCCCGGCAGTAGCAGCAGAAAGATGCAGCGCTTCAAGAGTGTCATGTGGGATACAGTCATGACCATTTTTGCCTCAGGAGCTGTTCAGTCCCGGCTTGAAGTCACAAGGGATGCCTCACATCATACCGCATCTTTGTCAGGTGACATTCTTTTTCAGCGCCAGGTCTGCCCTCAAAAGAGTCCGCATGCGCCTCGGTTCATTTGGCCCGCTGAAGGAACTGGCGCTCCTCGTCCAGAAGCAGCATCTCAGGCACACGCTCCGCGATCTGATACGCCTTCTCGTTGCTGCCGGAGAGAGCCAGAAGACCGGCGGCGACCGCGCGCTGGCCAGGAGGCAGGCGAGAGGCCTCGCCCAGTGCTTTCAGGCTGGCTGCCAGCGCCTGCTTGTCGCCCAGACGATAGGCCGCGAGCGCGCGCAGCAGCTCAGCCTGCCCTTGCTTCTGCGTCAGTTCATCGGAGCCAGCGGTTGCACCTGGGTGCGCCGTGGCCAGCTCCATTTCGATGCCCAGCACGAGGCGCAGGTAGGTGCAGCGCTCGGCAAAAGCGGCGCTGGTGGGGCGCAGCTCCTGCAGCCTGGAGGCGATGGCCAGCATCGTGGAGGGAACCTTCTGCAGTTGTGCCAGCTCGGCCGCTTTTTGCAGCAGCTTGATGGAGCCGTCTGTGTCATCCATGGCTGCCGCCCGGTAGGCCTCCATGGCGATTTCCAACAGGTTCAGCTTTTCCGCCACCACGCCTGCCGCCATCAGTGGCGCAGGGTTCACATCTTTTTTGGCCAGTTCGATGCTGTTTTGCAGCAGCCGGGTGGTTTCTTTGAGATCCGGCTGCAGATGACTCTCCACCTCGGCCAGCCAGACACCCGCCAGGGCTGCGGAAACTGGCGGCCGATGGGTGGTGAGCATCTCATGTAGATCCTTCCAGCGTCCCTCCGCCACCAGTGCGTCCGCCATGATGGAATAAAGATCACGGGAGCGGTTGGCGATATCCTGCGGCAGGAGTTTGAGCAGGCGTGCGTGCTGTCCCTGCTCCGCCAGCCAGCGTGCAAAGTCTGTGAGGTTTCCTTCTTTCTCCTCCTTAAATCGCGCGGTCTCAGCTTCCATGATGGCCTCGCGCTGATCCGGCTGCAGCCTGATGAGCGCGGAGACGATGGCCAGGTGGCTGCTCAGACTGCGGTGTGGATGCTTGTCAGCCATTTCCTGCAGGCGACGAGCCTCTGTCAGACTCAGCTCCGGATCCCGGGAGAGATGGACAATGGCCTGCATGGCCACCTGAGTGTCCTGCGCTGCGATCTCCCATAGTTCCGCGTAGGCAGCACGGCGCACTTCCGGAAATGAATGGCTGCGGTCTTCGACGGCACGCTGCAACCTGGCCTCAGGGGAAGTCTCCGCCTGACTGCGCATGGAGCGGCGGGAGATCTCTGCCGCCTCGTCCGCGTGGCCTTCAGCAGAGAGCAGCTTGGAGAGCAGGTCCATACGCGCCGTGCCGGTCTTGCCAGATGCCTCCATTTTTTCATACACAGCCCGGGCCTCCGCCGTCTTGCGGGCGGCGATCAGGCTCTCGCCCAGAAGCGCCTGCTGCTCATCCGTCAGAGGCTGCTTGCTGGAGAGCAGCTTGAGCTGCTGCGCCAGTGTGGCGGGGTCTGAGCGTGTCGTTTGGAGAAACTCCACCACCACTTTGATCACCTCCACATCCTCCGGTGCCCAGCGGCGCGCGTCGATGATGCGCGGCAGAGCAGCACTCAGATCGTTTCCAGAAAGCGCTGCCTGTGCCTCCTTCGCATACTGGCGGCCCCAGGCAGTCTTGAGCGCATCCTTCACCGGATGCCACGCCACCAGCAGTACCACAAGCATGAAAAAGCTGCCCATCACAAGCCAGGTAAACTTGCCGATCCGTTCCGGAGGCCGGGGCTGATCCGGCACCTGAGACTGGGTGGAGGGGCTGTAGTGAAAGGCCATGTTTGCGAATGGGTGCGTGGCAGATCTGTATCAGAGACTACTCGCCGGGCTGGTTGCGTTTCTTTTCATCATCATCGCCACTGCCGCCGCCATAGCCCAGCACCTCCACGGTGATGATGGAAGGAGTGTCCTCCTGCTGCGTGCCGGTCTGCTGCTGTTGTTGCTGCTGCTGGGCGGCCACATTGCTGGTGGCTGCGGTGCTTGATGCAGCGCTGGAAAGACCGCTGATGTTGGGCGCGGCCACGCTTGGCGCACTTGGGGCTCCGGAGGTGCTGCCCGCCACCTGGATATTGCTGGAGTTCAGCACCACCGTGGCAGCGATGTTCAGGTTCCCAGTGGCGCGGATGCCGGCGTCTCCCGCATCCACCGCTCCCACAGGTGCGATGAGGTCAATGTTTGCAGGTTTGATGTTGGCGATGGTGGCCAGGGCACCGATGCCGCCGCCTGTGGCCAGACCCGCGAGGTCAGTGCTCACGCTTGCGCTCTGCGGGTCGATGATCACACGCGTGGGAGGCGCGGACTGCACCGTTTTGGCGGAGGAACCTGCTGCGATGTCGCCCGTGGAGGACCAGATGGTGATGTCCCCGCCCTTCAGCGTGAAGATACGAGAGATGCCGATGTCCACGCTCTTGTTGGCGAAGATGTTGATGCTGCCTCCTGTTTCTGTGATGATGCCCGGAGGCGCAAGCTGTGTGCCGATGGCCGTGGGAGAGAGCTGCAGGCCACCACCGGGCACCAGGAGAGAAATGTCTCCACCGCTCTTGGTGCGGATGTCACGAGACTGCGTGTTGATCGTGCCGGTGTAGGCTGTGGCTGGGAAGAGAGCAGAGATAGCCAGGAAACCCGCGTCGTAGGTTTTGTAGTTCGGGCTGTCTGGATTGTTGTGATCACGACCTGCATCCCGCAGCACCAGGTAGAAAAGTGCCAGCGCATAGCGGCTCTTCTGATCGGCGGTGAGAAAGGGGCTGTTCAGATTGATGGAGGGCACGCCGAGAGCTTCCGCCAGTTCCGTCAGGTAGCGGGTGCCCGCCGGACTGGTGCCAAAGGTGTTGATGAAATTGGTGAAATTCAGGCCGCTTGCGTTGCTGATGCCCACCGCAGCACTGCCCAACCCTGCCGCAGCCACGATGTCCGCCCCGGCAAAAGGCAGGTAGGGATTGCGCCCGTTGCCAATGCTGGTGATGCCGGCCCCGGTGCCGTCCGCATTGTTGGAGCCCACACCAAGATCCAGATTGCGCCCACTCAGCACCTCCAAAGCCCCCGGTCCATTGATCTGAATATCGCCAGCCTGAGGCAGCTGCCCCAGGGAGAGCACGTTCCCGCTGCTCAGGGCAAGCACTCGAGTAGGCGTGTTCGCATTGTAGGGAATGATATCACGTGCTGAAGCAACGATGGAAAGATCGCTGGCCCGCACATTCTGCACATAAAGGGAGATGTCGGAAATGTCCTGCCCGCTGATAATCTGAGCCGACTTGGAAGAAAAGAAGGTGAAACCGCTGATGGAACCTGTCCGGGCATAAATACGCACGGGAGTGTAATCATTCGCATGTAGCAGTCCTGGGGCATGCAGGGCCTGTTTTGTCTGCAATACGGCTGCGGTTCCAGAAGTGGAACCCGTCTCTGCAAAGTATTTGTCCAGCTTGGTTGAAAGAAAATCATTAGGCGTGCTGGTGGCGGCCTGTGAGTTCGGAGCAGTGAACAGAGTCTGGAAAGCAAATGGCGAGGTTATTCCTGGCAGAGACTCTGGATCCGCATCGGAGAGATTGATCCATCCGGCTGTCCAGGCATAGGTGGTAACACCTCCAAAACTGGCGGTGCCGTTAATGTTCAAGCCATTGACAGCACCGTTGACCAGCACTTCCAGAGTGCCGTCGGCCGAAGGAGAGAGGTTGATGGTTCCCACCACATTCAGATTTCCCGTGAATGCGGTAACCAGAAGCGTGCCAGGCATGAGCGTGGATGCGGTCGTAAAGGGCTGCACCAAGGTCTCAGCCAGCTTCAGCCAGGGCTGGTAATAAGAAGCGGTAGGGCCGCCCCCGCCCCCCCCGATGCTGCTGATCATGAGCTGCGTCTGGTACCATGCCTGCAAAATAGGCATTGGCTTGGCTACCGAGTTTGAAACCGGCAGCATCAGGCTCTCTCTCAAGGTCACATTTCCCGCCAGGGAGGACACACTGACGGAGCTGGAATCCCCGTAGGTTGAGAAATATGTCTTATACCAGACCGAGTTGCTAAATCCCTGCGGCAAGAGGAAAGGATTTGCCACAGGCCCCAGCAGGACATCACCCACCGCCTTGACAGTAAACGTGCTGTCCCCCTCAAAGAGTGTGGTCGGCAGCCAGGTGCTTGAGTCCAGCGCCGAAGGGCTGCTCAGAGAAGAAATGATGCCGAGGGAGGGGGAGCGCGTACTGTTGGTGACCACGGCACCTTGGGCGTTCAAATTTCCAGAACCACGCTCCACATAATAAACACCTGCGTTGATATTGCGCCCCGTCTGCACCAACAGGCTGCCACCTCCCAGCTCCACCATGTTGTCCGTGTTGGGCGCGATGGCATGGCCACTGGAATCCTTGCCCACCATGCGGGCGTTCGTGGGAATGGCGGCGTTGATGTTGGAGACATCATGCCCGGCTATGAGGGTAATGTTTCCTCCGCCGAGCGCGCCGAAGTTTTCAAAGAAATTGTTAAAGTCCACCCACCAGCTGGTGGAGGCGACATCTGAATTTCCATTGCCTGCAAAGGCAGAACTCAGGAACAGCCCGGTGAGAGGATCAACGGCTCCACGGCGGAAAATCCAGTTGGTCGGCATGGACCGTTTGGAATCATTCACAGCAGCTCCCGTGGTCGAGTTCACCGCCAGCTGAATGATGTCCCCCCTGGCATTGATGTTCAGATTTCCACCTGCCATCGTAAACTGTGCAAGAAGCGGATTCTCCAGATTGGCGCCGAGAGCATCTACAAAGGTGTCCTGCATATTGGGCTGTGGCACATCAAAGGTGCCGCCCAGGGTCGCATTGATCACCTGCGCCCCAACCGTGTAAATGGTGGAAAACTGGTTGATGAACTGCAGATCCCGCCCTGTGGAAATATCAATGCTCCCGGTGCCGGTGCGTATGGCCTGAAATTTATACGCTGTGCTGGTGGCCGAGCCGATGAGTGCGCTGGTCGTCGCGTTCAACCCAGAGGTCGAGATGGAGGCGTTGTTCGGGCGGCCCAGCAGCAGCGATCCCTTGCCCGAGGCAAGCGAACTTGTGGGCAGAACCTGATGATAGTCAGCAGCGGTGAAATCCGAACCCGCAGTGAGACGATAGGACCACGATTGCAAATTCGTCGGCAAAGAGGTGTTCAGCGCCTGCAGAGGAGCGGTGTAGAGGCTGGATGTAAAACCGTCGCTGATGCTGCCATAGAGGACGAGGTTTCCGGCAGCACGCATGGTCAGCACACCAGGCACCAGATTTGGGCCATAGCGGGCGGCGGACAGGTCAAAGTCGCCGACAGAGGCACGAGAATTCGTGGTTCCGAGTGTCAAATCCCCCGTGAGATTGATGATCTCTGCTCCCGGAAGCACAAAAAAGGAGGAAGCTAATGCGGAGTTGTTGGCCAGCAGCCTGGAGATGATGCTGGCTGTGTTGTTGGCAAAGGTGGTGGCGTTAGTCTTGATGTTGCTGGTAAAATAAGCTGCGTTCAGCACACCACTGGACGGGGTGAAAATTTTGTACCCTTCCGCCGTGATGACCGACGCGCCGGTGATCGTGGCATTCACCGGGCTCATCAGCAGATCGTTGGCAGATGTGTTCTGCGGTGCACGCAGCTGCAATGTACCAGTGTACAGTCCCCAGGCGGCGCTGCCGGCAAAAGTCACTTTTCCATTGGCTGAGAGTGTCACGGACTTGGCACCGACCACACTCGTGGCGGTGTTGGCCGCCAGTGCCAAAGTCTGGCCATTGGTCAAAGTAATAGTCCCCGCCTGTGTGGAGGTGATGGTGTCATATCCGCCCAGATTGGCAGGAACGTTGGTGGCCACATTTGCCGCCAGGTTCAGAGAACTGCCTGCGATATTGGCTGCCACCGAAAGATCGATCTGCGTACCGGTCTGCAAATTCAGCGTAGCCGAGGTGTTGATGACTCCGTTGCGTTCAGAGCCAGCCATCAAAGCGATGTTCCCACCCTTGCCTGCACTGTCAAAGTTGCTTCCGGCCGCCGTCAATCGGGCGCCGAAAGTCAGCGAAGTGCTGACCGGCACGGAGGCGCTCACAGTCTGGCTGAGTGTGACCTGATTGCCGCTGATGGCGGTGACATAGGTGCCTGCCGGGATGTTAAGGCCGTTCACTGCCTGGCCGAGCGTCACCCCCGTAGTGTCATTGAGGCTGATGGTATTGCCACCTGCCGCCGCTGAGGTCAGCTTGGACAGAGCCGCACTGAGCACAATGCTGCCATAGGCGGAGAGCTGGATCGAACCGCCCGTATCACCTGAGGCATTGATAGATCCCGTCACCGTGATGCTCCCTTGGTCAGCGGAGAGATTGAAGACATGAGAAGTCACTGTGCCATCCACGGTCACATCCCCTGAAAGAACACGAATGCTGCGCGAGAAATCAATGCCCGCATTGTCCAGCGCAGCACTGAGATCTCTGAGGGTCGAAAGTGACCCGGAAGTCAGCACGAAAGAACCAGCCTGCCCCTTCGACGCGGAGCCGCTGAGAACACCACCAAGATTCAATGTGCCTGCAGGAGTGCTCACCGTCAAAGTTCCCGCATTGCCACCGGATGCGCTTGCGGAAATATTAATCAAGCTGCCGGCGCTGAGGTTCACGTTTCCTGTGGCGGAGGAGAGCGAAATGCTTCCTGAATCCGTGTACTTGACCTGATCATAAAAGGTCTGCGCAGTGCCACTCACATTGAGTGTGCCCGTCACCGTGGCATTGCCAGCAGCAGCCCCCAGGGAAAGCGTTCCGCTGGGAAGTTCAATGTCCGTTCCGGCAGTGATAGAGGCCCCGGTGAGCGTCAGCGCTGCTCCCAGCCCGCCCCCGGCCAGGGCTCCTGTGGCCGCGCTTGCCGTCAGGGTCATAGCACCAGTGGAGATGATGGACTGACTGGCGAATGAAGCGGCTGTGATCACAGGCGTGGCAGCAGCAAAGCTTCCGTTGACAGAAAGTGAGCCTGTCCCCTGCGCCACAATGCCATTACCCGCAGTCACACTGACGCCTGAAAACTGGTCCACCATCAGCGTGCCAGATCCGACAGTGAGAATGTTCAATGCGTTGAGCACCAGACTGCCAGTGGCAGAAGCCACAGCGCCAGGAGCCGCGCTGGATGACTGATTGTCGAGTTGCAGATTCTGCGCTGTGAGAAGGACGGAATTCGCTCCACTGCCGGAGTTGTTGAATCCACGTATCTCCCCGGCGTGCAGAGCCAGTGATGCCATCTGAGTCGTACCAAGCTGGCCGGTGCCATAGATGTCGATGGACGAATAGCTCAGTAAGGAGAGTGACTGCACTTGCTGCAGGCTCTGCAAGACAGCCCCTGCAATAATCAGCCCCGGCGATGCCTGAAGGCTGCCCGGATTGTCCAGCTGCACGCTGATACGCGCGCTGTCGATATTCAGAGTCTGGGCATTCAACAACGCGGCAGGGTCCAGACTTATCACACTGGAGGAATCCAGCGTAATGCTCTTTCCTGAGATGAGTGCGCCCGCACCAATGCTCAGCGCCGGAGCAGTGCCAGAGGAAACACCAGAGCGCAGTATCTGTGCCGCAGTGTCTGAAGAGACGCGCAACAGCACACCATTGCCGCTGCCAGAAGTGGCCGAGCTGCCAAAAAGAAGCGTGCTGGCAGAAGAGTGCATGGTTCCGGTCTGCACGATGGAGGCGCCTGAGTTCACCGTGATGGCATTGCTGGCGGCCAAAATGATCTCCGGCAGAGCAATGCTGGAAGCAGAGTTGTTGGCCACGGTAATTTTGCCCGTGCGCACAGTGACCTGTGTGCCCGCTGTGGTGGTGCTTCGCTGTCCACCGATCAGCAGGCTCTCCGTGCCAAAACTGCTGATCTGAGTGGCATCAAGCAGCAGAACGCCGGGTGCCGCACTCTCTCCAGGTGCTCCGATGAGAATGTCCGACGGGCTGCTGATATCAATGCTCGCTCCGCGCCCCCCCGAACCGGCCGCACCCAGCACCTGACCGCTGAAGTTCATGCTCAGCACGGCTTCGAGCAGGAGATTGCCCCCGTCCTGCGGCAGAAGTGGAATGTTAAGGTTTAGCGCTGTGGCACGCGCTGAAAGGAAGGTGCTGGCATTGTAGCCATCGTATTGGGCCCTTGAATTGACCACTGTTGATGAGGCTACTTCGAAGCTCGAGTACAGTGTCTGCGGCTGCACAGCAGCATTCAGCCCGTTAAACAGATAGCCAGACACCAGAGATGACCCATCCGGCTGCAGCACCAAACCCTGTGCGGTTCCGCTTTTTGGTGTGACGAGAAATGCCCCCTGTAGGAGTGCGTAACGCGCAGGAAGCAGAGTGTACACCCCTGCTGCGAGACCGCCTCCACCAGCCAGATAAACCTGATCTCCCACCTTGATGCTGGTATTGGTATATCCAGACTGCCCCAGAGCCAGATTCAGCGAGTCGTTAACACCATTGTATGCAGCATATGGCGCATAGTCGGAGGAATAACCGGGCAAAACGGCAAAACTGCCCTGGCTTGCCAGAATATCCAGCGTGCCACCCGTGCCGCTCACCCAGCGATAGGCGTACAAATCCCCGCCTCCACGCAAGTCGATGACCGCTCCGCTCTGCACGACGATGTTTCGTGCCGAAGTGCTGACAGTCTTTGTCGGAAGCCCTCCGCCCGTAATATCTACACCATGGGGATCAATCCAGGTCGTGCCATTGGAGCTGAATCCATAAGGAATGCTGATCCCCTGCCCCGTTATGGGGTCAATCTCAGATACCGAAGTGCGTCCGCCGGTCAGGAGATTCAATGTGGTGGTCACAGGCATGGAGACACCGGCGACAATGCCAGCGCCCGAGAGCATGTCCGTGGGGCTGGTGCCTGTGCCGTCCCAGCCCAGATTGATGACACCCGCTGGAGCCACAAGATTGCCTCCTTGATTGATGATGCTGGCGTAAACATTGATCGTACCGCCCGCAGAGTACGGAAGACTGCGCACCCCGGATGCCGCAAAGGTGACAGAGCCTGCCTGCGAAACACCACCACTCACATAATCATACGCTGAGATCGTGAAACTGACTGCAGTGGGGGTGTATACCTGCCCTGCGGTCATGGTCACGTTACCCGCCACATCGAGAATGCCATTGCCTCGAATATCTCCATTGAGGGCTGTAAAGTTGGCCGAACCAATATTCTGGAGGCTCAGGTGCCCGATGTCGATCAGGCTGGCGGATACATTCAGAGTCCCCGGACCATAGGTGGGCGGCAAGTAGTAGGACTGCCCATTGCTCAGCTTGAGAGGCTGCATGGATGACTGTTCCGACTGCTGCATTGGTGTGCGGAAGGCCATTCCCAAGTCCACGTATGGAGCGTTGAGATGCACGGTGGAGTCCGCGTAAAACGCACCGCTCGTTCCCAGTGTCAGGCTGGATCCTGCCGTCAACGTCACAGGTCCGGAGAACCGCACCGTTCCGCTGAGGGTCAATGAATCAAAGCCGCCGTTAAGAAAAGTGTCCGCGTGGAAGTAGCCCTGCTGGGTGACGATGGCCCCACCAGAAGTCTTGACCGCCTTGCCCACCGCACTGTCTCCAGCAGTATAAATGGCGGATGGAATGGAAAGTGTATTCTGAGTCACTAGAAGGCTCAGATCATTTGGATACGCCTGCTGTGACAATCCGTAAAACCGGCCAGATGAGACAAGCAAAGAGCCTCCTTCAGCCGTCACCCCACCTGCACGGGCATTCAGCGTCGCATCCACAAACAGCATCTCACCACCTTTAAGAGAAATAGTCCCGCCATTGCTGTCGATGCGTGTGGCCACAGAGATCAGGCCGCTGACAGTGCTGCCAGTCAGGTTGTTGTCCACCGACTGTCCTGCCTCCAATGGGGTGAGATCGAGCACGCCGCTGGTGCCAGAGGCATCAAGAACAGCACCTGATTCGGCCACAATATTGCCACTGACAGTGATTGTTCCCCCGGCCAGCACAGAGCCTTTTCTGATGCCATAGCCATCCGTCACCACCACGGTCTGACCTGCAGTGGAAAGACGGCTTCCTGGAGCCAGATCAACCGTGACCAAACCATTCGCCGGGACAGAGTTCGTATAGGTGGGATATTGATTGGCCCCTGACACGGTGATCGTCCCGCCTGGAGCGATCACACTTCCAAAAACAGCCACAGTCTGTCCGTTGAACTTCACAGAGCCCAGTGGGTCGGTCTGAACAACGGAGCCTGCTTCGGCGATGATGGCCCCACGCACCGTCCACTGATTTTGGAACTGGTCCAGCACACCAGGAGCCTCAAAATCGAGATTCACCGCCTTGCGCACCCCGAGTGCAAACGTCTGTGCATTCAGCGTCACCTGGCTTGCACTGATCTGGGCCAGCCAGTTTTGGACAACAGGTGCCAGCACCGTACCTGCTGCGATGACGACCGCAGGCTTTGCGACATCCACGACTGCCGTCTGCTCTCCGAGACCGGTCAGGCTGAACGAATTGAAACCACCCTGGCTGAAGAAGGACGGGGCCAGCAGCACTGTGGCGCTGTCGGTGGTGGTGCCACCGACTTGAAAAACGGGCGCTTTCAGATTCAAGAAGCCGCCAGTGGCTCCTGAAAAGCCACGAAGCTCGGAGTTCAAAGTCAATCCCCCGCCGAGAGAACCCGCATAAGTGAGATCTTGACCTGAATTTAATGTCAGTGTTCCGCCATCGCCATATGTCACCTGCGCCATGCCAGTCACGCGCGCTCCACCAGACACATCCAGCACACTGCCGGTCATCAAATCGAGTGTGGAGCCGCTGATGGAAATACTGCCCCCTTTGGTCACCAGAGGCAGAGCCAGGCCGTAAGAATTCCGTTCATCAATCACTAGGCCCGAGGTGTTGAGCACCGCCGATGTCCCCACCCGCACCAGACCACGCGAGGGATCAAAAGCGGGCTCCAAACTTTGAGTGCTGTCAAGCGGGATGTCATAAGCCTTGATAGTGATGCTGCCACCATTGGCCAGAATGCTTCCTTCAAGGTCAACGTTGGCCCCGATCAGGCTTAGCGTCCCAAGGGGAGAAAAAGCCAGGGTGCTCGTGGCTGGAAGAATGATATTGCCCGAGGGATTTGAAACGCTCAAATTTCCGAAGCCATACACAGAAACAAGGTCGGGGGACAGGTTCACTCCAGCGATGCGGTCAGCTCCCAAAAGCGTCAATGGCGCTCCAGAAGCACTGACTGAAAACGCGCCTACTGTTGACTGCGTGCCTCCAGGTTGCAGGTACACTGTGACATCTGTAGGGTAAATTAATGCGTAGGGCGAGGCTGCATCCTCAGACTGAATGCTCACAGATAGAGTGGAGGCTGTGGGAGGCGTGGTGCGCTGCTGCAGTCCGCCGGAAACCGTGTAGCCCAGCATGCTGCCATCCAGTGCCAGCGCAGATGCAGCGATGCTGATAGAGCCGCCGTTTCCACCCTGGGCATATCCTGGCGAAAAGGTATTGCTGAGACCAAACAGCGTTGTCGAAGTGGAAGAGGAACCAAAGGCGCTCTGAGTCGTGGTCGTCTGTCCGGTATAAATAGCGCTGTAAACGAGGTTGGGGGTGGCGTCCGCAATGTTGATGATTTGCCCGTTGTAGATGAGGTTCGTCGTCTGCACCTGGGCACCCTGGTAGTTGATCCAGCCGCCGGATACATCCAGCTTGGCCGTAGGTTGCACCACCACCGCGCTTCCCGCATTTAGAGAAATGGTGCCGCCCGCCGTGGTCAGCTCACCCACGGTGCGCTGAATAACTCCCACATAGCCGGAGAGATCTGCCAGCGGCGTACCATACCAGACCCTGCCATCGTAGGTGCCGGTGTTGCGCAGATCGACGGTCACCGTCTGGTTGTTAAGCACACCAGCACGTTGCAGCGGAGAGTTTGCCAGTTCGTTGCTTCTCAGCTGCACTGTCAGAATAAATTCATTGATCGAAGCCGCGACATCTGTCGAGCCCGCCACATTGATCAACGCGCCCGAATCTACATAAATCTGCCCGCCTGCATTGGTAAACGTGGAAACTGCGGGGGGGGAGGAAGGCTCCAGATAGTCCCAGATTCCGGCGCTAACCGCCACCTTCGCATTAGGGGCCAGCACAGTGGAATTCGCACCAAAGTAGATGGACTGACCAGTGACATTAACTTGTGAAACGAGGGCCAGCTGAGTTCCAACGACGGTGGTTGTAGAAGCCCATTCTGGGAGAATTTGTGTAACCGAGCCCGCTCCCACACTCACCACTCCGCTAGCGCGGTAAAGGAAGGGCGGAGAGTCCGGGTACAGGGTAGTGTCATAAGCCACATTGCTCAGAGCATCATAGGAGGCATTGAGATCAATGCGCCCGTTGAGTGCCACGGAGGTGGTGCTGGTGATGACACCGTTCTGGTTCACCTCCTTGCCTGTCATGGTCACATTGCCACGCGGTGCATCAATGATGCCGGTGTTTGTCACTGTGCCGCCATAGCTGCCCACGCTGCCCACGTACACATCCAGGCCGCGGAGGCTGGGGTCGCTGCTGCTGTGTGCGGTAAGGCCCACTTGCAGACCGCCTGCGATGATGGCCTGGCCATCCGGCGTGGAGATGCTGCCGTTGTTGGTGACGTTGGGAGCGATGAGGGCGATGCGGCCACCGGAGCCGGAGACCGAAGGGCTGGTGAGATGCGCGCCCGCCTGCACGACAATGTCACCGTTGTTGCCGCTGGGCGTGAGCACCGGCGGAGGCGTGGTGGCCGGAGTGCCGTTGGCCCCTGCGGCCTGTGGCAGCGCGGAAAAGAGAAACTGCACATCCGTCTGATTGAGCAGTCCGCTTTCCACGAGGTTGTCGTTGATCGGCAGCGTGGAGGCCACCAGCGTGTTCACATTCACCTGGCTGGAACCGCCGAAGATGATGCCGTTTTGATTGATCACATACACCTGCCCCTGCGCGGTGATGGAGCCGAGGATCTGCGAGGGATTGCCAGTCGGATCCGTGACACGGTTAAACGCGATCCACTGCCCCACGCTGCTGCCGCCTGCGCTCTGGTCAAAGTTCAGCGTGGTGTGCTTGCCCACATTGAAGCTGGACCAGTCGATGAAGGCCTGCTGCTGGTTTTGCACGATGTTCACCGTGGTGTCTCCGCCACTGGTGCTCTGTGTGGGCGCGCTGGCACCAGTGGGCGTACCACTGAGCACCAAGCCGCCTGCTGTCAGGCCATCCGGCACATCCGGCAGTGTACCCGCTGCGTTCGGGTTGGGGCCGAGATTGTTTGTCGGCACGGTCAGTGCCAGTGAATGCGCGGCATTCTGCATAGCCTGTACGGCCTGGATGGCGGTGTCTGTGCGCGTGATGGCGTCCGCCGCATTTTCACGTGCGGCGGCGGTGCTGTCGGCACTGCTGCCGGAGCCTGTGCCGCTGCTGCTTGTCTGAGTGGCGGGGGTTCCAGAAGTGGCTCCAACGCCATGGCGAAGAATATCAACGGCGAAAGCCACCGGGATAGGTCCCGGCAGCAAAGTAAAGGCGGCGATCAAGGCGGTGGCGCGGTGCAGGAGGGAAATCTCCCCCGGCGCACGACGGCGGCGTGATGAGGACAAGGGCATGAAAAAAATGGCGTATCAGGGTTTGGTGGCTGCGCCTGCAGGCGCAGCCGCGGGCAGCAGCTTAGACAGCGTGAGCTCGTTGATAACGAGGGGGTCTTTTTGCAACAATTCCGTCAGATAAGACTGTGTTAGCACCCGGCTGCGCTCTGCACGCAACTGGCGCGTGAGTTCCTCCTTGATCTGCTCCAGCGGAGGGGTGAAGGGCTGGCGCGCATCCAGCACCTTGATGAAATGCCAGCCGTCATCCAGACGGAGCGCTTCGGACGGCACATTGAATTTCAGCTCCGGCAGTTTGGCAAAAATCTCAGGCTGGATCTGTTTTTCCGTGAGCCAGCCGATCTCTCCGCCACGCGCGGCGCTCTCGCGCTCCTCGCTGTGATCTCGGGCGACCTCGGCAAAATCAGCGCCCGGTGCACGCACCAGTTCGCGCACCTTGTCCAGTCGCTCGCGTGCCTTGCGGGCCTTCTCCTTATCCTGGCCGCGAGGATCAGCGATGTAGATCTGCGCCAGGCGGAAGGACTGCGGCACCTGGAGCGCGGCGCGGCGTGCCTCATATTCGGCACGCAGTTCGTCATCCGTAGGATAGCTCTCCGGCGGGCGCGCCACATGCTTCAGGTAGGAGTCCGCGATGGCTGCATCGGCAGCATGTTGTGCACGTGCGGCCACCTCCGGCTGTTCATTCCATTTTTTGGCCAGAGCCTCCTGCAGCACCGCGCGTTGAATGATGAGGGAACGCACCAGCTTGTTGAGCCCTGCTGCATCGTGACTCAGTGCGACTAGCTCCTGGTCACTAAGACCGGAGAGCGCCGGGCGGATCTGATCCACCGTGACATCCACACCACCAACACGCCCCAGCACCTCACCTTCCTGCGCGGAAAGCGAGGCACTCAGGAGCAGCAGCAGAGCTGGGACTGTAGCACGTTTCGTCATGGCTTGGCTTTGTCCTTCGCTGCAGGAGCGGCTGCGGTTGCAGCGGTTCTTCTGGCGTCCTCAGGCTTGATCTTGTTGTCGGTGAGCTTGTCCTGGTACTCCTGCACGAGATTCTCGATCTTCACGCGCGTGAGGCGGGTGAAGGGCTCGCGCGCGGTCAGGGCATCTCCCAGGCTGAAGTGTTCGTAGCGGTCGAGAATCTCGCTTCCAGCCTTGTAGAGCTCATCGTTCTTGCGGCGGTAGTCGGCCACTCGGCGGTCCTGCAGCACCAGCTTGTCGGCCAGCTTGGCACGCTCCGCCTCCTTGGCACGGGCGGTGTCCTCCAGCTTCTGGTAGCCGGCCTTCCACTTGGCCAGGGATTCATTGAGGCGCAGTATCTCGGCAGATTGCTCCTCATTTTTCTCCTTGAGGTCGGTGATGGTTTTCTCGGCAGTGGTGCGCTCGGTGGCGTTCAGCTTGGTCAGCGCCTCCAGCTTTTTCGTCAGCTCGGCGTTTTTCTCCTCCAGCGTGGTCTTCTCCGCCTGGAGTGCGGCGCGGTCCGCCTCAGTCTTCTGCTGCTGGATCATCACGTTGCGGAGCTGCTCGCGCATGCGTTTCAGCACCGCCATGGCGGGGTCCGCCTCCTCGGCGGCATGAGTGGTGGCAGCACAGGCGGTGGCGAGCAGTGCGCAGGTGAGGATGGTCTTGGGGGTGGGAATGTTCATGATTAGAAGCGGACGGAGAGGTCAAACATGAAGACGTCGGTCTTGAAGGTGGGGCCTGTTGCCTGGTTGGCGCTCATCCAGCTGACGCCCAGGCGTGCAGATTTGGAAATGGCCATGGCGGCCGCGAGGGTGTAGCCCTGCATGTTGGTGCCACCGCCGCCAAAGTTGGAGTCATTGAAGGCATCAATGACGGAGTCTGATCCGATGTAGCGGTAGCTCATCGTGGTAAACCAGTCTCCGCGCTCCTGCAGCGCAGGACGTCCGGCGCGCACGCCGAGGAACCACGCGGTGCCCGTGCCTGTGAAGTTGCTGCCGACACCGCCGCCGTTGTCGCGATTGTTTACGGCTATCGCATTGATCGCGGACTTGTTGAAGGCCAGGTTGTCCACATACTCTCCCAGAAGCGAAACCTGCAGCGACTGGTAGTAGTTGAAGTCCACACGGCCGGTCAGGGCCAGGTTGCGGAAAGAGGAGGCCAGACCGTAGTATTGATATTGGTCGATGGCGCCCATGTTGTTGGAAGCATCAGCCGTGATGTTGCGCAGCTTCATGTAGGTGTTGCCCTTTTGTGCGAAGGTGGGACGGCGGTTGTCCGTGCTGCCCACCACGCTGGCATTCGGGGTGTCCATCGGTGTGGAGAGCTTTCCAGACACGTTCTGGAAGTAGTAGTAGGCGGCCCCAAACTTGGCCTCGATGTGCTTGGTGGGTTTGAACTCCACCCCCACCTGCGCCGCATACAGATATTTGTCCGTGCTGCTCTGCTTGGTGGTGGAGTTGTTGGGGAAGTTCAGGTCTGTGTTGAAGATCGGGAACGCGCCGCCGGTAGCGTAAAAGGTGGTGCCGCCCTCGGTGGGCTGGTAGCGCGCCTTCATGGCCACTCCATCAAAGCCCACGTCTTCGTCCCACATCAGCTCGCTGCTGGTGGCAAAGGGATTGTCAAAGCGGCCAAAGAGGAAGGTCATGTTGTTGTTCGGATCCTCGCTTGTCTGGTATTTGATGAACCCACGATCCAGCCACAGGGAATAGAGGCTGAAGTTGCCCCCGGTGCCGATGTTGGAGCCCAGGCCACCCACGGCGCCCACCGCCTGATTGGTGGAGACCGGTGTGTTGGTCTGGCCGGTGGCAATGCGGAAGCCTGCGGAGAAGCCATCCTCCATCTGGATGTCGAACCCGATGCGCGCCCGCATCAGGTAGCGGTTGCGGTTCTGGTCCACGTTCAGATAGGGCGGCGGGACAGGATTGTTGTTTCCGTAGTTGTAAGGCAGGCCGGCATTGATCGCGGCAAAGTTCGGGAACACGCCGGTCACATCATTGCCAGTGGGGAAGTAGTAGCCCTGATACTGGGTGCGAATGTCTCCAAAAAGCTTGAAGCGCTGGGTCCACTCTGGGATCTCGTTGGGGGCGGCCCATTTTTCGCGTCTGGCCTGGGAGAGCACCTCATCACGAAGCTGGTCGCGGATCTGGTCCTTCACTGTCTCCGGCACATAGGTCACGCGGTATTCATCCTCGGCCACAGGCGGTGCTGCGGCGGCCTGCTGCTGCACGGCGGCCTGCACCTCCCCAAGCGTCTGTGCCTGGCTGCGGGCCATCTGCGCATCCTGCTCCGCCAGACGGATGAGGTCTGTGGCATCCTGCTGTGTCAGTGCACCGCGCTGCACCAGGCGGTTGATCAGATTGATGGTGACGTTTTCAGAAAGAGAGGCCGGCGGGCGCGGGCTGGCGGTGCCAGCGGCTGGCAGCAGATCCGTGGCGGCAGGGGCGGATGGCGCGGCAGCC
>APMI01017380.1_pt1 | contig 73863 bp, 55 predicted proteins | sample 667938 | NCBI WGS metagenome assembly APMI01 (sample SAMN01084076, study PRJNA167559) | wastewater metagenome | biome: Wastewater | place: Denmark: Ejby Moelle, Odense | collected 2011-11-28 | reverse complement strand
TATTATGGGGAGCGAAAGTGATCTTGAAATAATGAAGGGTGCAGCAGAAATGCTTCGCCAGTTTGAAGTAGAACCAGAATTAACGATCGTATCGGCACACCGCACGCCGGAAAGACTGAGAGAATATGCCAGTAAGGCAAAAGAACGTGGCTTAAAAGTGATCATCGCAGGCGCTGGTGGTGCTGCTCATTTACCCGGTATGGTAGCGGCGCAAACAATTTTGCCCGTGATCGGCGTACCGGTAAAATCGTCCAACTCCATTGACGGATGGGACTCTGTATTATCCATCTTACAAATGCCCTATGGGGTACCGGTAGCAACCGTCGCATTGAACGGTGCTAAGAACGCCGGTATACTGGCTGCGCAGATTTTAGCCTTGCATGATACTTCTATTGCGGGTAAACTGGAAGCTTACAAAGAATACCAGGATGACATCGTGATGGAGAGCGTTAAAAATGTACAGCGATTTGGATACACCAACGAATTCGATAAATAATGTACGAAGCGGATGATAAAACATCCGCTTTTATTTTTCTTCCAGCACCATAAACTCCTGTTCCAGTGAAAGGGAGTTTTCGTAAATGGCTTGCATAAACCCTCTCCCCGACTTTGCGTAGTACAGCATAAAATTCTCTACCCTTTCCTGCAGGTTGGCATTTGGAAACAACTGTTTTTTTAATTGATGCAACTGGCGTTGTGCTGCTTCAAAGTTTTTCTTTTCTGCCCTCAATATTTTCTTTTCAAGGGCTTCAATTTTTTGCAGGGATTTTTTGTGCAGGTTACCTGTATGCATGGCCAATGTAACATCCACACTGGCCGCCACTTTTTTAAACAGGCTATATACTTCGGCCAGTTGTTTTTTTTCTTTTTCCAGGTTGAGCTGGCGGCTGCTGTCTCTTTTCACCAGTTCATTCATCAGCTCAAACTCAGGCCTAAAAACAGCTTCAACAGGAAGCTGTAGTTTACGCATCAATGATTCGCTTTTTGCATCGATCAGTAAAAATGAATTGCGTACTACTAACATAGGATAGGGAACAGCAGCGGCTTCAAACACTTTCTTCAGCTCCAGCCAGTAGGCGATCTCACCGCCGCCGCCAATAAAAGCGATGTTTGGCAATATCATTTCCTGGAATACCGGGCGAAGTATAACATTGGGACTAAACCGTTCCGGGTAAGTTTCCAGTTCCTGCAGCAACGCTTCTTTATTAAATCTTATCCCGGTGTTCAGCACTTCCCATCCATCGTTTACCTGTTCGATCCTTTCCCTGCTGTCATCTTTTAAATAAAATAAGTTCAATGCCCTGCCGCTGGCCTGCACTTTATATTTAGCAGGAAAAGAAGCAACCGTTTCAGCTACCGCCGTATGCGAAAATTGCTCCAGCAATTCTTTTTTGATCACTGCTGCAAAAGCCTGCTTTAATATCCTGCTGTCGGGCAACAATACCAGTAAACCATACTCTGCAAATAATTCATTCACCAGTTTAAAAGTGGCCTGTTCAATGCTGGCGCCAGGTTGATAACATTGCTTCAGCATGTTTACCAATTCTTCTCCAAAATCATGCACCAGTAACTGTCCGCTCACCTGGTCGATCAATTGCAGCAAGGCCTTGTCTACTTTCATTCTTCCCACAGCTCCTTTTTGTGCCGTTTTCCATTCATACTTAATCCCATCCAGGTAAATATGCCCGAGTTCATCCAGGTCGGCATCTTCACTGCCCATGTAGTAGACGGGAACGAAATTATTTTCCGGTGACTGTTCTTTCAGGGAAGCTGCCAGTTTTACGGTGTGCAGTATCTTATAAATAAAATACAAATGCCCGGTAAAAATATTGGGCTGGTGTGCAGTGCAAATGGTAAACGTATTTTCATTGGCAAGCTGCTGCAGGAAAAGTTGCTGTTTTTCGCTAAGCACAATATCATTGTATTGTTGCTGCAGGGCCTCAACCAGTAAGCGGCGGTCTGTATTGAAATGCCTGCGTTGCTCAATGGCTGTTTTAATGGATTCAAAAGAAACAGGGTGTTTGTAAAAAGGGATCAATTCCGGGTTTCCACTTATATAATCTGAAACAATGGTTGAAAAATATCCGGTGCTGCTGTAAGGTAAATGAGAGGAAACCATCATTGGCTGGTTGTTTAAATCAGTTTGTAAAACAAACTTACATCAATCCCTAAAATTAAACTACGATAGTTGGTTTAAACCGCCGTAAAGCCACAAAGCTTTCCCTAAATAGCAACTGCCCGGGTTGATGTGAGTTGGTTCCAACACAAACGGGTGTTATATAACTGAGCGCATGTTAAAAACAGGGTACTTTTAAAAACGAATGCGCTTGCTGCACTTTACAAAATAAGAGAAATAAACCTGTACCATTCTTCAAACCAAATCAAACAGGTTTATTTCCCGAATACACTTATTCTATCACTATAAAATCGTCAGTTAAAATCGCTTTCATTGAAATCATCATCCGTAAAAGATTGCGAACCGATATTGAGCATGCTGCCCATCAGGTCTTTAAATTCTATTTTACCATCCAGTACTTTTTTACTGATCAGCGAATGGGCGGCCAGTCCATGCAACACAAATTCCATCAGCAGTGCATTTTCTTTTTCATCCGCTGTTTTAAAATGTTTTTTTACCAGTGCATGCAGACCATCTACTTTGTAGAGCAACTGTATCTTATCAGCATCCTTTGTTTCAAAAAAATTGCTGATCTGGTTGCCGCTGTCAAACCATTTGGTGATAGACTTATAAGGATTCTCATCTGCCCCAGCCTCTCTTCCTCTTTTCTTTTTCAGTGTATCGGGGTTGGGAAAATATTGACTGAACATGGTACGAATGGATTTTTCTAGCAGGTTAAAAGCAACCTGGTAAGGACCTTCCTGCTCTCCTTCGTACACGAGTTCTATCTTACCGGTAATGGAGGGAATGATACCCACGAGATCACTGATCCAAACCTGTGTAGCAGTTTCATTGTTCATGATGGAACGGCGCTCTGCAGCGCTCACCGCATTCTCATACGCTGCAATGGTAAGCCTTGCACTCACACCGCTTTTTTTGTCAACAAATTCGCTGCCCCTTGCCTCAAATGCCACCTGCTCGATCAATCTTTTTACAAGGTCGCTGATGGACACCCGCTGTAGCTGTTCCTCGTAAATATTTGCTTCCTGTTCGGTAATGGCCAGCGAGATTTCGATGGCTTTTGGATAATGCGTTAATATCTGGCTTTCGATCCTGTCTTTCAGCGGCGTTACGATGCTGCCACGGTTGGTATAATCTTCCGGGTTGGCGGTGAACACAAACATAACGTCTAAGGGTAGCCGCAATTTAAAACCCCGGATCTGCAGGTCTCCTTCTTCCAGGATATTGAATAAAGAAACCTGTATCCTTGCCTGCAGGTCGGGCAATTCATTGATCACGAAAATACAACGGTTGCTTCTTGGGATAATGCCGTAGTGCAGCACACGCTCATCTGCAAAACTCAGTTTTAAGTTGGCCGCTTTAATAGGATCAATATCGCCGATAAGATCGGCCACACTTACATCGGGTGTTGCCAGCTTTTCGCCATAGCGCTGGCTGCGGTGCATCCAGTCAATCGGCGTGTCATCGCCTTGCTGCTCAATCAGGTCAATGGAATAACGGGAAATCGGCTGCAGCGGATCATCATTGATCTCACTGCCCTGCACAACAGGAATGTATTCATCCAGCAAGCCCGTCATCTGCCTGGCCATTCTCGTTTTTGCCTGTCCACGCAAACCTAAAAATAAAATATTATGCCGTGAAAGCAGGGCCCGTTCTGTATCTGGTATCACTGAATCTTCATAGCCCAATATACCGGGAAAAGGATTTTCTTTTGCTTTGATCTTTTTGATCAGGTTGTCTCTTATCTCGTCTTTGATGGATTTTGAAACGTACCCGCTTTTCTTTAGTTCACCGAGTGTTTTGATTTTACTATTATTCATTTTTTATTTTTATGTAGCGAGCTATTGAACAATATTGAGCATCATTGTGTCACTCACTTGTACTGATTCTTGTTATTCCTCTTTTCCCAAAGCCCCGTTTTTCACGCAAAGAAGCGAAGATGAAAATCAAAAGACCCAAAGAAAAGTAATGAATTACTAAATCCTAAATCCTTCGCATCTTTGATACCTTCCCTCAATAAACCGTTTTCCTTCTGCCGCTTTCAAAATCTTTGAATATAAAGGCACCCAGTTTATCCAGTGATGCAAAGAAAGCTTTCCCGTTATTGGTTTCGGTAAACTCCTGCACAAACTTTTGCAGATACGGGTCGCTGGCGATCATAAAAGTGGTGATGGGGATCTTCAATTTTTTACACTGCGTTGCCAGGCTCATGCAGCGGTTCAATATCTTCCGGTCTACCCCAAAACTGTTTTTATAATACCTTGCGCCTACTTTTAAACAGGTAGGCTTGCCATCGGTGATCATGAAAATTTGCTTGTTGGGATTGCGTCTTCTCCGAAGGATATCCATCGCCAGTTCAAGCCCTGCCACGGTGTTGGTGTGATAAGGCCCAACCTGTAAATAAGGAAGGTCTTTTACTTCGATCGTCCAGGCATCATTGCCAAACACCACGATGTCCAGTGTATCTTTCGGGTATTTTGTTTTGATCAGTTCGCTCAATGCCATGGCTACTTTTTTTGCCGGCGTAATCCTGTCTTCGCCATACAATATCATGGAGTGAGAAATATCGATCATAAGCACCGTAGAGGTCTGTGCTTTAAAATCCGTTTCCCTGATCTCCAGGTCATCTTCATGCAGGCGAAAACTTTCAGCGCCATGGTTGATCTGTGCATTGCGGATAGAGGCGGTGAAATCGATCTGCTCCAACGTATCGCCAAACTGGAAGGGCCTTGTTTCAGGATTGATCTCATCTCCACCGCCGGGTTTGAAGGTATGATGATTGCCTTGTTTTGACTTTTTTAGTTTGCCAAAGATCTCTTCGAGGCTTTTCTTCCGGATGCCCTGTTCTGTTTTAGGAGTGATCTTTATTTCGCCGTTCTGTTTATTCTCATCAATGTATCCTTTCGCTTTCAGGTCTTCCAAAAAATCGCCCATACCATACTCATCATTGGTGAGCTTGTATTCTTTATCCAGTTCGTTCATCCACTGCATGGCTTCGCCTACATCGCCATTGGTGTAGGTAAGCAATTGCATGAAAAGGTCGAGCAGTTGTTCAAACTTGCTTTTGCCTCCTTCATTGGGATCGTATTTGGAAAAATGATAACCTTTCATAGTTGTTGACTTGAATACGGCCTGCACCCGTGTTCCTGCAATTTATGTAAACATTCAAATCCGTCAATGGGTTCGGTTGTTAAATAAAAAATCCTTCCGCATTGCGAAAGGATTTAATGATAGAATTTTAAACCGCAGTTATATTAATTTTTAATTAGCTTTCTTAAAAAAACTTGCCCATTTTCAGTAATTATTTTGACTATATAAACACCGCTTGCATAACGCCCAATATCCACCTGGAGTCTATTACTGCTTTCGAAATTTTTTTCAAAAATCTTTTTTCCATCAATGGCAACAATACTCACCTGATTAAATCTGACACTCCTGGTTGAAATTTCAACAATATTATTTGCCGGAATTGGGTAAACTAATATGCTGTTTGAAATATCTGGCTCACCGGAATGGGTTTTTAAAAAATCCTGACTCTTGTATTTGACAGCGCTTTGCTTTATGCTACCAATTATATCCTGCATTTTTTTGTTTACAGTAGCCTGTGGTCGGTAAGCATAATTTCCTGTACAGCCTTCAATATATGCTGCAAAACAAGCTGAAGATCCAGTGACAAAACCTGGATTCAGTTCAACAAAATTGCCAGCATGGTAAACAACTCCATCCCCAGGTACTACACTTCCGAAATTAATTACATCTTCTGATTTAATCCAAATAGAACGCTCCCGACGAACCCTTGTTGAAATGGTAGTTGCTGAAGTTAAAGTAGGAACGCAACAATCAACAATTGTTATTGGGGCAGTAATCGGACAAGTAATGGCTTGACCTGCATTGGGTGTAAATGTATAATTAAAGGTACCTATAACACTCGTATTAACTGTTGCCGGGCTCCATGTGCCTGTGATACCACAGGCAATGGTAGTGGGTAAGGTAGAGACTGAGTTTATACAGAAAGGCCCAAGGTTAATCCCATCAAAAGGAACACAAACTTCCATTGAATAGGCCAAATATGCAGTTGTTAAATTAGCCGTAGTCAGATAGTTTATTGTAAAGGTATTAATTAAGTTACAACTGTTTCTCCATGTTGCAAATTCTTCATTATGCCCTGTAGGAGGAAAGTCTCCAGTTGCAGTTACACCATTTACAGTTGAGATACAATTTGTACTGGTTGTATTATTAAAAGCCACCCCAACAAAGTTATATGAATCATCCCAACGTCCATTGCTTCTGTCAATATCGGCTACATTAAACCTTGTTATGACCACCGGTACTGTAAAATTAAATACCAGGTTCTGCGCTGGCGGCAAATTATTTGGCCCACTTGTTGAGAAAGTTCGATTGCCGGTAACAATTAAATTCAGATCAATAGGTGCAGGAGATTCAAAGAGCAATGGATCTCCAGCACCTACTAATGTAGCAGTAACAATACCGTTGCTGCCAGCTACAGGGTAAGTGCCAGTTACTCCATTAGTACCAACGGACGTATTCCATGTTATATATGTTTGAGACACTGCATCCAAAGAATTAATGACAATAAAGATTAAAAAAAACAGAGCTTTCTTTAACCGGTATTTAAATAATATTTTCATAACTAAAGATTTCATATTATTCAATTATTTAGATTTCTTAAGTATTGTATCAAGAGTTACTTTTAATGCATCTATCTCAGCCTGTTGCTTTTCAAGCTTAGTGTTTTGATCAATGATATAGAGAGTCAGTTCCTCAATTTTACCCATCTGTTTTGCCTGCATTTCCCCAAGATCTAGGCCATCCTTAACTAAATCTTCTGCAGCAATGATGCCCGGCAAATGCTTATTTTTTTTCACAAATGACGCTAATTCTTTTATCGGCAGCAGTGTATAACTATCAGCAAATACATAATCGGCCCAGTTTACTGAAGCCCTTACTGCTACTTTTACTTTTTCAGTAAGAACGCCCCCTTCAACATATAATCTGTAATTACCAGTACTTGCGGGATAAAGAGGGGTGGCGCCTATATATATGCGGCCGTTGTCAGTGTTGTTAGGGCTGGCACTTGTGTTAAACCAAAGATTTTGGTTATTCATATTTACTGCACGGGGTCCTGTAAGAGTTCCATCGCTATTGTATAAATTTATATTGGGAAGATTCACGGCAGCGCTTGCAACCCCATTTACAGATGTAGTTAATACACCAGCATTAACCACATTTACCACTGTATTTACTGCCGGGGCTGTTCTTATTATGCCGTTCACTTCGCTGGTAAGTGTGTTTGTAGCACTTGTAAATGTATGAGTGGTGGTACCTCCTGCTGGAATTGGTGCTTCACACACTACCCCGCCCGCATCTCTGAAAAGATATCTTCCCGTAGGGTTTGGAGTAGGGGTTGCGCCGCCGTTTACCGGCACATAATCCAGTTGAAGACTGGGAGTTGAAGTTGATAAATTGCCTGTATTATTCCCAGCGATTTTCAATTTTGCATACACCCCCGGTATGATACTTCCCACAGGTGTTAGCGCCGGAAGAGTTCCAATACTTACATTGCCATGCGTAATGCCAGATTGCATATCGCGGCCATAAATAACATTTTGAATGGAAAGTTGATAATCTGATCCGGAGGACACATTGGCATTATAACCAATACCAACATTGTTATTTCCTAAAGTGAAATTGCCTCCAAAAGTGGCCAATGCGAGGTGTCCTATACCAACATTATTATTCCCAGAAAGAAGCCATCCCAATGCAGATTCGCCTAATGCCAGATTGCCGTTCCCGGTAGTCATTGAATAAAGGGCTGACCGACCTAGAGCCGTATTACTGTCTGCAGAGCCTGCCCCAGCATTTAATCCATATAATGCCCCTGCACCGATGGCTGTATTAAAATTACCATTGACATTAAATTGCAGGGCATTTGCTCCAAAACCAGAGTTAGCACTTCCCACTGTATTACTATATACTGAACTAAACCCGACTGCACTATTATTTGTACCTGTCGAATTATTTAATAAGGCGTCTTGCCCAATTGCAGTGGATCCGGTTGTTCCTGATCTTCTTCCTATATATATACCACTTGAGGTAGTGCCATTTACATAAATAGGAGTGGGCGTGCTATTAACTCCTGGTGAAGCAAATCCCTGGGCGTACAAGTTAGAACCTGTCAAAAAAATAAATACACCCAAAATAAGCTGAGTCAAAAAAAAATACTTATTCATTTTTATAAAGTTTAATGTTAAAAATGTTGTCGATATAAAATTGGATTATTCTTTATTATTTTACAACAGGAGCAAAACGAAAAAATCTATGCTTGGCCATCAATATTTTTCCAGGGAAATGGGAAACTCGCTATTGGGGCCGATTAGCGAATTGATTTGAAATACGGATTTTTTTTTCCATTTTTTTTAATTACGAAATAAGAAATTTCCCTTAGATTTAAGTAATTAAATTTCAACCCTTTTAGTAAAATTACTATTGAATTCATTCCCCATGAGCTCACACCCTTTAAACAAAAAAATTGGAGAGAACATCGAATACTACCGGCTCCAAAGCAGAAAGAACATTAAGACAATTGCAGGGCTGCTCGGCCTGACAGAAACCGGCTATAGAAATATAGAAAGAGGCATTACGGAAGCAGGCACCACCAAAATTTTCAGGATTGCTGAAATTTTGAATGTGCAGGTAAAACAGTTGCTTGATGTAAATATTGAGGAAAAGGAGAAGGATACAATCACAGTTCCGCAGGCAAACGCACCTAAAGCAGAAGAAAACTTTTACCGGCTTTGTATTGACCAGTACAAAGCAGAAAATCAGTTCCTGAAAAAACAATTGTCCCTCACCCAGGAACTTTTGGTGAAAGCAATGAAAACATGAGCGCTTTTAAATGCTCTTTTATTATTTCAACTTTATGAAGCAGATTAATATCTAAAAACGGCAGGTAACATACCATCTTTTTTAGGTTCGTCATTCATCCAGTTATTTATTCCGGGTAAGTCTCTACAATAAAATAGCGATTGCACGAACAGCATCCAGTTGCTTTATATATTTCATAATAATTGCCGGAATTATGCTGCCATTTAATGGTACTTATGTTAATTACCAAAAAAAAGCCCTTTCACATGATGAAAGGGCTGTATAAAATCAGCTGACCGGGATGCTAAGGTATATTGCCGGCGGCAGGTTTTGTACCCGGTGCATTATTGATCGGGGCCTGCAGTTCAGCCGGTCTTGGATTTTTATACTGTTGCTCAAGCGTATTGAGGCCTGTTAAGAATTGATAAGCCCTTTCTGCATCGTCATACACTGCCCGCAGTTTTGGAGCCAGGTTGCCGAGGAAATTATCTCTTTCCTGCTGGTAACGGATCTGCATACTTTGCTGCAATCCTTTCTGGAATTCATCCGAGGACAGATCGCCCAGTTTAGCATAGTAGGTCATTTGCTGTTCAAGATCCTTTTTCACGCTCCTGCTTACTTTCTGCGCCAGTACTGTATCTCCTGCTTTATAGCAGGCTTCTAAAAACTGAAGCGAAATATAATTGTGCTGTTGAAAGCGGGATACCATGCCATAAGCAAAGTTTTCATCCAGCATTCCCTTATCACATTTCTCCAGCAATTTTTTGGCCTCGTCTTTTTTATCATGCTCGGCAAGGCTTGCAGCGGCAGTTGCATATGCCAAACGGATGCTGTTAAGATGCCTGCGGTTCTCTTCATCAAAATAAACACCTGGCTTGTCGGCACTGCCAAACACAAACTTTTTCATCATCTTGTCAACTACCCAATCCCTGTTTACATCATCCCCTTCTACCGGAACCAGCCTGTAGGCCATACCATCCTGGCGCAGGTATTTATCAAAGCCCAGACTAACCCTGTCGTTTGTAAAATAGATCGGGCGTTTCCATTTATTGGCAGCAATGATATTTAAGATGGCAGCATCATTCTTCTGCAATACATTCTTCGGAATCGTAAAGCGAAGCTGGCTCACCACGCTGTCGTTTTTATTAACAGTGCCATTGGTCTTAACCAAATTTACATCAACGGGTACCGTTACGTTTTTGGTAGGGTAGGTATTGATGCTGATGCCTTCACCAACAGGCCGCATTTTAATAGGCTCATCGCTTCCTGCCCAGGTACGCATCATGCTATCCAAATCCATAAACTGGTTTTGATCAAAAGCAGGATTGGCAACAAAATAAACGCCGTCTCTTTTGGCCCCTTCAATCTGCTCAGCACTCCAGATAGGATCGATCGGATCGCTCTCATTCACTTTATACCGCAACTGGTTGATGTACCAGTCAATACCCAATAAGCTGGAGTTGATCACCCTTACATCTCTCCGGATACCTTCTACTTCCTGGGCATACCACAAAGGATAGGTATCGTTATCACCAAATGAAATTACGATCGCATTTTTATCACAACTTTCGAGGTAGTCGATCGCAAGATCTCTTGCCATGGTTTTCTTTCCCCTGTCATGGTCATCCCATTCCTGGCCAGCCATTAGCACGGGTACTGCCAGCGTGCAGATACCAGCCGCAGCAAAATTGGCAATACTGGAAGGAGCGAATTTCCCGATCAATTCCCTGATGAATAAAACACCCAGCCCGATCCAGATAGCAAAGGCATAAAAAGATCCTACAAAAGCATAGTCCCTTTCCCTTGGCATATTGCCGGGCATATTGAGATACACAACGATGGCAAGACCGGTAAAGAAGAATAACAGGCCGGTGATCAAAGCATCTTTCTTGTCTTTTTTATATTGGTGAAACATTCCCAGTAAGCCAAGTATAAATGGCAGGGCATACAATTTATTATTGGCCTTATTGTGCTTCATGCTGTCTGGCATAAACTGCTGGTCGCCCAACCTGGCCTTATCCCAGAAACCAATACCGCTTTTCCAGTTACCATCTCTTACGTTGCCCATGGATACACCCTGGATATCATTTTGTTTACCAACAAAATTCCACATGAAATAACGCACATACATCCAGCCAACCTGGTACTGGGTAAAGAAATTGATATTATCTCCCATGCTTGGCTTATTGCTGTAGTTACCGGTTTTGGGATCTTTAGTGATGCCGGCAAAACTGGCGTAGTAATCAGCATGGCCCTGCTCATTACCTGCATCCCACATACGGGGGAACAGGTGTTCATCTTCTGCATTGTATTTTACACTTTGCTTTCTGCCCTTCTTTTCGTACCCGTTCTTCGTTTTGATATAGGTATCTTCAGTATCATAACTCGGGTTGTGTTCTTCCCCCTCTCCTTCTACATTACCAGCGGTAAAATCTGCACCAAACATGATCGGTGTATCGCCATACTGTTCCCTGCTTAAATAACCTACCAAACTCACCGGGTTATCTACATTGTACATATCTACCGCCGGATCGGCGCTTGAACGGATCAGGGTTGTTACATAAGATGAATAACCAAGCATCATAAACGTGATGCACCACAAACTAAGTTTTAAAAAATTCCAGTTATTCTTATTGGCCAACCTTAATCCAAAATAGATCAATACACCCAGCAATACAAAGAAGAAGGCAAAGCCAGTGTAGAAAGGCATTCCAAAATCATTCACAAACATGATATCAAATGCACCAGCCCCTTTGATGGAATACTGGATCACGAATTTTTGTACCAACCCGGTAATGGCGCAGCCAATAATGAACGCAATAAAGGTGCCCATGGGCGTTACCTTGTAACGTTTAAAATAATACACCATCACTGCTGCAGGTATGGTTAACAGGTTTAAAAGGTGAACACCTATTGAAAGACCCATCAGGTAAAATATAAGGATCAACCACCTGTCGGCCCCGGTAAAATGCCCGGTGATCCCTTTTTTCTGTTCTTCCGTAACCGCATCTTCCCATTTAAGAATGGCCCAAAACACAATGGCCGTAAAAAAGGAAGACAGTGCGTACACTTCACCTTCTACTGCACTGTACCAAAAACTGTCGGAAAAACAGTAAGCCATTGAACCAACCAGCCCGGCTGCCATGGCGCCAAATATTTGAGAGCCGTTGAGCTCTGCCCCATTCTTCTGCAATATCTTTTTTGCAAAATGCGTAATGCTCCAGAAAAGGAACAGGATGCTGAATCCGCTGGATAAAGCACTCATCAGGTTGATGCCGGTAGCAGCATGTTCAGGTGTAAAGGGAATCATGAACAAACGCCCGATCAAAACAAACAAAGGAGCTCCCGGCGGATGGGGGATCTGGAGCTTATAGGCACTGGAAGCAAATTCACCGCAATCCCAAAGACTGCCGGTAGCTTCCATCGTCATAATGTACACAGTACAGGCTATAATACATACTATCCAGCCCGTGATGTTGTTGATCCGTTTATAATTCATATTGTGCAGGTTATTAAGGGGGCAAATATAATCAGTTTGCTGTTTGCGTTTGTTAGTTTCTGGTTATTTATAATTTTTTTAGACGGGCTGTTGACGGGTGAATTTTTATTCATGTCGGCACCGGTAAAATGGGCTGGTAAAGCGCCGATTAAAAAAATCCCGGCTGCGTAGATTCAGCCGGGATATATCATTTGCAGGATCGGTTTAATTACCCGCCTTCACAACTTTTATCATTTTGGTAACCGGGCCCTGCATCACTTTCACAATGTACACACCCGGCATAAAGTTACTGCCGATATTGTAGCGGCTGTTGCTGTTGCCAATTGCCTGGTACACGCCCCTTCCGTCAAAGCCATACACCATGATAGCGATCTTTTCATTTGTGCCGCCCTGTGCCTCCAGTGTAAAGGATGAGTTGGTTGGATTTGGATAGGCTGCCAGTTGAAGCAATTGCGGCTTATCATTTGTGCTGCTGCCTGTGTTCAGCCTTTCTGCGGAAGCTGTTTTAACAGTTGCTCCTGTAGTTGCCGGCCTGGCTGATGTGGAGGCAGTAGTGGATGCCGTAATGGTAACCCGGGAAGTACAACCACGGGCATCCGTTACCGTGTAATTATAAACTCCTGCCGTTACGGTGAAGCTGCCTGTACCTGTATAAGGTGCAGTACCACCTGTTGCAGTTACGGTAATGGTAGCCGTACCACCCGTAGCAGGAATTGCGGTGGACACTGCTGTAGCTTTTAACGGCGCCGCAGGCTGGCTGGTAGTAACCGTTACCACAGCCGAAGCGTTCAGAGAGTCTTTTACTGTAAAGTAATATGTTGAGGCGATCTTACCGGTAGTATCCCAGGTGGCACTATGATTGTTGTTTGAACTATACACAAATACGGTGGAAATATTCTTTTCAAACTGTCCGTTGTACTTATTGTCGCCCCTGAGCGCACCCGTAGAATCAATTTCAAAAAATGCGATGTTATCAATATAGGTAGGTCCGGAAGACTGATCAATCTCGATGAGGAAACTGGCAGCAGTTTCTGTTTGAGGTGCCACAAAGCGGAATTCATGATCTTTTCGTGCCGAACCATAGATGGCACTTTGCTTGGCAGTAAGCACTGTGTAGGGGCTTCCGGATTTCCGGATGGATGCTTTCAGTTTACCGGTAGCAGTAGTACCCAGGGTAGTGAATTTCAATACATAATTTTTGGTAGAACTGATAGAACCTACCATGTAATTGAGGAGTGTATTTGCCCCGGAGATACTGGAAGTGAAGGATAGTTTCAGCGAACCCTTGCCTGCGGCGATCATTTTTGAACCTGTTCCGGTATAAGGCGCACTGCCTCCAAGCGCCCCAATATTAACATTGGCAGAATCGCCATAACAATTAAAATCTACTGAAGTTTTATCAACAGTTGCCACAAGCGGGCCATTGGCATCTGTAACAGAAATGGTTGTTGATGCAGTGCAACCATTGGCATCGGTTACGGTATAAGTATAAGTGCCTGCAGTGACTGTAAACGAACCTGCGCCGGTATAGGGAGCAGTGCCTCCCGTTGCAGCCACTGTTACGGTTGTAGAACCTCCCAGCTCAGTGATCACTTCTGCTGATGCCGAAACACTGAGCGGGAATTGAGGTTGATTTACATTAATGGTAACGCTTGCAGAATCACCTGCTGCATCATGCACGGTAAATGTGAACAAACCGGCTTTTACAATAAAGGTACCCGTGCCTGTATAAGGTGCCGTACCGCCGGTTGCTGACACGGTAGCGGTAGAATTGTCTCCAAAACATTTCACCGGCACATACGTTACATTTACATTTAAAGGTGCCCTTGCCGCAGTATCTTTAACCAAAATGATTGAAGTATAAGGCTGCAGGGTAACGGTGGTATTGGTATAAGGATTGCCCTTTACATCAGTGTAAAGCCCGTTCAGGGTAATTGTTTTTGCTACCCTGCTGTCGTTGTATTCAAAAAGCAGTTGTGCCTCCGTATCATACACGGTGGCATCAACTTCATAAAATTGTATGTTGTCGAAATAAGTGACCCCGGAATTCTGCTCCAGTTCTATTACAAAACTTCCGCCTGCGTTGCTGATGGGAGCTGAGAACAGGAATTCATGATCTTTTCTGCCCACGCCAAAAGATTTTACCTGTATGGGCGTAAGATTGGTATAAGGCGAAATAGTTTGCCTGATGTATGCCCTCACCATTCCCTGCGCAGTAGTACCATAAGTGCTAAACCGCAATACATATTTTTTAGCAACACTCATGGCACCCATCGGGCTGTGTACCATTACATATTTATTTGCTACCGGGTTGGTAACGCTCACTTTTAGTGATCCGCCACTTATTTTCCCGCTGTTATCCCATACTGCAGTAGCGTTGGCGCCAAAAACGGTAAGCCCTGAAATACCTGCAGTAAATACACCATTGGCAAATTTATTGATGCCGATCAAACTATTTATTTTATACGGAACAATGGATTTAACGGGCTGTTTGGAAAGACTATCATTTCCTGTGAACGCTTTCCATCCATCTATCGACAGCGGCGTAGTAGGGATAAGGCTTCCGCCTGTTGTGGCATATACTTCCGAATTGAACCCAACCGGGTTGATCATGTTGTAATAATTGCTGTCAAGATCGCCAAGGCTTTGCAGGGCGTTCTGGATGGTATTGGTAACCGGTTCATTCAGGCCGGAATTGGTATAGTAAAAACTGCGCTGGCTGCTTGTTTTCGGGTAGAAAATATTGTTTTTGATGGCAAGATTGCTGATACCGCCCCAGGCCCAGCGAAATATACTCACTGCATTCAGGTTGTTGAACGAGGTATTGCCTTTGATGTTTACATTGTTGGGATTGTTGCTGTGTATGCCGCCCCTTGGATGATTGAACACGGTATTATTCAGTACATCTACATTCATGGTGCGTCCATCAAGATAGATGCCGGTAGCATATAAAGTAGTTCCGGTGCGTCCATTCAATGCGCCAATTCCATTCATAACAATATTTTCCTTTATTACCCTGTTGGTGTAGATAGTACCCGGGTCGGCATCTGTACCGGAAGCATAAGAATAAATGCCACCTGCATCATCTTTTACAAAATTGAAATGATTCACCACGTTATTTTTGATGGTAACGTTACTTCCCTGGAATTCTATTCCAACATAGCCCGTTGTATCTACATAATTATACTCTACCAGCAGGTTACTCAACACAGAAGCCAGTATCGCTTTGTAAGAGTTGCCGTTGCTCAATCCCATCCCCGGTATTACACCAGTTCTTTTAATGGTGCAATTGCGGATGGTAACATTGGAAGAACGGGCATTGTTAATGAAAAAGGCATTGCTGAGAATATCGCTGGTAGTACAACTTTCGATCAACAGGTTAGCCACTGTTTGTAAATTGATGGCCCCAACACCAGAGCTGGCGAAATCACAGTTTTGGATATTGACAGATGTACTGTTAACACCATAAATGGCATTGGCATTTGATCCTTCAAACGCCAGGTTATTAATATGAATGTAGTTTTTTGAATTAAGATTGAGCAGGGTATCAATGCAACTCACTTTTACTGAATAAGCCGACGGCAATGCTGTACCGAAGTACATTTGAAGGATTTTCGTACTGCCATTAAAATACCATTCTCCCAACCTGTCAAGCGTTCTTGGATCGTTTTGAAAAAAATACCCAAAGCCGTTACTGCAATCATAGGTTGACCCGTTGGTATTGGTATAAGTAATCGTACCGGCACTATGGCCGGTGATCTTACACCGATCGAGCACCCAAAGTTTTTTCCTGATCACTACTTCTGCCCCGGTCCAGTTAGTAGCGCTTGTCAATTCATTGTCTGTGACTGGTACTTCCTGAAAATGATTCATAGTTCAAAAATCCTCCATTGGCCTCGTCTGCATTAGGAAATCTTCCCAATGCCTGCGGCACATTGTTAAGGGTTACCATGTTAAGACTACTTTTTGCACCGGGCACTGATACCTGGTAAATACCAGCACCGGTGGTGGTCCATGCCGTGGGATTGACAAAGCCGGAAATTACAGGCTTTGCTCCTGTTCCGTAAGCACTGATAACAACAGGTTTGATGCTTGTGCCCGAAATATTTACAACTATAGCTCCATAAAAAGTATCACCCCTCCTGAAGAGGATACTGTCACCGGCAGTCATGCTGGAGAAAGCGCTGTTTACTTTACTGATGGTTTGCCATGCAGCAGCAGGGGAAAGTCCGGTGTTGGCATTATTGCCGGTAGCCGATACGTAGTAATTTTTTGCATTCACCTGGCATGCCAGCGCAAAAAAGACAAGGAGGAAAAAAAGGATGCGGTTTCTCATTTCTTAGTTGGACTTTTTTTGTCAATTGATCTGTGAAGGCAATCAACAGTGTTTATAACAATTCGTCTCACGCATTTAATAATTACTGGTCAAATGAGTTTTGCCAAACCAGTATTTCGGCTTAGCAAATAACACATCATAAAATGTAGTGCTTAAAAGCGGTAAGAGGTATTGAAATAAATTGCTTAGTATAACAGTGGTTCCGGACGGGGACTTTGAATGAAACGTATTTGAAGATCGAATCAAAAAAATTTCAAATAAACAGTCTCAGGAAATTTTCAAATAATATGCCAAACAGGCGCTTAAACCGGTTACCGACATCATATTTATCCACAAAGAAATTAACATCACTTATTGCGAAATGAAAAACATCCTTTTATCAAAAAAAATGTGGAAAACTTAGGTAAATGACCGTTTACTCAGTCTGTAGAAAACACTACACGTATCCCCGTAAAATCGTCTCAAAAATATAAATGAAAAAAATGTAGCGCCAGCAGGCTTTATATCTGGTTATCTGCCATTTGAGACAATAGGTCCGCCGCCTGCCAGGTTCACATAGAAGTTGATTTTAAACTGATCTTTCCAAATTCTGTAATTTTTTTCTGCCAGAAAATTCGCTTTAATAACCCCTCATTAGACCAGGTTACATAATAAATAATACTAAACTACGTTTTAACCGGTTGGTAGTGATGACTTTATTGGCATCATTGTCTTTTATCCAAGTTTAATATCCATTAGAACCATGAGCTCATTAACAAAAGCACCTGTTTTTAAATGTTGCGGTACTATCCACACCGGCAGCATTTTGTCAACTTCAAAGAGAGTGTTGCCATTACTGGCCATGCTTATCCTTTTTGCTGCAAACGGCATCGCACAAACCACCGTTTTTTCCCAAAATTTCAGTAGTTCAACCACTGTTGCCAGTTATGTAAGTCTCATACCCAACAGCGGCCAGTTCGATGCTGTTACCACCGCAGGTTCCAATACCGTGTCCATCACAGGCGGGGCCCTGCGTTTTACAAGAGGGAATAACACATCAAGCTTTACGAGGTCAGCTAATTTTAGTCCCACCCCTACTGCGCTGGTTTATTCTTTTAGCCTGAATATATCAGGTACGGGCGGCAATCAAAATTCCGCAGCAACCTTTCAGGTAGGAAGCGGCTACAGCATCCTTACCAATGGAGTTGAAACCAATGCCAACACTTACGCACAGTTTGGCATCGATTTCAGGGGCAGTAATGCCAATTTCAGGGTCAGGGATATTAACAATAACAATGTTGGAAATAACTATGCGGTCGGTTCTTCCTATACCGTTACATGGGCCATGAATAATTCAGGTTCAACACTGAGTTATATTGCACCAACCGGTGCGGTTGAAACTGTTGCGAATGACAGAATGGATATATGGATCGGCACCACCAAAGAATTTGATGATGTTACTGTACAAACCACTACAGGCTCCTTACAGGATCTGAAGTTCGCCTATGTTGCAGGTACCGGTAACATCGACATCGATAACATTAATATTTACTCGATCAATCCCTTCATCACTGTTCAGCCTTCTGCAGCGTCAGGATGCGTAGGGAGTTCAGCCAGCATGAGTGTTACAGCTACCGGCACTTCTCTTTCTTATCAATGGAAAAAAGCAGGTGTGGCATTGAGTAACGGCGGCAGTATTTCCGGCGCTACCTCCTCTACCCTAAGCATTAATCCCTTAGTTGCGGGAGATGCTGCGGCGAACTACACTGTTGAAGTGACTTCTTCAGGTGGATATACCGCTGTTTCTAACAATACCGCTTTAACCGTAAATGCTCTGCCTACCATAACCGCTGCCAGTGCGGCCTCAAACGTATGTAACAGCGCCATCGCACAAAATGCAGGGTTAACTTACAGCGCTACCACCAATAGCCCAACAAGCTATACTATTACATGGGATGGAACAGCACTTGCAGCCGGGTTGGTAAACCTTGGCAGCACGGCACTGCCGGCAAGTCCGCTCAATGTACCGGTAGCTGCAGGTGTAGGGTCAGGCACTTATAACGGCACCTTAAAAGTAACCAATGCTGCCGGTTGCACGAGTACGGGTAACGCTTTTACAGTAACAGTGAATGCCCTGCCAACGATCACAGGTACCTTAACAGCCTGCGTTGGCTCTACCACTGCATTAACTGGTTCAGGAACACCTGCGGCTTCCAACCCATGGGTTTCGGCCAGCCCGGCTGTAGCCACTGTTAATACTTCGGGCATTGTAACGGGAGTCAGCGCCGGCACAAGTGTTATTACCTATACCAATAACAATGGATGCAGCACTACTGCAACAGTTACTATAAATGCCGCCCCTGCTGTAACAGGAACTACTGTTTGTACAGGAGGAAGCGGCACTATCAGTTCTTCTGCAGCATGCGCAGTAGGTTCAACAGTGTCTAATGGACCAAATAATCCAGCTACAGCAACTAACAATACTTCAACTGGCAGCGGAGCCTGGACTACCCCGGGTAATATCACTGCCACGGGAAGCCCGTATGCGACACAAAATCTTGCAGCAGGAGCTACTTCAAATTATCTTTCGGCATCCAACTACGGATTTGCCATACCGGCGGGAGCCACTATAAACGGTATTACAGTTACCATTAACCGCCAGGCCACTGGAACTACAAGGATCAATGATGATATCGTACGACTTGTAAAAGGCGGCGTCATTACAGGTAATGACCTCTCTACAGGCGCATCCTGGCCAAATAGCTTTTTTAGCACTACTACTTTTGGTGGCAGCAGCAATCTTTGGGGATCCACCTGGACGCCTGCAGATATTAATGCCGCCAATTTTGGCGTGGTGCTTTCAGCAGTAAGCAGTTCCGGATTCGCAAGGCAAATAGATGTGGATTATATCCAGGTTACCATCACCTATACAACTGCAGGTACGCTCAACTGGTACACTGTATCATCCGGAGGCAGTTCTATCGGAACAGGCACCCCGTTTAACCCGGTAGGCGTTGCCGGTTCAGGTTTGCCAAATACCAACACAGCAGGCACCACCACTTTTTATGCAGAATGTGCACTTGTTCCTGGTTGTCGTGGAGCAGCCAATTTTGTGATCACCACGCCTCCATCTATTACGGCGGCTGTAACTGCCGCAGATGTTTGCTCTGCAGGCACCGCACAAAATTCAACCCTCAGCTACAGTGCCACTTCAGGCACGCCAACACAATATGCCATTACCTGGGACGCTGCAGGCTTATCCGCCGGCCTCGTAAACATGAGCAATACGGCCATCACAACCAGTCCGCTCAGCATACCGGTTGCTGCCAATGCAGCAGCGGGTACTTATACCGGCACATTAACCGTAACAAGTGCGGCCGGTTGCACAAGTGCAGGCGTTACATTTACAATAACGATCAATCAATCTCCTTCCATAACCCCGTCAGCAGCAGCAATTTCAAAATGCTTTAGCAGCAGCGGCCAAAGCGGCGTACTCAGTTACAGCGCCACAAGCGGTTCGCCTACGCACTACTATATTAATTGGGATGCTGCAGCACTGGCCGCCGGTTTGGTGAACTACCCGACATCCACGCTCTACACCAGTCCTTTACTTTTCAGTTTAGCAGGTGGTGCAGGTGCAGGTGGCGGAACTTATAATGGCACTTTGTTTGTTAGCGCAGCCAATGGCTGTTCCGGATCCAGCGCCTTTACCCAAACCATCGGTGCCATTCCAACGATCAGCAACAGTGCAGCCGCTGCATCAAGATGTTATAACAGCAGCGCACAAACGAGTTCATTAACTTATAGTGCCACTACAGGTACACCCATTTTATATTCAATAACCTGGGATGCTACCGCTCAATCTGCAGGACTTGTAAACCTTGGTTTAACGGCTTTAACAGCAGGCCAGGTAAATGTTCCCATCGCAGCAGGGGTTGGTACAGGTACGTACAATGGCGTGATAAAAGTTATGAGTGCTATTGGATGCCTTTCGTCCGGAAGCGCCTTTACCCTAACCATTACAGGTGGTGCAGGACCGGTGATGACAAGCGCTGCGACCGCAAGCGTTTGTTCCGGCAGCACTTTCAGCATCCCTCTTACAAGCGACATTGCTTCCACTTATGCCTGGATAGCAACTGATAATACCAGTGTAACAGGAGAAAGCCTTAGCACGCAAACAACAGGTACCTTAAGCAATACACTTACCATCAGCTCCGGCACTATTAATCAAACAGTTAATTATACGGTTACCCCAACTTCTTCCGGGGGGTGTGTAGGTACTCCGCAAACCGTAGCTGTAACAGTGAACGTATTGCCTTCTATAACAGCAGCAGCTGCTACTGCAGCCAGGTGTTTTAGTGCTACATCACAAACAACCACCTTAACCTATAGTGCCACTACAAATAGCCCTAACCGTTACTCCATCACCTGGAATGCGACTGCACTTGCAGCTGGATTGGTGAACGTGAGCAATGCCGTATTACCTGCAAGCCAGATAACTATTTCGATCCCGGCGGGTGTTGTCAGCAATACCTACTCAGGTACTTTAACTGTTTCTAATAGCGTAACAGGCTGCAGCAGCGCATCCAATGCGTTTACCATGGCCATTGGTGCAGCACCATCCATCACAACACAACCAGTGAATAAAACGGTTTGTGCAGGTGGTTCGGTAAGCTTCACCATTACAGCATCCGGAACAGGATTGACCTACCAGTGGAGAAAAGGAACTACCAATCTTTGTAACTGTGGCGCCAATTCCGGTGTAACCACAGCAACATTTACCATCAACCCTGCAGCAGCAGGAGATGCAGCAGCAAACTATAACTGCGTTGTAACAAAAAGCGGCTGTACCAGTATCACGTCAGACTATGTAAGCCTTACCGTGAATGCCGCCGCCGTTACTCCATCAGCACCACCGAAAGACCTTGTTTTTCCGACAGTGGGAGCTACAAGCGTGCTGGCAAGTTTTACGCCGGGCGGAGATGCGACCAACCATCTAATCATCAGGACAAACACAAGTACGCCTCCTACCAATCCATCTAACGGCACCACGTATACGCAGGGAACTTCAGCCCTAACGGGTTATGTAGAATACACTGGTACCGGCACCAACTTTACGTCCAATGGATTAACACCGGGCACTACTTATTATTACTGGATATTTTCATACAACCTCAGTTCCTGCGGCACCAGTCCTGTTTACAATACTACAGCGGTTCTGTCTGGCAATGCAACCACAGCCACAGTAGTTGCATGCGGCACCGTAACTACCTTGTATTGGGGTGGCCTGGGTTCGGGACTTACGGGAGCAACTACTGGCACGGATTTCAACACAGCATCAAACTGGTCTACCTCCAGCAGCAGTTATGTAGCTTCACCGGCTGCACCATCACAGTGTAACAATGTTTCGATGAATTTAACCGGGGGTGCAACCATTATGCTTAGCAGCAGTGCTGAAGTATATGGACTAACATTCACTATATCGGGAAATACCAGAACAGCTATCCTGAGCGCTAATGGAAATATACTTACGGTGAACAGCAACGCCGTGATCGATGTTTTGAGTGGCAATACGAATACTAATATCTATATCGGCGAATATGGCGCAGGGGCAGGAATAGTTGACTTCAAGGCAAACTTCAGGATTGGTGAAACCTACTTTGCCGGCGCACCCAATATTCCAAAATCTCATATCGTAGGAAACGTGAGCAGTAAGATCATTTTCCGGGGAGATGTGCTTTTCGGCAGAACGGCCAGGTTTATACTTCCCGGATCTGTTGGCTATCCACCCACCTATCCTATTGCTGCACCCGGCCCCGGCACTACACCCGGTACACTTGAGTTTGACGGTATCGGCTTACAGCAGGTATTATGGAATAACAATGCTTTTTACGATTGCTTCTACAATATCGTGATCGGTAACCAGAACAAACCGTATGTAAAACACGTAACAGGAACGTATACCCCGGACAATATCCTGAATAACTTCACCATTAATGATGGATGTACTGTTGACCTTGGCACCAGCCAGTGGATCAGGGAAAGCCAGGGCGGTACCTTTACCATGAATGGTTCTGCAAAATTGATCCTGGGTAACAATCAAAATATTCAAAGTAACTGTGGTACAGGATGCCATACGGGTGTAACCGTTGCAGGAAGCAACTTCCCCGGAGGTTTTACTACCATGAATATTTCTCCGAGCAGCACTATTGAATACAACGCCGATAACAGCATGACCCAAACAGTTTTCGGTACACCTTCAGTCGGATCTTTAACCTATGGAAACCTGGTTCTTTCCAATGGCAGTGGCGCTGGAACTGCCTCCAAGATATCCACCTCTACCATCAACGTAGCAGGCACTACTACCATCAGCGATAAAACGACCATGACGATGGGAGCAGGAATTGTTACCGATGGAGATGTAATGGTTAATAGTGGTGGAAGGTTAAACTGCGCTACCAACGTTGTTTCCGGCACCGGTTCCTTTAACCTGTTAAGTGGAGGTACCCTGAGCATGGGGTCAACTGCAGGCATTACGGCTTCGGGTGCAACCGGAAATATACAGACAGATACAAGAAGCTTCGACATCGGCGGCAATTATATTTACAGCGCTTCCTCAGCCCAGGCAACTGGCAGCGGGTTACCTGTAACCGTGAATGACCTTACCATTTCTAATGCGGCTGGTGTAACCATGTATCCTGCATCCGTTAATTACACTGTTGCAGGCAATCTGGTGCTGAACTCAGGCGCATTATTGATAAATGGCGATTCACTTACCATCAACAACCTGCAGCGGGTAAGCGGCACACTAACAGGATCGGCTACCTCCAGTGTAGGTATTTCCGGCACCAGTGTTCCTTTATTCTTTACCAGCGGGGGAAGAACACTTAAAAATCTCTTTCTCAACAGCGGCGCTTCTGCCGATCTGCAAACACCGCTCTCCATTACGGCAGGCAGCAGTGCCGGTGCTGTATCGGTTGCAAGCGGTGCCACGCTCAATACTTACGACAACCTTACGTTGAAATCTGATGCCAATGGTACAGCCAGGGTAGGCCAGATACCGGAAGATGGTTCGGGCAATGCACTGGGATATATTACCGGCAATGTAATGATCGAAAGATTTATTCCTGCAAAAAGAGGATGGAGAATGCTTGCATTGCCGGTTAGTACAACCGGGGCTCCTACCATCAACGACGCACTGCAGGAAGGGGTTGTAAATTCGGACCTTATATATGCCAATAACCAGAACCCTAACCCTGGCTATGGGATTCATATCAGTGGCTCAAGTCCTTCACTCGGATTTGATCCTACACCTTTAAACAATGCTTCACTACTCACCTTTACGAGATCATCCGGCGCATGGACTGGTATTTCAAATACCCTAACCACCACCGTAAGAGATTATGAAGGATACATGGTGTTTGTAAGAGGAAACAGGGCTACCAACCTAAACCTCAACACAAGTGCCGCAACGTCAACAACAGTATTAAGAGTATTGGGCAACCTGCGCACTGGACGACAAACGATCAGTCTGCCGGGCGGTACGGGTGCCTACAGCGTGATCGGCAACCCATTTGCATCCACCATGGATTTCAGGTCCGTTACTACCAGCGGCTCCGTAAGCGCCAAAAATTTTGTACTCTGGGACCCTGCACTAACGGGAACGTTTGGGGTAGGCGCCTACCAGTATTTTACAAGAAGCGGTGGTGCAGGCAGTGATTACAAGGTATTCCCGGGTGGAGGAAGCTATGGAGTTTCCGGTACGGTGAACAATTACATACAGTCAGGCCAGGCCTTCCTGATCCAGAACGCCGGCGCAGGTAACGTGATCATTGGTGAAGCTGCCAAAGCAACACCCAGCAGCAGTACAGTTTTCAGGCCTATGCCAAACAACACCGGTGCACAGATAAGTGTACTTCTCTCTTCGGTAGAAGCAGACAGCAGCACCACGCTGCTCGATGGAGGACTGATGATGTACGGGGATGATTTTTCAGACAGCCTCGAACTGGAAGATGCCAGGAAGCTTTTCAACAATTCGGAAAATTTTGGTATCAATAAAGCAGGGGCCATTTACCAGATCGAAAAAAGACAGCATATCAACGACACTGATACGATACAATACAATATCAAATCAATGAAGTTGAAAAACTACCAGCTTGCAATAAATGCTGATAACATCGATGCGGCCGGAATGATCGCCTATCTTAAAGATGGCTACAGCAATACAGAAACAATCTTAACCCCCAACAACACTACAATTTATCCTTTCAGTGTTACGGCAGATGTGAATTCAAAAATGTCAGACAGGTTTAAGATCTATTTCAGGCACGCCACTGTATTGCCGGTAACCTTCACTGCTGTAAATGCTTACCGAAGCAAGAATGCTGTTAACGTAGAATGGAAAGTAGAAAGCGAGATCAACATTGATCACTACGAAGTAGAACGTTCGGCTGACGGTATTAACTTTACAAAACAATTTGTACATACCGGTGTAAGCAATAATAACAGCAACAACAGCTATCAGTGGGTAGACGCATTGCCAATACATGGCCTTAACTATTTCCGCATCAGGAGTGTTGACAACAACGGTCATTCGAAGTATTCCAATATTGCCAAACTGTATTTTGGAAAAGATGCCGTGGGCACAGCCGTTTTCCCTAACCCGGTGGTGGATGGCAAGATCAACATTTACTTTACGGAGCAATTACCCGGCGAGTACAATGTACGACTGTTTAACTCCAGTGGGCAGTTAATGCAATCAGCTAAACTACAACAGGCTTCGGCCAATGGCTCAGCCAGCTTAACACTTGACAACACGATCGTTCATGGCAATTACATTCTCGAAATCGTGAAGCCGGATCAATCAAAAGAACACATTAATATTCTTTATTAAAATTATAAAAAGCAAACAGGTGTAAAACAGGAAAGCTGCCTTTTAAAGGGCAGCTTTCCTGTTTATAAAATATTTGAATTGTTTATACAGCAAAGGAGGTTCCGCAACCACAGGTTTTACTGGCGTTGGGGTTGTTAAAAGTAAAGCCCCTCGAATTCAAACCTCCCTGCCAGTCAACTTCCATACCAGCCAGGTAGATGCCATGTGAAGGATCCATTACGCAGGGGATGCCTTCAATTTCAAATCGTTCATCTTTTTCCGTTGCTGCATCAAATGCCATGATGTACGTCATACCGCTGCAGCCTCCCCCCTTTACTCCTACCCTTAACACATTGGCTTTGTCAAAATTCGCTTCATTCATCAGGCGTTTTACCTCCTGCACTGCCGATTTGGTAAGACTAACCGGCGCCGCTATTGTTGCTTCCATGTAAATAGATTTAGACCACAAAATTAGCGCATTTTACAGGGAATATTCCTGCGCCATTTTGCGAAAGAAGGAAATATTGACAATGCATATTGCCGTACTTTTGCATACAAATATATTAAGGGCATGTTATTACAAATTGTTGTTCAGGATGTACAGTTAGCTGTGCTGTTTGTTTTTTTTATCGCCATTGCCTGGCTGCTGGCAGAGTTTAAAGGAATGAAAGATGAGATAAGGGAAAGATTCGGGATAAACAATGAAACACTTAAACTCCAGTTACAGGCTTACGAGAGACTCTCTGTGTTTGCAGAAAGGGCCTCGCTGAAAAACCTGGTTGCCCGTACTTCCTTTGCAACGTTAAACGTGGTAGATTACCAGCTTACCTTGCTGGACGCTATCAAAAGTGAATATGAATACAATGTAAGCCAGCAGGTGTATGTAAGTCCTGATATGTGGAAGGCTATCGGGAATCTGAAGGACCAGAATATTTTTATCATCAACCAGGTTGCTGCGATGCTGCCACCGAATGCTGCCGCCATTGAATTGAGTAAACGACTGCTGGAATATTCTTCCAATAAAGATGCAGAATTAAGCGTGATCGTTTTAGATGCGCTGCAGTTTGAAGCAAAAAAATTATTGTAACCATGAGATCATATCCTCACCAATAAATCCATCACGATGAGCCAGCGTTTTACAGATTCAGGAATAGAAATAAAGGAGCTGTACAGCAGCGCAGATATCAGTAACATTGAACAAAGCTTACCGGGCATTTTTCCTTTTACAAGGGGCGTACAGCCTGATATGTACCGTGGCAAACTCTGGACCATGCGCCAGTATGCCGGTTTTAGCACTGCTGAAGAAAGTAACAAAAGGTATCATTATTTATTATCGCAGGGCGTAAGTGGCTTAAGCGTAGCTTTTGATCTTCCTACACAGATCGGGTACGATAGTGACCATGTATTGTCAGAAGGTGAAGTGGGTAAAGTAGGAGTAGCCATCGATAGCATAGAAGACATGGAGATATTGTTTGACAAAATAAAACTGGAAGACGTTTCAACGTCAATGACCATCAACGCAACCGGCTTTATTTTACTGGCCATGTATGTGGCCCTGGCAAAAAAACAGGGTGCCGATATCAAAAAAATTTCCGGAACCATACAAAATGACATTTTAAAAGAATACGCTGCAAGAGGCACTTATATCTATCCTCCAAAAGCATCTATGCGTATCATCACTGATATTTTTGAATGGTGTGCAGCCGAAGTGCCCAAATGGAATACCATTTCTATTTCTGGCTATCATATACGGGAGGCCGGCAGCACTGCGGTGCAGGAAATTGCTTTTACGCTTGCCAATGGAAAAGCTTATGTAAAAGCAGCCATTGAGAAAGGAATGGACATCAATGTTTTTGGTAAACGCCTCTCCTTCTTTTTTAATGCCCATAACAATCTTTTTGAAGAAGTGGCCAAATTCAGGGCAGCAAGAAAAATGTGGGCCACCATTATGAAAGACCTGGGTGCAACAGATACCAAAGCAATGATGCTGCGTTTTCATACGCAAACCGGCGGCGCTACTTTAACTGCACAGCAACCCATGAACAATATTGCCCGGGTGACCATTCAAACACTGGCGGCAGTATTGGGCGGCACGCAGAGTTTACATACTAACGGCTACGATGAAGCGCTTAGCCTGCCTACCGAAGAAGCTGCCAGGATAGCACTGCGTACACAGCAAATTGCCGCATTTGAGAGCGGAACGGCTGACACTGTTGACCCATTGGCCGGAAGTTATTTTGTAGAAAGCCTTACCAAAGAAGTGGAAGACAATGCCTGGAAACTGATTGAAAAGATCGATGCCATGGGTGGCAGTGTTGCTGCCATTGAACAGGGTTATATGCAGGAAGAGATCGCCCGGAGCGCTTATGAATACCAGCAAAAAATTGAAAGTGGCGAAAAAGTGATCGTAGGCGTAAACAAGTTCCAGATTGAACATGAAACAAAAGTGCCGTCCTTTAAGATCGATGACAGCATACGGCAGGTACAGTCTGAAAAAATAAAAAACCTGAAGGCAAAGAGAGATAATAGTAAAGTAACAGACTGCCTGCAACGCATTAATGCGGCAGCTTTGAATAGCACTAACCTGATGCCGGTAGTGCTGGAAGCCGTTGAAAATTATTGCACGCTGGGAGAGATAGCAGATGAATTGAGGAAGGTGTTTGGCGAATTCAAATAACTCACCATCAACCTAAACAAGCTTATCGAAAAAATATTCTACGGCCAGTTGATATCCTTTCAATCCAAGCCCGCTGATCACTCCAATGCTTTTGCCTGACACATGCGAAAGCTTACGAAAATCTTCCCGGCCAAAGATATTGGAGATGTGTACTTCAATAACCGGTGTTGTTATGGCTGCAATGGCATCACCCAATGCCACAGAAGTATGTGTATACCCACCCGGATTGATAACGATACCATCATAACTAAAACCAAGCCTTTGTATCTCGTTGATCAGTTCTCCTTCAACATTGCTCTGGAAATAATGAAAGCTTACCGCAGGAAAAGCCGCTTTCAATTCTTCAAAGTACTCCTCAAATGATTGCTTGCCGTACACTTCCGGCTCTCTTTTACCAAGCAGGTTGAGGTTAGGCCCGTTAAGGATAGCGATCTGCATATGCTGAATTTTATTATTGCCCAAATGTACAAATCACTTTGAAACCAAGCGGCTTGTAATATTGCGTAAAAATATCGGTAATGTGCGATGTTGCTTTTGCAATATAGGCTGTATTGCCAGACAATTGCTGGCGGGCAGCGATGTACATTTGCTGCTCGGCCCTTTTCATATCCTCTACCGTTGTATGACTGAACAGGCCTGTTTGGTTCATCGTTTCGATCTTATCCAGTTCCAGTTGCAGGCTCAGCATTTGTATGGCAGGAAAGGTTAACAGTACAGCCGTATCATTTTGACTAATGACCACCTGGCCCTTACTCATATCCACGCCATATTTGCATTTATACGGCACCGTTAGCTGCAATGTATTTTCCGCGAGGAAGTTTTTCACTCCCTCCCACCAACTGCTTTTTTCCCCGGCATTGCTCAATTTTACAGAAGTGGTACCACTAACTTCCAGGGCCGACAATTCTGCTATCTGTTGTACCAGTTGCTGGTTATTGATCACTGTTGATTGTATTTCTGTAGTGCCATTTCTCTTCCCCAAAAAATACATAGCACCGCATAAAGCCAGCAGTAAAATGATGATGAGCGTGGAAGATTTCATTTGAACTTTTTTTGTTACATGAATTGAAACTAGCTACACTAATTCTTTAGTTCCTGTAATTCATCGCTGCTGGTTATTGATCACGGCCGTTATATTGCTGCAGGAGCGTGAGATGTTTTATTTTTATTACACGAATTAAATCTAATTACACTAATTCTCAGGCCAATTCCCTGTTTACAGTAATGCATCGCTGCCGGTTATTAATCAGGGCCAATATTTCTAAGTGAAACTGGGATACTTGATTTGTTTTTATTACACGAATTAAAACTAATAACACTAATTCAATTTTTAATTCTATTTGCAATTCGTGTAATTCGTGACAATTGGTGCAATTAAATCATTACCCCATCATCGCCATGAAATCATCGAATAAATACCTGCTGTCATGCGGCCCCGGCGTGGCTTCAGGATGATACTGTACCGAAAATGCTTTCCTGCCCTTTAAACGGATCCCTTCTATGGAATCGTCGTTGAGATTCACGTGTGTAATTTCAACATCAGCCGAATTTCTTACTTCTTCCGGTTTTACCCCAAAGCCGTGATTTTGCGTTGTGATCTCGCTTTTACCGGTTATGATATTTTTTACCGGGTGATTCAACCCACGGTGACCGTGGTGCATTTTAAAAGTTGAAATGCCGTTTGCCAATGCCAGCAACTGGTGGCCAAGACAAATACCGAACAAAGGTTTGTCAGCCGCCAATATCTGCTTTACAGTTTTTACTGCATAGTCCATTGGCGCAGGATCGCCGGGACCATTGCTGATGAAGTACCCGGATGGTTCAAATTCCTGCAGTGTTTCAAAACTGGTTTTCGCATTGTGCACTTTTACATAAGCACCTCTTTCCACCAAACAATTCAATATGTTTTTTTTGATGCCAAAATCCAGTACGGCCACCCTTGTGCTGCTCTCCGGGTTGCCCAAATAATACGACTCCTTCGTGGAGACCACAGAAGCCAGTTCCAAACCATTCATCGAGGGAACTTCACTTAGCATTTCCCTCAATTTTTCTACATCGGTAATCGCAGATGATATGATGCAATTCATCGCTCCCTGTGTTCGAACATGCGCCACCAACGCTCTTGTATCTACTCCATCAATTGCCACTACGTTTTGCTTTTCAAAATACTCCTGCAGGGATCCATCAGCCATCATTCTCGAAAACTGTTCTTCGAGGTTTCGGCCGATAACGCCTTTTACTTTTACGCTGTCGCTTTCCACATCAGCCGCCAGCACGCCATAATTACCCACATGCACATTGTTCATGATCAGCACCTGGCCATAATAACTCGGGTCGGTAAAAACTTCCTGGTAGCCGGTCATGCCGGTATTAAAACAGATTTCGCCGGTGGTGGTACCAATTGTACCAAATGCTTTTCCATACAGTAATGTTCCGTCTTCGAGCAACAATACAGCAGGTTTTCTTTCCAGTTTATCAGGCATAGTAATGAATTGTTTTGCAAAGAAATGAATAGAATAATTTATAAGGCAAATATTTTTTACACACCGGCTTCAACCTTCAAGGTCTCCTCCTTAAGTTAACAAAAACTTTAGTTGACATATCGCATGCTCACTTTCAGGGGTGGGATATAAAAAAACTCCGGTAGTAAATTACCGGAGTTTTAATTATCTGAATCAAATCATGATTACTCTTCTGTTTTGGTTTCAGCCTCAGTTGAAGGCGATTCTTCAGTTGTTGCTTCAGCAGCATCAGCTTTCGGAGCAGCTTTCTTTTTAGCAGCACCACTTCTTCTTGTTTTCTTAACTGGTTCTTCGGCGGCAGCTTTTGCAACTGTTTTACCGTAGATTTCGTTAAAGTCAACCAGCTCTATCAGGGCCAGTTCTGCGTTATCACCTGTTCTTGCACCCAGTTTGATAATGCGGGTGTATCCACCGGGACGGCTTGCTACTTTTGGACCCACTACCGTGAACAATTCTTTCACAGCCAGTTTATCGTTCAAATAGCTGAACACGATACGGTGATTGTGCATGATCGCTTCTTTGCTTGCAGTGTTCTTGGTTTTGGTGATCAATGGCTCAATGTAAGTACGTAAAGCCTTTGCTTTGGCCAGGGTAGTGGTGATCTTTTTGTGTGTGATCAACTGGCTACCCAGGTTAGCCAATAACGCTCTTCTGTGAGAAGCGGTTCTGCTTAAATTGTTGTTCTTGTTTCCGTGACGCATGACATGTTAATTTAATTCCTCTGCACCGTGTCAGGATTTGCAGAGTACTGGTGTTATTTATTTAGTTTGAAAATTTGATGATTTGAAAAACGAATCAATTCATTAGCAAATCATCAAATCAATTACTCATCATCTAATTTCAGCTTGCTGAGGTCCATACCAAAGCTCAGGCCTCTTTCCTGCAATACCTGCTCAATTTCGCTCAATGATTTCTGACCGAAGTTCCTGAATTTCATCAGGTCTTCCTGCTCGTACTGAACCAGTTCGCTCAAAGAGTTGATCTTGGCAGCTTTCAAACAGTTGAAGGCACGTACTGAAAGATCGAGGTCTTCCAATGGTGTTTTCAATACTTTACGCAATTGTAAAGTTTGTTCGTCAACCAGGTCTTCTTTTTTATCTTCCTTGGTATCGAAAGTGATGTTTTCATCTGTGATGATCATCAAATGCTGAATCAGGATACGGCTGGCTTGTTTTACAGCTTCTTCAGGATGAATGGTACCATCGGTGATAACTTCCATGATCAGCTTTTCGTAATCGGTACGCTGCTCCACACGGGTGTTTTCAATATTGTACTTTACATTCTTGATCGGTGTAAAGATGGCATCGGTAGCGATATATCCAAAGTGAGAATTCTTTTCTTTGTTATCCTCAGCCGGAACATAGCCGCGGCCTTTACCAATGGTGATCTCGATATCAAGTTTAGCGCTGTTATCCATTACACAAATGATCAATTCAGGATTCATTACTTCAAAAGTAGGAGAAGCCTCACCGATCATACCGGCAGTGAATTCAGTTTTATTTTTGATAGAAAGGGTGATCTTTTCGGTGTTCACTTCATGCTCCACTTTCTTCTTGAAACGTACCTGCTTTAAATTCAGGATTACTTCAGTTACATCTTCCGTGATACCTTTTATGGTTGCAAACTCGTGGTCAGCACCGGCAATGTTGATACCGATGATAGCATACCCTTCGAGAGAGTTAAGCAGCACACGGCGCAAAGCATTACCAATCGTTACACCATATCCTGGTTCTAACGGCCGAAACTCAAACTGTGCTTCAAAGTCATTTGCTTTTTGAAGAACAATCTTATCGGGTTTTACGAAATTTAATATGCCCATATTAATTGTTTGTTTTTGTTAGCATTTAAAAAGTCAAAAGGTAAAAGTCAAAAAATCAAAAAAGAACTCTAAGTACTTAAAAAGGATTCTATACAAGCAGACTCCAATTTTTACTTTTGATTTTTTACTTATTACTTACTGTACAATTCCACGATCAACTGCTCCTTGATGTTTTCAGGAACACTTTCTCTTTCGGGGTAAGCGATGAATGTACCCTTCTGTTCAGTTTCATTAAAATCTATCCAGTTGAACTTTGTATTCTTACCACGGATGGCACTGGTAATAGATGTATTGGCTGCGCTCTTGTTTTTTAATCCAACAGTATCGCCTGGTTGTAATGAATAAGAAGGAACGTTTACCACTTCGCCATTTACAGTAACATGCTTGTGACTAACTAACTGGCGGGCAGCCTGGCGGCTTGGGGCAATACCCATACGGAAAACGGTGTTATCCAAACGGGCTTCCAGTAATTTAATGAGGTTTTCACCTGTTACGCCTTTGCGCCTTGAAGCTTCATCAAATGTTTTGCGGAACTGTTTTTCCAGCAATCCATAAGTGTATTTAGCTTTTTGTTTTTCACGTAACTGTAAAGCGTATTCGCCTAAGGTTTTACGTTTACGGTTAGCACCGTGAATACCGGGAGGGTTACTGTTTTTTGTTAACCACTTGCCGTTGCCTGTGATAGGCTCTCCAAATATCCTGGAGATCTTGGTCTTTGGACCTGTGTACCTTGCCATAGTTTTATTTCATTTCGATTTTTTTTGAAACGGAGCGCAGATCGGTAAAAAATCGTAAAAAATTAATCTGTCTCCCTTTGTTAAATGAACCGTATGGCGATTCAATATATTGTCGTTCAAACGTTGGAACGTTTAAACGTTTAAAACGTTATTAAACCCTGCGTTTCTTTGGAGGACGGCAACCATTGTGTGGCAATGGCGTTACGTCTTTGATCATGTTGATCTCAATACCAGACTGAGACAAAGAACGGATAGCACCTTCACGGCCTGATCCCGGTCCTTTTACAAATACGTCAACTCTTTTTAAACCTGCGTCGAGTGCAGTTTTAGCTGCATCTGCTGCTGCCATCTGGGCTGCATAAGGCGTATTTTTCTTACTGCCTTTAAAGCCCATTTTACCAGCGCTGCTCCAGGAAATAACCTGTCCGCTTTTATTGGTTAAACTGATGATGATGTTGTTGAAACTTGCAACGATGTGTGCATCTCCGTAACTGTCAACTTTTACGATCCTTTTCTTTGCGGCTGCTTTGCCGGATGCGGCCTTACCGCCTTGTGCTTTTGCCATGTGTAATTAAAATAGGTAATCTTTAAAAAATAGTTCCCTTTCCAGGGTATGAAGCAACCTCCTGCAGGCTGGTGCGATCCGGTTCGCTTCAAAAAAACAAGCCTTATAAAGTTATGAGTTAAGAATTATGAGCCTGAACCCTTAATTCTTAACTCTCAATTTTTAACTCAATTACTTCTTAGCTACTTTCTTCTTACCGGCAACTGTCTTACGTTTACCTTTACGGGTACGGCTGTTGGTACGGGTACGCTGTCCACGTAGCGGCAATCCTTTACGGTGACGCAGGCCACGGTAGCAGGCGATATCGAGCAAGCGCTTGATGTTCATCTGTACTTCACTACGCAAAGCACCTTCCGTTTTAAATTCGTTGTTGATAACGTTACGGATGGCGGTTTGCTCATCATCATTCCACTGGTTCACTTTTTTATCATAGCTGATACCAGCTTTGTCTAAAATGTAACGGGCAGTTGACTGGCCTATTCCAAAAATATAGGTCAGGCCTATTTCGCCTCTTTTGTGTTTTGGTAAATCTATACCGGCAATACGAGCCATATTATTTGTTGAATTTTATAATGTTGAATTACGAATACTTTTGTCAGGCTGAGCCTGCCGAAGCTTAACCCTGGCGTTGCTTAAAACGTGGATTTTTTTTGTTGATCACGAAAAGAACACCTTTTCTCCTTACGATTTTGCAATCAACACTTCTTTTCTTGATTGAAGCTTTAACCTTCATTGTTGTACCTTTTTACTTGTTATGGTTATTGCAGATCAACGACCTGCATGTTATTATTTATACCTGAAAATAATCCTTCCCCTGGTAAGATCGTAAGGGCTCATCTCCACTCCTACCTTGTCTCCCGGCAAAATACGGATGTAGTGCATCCTCATTTTTCCTGAAATAGTAGCCAGTATCTCATGCCCGTTTTCCAGCCTTACTTTGAACATAGCATTACTTAACGCTTCTAGGATAACTCCGTCTTGTTTTATCAATGCCTGTTTAGCCATAATTTTGGGTCGCAAAGATAAGAGGTTTAATTTAATTATTAGGAAAAAAATCAGATATTTACCCCTATAAACAAATAAACTTATGAAAAAAATACGTTTTGGGGCATTGTTTCTACTGTTATCAGCTTCTTTTTCCTGTAAAAAAAGCGACCCGGCTCCCAACCCGCCGGCTGCGGTAAAATTTATGAGCCTTACCAACGGTAGCACCTGGACCTATAAATTCACCAATACCCCTTCCACTACGCCGGTTAGCAGCAATTACACGATCACCGCCACCAACCGGGATTCGGTTGCCAACGGAAAAACCTATAGAGTTTTCACCAACAGCGCCGGCCCCAATGAATATTATAATATTACCGGCAGCGATTATTATACTTACCGGAGTTTGAAAACGAGCTTTATTGATACTTCCCTGGAAGTGCTGTACCTGAAAGATAATTTAGCGGTGAACGGAACATGGGAGCAAAACGTCCCCTTTTCTGTTGACGTTTTTGGGGTTCCAGTACCGGTAACGCTCAAGTTCAGCAATAAAATAGCTCAAAAAGGCATTAGTAAAACGGTAAATGGTACTCCATACACCGATGTTACAGAAGTATCTACCACGCTCTCCTTAACAGGATCTCCTATACCGGTTACCCTTACTTCGGATATACATTATTATTATGCTCCAAAAGTTGGGCAGATAGAAAATGAGACAAAGATCAATTTTTCAACTACGGGCATACCCCCTTCCAGCGTTGATCAAAAAACAGAATTACAGAGTTCAAACGTTTTATAGATCTATTTTAGGCAATAAAAAATGGGCTGTTCCGGGGAACAGCCCATTTTTTATTAAAATTATTGAACACTAAAATGACTCATCATTCAAATGCACTTTCGTCATATCATGAAAATGATTTTGCAATTCGTGTACATTTAAAGCATGGGTGATATGCCTTCTTTCGTCCCTGTACCAGAGTTCCATACTGGAAAAATCGCCTGCCCGGGGAATAAGCATCCGGAATGCACCTTTCATGTACTTTACAGTGCCATCTTCATTGGTTTGTTTGGAAAACTTAAGTTTGGTCAGCTCTTCATCATTTAACTCAATCGGGCTTAATTGATCCATTTCGTACCAAAACTCCTGCACCCCATTATCCAGGCATACCTGGTTTTCCCCGTGTTTCAGATTGGTTACCTCGCCGGTAAACACATCACCATCATTATCTGCCATCAGGTAGTCGCCTACTTTAATGTTTTGAAATTTTAGCATAGCAATCGAATTTTTATTGTGAGAGAATTAAAATTTACTTTACTAAATGTAAGCAAAATACAAAACCAGGGAAAGTAATTTTTCACGTAGTTACGGACTAACGGCCCGGGTCAATAGTTTGCGAAGATGGCGGATGCCCGGTAATCACTCCTCCTCTTCAAACGATAAAACGATCTCTAACACGTAACCTATCTCCTACTCTGCCCAACTCATTATATAACCCGCGTTCTCAATTTCGAGCGCCTGATTCGTAAGCATCAATGGCCGGAAAGTATCTACCATTACGGCCAGCTCTTTTGTCTCTTTCGAACCAATGCTTTTTTCAACGGTACCGGGATGCGGACCGTGTGGTATACCGGCAGGATGCAGCGTGATCATGCCCCTGGTAACGTGTTTGCGGCTCATGAAATCACCATCTACATAATACAGCACTTCATCGCTGTCGATATTGCTGTGGTTGTATGGGGCAGGGATTGCATCCGGGTGATAATCGTACAGGCGTGGCACAAAGGAACAAACCACAAAGGCATTCGTTTCAAAAGTTTGGTGTACCGGCGGCGGCTGGTGTACCCTTCCTGTGATGGGCTCAAAATCGTGAATAGAAAAAACGTATGGGTAACAGCAGCCATCCCAACCCACCACATCAAAAGGATGCGTGCCATAATGCAGGCCATACAGCATGCCTTTCTTTTTCGCTTTGATCAAAAAGTCTCCTTTCTCATCAATTGTCTGCAGGTTTTCCGGCGTGCGGATATCCCTTTCACAGTAAGGCGCATGTTCCATCAACTGGCCATACTTACTCATGTACCGTTTAGGATAGCGCAGCGGTGTAAACGATTCTACAATGAACAGGCGATTGCTTTCGTCATTGAATTCAATTTGATAAATTGTGCCCCTTGGCAGCACGATATAATCGCCATAACTGAACGGCAATTCGCCGTACTGGGTTTTTACTTTACCACTGCCTTCATGCACAAATATCATTTCATCGGCATCGGTATTCTTATAAAAATAATCTCCCATACTTTGCTGCGGTGATGCCAGTACGATATGGCAATCACTGTTTACCAACACAGGAATCCGGCTATCTAAAAAATCTTTGGCAGGCTTAACGTGGAAACCTTCAAAGCAGCGGTGCTGCAGCATTTTTTCTTCCGCTATTTGCGGACTTACATCTTTCTGCGGTTCCGTTTTTATTATTTGTGTGGGAGGATGACAATGATAGAGCAATGAATAATCATCGCTGAACCCTTCGGTAGAAAACAACTGTTCGCTGTATAATCCGCCATCGGGTTTACGGAATTGTGTATGGCGTTTGTGTGGGATTTTTCCCAAAGTATAATAATGTGACATAAGTTAATTGAAAGTTGAAAATGAAAAATTGAAAACTGCGAACAAAGTCAAAAGGTAAAAGGTGAAAATTTAAAATTTAAATCCAACAACTCTACTTTTGACTTTTGATTTTTGACTTTTAACTTACACAGACAGCTCAAGCGTTGCCAGCAGGAAAATGTATTTCCATTTTCTTTTATCGATATGGTAGGTGAAGTTGCGGAAGAATGGCATTGCATCAAATCTTTCTTCTTCAAATTTACGGTATTAACCCAACCAATTTTATTTCTTGTCTGCCAATGTTTTTACAATTGCTTCTAACCTGGCAATTTTTTCTTCCAGGGTTTTATTTTTTGCATCCAGTTCTTTAAAAGCATTTACATACATGAACAGCAATGGACTTAAGTTAACGTTGTAAAACTCTTCCTTTGTATTTTCCCCTTTTTTCTTAAAAACCATGTAGGGTGCCACTTCTTTCAATTCCTGCGCCAAAATGCCAATATTTTCCTGAGTATTGGATAACCCGCTGGCCTTGGTATAGTGGTATTTTACAGGATTTATTTTCAGTAGCTCTGCAAGCCCACCCATGTAAGGCTTTACCTGCTCTTTTAACCGGGCATCGCTGGCAATGGTCCAAAATGGAGAGCCATCTGTTTTGGCAGCAGCACCCTCAACATACAAATTATAGCCAACAGCAGTACCCCCAACTCTTAGAATATCCCTCTGGCTTGTGCCTTCAACCTTTAAAATATCGCCCTGACTTGTACCTTTCATATAAGCCATGCAAGCTCCTGCTGAAGGGCAGTTCCCGTCAAGCAATAACCCAAAATCCTGATCTGCAAAAATTTTAAGTTTTGTATTGGCGGATGGTAGACCACCAATACCAATATTGCCACGGGAACTTGTGGGTGAGTTTGTTAGCATTATACTCCCCTCCACGTCAAATTTTACAACTGACGCAGTAACGCCAATGCCAACATTGCCAGAAAAGTCTGCATTGCCAACTACGCTTAATTTATTCGTAGGGGTGGTGGTACCAATGCCTACATTGCCAGAAAAATCTGCATTGCCAACTATGCTTAATTTATTGGCAGGATCTGTGGTGCCAATTCCTACGTTTTTATTTACCATAGTTACAGAAGCTGTGAGGCCGCCATTATAAAAATTGATGGAACTGGCCGGGTCGCCATTAAAACCTAAGTATAAATTATGGTCAGTGGCGTTGGTAGTGTTTCTAATTTGCCGTAATTCAGCATACGCATCAGCTGTGGCAAGGTCCAGCCCTGTACTGCCTGCTGCGGTAGTTACTGTTATTTTGTCTGTCACTTCAATATTGCCATTAAAATAACCGGCATAATTGGTAGTTCCGCCACTTGCCGTGGCATATATCCCATAATTGGTTCCCCCGCCATTTGTTGCAGTACCATACAAACCATATTTATCGCCGGCACTGCCAGAGGCTTCACCCACTATTGCCCTGTTAGCGAATGTGGAGCCTGATGCAAGGCCATGCATACCATAATTTAATGCTCCATTACTGCCATCTGAAATACCTCGTACTCCAATGTACCCGGCAAGAATGCCCGTGCCGGCGGCACTGCCCTGCACACCTATGTTGCCGCCTTTGCCTTCCACGCCAATGCCCTTCTTATCATCTACTGCATTTTCACCATAAATAGCTGATATGTTGCTATTGGTGCCGGCAGCATAATTTTTTATAACCAGTAACCCATTAGCTGTTGTATTATCACTGTTTATTTCCATGCGGCCTTTAGCTATACGCCCCACCAAAATGTTGTTTCTTTTAAAAACAATATCATTATCATCAGTAGTGCCAATAAAATTTTTGCTCGTATCGGTACCGGCATTGCCTTTTGTGCTCCAGTCGTTGCTGGCCGTGGTATTGCCTTTTAAAAATACCCATGCGGTTGCGTTTCGATAAGCAAAGCAGGAAGAATCTGTGTTATAAACCAACAAACCATTTGCCGGAGATGCAATGCCGTTCATTTGTACACTGGTAATACGAGGCACCAACATTCCTTTATTGGTGGCCGTTACGTCCAGCAAGGCAGAAGCATTGGGTGCATTCGTGCCAATGCCTATGTTTTGTGCATTAGCTGAAAGGCAAACTACTACAGGCAAAATTGTGAGTATCCGTTTCATTTTAAGCAATGATTTTAATAAATAATAAGGTGCAGGCAGGGAAGTTCTTGTATGCTGATTTTCTGTGAGCCGGAGTTTGGGAATTGAGAGGATGATGGATGGCCGTATGACTTTAAAAATAGGATATTAAACGGGGATTGCAAAATGCTGCTTGCTTATCTTTATCGCATGACAAGGATCGGATTGATATCAGATACACATGGCTGGCTGGATGAAACAATTTTTGAACACTTTAAAAATTGCGACGAAGTGTGGCATGGCGGGGATTTTGGAGATGGCATCGTTGAATCGTTAAAAACATTTAAGCCGTTGAAAGGTGTTTATGGTAATATTGATGGCACAACTATCAGGAGCGAATACCCGGAGCAACTGGTTTTTATGTGCGAAGCAGTAAAAGTGATGATGCGGCATATAGGTGGTTATCCGCCACGCTATAATCCTGAAACAAAAAAGGAATTGCTCATTCATCAACCGCAACTATTTATCAGCGGCCACAGCCATATTTTAAAAGTGATGTACGATGACAAACTGCAATGCCTGCACATGAACCCGGGCGCTGCAGGCAAGCATGGCTGGCATAAAACAAGGACCATTATCCGCTTTGTGATCGATGGCAGGAACATGAAAGATTGCGAAGTGATCGAGTTAGGAAGCAGGGGTTGATGGGAGAAGGTTTAAAGTTTAAGGTTTAAGGTTGATGGTTCATAACTGGTGGTTGATAGCGATGAATTTCTTATGCAGCTGGCTTACTTTTGAAAACGACTTAAACGATTTCAACGCCTTCAACCCTTTCAACCACTTCAACGTCTTCAACCTTTTCAACCATCTTCAACGCTCCAACATCTCCCTACTCCACCCAATCAGCAATAAAAATATTGGTGTCCCTGGTGCCGCCGTTATTGCGGTTGCTGCAGAAAACGATCTTTTTACCATCCGGGCTGAACATAGGAAAAGCATCAAAAATTTTCTCCGTCGATATTTTTTCCAATCCACTTCCATCTTCATTGATCAGGTACAGATTGAAAGGATACCCTCTTTTACTTTGGTGATTGCTGGCGAAAATGATGCGTTTGCTGTCGGGCAGGTAAGCCGGCGCCCAGTTGGCATTTCCAAATGCTGTAACCTGTTTAACATCGCTTCCATCTGCATTGGCAACAAATACTTCCATATTCGTTGGGGCCACCAGGTTTTCAGCCAATAAATCTTTGTACTCTTTTACATCAGCCTCCGTAGTTGGCCTTGATGCACGCCAGATGATCTTTTTTCCATCCGGGCTAAACCAGGCGCCGCCATCGTATCCCAGGGTATTCGTAATTCTTTTCTCTTTCCCGGTTTTTATATCCATGATGTAGAGATCGATATCGCCATCTTTGGTACTGGTGTAGATCATCTTTTTGCCATCAGGGCTAATGGTTGCCTCGGCATCATAGCCCTTACTGTGTGTTAGTTGCTTAACAATATTGCCATTAAGATCGGCCATGAAAATATCATAGCTGTTGTACAATGGCCAGATGTATTTGTTGCCGTGTTTTTTTCTATCAGGCACAGCCGGGCAGGTATCGGCTCCCAAATGGGTGCTTGCATAAATTATGTGTTTGCCATCTTTTAAAAAAGCCCCGCAGGTGGTTCTTCCTTTTCCGCTGCTTACTTTAACGGGTTCAAACTTTTCACCAGGGGCAGTGGGCACTTTACCAATAAACATTTCATCACACAATATCCCTTCCTTTGGATTGGTGCGCTGAAAGATGAGCCACTTGCCATCAAAACTAAAATAAGCTTCTGCATTATCCCCACCAAAGGTCAACTGCTGCACATTGGCAAAATGCTGTTCCGCAGCAAAATGTGTACTGTCTGAAGGAGCGGTTGAAGAGGGCTGCCCGAAAGCTGCCGGCGCAATCGCAAGGGCAAGAACAATCATTTTCAAAACAGCAGGAAAAGCAGCGGTTGTTTTTGTCATTGGTTCATCAAGTTTCGGCAAAGTTAAAAGCCCTGTGGCGTAAGATTGTAATAATTTTGTAATCAAACTTGCTGCAAGCCGCTTAAATTTGCTTTTTTACAAACGATGAACAGATACTTCCTTTTCTTTTTTGCAGTACTGCTTGCTTCCTGCAATAATAACAATAGTGCTTCTACCGCAAATATGCCGGAACAGGAAAAAAACCTGCGGGACCAGGTTGCCAAATATCCAGACTCCCTGGTGCTGAAAGAAAACCTCATACAATACTTCCGGGATAACAGCAATTACGGGCAGGCCATTGCAGAAACAGACTATGCGTTGAAGAAAGACAGCAGCAATGAAAGATTGTGGTACATGAAGGCAACCCTTCTTTCGGAGAATGATGATACCCTCAAGGCCATCAAAGCATGGGAACGCACCATCAGCATTAAACCAAGACCCGAATACCTGATGTCGCTGGGGACACTGTATGCTTTCACCAAAGATCCGCTCGCATTGGGCATGTCTGATCTGCTGATGGCCTATGGTCCTGCTACAACTTACCAGGGTCTATTCATCAAAGGGCTTTATTTTACCAGCATCGGCGACAAGCCAAAGGCACAGGCATTTTTTGACCAATGCATCAGGCTGGATTATACCAACATCCTTGCCTTTCGTGAAAAAGCAATTGCCGAATACGACATGGGCCAGTATGAAGAAGCCATCAAAACACTGGAAACTGCATTGCAGGTAAAAAAGAGTTATGATGAAGCCTACTACTGGCTGGGGCGTTGCTTTGAAAAATTGGGCAAAAAAGAAGAAGCGATCGACAGCTATAAGATCGCTTTGCAATTATCACCTGATTATGTGGAGCCTAAAGATGCGCTGGGGAAATTGGGTGTGGTGCAGTAGTGAATAGTCAATGGTGAATGGTGAATAGTGAATGACAGACTAAAAAAAGTATCGGCAGTCCATTGTGTAGATCATTCAACAATTATCAATTTAAAAATTATCCATTAATAACATGCCCATCGTTGCTCCATCATTACTGTCCGCAAACTATTTACAATTGCAGCAGGATTGCGACATGCTGAATGCAAGCATGGCAGACTGGTATCACTTAGATGTGATGGACGGGCGTTTTGTACCCAATATTAGCTTTGGCCCGATGCTGATAGAATTTTTCAGGAAAGCCACCGGCAAAGTATGTGACGTACACTTAATGATCGAAGAACCGGAACGATATGCAGAAGCATTTAAAAAAGCCGGTGCAGATATTTTAACCGTGCATTATGAAGCCTGTACCCATTTACACCGGAATATCCAACAGATAAAATCGCTTGGCATGCAGGCCGGCGTAGCACTGAATCCTCATACACCAGTGGAGTTGCTGAAAGATGTATTGGGTGATATCGACATGGTATTGATCATGAGTGTAAATCCCGGGTTTGGCGGGCAATCCTTTATTCCCAATACACTTAAAAAGATAACAGATCTCCGCCGCATGATCAACGAACGATCACTCGATGTAAAGATCGAGATCGATGGCGGCGTAACGCTGGAAAATGCAGGGGCAATTATTGCGGCAGGTGCCGATGTGCTGGTGGCGGGCAATACCGTTTTTAAATCTGCCAATCCAACCGATACCATCGCTAAACTAAAAGCGATCTGAACGGACTAACGACCCGATAAATAATCAACAATACTGTTGGCCGCATTGGCAGATGCGTTGCCACCTTCGCCCAGCAATTTTTTAAGTGTTGCGAATTCATCTTTCACCTGCTGCCTTTTTGCTGTACCGGGTAAAATAGCCGTTAACTCCCTCACGATATTTTCTTTTGTGAGTTCATCCTGGATCAGTTCTTTTACCACTTCCTTATCCATGATCAGGTTTACCAGGCAGATGTATTTAATTTTCACCAGCCGCTTTGCAATTTGATAAGAAAGATTGTTGCCTTTATAACATACTACTTCAGGCACGCCAAACAAAGCCGTTTCCAGTGTGGCCGTTCCGCTGGTTACCAATGCGGCTTTGGCTTCGCTGAGTAATTGATAAGTGCGGTTAACCACCGCAGCAACATTTGAATAGCCAGACAAAAGCTCATCATAAAATGCTTCTTCAATTCCCGGGGCCTTTGCTACAACAAAATGGTAGTCGGGCAATGCCTGCGCCGCCTGTAACATGATGGGTAGTTTTTTCAGTATCTCCTGTTTCCTGCTGCCGGGCAACAAGGCAATCACTTTTTTACCGGGGAAATCTGCGGTTGCAGGAACAAAATCATCGATCACTTTTACGAGGGGATGCCCCACATATTCTATCGGGTACTTCCATTTTTGATAGAATTCTTTTTCAAATGGAAGTATCACCAGCATTTTATCAACATCCCTTTTGATTGCCTTTACCCGGCTTTCTTTCCATGCCCACACCTGTGGTGAAATGTAGTAGATGATCTTAAAACCCTGTTGCTTTGCCCATTTTGCAATGCGAAGATTGAAACCTGGATAATCGATGAGCACCAATGCATCGGGCTGATAGGCAAGAATGTCTTTTTTACAAAACTCCAGGTTGCTCAAAATGGTTTTCAGGTTAAGAATCACTTCTATAAAACCCATGAATGCAAGCTCCCTGTAATGCTTTACAACTGTTGCTCCGGCAGCCTCCATTTTATCACCTCCCCAGCAACGCAGTTCAGCAGCTTTGTCAAGCTGCTTTAATTCTTTCACCAGGTTGCTTCCGTGCAGGTCGCCGCTGGCTTCCCCTGCGATGATATAGTATTTCATGCGTAAAACTTGTTGCAATTTATACCAAATCAGCTGAAGAGAAGCCCAAATAAAAGGGCCGTCAAATAATTGACAGCCCTGCTTGCTTTATTCTATAACCCTGAAACCTCTACTGTTGTGGAGCAACTGACGGCGCTGGTTCGCCAGCTTCCTGTTTGTTGTGCTTCCTGCCCTCTTTCATTTTTTTACGCAGGTCTTTCATTTTCGCCTTCTGTTCATCTGAAAGCACTGACTGCATATTTGTTGCCTGTGCTTTTTTAATTTCCTTTATTTGCTCTTTCTTTTGTTCGTCTGTGAGTTTGCTGTCATTCAGGATGGCCTGCTTTTTTTCTTTGTTGCCTTCATTCATCGCTTTCAGTTTCGCTTTTTGATCTTCTGTCAGGTTCAGCGCCTTCATCATTTCTCTTTTTTCATGCCCATGCTTCCTGTGGTGCTCCCGCTTTCCGGTCACAGCACTTTCTCCCTTAGCCGGGGCGGCAGGTTGAGGATCGGGAGACTGGGCAAATGCCAGTTGACACAGTAGTGCGGCGGTTACGAATACAATAGTTTTTTTCATTTTTATTACTTTTTATTTTAAAATGTACAACAATTTTAGAAGGAATGTTGCTTTCAAAGGGATAGATATATCCACAGTTCAAAAGTTTAATGTACCCACACAAAAAAAAGGCACCGAAGTGCCTTTTGTGATTTAATTGTGATTTTAAAAGGGAATAAACGTTTGGATAATATGATAAAAAACTATTGCTGGTTTTATTTATTGATGATCACCCGCTGGGAGAATACAGTATTTCCCGGCGTGGTAACTACCAGTTGAAATATGCCATTGCTTACGGATGCAGGCAAACTGAATGGATGCGCCGCATTGTTCCCTGCATGCTGCAGTGCTGTTTTATACACTACCTGTCCGGCTGCGTTTACCAGATTCACTGCATAACGCCCTGCCTCCTGGTAGCTAAAATATACATTGATCGTATTTCCCTGTACCGGGTTAGGCGACACCGTTATAGCGGCAGCCGCTTTCTCCAGGGTTACTTTAACAACTGCAGAATAGGAAACCAATCCGTTGATATCAATCGATTTGATACGATAAAAGTTATTGCCGGCAACTGCATTTTCATCCAGCCAGTTGTACTGGGCCTTGTTGATCGCCTGCACAGAACCAGCACTGCTGAAAACACGTCCATTTAAAGATCTTTCAATCTCATAGTGATGTACATTCACCTGCGATGCAACTTTCCATGATACATTTATCTTGCCGTGCAACGGTGCCGCATTTACAGCGATGAAGCTTACCGGCAATACTGTTGCCGGCCTGAAGGTGATCTTGAAGCGGTCTTCCGCATAAGAGGCCGGGCTGGCATTTACCGTAAAATCATACGTGGTAGTATCGTTAAGATTCAATGGCGTAGCACTGTTAAGGAATTTATCAATTAAAAAAGCTGTCATTCCCGGCTGATCAAGATTTTGTGCCATCACCTGCAACGTATAGGTCAGCGCATGCATTTGATACATTTTAAACTGGATGGTATCATCTGTTGAGATGGTAGGTCTTTTTTCCACTACCAGCTCTGTATTGTTTTTCAAAATACCAATGTTCTCACTGAAATTCGGGCTCTTTCTTACATCATTTACGTCTACTGCATTACTGTAGGCGTCATTAAAAAAGATAAGTCCTCCGTCAACAAGGTCTGTGCTGCCGGCATTGTTGGCGTAGAGATTGAACAACAACCTTTCTGATCCTGCAAGCACGCCTGAAGGCCGCTGCACCAAATGACTGCCGGATGTTTTGCTGTTTTCAAGCACCTGCACCGTACCGGTTGTTCCGGTAGCCTGTACAAAAAATGCAGAGCCGCTTTCTATGACATTGCTGATTGATCCGTTGGCACCATAACTGCCACCACCCGGTGTAATTACATAATTGGCGCCGCTACGGGTGAAGGTTTGGAATGCACCACTGTTATAAACACCATTCAGTTTGGGATCCCATACCTGGTAGGCATCAACGAGTCCGCCGGTGATAACCATCTTTGTAAGATCGATTGCAGAAGCATAAGGATTTCTTACCACCGCCCACCTTCCGGCAGGCACACTGATGGCTGTTTGATTGCCCTGGTAAATGGTTCCGGTACTCCTCAATGTAGTAGCAGTGGTAGCTGCATTGCCGGATCCTAAGCCCATCTGGCCAGCACTCCTGTCGCCCCGTACAAACAGGAAAAAGCCCTGTTCTGAATTCACACGGGTTGAACTGGTATTCAACACCGGGTCCAGGTTGTCTGTTACCGGGTTGTATTTAAAAAGAGAAGATCCTGGAGATAAGGTATCAAAACCAAGTGCCTGTGCGGCAGCCAGCGTGGTGGCCTTGCCGGGTATCATGGTGCCGTAACCGGGATTACCATTCAACATGACTGCCTGGTTTTCCTGCCATGCCTGTTTGATGGTTTGTCCTGATGTATTCACAGCGAGCAGCCTCCAGGCTTTATTGGTATTTTTAGGAATATATCTTTCTACCGTTACATTTCCCGAAACATAACCTCCCGTAGTTCTTCCCTCTGCAATCCTTGCTGTACCATATTGATTGGATTTTATAGTTAGGAATCCACGGGTTGTTAGTGTAGCACTACCCGTAATCGTTAGTGTACCTTCTGTACCGGGTGCAGTACCACCGGTGATATTCAATGCGGTGGATAAAGCCGCCGTTGCCCCGCTGTTGAGCGTGAAATTTTTAAGATAACTTCCTGTGCCCGCCGAAGCAAAATACAGGTTACCTGCAACGCCGCCGATCACCAGGCCGGAGGTATGAGAGCCGGCTAAAAATCCTGCCGTTCTTGCAACTGCTGCATTTAAAGTGAGGGTATTACTGCCAATGGAAAGATTGCCGTTGGTAAGTGTAAGTTTATTAACAACTGTTCGGTTACCACTCAGCATAAGTGTGTTCGTTGGAAGGGACAGGTTAAGCGTAACGTTGGCCGGAACGCCTGCGCCTGCAGTACTGCCTGCGATCCACTCCAACCCTGTGTTAAAGCTGGTGCATCCGCAGGTATAGATAAGCGTGGCAGTACTTAAATAAGTAGGAGAATTACTAACCAGCGATCCACCAGTGTTGACCTGCAGCGATGTGTTGATGGTGCTTGCTGTACCAAAATTCACCGGCCCTGCAACAGCAACGGTTGAAAATTTTACGGTGCCGGTAACCGTGCCGCTGCCCGCAAATAAAACCGGGCCTGCGGTTGTATTGAAATTACCTCCGGCGGCAGCAATAGTACCACCATTGGGAATAGTAAGTTGTTTGTTATTAAGGTTTACCACACCGGATTGCAGGTACAGTGAATTGACTGTTCCGCTGATTGCGACTGCGGCTGTTAATCCTACAATATTGGCAGGAGCTGTTCCCCTGTTGTTGATGGTAAGTGTATTCACTGTAGCAGGAAGACCATTGCCGGTAGCCTGGTTGGCCGTACCATTGTATATGTAGTTTGCCCCGGCACTGTAGTTGCGAACAGTGGTGCGGATGCTGCCGGAAGCTGTACCGGCAACAGTTATTCCTCCTGTTGACCCAATGCCAAGGTAAGCCCCGCTTACCAGGTTAAAAGTACCGGTACCAGACACAAGACTTGCCCCTGTATTAAGGGTCCCCTTTACCGTTAGCGCAGTGCTGGCGCTGGTAACAACAATACCCCTTAGCATATTCACAGTTGTTCCGTTTGCGATCTCAACGATTTGCCCGCTATTGAGATTCAATGCACCGCCGCCCCACAGCACCTGTGTAGTTCCGTTCAATACCAGCGCTGATATAGTGCCGACAAGATTCAGCGTGGCCGATCTTACAACATTGATATTTCCTTTAATGGAGGAAGGACCGGTCATGGCGATGTTCACTGTACCGGTTGATACTGTAATACTGTCTGCAGTAAAACCAAGTGCACCGCTTAAGGTAGCCGTGCCTGATCCATTAAAATTGATATCTCCAAATGTTCTTCCGTTGAGTGTGATGCCTGCGCCTGCTGCCTGGCGGGGTTTAAAAATACTTCCATGGTTAAATACAACCTTGGCTGCCGGTGCTGTCAATCCAAATGGATCGCTGCCTGCAGTGGCAGTATAAGTAGTACCTGTAGAAAATATGGTAGTGTTGGCGGTACCTGTGTTTCCAAAGGCATAGCCGGTAAAGCCTGTTGAAGCGGTGAACACCGCAGGACTGCTAAATACCACTGATGATGCATCGCTGCCAAGCAGCTGGTGTGCTCCGTTGGTAAGGGTCATATTACCTGCAATAGCAGCCCTGGCGCCGGTAGCAAGACCGATCACGGTTGCCCTGGTACCTGCAAGATTGAGCAGGCTGCCGGCGGCTACGGAAAGATCTGCAGGCGCTGATCCATTATTGATTGACAAAGTATAAACACCTGCTGCGGCAGGCGTAGTAAAAGTTACACTGGTATTATTGGAAACCAACAACCCACCGATGGTCTGTGATGGCACATTGCTCACCGTAGTAACGGTACCGGCTACACCATTTCCGTCAAATACCAGGATGTCGGTAGCGGTAGGGGTCGTTCTTGCCGGAGTCCAGTTAGCCGCCACGATAAAAGATTGGGTGCCTGTTTTATTCCACTTATAAGTGGTTTGTGCAGAAGCCGCAAAAAACACCAGCATCAGCATAAAAAATAATACAGCGCCTTTGCTTTCCAGGCAGCTTTTTACCATTGCACCTGCAAGGTTTACGGAGTGTTGATCCATCTGTACAGACGAATGTCTTTTGTTCTTCATTTCAACAATGTTTAGTATTGGATAGTAAGCAGTTTTCACCAGCCGGGGCTGAAAGGGGAGTTACGGAGTAAAAGGCTTTGCCATAAAGAACACACAAAGCCTTAAATCATCAGGGTAAATACATGACGATACCTGCTAAACGAAAAAAGAGCCGTTTGTAGTATAAATTCTATAAGAAAGATTTGTAATGGAATCATTGCAGGATGGAATCAAGCGGGAAAAGGATGCAGTTGCAGTTGGCCGATGCCCTGGGCCGGGCTATGCCTGTATGGAGAGTTCATCATCCATTTCCGTTTTCCAAGGAGCTTTATGCTTCAAAAAAGAAGTTACGATAAACGAGACAGAATATTGCTTTTAAAAAAAATCACAAACCATTTACAGGTGCCGGGCTGTACCTGTAGATTACGTTACTTCCATCTCCCAATTGACCTGCTACGTTTCCACCCATGGCCCAAATGCTGCCATCGTCTTTCTGTACGATCGTGTGAAAATTTCCCCCGCAGATATTTTTTACACCTGTAAGCAATGATACCAGTACAGGAGTTGACTGGTGTATAAAGTTGTAATCAATCCCCAGCTCTCCTACTGCGTTCCAGCCCCAGGCAAAAACGGTTCCGTCGCTGCGAATGGCAAAGGAAATATCTTCGCCTACCCCGATGGCTTTGATGTTTGCAGGCAATGCGATCATAAAGGGAAGGTCTTTGTTAACATAGGTTCCGTCTCCCAGTTGTCCGTGGCCGTTGTTACCCCAGGCCCATACAGTGCCATCATTTTTTAATGCGAGGCTATGACCGGAACCATTTGATGCCACCCGGATGATATTGCTGAGGCCGGTGATCTCAACAGGGGTATTACTCATCAAAATCGTTGTCCCTAATCCCAAAGCACCGTTGGCATTCAGCCCCCAGGTCCACACGGTTCCATCTGCCTTTAAAGCAACGCAGGATCCCCGCCCCGCTGCGATCTCTTTCACCCCGGTAAGTGCAGGAATTTTTACAGGGAAAAATTTATCAGTTACACTGCCATCACCCAGTTGGCCCCAGGTGTTGATACCCCATGCCCAAACTGTTCCATCCGTTTTTAAAGCAATTGAAAAATCTTCGCCGGCGGCAATAGACACCATGCCGGAAAGGGCAGTGATCCTTTTGGGTTGGTGTACTTCGTTTACAGTGCCATCGCCCAATTGTCCGTAATCATTGTTTCCCCAGGCCCACACGGTTCCGTCATTCCTGAGTGCCAGTGAATGCCATGCGCCCGCTGCAACAGCAGTAATACGGGTCAAATTACTTACCTGCACTGGTATAAACCTGGTGCTGGTAGTTCCGTCACCCAGTTCGCCAAAATTATTTGATCCCCAGGCTTTAACGGTACCATCGCTTAATACGACCAGGCTCCGCTCTTTTTGTGCGGCAATCTGTATAAAATGTGTAGCTACTGGCGGCAACTGCAGGCTGCCTACCGGTAAAGACATTACACAATGAAGATTACTGAAACTGATGCTGAAAGCTGCAATACCTGTTGAGGCAGGTGTTCCGCTGATGGCATACGATAAACTGCCATTCCCGTTTGATAAAGTGCCTGCAACAAGGGTGGCAGACAGGCCGGTAACACCAGTTGAAGGAATGGAAGCGCCAGCCGTATAGGCCATTCCGTTTCCGCCTGTATAGTCAATGGTACAGGTTCCTGAATACGGTTCGTTTACAAAAGCAGTATCTGAAAATATTGCGGAAGTACAGGCCAGTGTGCTTACCTGCGCTGTTGAGGAATTGGGCAAACAGTTTTCACAGCTATATTCTTTTTCACAGGCAGTGAAGAGAAAAATAAAAAACAATAACAGGAATAAGCTGTTCCGCATGGTTATTAATTTACCCGGCTGGCCACCACAATTCATTGCCCGCCTGCCGTTAAAATTAGTTTATAAAAATGGTGTTTCATATAGAGAAGGGACTTTCAGTTTTAAACCTGGCAAAGGTTTTAACCTGCCGTTTGAATGTTTCAAGCACAAGCCTGTCAGATCCATTTTCTGCTGACCGGCGTAATGTTGCTTATAGCTATTGCTTTACCAGTTTATAAATATCGGTATAGTTGTTACCATAATCCCTGGTTAGTTCAATGCTCCTCCCCTCCATCTTAATTTTATAAGCATGGGATAAAATAAGTGTCCAGTCAAATTCCGCTGTCCATGCACATGTATTTTCAAAATGCACACTATCCAAACCCGTTGCTGCCCAGGTGCCATAACACAATGCCGGATATTTTGAAAACTCACTTTGGCCCGTCCAGGTATTTCCCGAGAAGCTAAAGGATACATTTGAAATTTGTCCCCCATTTAAGGTCTTTCTTTGAAATGTACCATAATAAGTTCCACCCGGTATTGCCACTGGTGTATTTGTCTTTTTACAGGAACTGCTACAGATGGCTATCAGAAAGATTATAAAAAACAGGGGGCGCATAATGATCCTTTTAAAGTCGCTGACACCTGTTTAAAGCTGAAGGTTGCATTATGGCGGGTTATAGCAAACGATAATCAGCATCCGGATGCGTGATGTCAACAGCTATAAGTTAGCAGCTAAGGCTGTTGGAACGGCTGTATAAAAAGCTGTAATGACAATTCTGAATTTTGTTGTTTATTTATTGTCTTCTCTAATGAAATAGACATCAGTTGTATAAGCAGAATTTGTTCATGTACAAATTACAGTTTTACGGTTAGTCCATATGCTGTTGTAGCGTTTATAGAATAACCCGTTGGTTGCCGGGCTCAGAAAAAACCAGGTTTAAATTCAGGCACCGGGCTGTGATTCGCATCATCTCCGGTTCTTCCGCACAACCTGCTTTTATTTCTACAAACCAGTGTAGGGATCTTTTATTTTTTTCGATTGATAAACAATATCAGAAAACTTCACCAGGCATTTTTTGCCAACAGGCGACTGGGCCAGGAATCCAACTTTTAAAGGTTTAGTATTGTTAAATTGAAGATGCCGGATTAAAAACCAATTTTTATTGTCCAGGGAGTAATACAAGGTAATCACATTATCCGCTTTTGCCAGTTTGTAATAAACTTTATTACTTTTAACTGCTACGGCGTTGCAGTCATCCGAGATATCCTTTGTTACTACGCTTACAACTCTCTTTGCGCCTGTGTAATCTTTTTCAAAGCAGAACTTGATCCAGTTTAAACTGTCCTCAATGAGTACAATTGCCCCGCCATCCCATTTATTAACGAATGAATGCTGTATTGATGTTGTTAACACAAAGTCATTGCCTGGTTGAAACAGAAGCTTAGGTGCATTGTCTGTATTGTAGGTGACATTGGGATCACGAAACATGTCAGTTTTAGCGCCTGCAACGATAGTCAATGAGCCGTTTTTAACTGAATAGCTTACTGGCTTGTTATTCCAGGCAAGGGGAAATGGAATTGATCCGATCTTTAATGAGCCATCTTTTTGTGCAAAGCAGGCATTAATTGCCATCAACACTATCAAATTCATTTTGAGAACTGAAATAAATAAAGTTTTTTTCATTCCGTTTCGTTTTGTCCATTAAATAATCAATGCCATCAACAGGTTCATCTATACTAAAATACGCTGTTACTATCTATGAAACAATATTTGCTGTGATTTCGTTACAGTCATTTAGTAAAAAACACAGCTGTTTCGGAGTGGCATAAATCAGTAATTAAAGTATTCATTTAAATCCCGCCATCACAGTGTCCAGGAACGATTCCAAACTGACCAATTATCATGAATGTGGTTAGTTAACACAGGAATCCGGGCGAGGGAATTTAAGCCAACCGGGGATTAACAAATTGTCGCTTTGAAATGCGGAAGCTGCGAAGTATCTTTCTGCTAACGATCCTTTTTCCTAAAAACAACCTGCCCGCAATGCTTTGATCTTATCCATTCAATTGCTCCCGGAACCGCTGTTTTTTACAGGCTATGATTTTAGTTACAGCTTGTACAAATAAAAAAATGCTGAAACCACAAGGAAAAACCATCTTTTATTTAAAAACTTTTACAATGAAAAAAATTTTCCTGTCGGTCACAGCGTTGAGCATGCTTGTATTGCTAAGCGAAGCTCAGAACATTTTCCCTGCTACAGGTTCTGCCGGTATTGGCACAAATGCGCCTGTTGTTTCTTCATTATTGGATATGCGTTCAACAACCAAAGGTGTACTTTTCCCACGAATGACAGCAGCACAAAGAGGAGCAATTGCCTCGCCTGCTACCGGCCTCATGCTGTATCAAACAGATGGCACAACGGGTGTGTATTACTATGGCGGAAGCTGGATACGTTTGGTAACTTCCGCTGCAGCGCCCAGTCTTGCCAATCTTGCTTCCGTTGCGATCAACCAGTCATTGGTTGCCAATGCAAGCGGAACGCTTGATCTTGGTTCCAGTACCCGTAAATGGCGAAAGGGCTTCTTTTCAGACTCTGTTTTTGCAAGGGTAGTGATAGGCACAGGTGCCAACTATGGCGTGTATGGCAATGGTGCTACTTATGGCGTATATGGCAATAACACGAGCAGTACAGGATATGGGTTGTATGGCAACAATACCAGCAACGGATACGGCGTATATGGTAACAATACCGGCTCCGGGTATGGAGTATATGGAAAAAGCGCCGAAGGTGGCGTTGGGGTATATGGTATTTCGGTTGGTGGCACCGGGATGTATGGATCAGGCGATTTTAACGGTGTTATTGGCTTTGCAACTGAGGGTGACGGCGTTTCTGGCAGCGGCAATACTGGTGTTTCCGGCGCCGGAAGATATTATGGTGTATATGGCAACGGTAATGATGGCGTTGGCGTGTACGGAAACGGCAGCACTAATGGCGTACAGGGCAACAGCAGCACTGGAGATGGCGTGCATGGCAGCAGCAGCTTCGGTGCTGGCGTGTCTGGCAGCAGCCCAACCCGGGTTGGCGTGTATGGCCGTACGGGCGGTGGCGTGGGTGATCAATCAGGGGTGTATGGATACTGCAGCGGTTTTGGTTATGGGCTGCGGGGCTTTTCACAAAATGGGTTTGGCGTTTATGCAAGCGGGGGATCATGGGCAGGCTATTTTGCAGGACCGGTATATTCCACAGGCGGATTTACCAGTTCTGATCGAAAACTGAAACGAAACATCAGCGATCTTGTTAGTGGCATGGATATCATCAACCAGTTAAAACCTAAACAATACGAATTCAGGCAGGATGGCAATTACAAATTAATGAACCTCCCTGCAGGAAAACAGTATGGATTGATCGCACAGGATGTGGAAGAAGTGCTTCCGGCCCTGGTAAAAGAGGCGCAGTTTAATACCGGTATGTCCCAGCCTTCAAAGATACCAGCAGATGGAAAACCGGTTTCAGCGGCAACTGAACCCCCTTCTGAGATTATTGATTTTAAATCGTTGAACTATACAGCACTGATACCGATCATCATCAAGGGCATGCAGGAGTTAAGTGCAAAGAACGAAGAGCTGCAACAAAAGAATGAGCAACTGCAAAATGAGATCGAAGCATTACAATCAGCATTTTCAAAAGAGGTAAGCCCTGGTGGTATCAATGCTGCACGTGGTTATTTAGAACAAAATGTACCGAATCCTGCAGGAGACAATACGCTTATCAGTTATTTTGTTCCGGCGAAAAGTAGCAGGGCGCAGATAGCGATCACAGATATGAGTGGAGCGGTAATAAAAACCTGTGCTGTATCAAGTGGCCGGGGACGGGTCAATATAAAAACAGGAGAATTGTCTGCAGGCACATACAATTATGCTCTTTACGTTAATGACCAGGTAGTGGATTCCAGGAAAATGGTTATTGCAAAATAGTTTGTCAATAAACATGATGAGATGCCGGCAATAAATAAAGATTAAAACTGAACAGGGCAGCTTAGCAACTGCCCTGTTCTTAAAACAAACCAGTTAGCAAGTTGAGCTTGAGAAACCTAATACGTTTTTTTTTCAAACTTCACCAGTTTCGTGCTGATACAGGCAGAGGGAAAATAGTAACAGCGTGCAGTAAAAGAACAACAGGCACAGGTTGAAGTGCTGCAGAGAGCCAATGAAAAACTGTGACTGGCAAGCATTGAATTTAAAACCATGGTAGAAAAAAGATTGCAGGCGGTAGAGATAAAAAAAATAACCAACGGTCGGGCATTGGGCAGGGAAGATGTTCCAAAAACTTCCGGAACATCCTCCGTCAACCGGTGCCGATTGAATGATCTTATTAAAGACAGGAATTGCCGCCGATGGTTACTATGATATGCCTGGTCTAAACAAGGTCAGTAATTTGCTGCCGGTTGCAATTTCCACATACCCTGCATTTGCAACTTACCCGATTAATGCGTCCACCACCCCTCTATTTTATATTTCTCTTCAAGCTATTTTCCCCCAAAAACTGCGCCGTACACCAAACTCACAAAGCCTGTGATACTGGCAATCTGCCGGTACTGAAATATTCTAAACCATTTTTCCCTGGTAGTTGTCCAGTTGGCAGGAACAGCATCTGCTGACCAGGTATTGATGATATCATTGATGGGCATGTTTCCTTTTAACGTCAGCAGTATTTCTGCAAGCAATGCCAGCAGTGCAATAGTTGCTGAAATAAATACCAGGCGGCCGGGCGCATTTGCGGTTGCAATTACCAGCAGCACATTGGCCAGTAATGCGGCATAGATAACATATTTAAAGCCGGCCCTCATGCCTGCATCAGTCAATTTTCTTACTTCTGTATAGGCGTTGGCATCCAGGCTAAGCTGCACCTGTTTTAAGGAAAGCATGTACATAAAAGCCTGGCTTGCAATCATTGCGTATGCCAGCAGGGTGATGGCGAAAATGATCCTGGTTGTCATTACAATTTATTTTAAAGGTTATGAATGTTGATTTTTATTCCCGGCGAACACAATTCCCACTATTATCAGCCAAATAAGCCAGAGTGTGCTTCCGAAAAAACCAGCCATATCCCATACCGGGAAACCTTTGATCACTGTTGCAAACAATTCTGCCTGTGCAAAAAGATAGATCACGGCACTGGTAATGCCCAGCATATTCACCCATTGGGGCATTGCCTTTAGTTTAATAAAAGAAATGGTCATCATCAGCGTCCATGCAATGGTAAAAAGCTGGCCCAGATGCTCACCGAGGAGCACGCCGCCAAACTGGTGAATGGTTTTAAATGAAAGAATGGCGGCAGCTTTTGTTGCTTCATCAGTTGCATGCACAAATGTTTCTGCAAGCACAGGTACAACAAATGTCCATCTTAGCAATCCAATCATCTGAACCACCAGGCCAATTACACCGATCGTTGTAGCCATCCTTGCCAGCGACGCTTTGTTTTCAAGTTCTTTACCAATCATGATATAGGCCGGAATCAAGGGTATGCCTGTTACAGCGAATGCAAACCATGTCCATATCAGTGAGTTGCCGCCCTGGTAAAACCTGGAAAGAATTGTACCGGTATCCTGTCTTAATATACCAGGGTATTCAAAGCTGCTGGTGAGCAATGTGTAGGGAATGAGCAATGCAATTGCCGATGAGATCAGCAATATGCCGGTTGTTTTATTATTACTTTTCATTTTATTGTGTTTTTTTGTTTGAGCGTACAAAGTTGTACCAGCACGAATGCCCGTTCGGGGACATTTGTCCATAAATTCAGCAGCGCCCGTGTGTTAATTATGCTGTTGGGTTGATAAGTACCAATCAACCGTTTGCTGTACGATTTCTGATGGATATGTACAGTGGTTGCCGAAGCGGCCTGCATATTTATCATGATTCACCAGGTATTGATATTCGAACTGGTAAGCCATTTCGTGCAGTTCTTTTATGAAGGGGTTGAAAAAACCTGCAAGCCTGATTACAAACTTTGGCACAACAGATTTTTTGATTCTTTTACCAGTGATCACTTCAAAGAGGTGCAGCCATTTATCCGGGCTTAATGCAGGCGCATTGGGCACATGCCATAGTTGGCCAAACGCATCATCAGCATTGCCAACATTGATCATGGCTGCTGCAAAGTCTTTGATGTAAGTGAATGTGTGCGGCAATGCGATGTTTCCAAATAGCCTTACTGTTCTTCCTTCGTACACACTATCCAGGAAGTTTTTACCCAACAGACCTTTGTGAATATCGGGGCCGATAAAATCAGCCGCTTTTACAAATGCTACCCTCTTATTAAACTCATTTCCTGAAAAGAGCAGGGTGTTTATTACGCCTGCCCTTATTTTTCCTTTTTTGGTAGTAGCATTGTGCGGCATCTGCTCATGCATGGCTGCGCCTGAAATATTTCCGTATGAATAAAGATTGTCCGCAACAACAAGCCTGGCACCTGTTTTACCCAGAGCATAAGCCAGGGCATCTGCTGTTGCCGGATAAAAATCTGCCCACTTCTCATAAGGCATATCGGTACAGCTAAAGATAACTGCCGACTTCCTGGCAATGGCTTCCATACCTGTTTTGGATGTTGCATCTGCCGCAACCACCTGAACGTTTGCCGGAATTGCTACCGGCAGTTTTCCCGTCCTGTTTACCAGCAAAATCTTTTCGTTTGGGTTTTTATCCAGCAACTGCTGCAGTATGCAAAGCCCCAATTGCCCTGTTCCTATGATCGTTTTCATCCAATTTTATTTAAAAGAAGAATGAATAACTGATGCCTGGAGTTGGATTGATCTTCAAATCATGGCCACGGGCAACAACACCAATGGCGCCAATCCTTGCATTTAAACCTTTCCAGATCATCCAGCGGAAACCGGCTTCCATAGCAACCGCATTTTCGCTTTTGTAATCAAGGTTAAGTCCCCTTAAGTACGATGCACCTGCATAAAAAGAAGATGGGTTCTCTTTTTTACCCACTGGCAAAAACCATACAGTGGCACCTGCTTTAAAAAATTTAGTAGTGATATCCTTTTCAAATGCAGTGATGTAATACCCTGCATGAATGGAAACATGCCTGTAACGGTACTCCAGCCCTATAGAAGGATTGCGGAATCCATCCATGCTGATTTCATTCTTTGAAAATTTGCTTTGAGAAAAAGCGGAAGTGGACACTAGTACAAGCAGTACAATCATTACCTGTTTCATTTTGTTTTGCATTTTAATTGTTATTTAATAATGCAAAGCTGCTCCCGGCAGGTCTTTTTGTACCGGACAAATGTCTAAAAGAAAAAATCAGCGGATCTTACTTCTTATCCTGCTGAGGTGGCGTGGTGTAACGCCGAGCATAGAGGCTAAATGCTGCAGGGGTATTTGCTGTAAAAGATGAGGTTCGTTCATTAGCATTTTTTCGTATCGCTGTTCTGCTGTTAATACAATCAGGTCATGACGGCTTGCATCGATACCGCAAACAGTGGCTTCCAGTAAGCCGATATAAAAATCTTTAAAGCCAGGCACTTCTTTTACCAGCATTCTAAGATTTTCCCTGCTTAACATGCTAACGCTGCCATCTGCTATTGCTTTTATGTTTTCAAGCGAAGGCTTTTCACTTATAAAACTTAACACGGATGCAAAAAAAGTATTCTCAATAGATATGTAGCTGGTTCTTTCTTCCCCGTCTTTAATTACATAATACTGAAACATGCCGGTTTCAACAAAACCAATATACCGGCTTGTTTTGCCTTCTTCCACCAGGAAATCATTTTTTTTGAAGTGCTGCAGTTCAAAAGCATCTACTATTTTTTCCAGGGCATCGCCTGCAAAGCCAAGGGCTTCAAAATATTGTTGAACTTTTAGCATAAGTACTGTGATGCATTTTTGAAAACAAGGGGTTTCAGTAGGTAGCGTACAAGGGTAACAGCTTGCTGCAGCCGCAGGCACAGCATTTCGTCTTTCCCAACGGCAGCGCTGTTGCGCAACTGCCGACCGTTATTCCGTAAAGCCAGCCTGCGGCAAGATCCATGTCAGCGGGTAGTTACATGTATGGTATGTACCTCCGGCTTTTTTTTCACAAAGTCTTCACCTGTTGTAAAATACTCCAGTGCCAAAACCAATAGTATTGAGCTTAAAACATATACTTTCTGCAGGATGACCGCTAAGCCGATATACCCTAATCCAAAAAGCAAAAAGAAAATGTAATAGGTCAACAGGCAAATAATACAGCAGCATTTAAGCAAATGAAGTTTTGACTTAAAGATAAATACGGTAATAGAAAATAAACCAACCAGTGTTAAAATGATTGATATTGTTCCGAGGTCATGCAGGGGTGTTGCAATCAGGAAAATAAATATTATGTTGGCAGCTCCTATAAATTTCAGAATATTGGCCCATTGTTTTGAAGGTATCTTTTTTGACATATTGATAAAAAAAATCCCATACCCAACCGAGTGGAATGCCATTCCAATAACGGCCCAAATCCTGCCGGGGTTTTCTAAGCCATTTATTGCTTTTGTTGCAAACAAATTGCTTAGGAAATTTTTTGACCAGTCAAACCCAATAGAATTTTTGTCCGGTAAAGAGCCGCCTGGATAGCTCAACGATGCTATCACTATTAATATCACCGAAGCAGCCAGGCATATCAAAACTGAATACTTCTTAATCATCTGCTTAATATTTGGCAAAAATAGTTGTGTATAGTTGTAAAAAGTCGTTTGCAATGAACGCTAACATAAGTATGTATGCTAATATACACTACTCCCATTGAGGAAACAATATTTGTCGGGAATCACTTAGCGCATTTTAAAACATTCACATTCCGCAAGCAGCTTTTTATTTGCCCTGCCAGTTGCATGTTTCAAAGCAGCATATCCTTTCGCAAATGCTGTTCCTGCTTATCTCTTTTTGTGCCCATACACTTTATAAAAGAAGTAAACCAACATCGCTAATAAAAGGAATGCCCATAAATTAGCCAGGAAAACGATGAAGGTTTCTAAAATGTCCCAGCCGTATTTTAGTGCATCAAGGAGCTTAGACCCCAAACCTGGTTCATATGCATCAATGTTTTTGTCGTTGGAGATTAGTTCCCTTTTAATGGTTTCCCGCTGATAGATGATTAAATTAATTGTGCTAAAACTTATTTGGTCTGCCAGGGATAGGTTAGCTATTTTAGCATTGTCGGCTTGCTCTTGTTTGCTTAATAATATTTCTTCAGCAATCGTCGTTTCATTTAACCTTTTACCGCTGTTATTAATGGCGTTTGTAAGTCGTTCTTCATTTTTTGCTGAACGTTTTTGTGTTAGGTTATTAGATAAAATTTGTAAAGCAACATCTTCTGCTTTTATTATGCGGTAGTCTAAATAGTCGATGTTGCTGGATATTTCCTTTAAGGTCGTGTCGAGTTTTGTATTTGGAATCCTTACTGTGATTGAATTTGTTACAGTGTAAAAGGTGGTTTCAAGGGAAGAGTCAGCAGTTACAGGAATATTGGTTACATTATTTATGTTACTTGCCAGGTTGGTGTACGTAACAAAGCCTCCTTGCCGATTGGTAATATTTTCAATGTCGTAGGTTGATTGGATAACATCTTTTACTTTAAATTTCAGGTCAGCAGTTCTGATAAATCGCCTTGTGCTGTCTTTGTTATTTTCAACAGCGGCTGATGAAGAAATAAACGCATTTGAAGTACTGTCAGCCAATGCTAAATGATCAAAGGCTTCTTTCTTTTCATGGTTACAGCCCCAAAAGAAAATTGCAAGAAAAAGTGCTGGTATTAATTTTTGACGGCGGTTCATAATTGCATTTAGCGTTAATTGCCAATGATGCAAAAAGGTAACCTTAACACATTGTTATAATGTTTTAGCTGTTAGATAATAAGGGATGTTTTCCGACGCAAGAGGTATTTCCGCTGAAGAAATCGCCATTTCTTCCACCGCACGAAGCATTTCTTCCTGCTGCCTGGCCTGGGCCATGTACGAAATATAACAGGGCAAAAATCACGACCAGCGAATAAAACGCAGCTCCTGGTGGATGCTGGTAATGCTGCTAGCTGTTATTTATGTAATGGTTGTAAAATTAAAAGGAACAGGGCCGGAATGATTGCAGGTTAAAAATCCCACTGTGTCAGGGGCAAAAATTATTTTAATGCAGCAATTAGAATTAGTGCCCGGAAGAAAACCCGTAAGCAGGAATAATATTCGGTTACTACTAAATCGGGCACCTGCGATTTGACTGTTGAGGTGTTTAATCTTTGTTATAAGATCCACATAAACATTGGTCTACTTAAAAACAAACTGGGGAAAAATGACATCATAAATGTATTTTTCCCCAGCTTTTAGAGGGTGTCCGTTGGGTCATCCGTTTCTTCGTAATCGTCTGATTCATCTTCATCATCCAGGTCATCTTCACCGGGTAACTCTTCATCGGGATCCTCTGTAAAATCTGTTGGCTCAGCATCCGGGTTGGAATCTTCGCTGTGGTCTTCAGCCGGACCACCAGACCCGGTACTTTCCTTAGGACCGGGATCAAGAAATTTGTTATTGTGTATCATAATTTATAATTTAATACATGCAGTACAACAATCGGGATGCCGGGAATAATTGAAGGCCTTGTCCTGGCAAAAAAATTTCGTCAACATAAAATGTAAGCCCCGGAGATAAGCAGGTACGGCCTATACAGCGGGTGCCGGGTAAAAGACTGGCAGACGCTGTAAATAACTGGCAGGGAATTGGCACCACTACCCAAAACGACAACATGAAAGACGAAACCATTGCAGCAGAATTTACTGCCGACCTGAGAGATTTCCTGGAAAGAAGAGGCTATACACAGGTCGTTTCACTGGGCATTGAACCCAAAGAAGTGAATGATGCCAGCGAACCTGAAACAGGAAAAGAAAATTACTGGCTGGAACCGGTGAAACCGGATGACGAAAGAGTAAGCGGACAGGAAGATAATACTGTGCTCCATTCGATCGGTGCCGCAGAAGTGATGAGTATGGTGGATGGGGAGGATAATATCCAGTACATGGTAAAAGTTCCCCTGGTTGATTACAATGATTACTTAGCTAAAAGATAAATCTTATACTCTGCAACAAAAAACCCGGCCACTAAAAGTGAACCGGGTAATTTTACGATTGCTTGCCAGCTATTTTATCAGTATTTAGTACTGCGTAATTAGTAATGAGCGGGTGCTTATCTCAGGAACAACATTTCCCTGTACTTAGGCAACTGCCAGTAAGTATCGTCCAGTACCAGTTCCAGCTTGTCTACCTGGTAACGGATGGCATCAAAATATTTGCCCTTTACGTTGTCGCAATAAGCAATGGCTTTTTCTTTATTGTCTGTTAATTCATTTGCTTTTTTCCTTTCTTCGATCATGCTTTTTACACCGGCACCCATCGCAGTAATGTGCTTGCTGATATCTTTTACAATATCCAGCTGGCTGCTGTAAGCAGATTCATCCAGGCCGGCGTCTTTCATGCCTTTGATGTTTTCTAGCAACACGTTCTGGTATTTTACCGCAGATGGTAATATCACCGAAGTAGCCAGTTCACCCATGATCCTTGCTTCAATCTGTACCTTTTTAATGTAGGCTTCCAGCATGATCTCGTGTCTTGCTTCCAGTTCTGCATGATTGTAAACGCCATTGCTTTCGAACAAATGTTTTGCCTTGTCGGCGATATAAGCATCTAGGGCCAATGGTGTAGTTTTTACATTTGGCAATCCCCTTTTTTCTGCTTCTGCAGCCCACTCATCGCTGTAACCATCTCCTTCAAACAATACTTTTTTGCTTTCAACAATGTATTTCTGTATCACGTGCATGATGGCGATCTCTTTCTTCTCTCCTTTCTCAATGATCGCATCTACATCCTGCTTAAAGGTTTTCAATGTATCTGCAACAATGGTGTTCAATACTGTCATGGCATTGGCACAGTTGGCAGCAGAACCCACCGCACGGAATTCAAATTTATTCCCGGTGAAGGCAAATGGAGAAGTACGGTTACGATCGGTATTATCCAGCATCAACTCCGGGATGGTTTTATGAATATCCAGTTTCAGCATGGCTTCATCCTGTTCATCAAACTTGTCGCCCACCCGGGTTTCAACCTGGTTCAGCACTTCGCTCAGGTACTTACCAATAAAGATAGAAATGATGGCAGGCGGCGCTTCATTGGCACCCAGCCTGTGATCATTACCGGCACTGGCGATAGATGCCCTTAACAGTTCAGAATAATCATGCACCGCTTTGATGGTATTTACAAAGAAAGTAAGGAACATCAGATTGGTTTTCGGCGTTTTACCGGGAGCCAGCAGGTTTACACCTGTATCGGTGGCAATGCTCCAGTTATTGTGCTTACCACTTCCGTTGATACCGGCGAATGGCTTTTCGTGTAACAATACTTTTAAGCCATGACGTTTGGCAACCCTTGTCATCACATCCATCAGCAAAGTATTGTGATCAACGGCCAGGTTGGCTTCTTCAAAGATGGGCGCACACTCAAACTGTGAAGGTGCTACTTCATTATGCCTTGTACGCAAAGGAATACCGAGCTTGTAAGCCTCATTCTCAAAATCTCTCATGTATGCATACACTCTTTCAGGAATGGCCCCGAAATAATGATCTTCCAGTTGTTGTCCTTTTGCTGGTGCATGGCCAAAAACAGTGCGGCCTGTCATGGTGATATCCGGGCGGGCATTGGCCAGGCCTGCATCGATCACAAAATATTCCTGCTCCCATCCAAGGGTTGCAGTTACCTTGGTAACATTCTTATCAAAATACTGGCAAACATCAACGGCTGCTTTATCCAGCGCTACCAGTGCCTTGATCAATGGTGTTTTTGCATCCAGCGACTCGCCGGTATATGAAACAAAGATGGTAGGAATGCAAAGCGTTTTGCCTTCGCCGATCTCCATGATAAAAGGAGGAGAAGAAGGATCCCACCCTGTATAACCACGGGCTTCGAAAGTTGCCCTTAAACCACCGGATGGAAAAGAAGAAGCATCCGGCTCCTGCTGGATCAATGCGGCGCCTTCAAATTCTTCGATCGGCGTACCATCACCCTTTAATGTAAAAAATGAATCATGTTTTTCTGCAGACAGGTCGGTCAGTGGCTGAAACCAGTGCGTATAATGCGTAACGCCCTTGCTTTCTGCCCAGGCCTTTAAACCATTTGCAATCTGGTTGCCCATGCTGCGATCAATTTTCTTGTTGTTCCTGGTAGAACCAACGAGGCTTTTATAAGCTTCATCGCTTAAATATTGACGGGCTACTTTTAATGTGAATACATTTTCTCCAAAAATGGCGGTCACTTTTGCAGGACTTTTCACTGTAACGTCCTTCACATTTTCTAAATTGTCAATTGCCTTAAAACGTAAAGATTGCATATTTTTTTAAATTTTGTGGTTGCAAAATAGTAAATAATATTTCAATAAATCAGTTTTGTTGCGAAAAAATCAAAAAATCAGGAGAAAATCAGGATAAAATGAAACATTACACAATTTTATAATTAAACAGCCTGTTTGGCAAACGTTTCCAGTCAATGTTGAATAGAAAGGGGGCTAAAAGGAAGGGCAGGTAAATAGAACGGTACCGTACGATGGCCCCGATCACGGGCACAGTATATCCTATAATGATGCAGACAGAAAGCCCGAAGAACAAACCAAATAAGGCAAATGGTTCATTAAGGGTGGACTCCCTTTTCTTAAAGAAAAAATAGGCAAGGATCAGTAGCTCATAAAAAAGCAGTTCGATGCTCAATGGTAATAACAGGGTAGACAATTTTACATCAGTTACAAAGGGCCGGAGTAAACTGTGTTGCAGGGCCTGCGGCAGTACCTGCAGGTAACTGCCTGCGGAAGCTTCCAGTTTTGTGAGCGGGATGGTGGTATTCCCTTTTTCCAATGCAAAAAAATCTGCCTGCTTTTGAGCCATGTAGGCCGGCAGGCTCACCGCAGGTAACACACGGCCAATCGTAAAAAACAGGAACACCGCCATTAAATACATGGATATAAAAACAATGATGGGGGAATATTTTTTTTTGCTGGAAATGATCCAGGCGGCAAGGGCCGGCAGTAAAGCGGCCGCAATGAAGTTCCTGAACAGGAATACGATCACGAATGCGGTGAAGATGTATAGCAACCGTATGATCACAGCACCTTTTTGGTTTAATAACTGGTACACGTTAAAAACGATCACACCAATGGCAGCCAGCATCAGGCCATCCTTATGAATGGTACTGCCATAAAAAAGTAAGGAAGGAAGGAGGAACAATGCAATAGCCAGCAACCTTTTATCAGTTTTATACACATTGCTGAATACCCGGTATAAACCGATATGTCCAAAGAATATAAGGAAATTATACAGCACCACATTGGTATAGTAATTACCCCCGCTGAACACATCGAATACAGATACCAGTTTAATGATGAGGTTGGTCTTTAGATCATTCCAATAAGAGTTCTGCGTTTGCAGAAGGCCATGATAGCCATCACTGTAGCCGGTATAAAAAAGATTGCTGAAATATTCCGCCGGGTGGGTAAACAGTAACCGGTACTCTTTTAATGCATCGGCATGATAATTCCAGGTGTCTGTATTGGCTTTACCTTCTGTGATGAAGCCTCCAACAACACCAGCGGCTACATTGCAGATAAACAGTGCGATCACCAGCCCTGTACCTAACCCGGCTTTCCGTACAAATCTTATCCTGCTGATGAAGAAAATTGTTGCAATCAACCACGAAAAAAAAACAAGATAGTTCACTCAAAAAAATTATTGGGGGAAGTTAGTTAAAATAATAACGATTCCTCATCAGCAGTAAATTGATTACAGGTTGTACTTTCGCAACTCTAAAACGCATTATGGAAATCACCGCAAAAACCGCCGAAGAACTAAGGCTTACTGAAGCCGAATTTGAACTGATAAAAGTAAAGCTTGGCCGCACACCCAATTTTACGGAGCTCTGCTGCTTCAGCGCTATGTGGAGTGAGCATTGCAGTTATAAGAACTCCATCAAGTGGTTGAAAACATTGCCCCGTGAGGGAAAAAAGATGCTCGTAAAAGCCGGCGAAGAGAATGCAGGCCTCATGGATATCGGTGACGGGTACGGTGTAGTATTTAAAATTGAAAGCCACAATCATCCCAGCGCCATTGAACCCTTCCAGGGTGCGGCCACGGGTGTAGGCGGTATCCATCGTGATATCTTTACCATGGGAGCCAGGCCTATTGCATCATTGAATTCACTGCGCTTTGGCAAACTGACCGAATCAAAAACACAGCACCTGCTGGCCGGGGTGGTGCATGGCATTGGCCATTACGGCAACTGCTTTGGCGTGCCTACGGTGGGCGGCGAAATATATTTTGAAGAATGTTATCATACCAACCCGCTGGTAAATGCCATGAGTGTTGGGGTATTGAAAAATGGCGAAACCGTTTCAGCCACAGCTGGCAATGTAAAAGGCAACCCGGTTTTTTTTGTAGGTAGTGCTACCGGCAAAGATGGCATTGGAGGTGCATCCTTCGCCTCTGCGAATATCACGGCAGACAGTGCAGAAGATCTGCCTGCCGTACAGGTGGGCGATCCTTTCCAGGAAAAGAAATTGCTGGAAGCCTGCCTGGAAGTGATCAAAACAAATGCACTGGTGGGTATGCAGGATATGGGTGCCGCAGGCATCATTTGTTCTACTGCGGAAATGAGTGCCAAAGGCGGTGCCGGCATGAGGATTGACCTTGATAAAGTGCCGATGCGGCAGCAACATATGAAAGCATGGGAATTGTTGCTGAGCGAAAGCCAGGAACGCATGCTGATGGTGGTTGAAAAAGGAAAGGAAGAAGCGGTAAAAAAAGTATTTGAAAAATGGGATCTGCCCTGCAGTGAGATTGGAGAAGTAACGGACAACGGCATGCTGCAGTTTTATATGAATGGGGTACTGGAAGCCGAAGTGCCTGCAGAAGAACTGGTACTGGGTGGCGGTGCTCCGCAGTATGAAAGAGCATACAGTACGCCGGCCTACCTGGAAGAGATTAAAAAATTCGATCCTGCTGCTATTGCTGTTCCGGCTGATCTTAAAACAGTAGCAGTGCAACTGATCGAGATACCCAATATCGCCAGCAAGCGCTGGGTGTATGAACAATACGACAGCATGGTAGGAGCCGGCAGCGCCAGCACCAATGCGCCAAGCGATGCTGCTATTGTAATTGCCAAACCTACCAATAAAGGCCTGGCGCTTACCACCGATTGTAACAGCCGCTATGTTTTTGCCGATCCACGCAAAGGTGCCATGATCGCTGTGGCTGAGGCCGCCAGGAATATTGTTTGCAGCGGCGGCCATCCGTTGGGCATCACCAATTGCCTCAATTTTGGCAACCCTTACAACCCGGAAGTATATTACCAGTTTGTAAACGCCATACAGGGAATGGGCGAAGCCTGTATTAAATTTGACACTCCTGTAACCGGTGGCAACGTGAGTTTTTACAACCAGTCACCTGACGGTCCCGTGTACCCCACCCCAACCATCGGCATGGTAGGTGTACTGGAGAACGTGGATGAAAAGATGACGATGGACTTTAAAGCGGCCGGTGATGTGATCATACTGATCGGCAGTAGTAAGGATGATATCAATTCATCAGAATACCTGCACAAGCTGCATGGCGTTGAGTATAGCCCAGCTCCTTATTTTGAGCTGGAAGAAGAGTTTGTATTACAGAAAGCCATTACGCAGTTGATCGCAAACAAACTGATCAATTCAGCACATGATGTTAGCGAAGGTGGAATGTTTATTGCGCTTGTTGAAAGTTGCTTTAACCGCAACCTTGGATTCGATATCAACACAGATGCGTCTGTAAGAAAAGATGCTTACCTGTTTGGCGAAGCACAAAGTCGTGTAGTGGTTTCCGTGAGTACGCAGCGGCTGACTGAGGTGAAAAACCTGCTGGTATCCTTAAACATTCCTTTTCAGCAGGCAGGCACCGTAACCGGTGGCGCTGTTACCATCAATGCAGAAAATTGGGGAATGGTGAGCGAATGGAAGAGCAGGTATGACCAGGCGATCGGCAACCTGCTTGCAGGGCACGACGGGGAACAGGCGCTCTCTGCATTGTAGCGGGACACAAACTTTTTGAAGAACAACCGTTTTAAGAATAAACAATAATTATGTCAAAGAAAATAGCCATCATCGGCGGAGGAAACCTGGGTACTGCGATTGCAGAAGGATTGATCAAAAGCAGGTTCAGTAAAGCGGCTGACATCACCGTTACGAAAAGAAATACGGCCACCCTGGATGCACTGGCAAAAAAAGGAGTGCAGGTAACAACGGACAATAATGCGGCTATCCGCAACAGTGAGTTGGTGATACTGGCCATCAAACCATTCCAGGTAGCGGATGTATTGAACAGTGTAAAAAAAGACCTTACCCCTAAACATATTTTAGTATCGGTGGTAACCGGCGTACTCATAAATGACCTGGCTGATACTATCAAAAAGAAAATAGCAATTTGCCGGGCCATGCCCAATACGGCCATTGCCATACAGGATAGCATGACCTGTCTTAGCTTCAGTAATGCCGGGCCGGAACAGGTAAGTTTTGTAAAAGGGCTATTCGAAACGTTGGGGAAAGTAGCTATGATCGATGAAAAGCTGATGGATGCCGCCACAGTATTGGGCGCCTGCGGTACAGCCTATGCCATGCGTTATATCCGTGCCAATATCCAGGGTGGTATCGAAATTGGTTTTGATGCGGTAACGGCCAACCTGATCGCTGCCCAAACTGTAAAGGGCGCTGCAGAATTATTGCTGCAAAAAGGCACGCACCCCGAACAGGAAATTGATAAAGTAACTACGCCCAAGGGCTGCACCATCGCCGGCCTTAATGAAATGGAACACCAGGGTTTCAGCTCTTCACTTATTAAAGGAATTGCCACCAGTTATAATAAAATTGTAAAAGGATAATTATTCCAGTTTCCCCGACTCCATATTCAATACCAGCGGGCAGGAATAGAAACCTGCCGAAGGAGAAGTTTTGACTGCGTCCATCAACAATAAAGTATTCTCTACCAGGAAGGCCCTGCTGTAAAGCTTGCCCTGCCTGATATAAAATGCACCGTTGTACTGGCAGCCCCATACTTTTCCTGAAAGCAATTCGCCTTCACCGGCATTATCAAAACTGATCCTGTACTGGTCGTAGAAAGCAGCCAGCGAAAAGCCAGTGGCATGTTTTTTCCCCTTTAGAAAATCTCCAAACGACAGGTATAAAGCATTGCTCCCCGAGGAGTCGGTAAGAGGCTGCTTTTGCTGAAACAAGAGCCGGGTAAATTCATCCTGCAGGTAATATTTTTCGTTGTGATGATTGTGCAGCGTAAATGAAGCCAGCATATCTTCAATGAACAATGCCGGCAGATCCTGCCATTCGTATTTCATAATGGCATTTCGGTTGAACACTGTATCAATTTTTCCTTTGTAAAAAAAACTATCTGCCCGCTTTGTAAAGAACAATGCCTTCACATGGCAGTTCATCGCTTCCTTCACCCCTGTTCTGTACAACCAGAAATTTCTGAGTACTACGATCACGCTATCGGCAAGAGCCGCAGAATCTGTTTTTATTTTAATGGCAGCATTCAGTTCCTCTTCAAACGGCCTGGCAGTAGTGATCTTTCTAAAACCGGCCCTGCTGTTTTGTTGTACAAAACCGGCAAATGCTTTTAAAGCACGGCTGTCGATAAACCGGATACCGGCATAACGGTCATAACTAACCGGCAAATTAAAATGAGTGATGGCAACGGTTTCAGAACGCAGGGCAGCCGGGTCCTTTGCATGGATCAATTCACGCTGGGCAAAAGAAATATTGGTAACCGTCAAAAGAAAAAGCAGCAGGTAAGGCCTCATCCTGGTAAAAATAATTTGGGACGTTAAGTTAAATATTTTGCAGCATTCAATGGCCGGTTCTACGGTTTCCATCTTACACCATCACAGATCTTTACAGGAGCAACATTGCTGGTTCAACGGGCCGCTCGCCTGTAAAAATAATAAGTGAGGATGCCAAAGGCAATATTAGGAACCCATGCTGCTAAGACTGCCGGGAAGTTCCCTTTGGTTGCAAACACAATAGAAAAACGACTGAATAAAATATATAGTACACTCAGCAACACCCCGATAGCCAGGTGAAAGCCACTGCCACCTCTCACTTTTTTTGAAGACAGTATCGCCCCGATCAGGGTAAGGATCAAAACAGATACGGGTATCGCATCCCTGTTGTAACGCTCTACCAACAGGTCGTTGATGCCTTCTGTACCTCTTAATTTTTGCAGTGCGATCAGCTCATTCAATTCACCGGTTCCAAGCCGGTCCTTTAAAAACTCGTCCCGGCGCAGATCCCTTGGCTTGAAATTATATTCCATGGTAAGAAACTGGTTGCGCTTGATCGTTTCCTTATCACCCGATAAAGTTCGTTCCACCACACCGGTTAACTTCCATTTTTTTGCAGCCGTATCCCATGCGATGGCATCACTGCGAAGGTTATACGCTAATTGATTGTGTAAAAAACGTTGTACAAAAAAGTTGCCGCCACTTTTAGTGGTAGTGTCAAAGTAACGGATGCCTGCGTAGGTATTCGAGTCGATCCGGAAATAATAATTCCTGCCCGAAAAATTACTGGCGTAGTCAAGCGAACTCGGGATATACTTTGCTTCAAAATTGCTCCATTGCTTGTTGGCTTTGGGCAATACAACATGGTAGCCCAGCCAAAGCATCAACGCTAAAAAGCCCCCGCCGATCCAATAGGGCAATAAAAACCTGCGAAAGCTTACCCCGCTGCTGAGGATGGCAACATTTTCTGAACGGTCTGCCATTTTGGAGGTAAAGAATATTACAGCGATGAAAACAAACAAGGGAAAAAGCATGGCATCGATACGGGGAATAAAGCCGCCATAATAATCAATAAAGATGCGCCAGGGCGATAAATGCGATTTTACAAAATCATCTGTTTTTTCGCTGATATCGATCACCACCACTACCAGCGTCATCAGCAGGATGCAAAAAAAGAAAGTGGTTAAGAACTTCCTGAGTATATAGCGGTCGATTATCTTCATGATAAGTGGCTGCAAAACTAACTGAAATTGATCAATGAAGAAGCGGCGTGGCCATCGCCGGGTAAGTTTAACAAAAAGCCCCCGTTGAAGGCGGGGGCGTTATATCCTGGATAAAAAGTTATTCAATGATCTTTACTTCTGTTCTCCTGTTGAGCGCCCTTCCTTCGGCGCTGGTATTTTCTGCAATGGGCTGCGTCATACCATAGCCTTTGGAGGTAACCCTTTCCTGGCCAATGCCTTTGCCTATCAGGTAGCTCTTCACCGTATTGGCCCTGTTGGTGGAGAGGATCATGTTGGCATCAGCTTTACCAACATTATCAGTATGTCCGCCGATCTCGATCTTTTCATCATCTTTTCTTTTCAAATATTCTACCAGTTCATCCAGCACTGCAAAAGCTTCTGGTTTAAGATCGGCCTTGCCCGTTTCAAATGTACAGCCATCAATTACAAACGATCCGGGCGGCTGAAATTCTATCTTGATATTTGTAAATGCACCTTTATAAAACTGGTTGGGTTTTAATGCCGGTATATCAAGCACATTGTAATTCAAAGAATCCTTGAAACCAAGAATAAAATAATCATACACTGCGCCAAAAGGCAGGCGGATGGCAAATTTGCCCAGGGAGTCTGTCAACCCCTGGAATTCTGTACCATTGGCCCTGCTTTTAAAGATCACTATTTCATTAGACAATTCCCTGCCGGTCTTCATCTCGTTCACCGACACATTGATCAGTGCATCCTTGGGAAGGTTGGCCGGTGTTTGCGCCAATGCAGCCACCGGCAATATCATCAAAAGAAAAAAGTAACATTTCTGTTTCATCGTAAATTGATTTGTTTTTAAAGATAAAATAAAAAATCAAACCTCAATTTTCAATTATTGTGCCACAGCAAAATGGGCCTGTTAATAAAACTATAAACGCTGCTGCAGTACAGGCACCATCCCATTTTTCCAGGAGGCAAAATCGCCTGCTTCAATGTGTTTCCTGGCTTCGGTAACGAGCCATAGATAAAACGCAAGATTGTGTACACTGGCAATGGTAAGCCCGAGCATCTCTTTTGCTTTTACCAGGTGCCGCAGGTAAGCCTTGCTGTAGTAATGACTGATCTCGCAGTCTATGCCATCATCTATCGGCGAAAAATCCCGTTCCCACTTCTTGTTGTCAATATTGATCACGCCCTTCGAGGTGAACAGCATGGCGTTGCGGCCGTTCCGGGTGGGCATCACACAATCAAACATGTCTACGCCGAGGGCAATGCATTCCAGGATATTCCAGGGAGTTCCCACGCCCATCAGGTAACGTGGTTTTTGAGTTGGTAGTATATCACAGCACAAAGCAGTGTATTCATACATCATTTCCGTGGGCTCCCCTACGCTAAGTCCGCCGATCGCATTACCAGTGGCATTTTTTGATGCAATAAATGCGGCCGATTCGGTCCGCAGGTCTTTGTAGGTACTGCCCTGCACAATAGGAAAAATATTTTGCGTATAACCGTACTTGTCAGGTGTTTCATTTAACCGTTCTATACACCGGTTCAGCCAGCGGTGGGTTAACTCCATACTTTTTTTGGCATAGGTATAATCGCTCGGGTGCGGCGGACATTCATCAAAAGCCATGATGATATCGCCGCCGATGACACGTTGTATATCCATCACTTTTTCCGGGGTGAACAAATGCCTGCTGCCATCAATATGCGATTGAAAGATCACACCCTCTTCATTGATCTTCCGGTTATTGGCCAATGAAAAAACCTGGTATCCCCCGCTGTCTGTTAAAATAGGTTTCGGCCAGCCGTTAAACCGGTGCAATCCTCCTGCAGCTTCCAGTGTTTCCAGGCCCGGGCGCAGGTACAGGTGATAAGTGTTCCCTAAAATAATCTTAGCTTTTACATCGTTAAGCAGTTGTTGTTGCGTAACAGTCTTTACGCTGCCCACTGTACCCACGGGCATAAAAATGGGTGTTTGTATCTCGCCATGATCGGTTGTAATCTTCCCGGTCCTTGCTTTTGTAGCTGTATCTGTTCGTTCAAGTGTAAAGCTGAGTGCTGCCATAAAAATATCCGCCGCAATCAGCGGTGGGGCTGCAAATATAGAATTGAAAATGGATTTGGCTTTGCAGAAAATCTTGTTGATAAGATATGCCGCTTAATTCCAGTTTACTTTTTTCAATACGTTATTTTTGCAGCAATGAACCTTAACCAACTATTACTGCACTGGCATGGCATTGTATTCGTGATCTTTTGCGCCATTACCCTGATACAAATATTTTACTACCTGTTCTTTTTCATGAGGCTGGCCGTTTACAAAGTGAAAGAAAAAGTTACTTCGCAAACGCACCCCGTATCAGTGATCATTTGCGCCCGGGATGAAGCCGCCAACCTGGCTAAAAACCTGCCCGGCGCACTCGTACAGCAATACCGCACTACCCACGAAGTAATAGTAGTAGATGACAATTCTTTTGACGACACCAGGTATTTGCTGGAGGAATTTCAAAAACAGTTCAAGCAACTGAACATTGTTGAGTTGAAGCAGGAAGCTAAATTAATTCCCGGTAAAAAATTCCCGTTAAGTGTGGGCATCAAAACGGCCAAACATGAAATTGTATTGCTCACCGATGCAGATTGTGTACCGGCCAGTGAATTTTGGATCGATAAAATGCAGGCTACTTACGAAGATGAAACAGA